>JAABUT010001327.1_pt1 | contig 28971 bp, 34 predicted proteins | sample 5559281 | NCBI WGS metagenome assembly JAABUT01 (sample SAMN10711880, study PRJNA513359) | rock metagenome | isolation source: Antarctica rocks | place: Antarctica: Victoria Land, Ricker Hills nord | collected 2016-01-04
GGTGGGGTTGTGGGGTGGTGTGGTGGTGAGGTGGTGAGGTGGTAGGTTTTTAATGGATGGAATGTGTGTTAGAGGGGGGCTAGGGAGTGAGGTCTGGTGGTTTGTGCATGAGGAGGGAGAAGGGAGAAGGGGAGTTTGGTGTGTAAAAGTGATAACAGGTTTTCGATGGCCGTATGGTCTTGTTAAGATATTACTTTTAGAAGGGGCGTATGATGTTCTACTAGTTGCGGATGTGATATGTTTCCCAATCCATCACTGATGGTTGGGAGAAAAGTCCCGCCACTGCAAGGTCCCTTTTGGAAAACATCTAGTGCACCAAACCCGCCTCAGCCATTTCTTGGACATATCGTTTGTACCGGCCAACACTCCTACGCCTCAACGTACGTCCGTGCTTGACAAAAATCAAGAAAGTCAAGACCTGAGCCAACCCCGCAAAGGCCGCGAGGATGAAAGCGTTCTGCAGCCCCATGTTCGTGACCCAAGGGGTAATGCTGCCAAAAAAAAATAAGCTCACAGTGTGTCAGAGATATTAAAAGACATGTGTACTGACCCATATCCTATAGCAAAACTCATGGTGTTCCGAACGATAATCACAGTCACCATAGCTTCTCCACTCAACTCGCGGTATGAGTCTATGCAATAGCTCACCGAAATCTGGATGCCAAGAGTGTTGGTGAAGGCGATGACTCCCATGGCAAAGACAAGGCCAAACCAATGGATGCCCTTGGCGGCACCAACACCCCAGAGTAACAGCGCCCCTGGAATGCACAGAAGAGAGACGCTGAAGAGCCAAAGCCGGTGCTCTGGTTCCATAATGCCTCGATTGCGCCGTGCCATCTTGATGACTAGCCAGTCCCCAAGGCGACCTGTGTAGATGAAGCCGAAAAGTACCCCAATGAGCGGTGACAAGTACGCTAGGCCGACCATTGAAGATGAAAAGCGATAGGGTGAGCCAGAGAGTATCAGGGAAGCTGTAGCGTTCAAAACATTGAACCACACGAGGTTGGAACCGTATGAGAAACCGGCGTAGAAGATCACAGGGAAGGTCAGAAATATGAGGGGTCGTAGCATCATGCCTCCTAGTCGATTTGGGCGCTGCCACGCAGTGGATTCAAATAGCTTCATCTTAGTCCAATAGGTTTTCTGCTGATAGTTCTTAGAGTAGCCATTTTCAACACTACCCACTGACAGATCCATCGCCGCTTTCTTCTCTCCCGCCGGGTCTACAGAGCTTTCAGGTGACATTTTTACACCACTCTTAACATCCGCCGTATCCATGGGCCTTGATCCGCGATGGTAGTTCGTTTCTTCCATGCAGAAAAAGAGAAAAACAAAGCCGATCGCACAGAATATGGAGCACCAATAGAGGACCCATTTCCAACCTTGGCCATCGTTGATAAAGCCCGCTAAAATTGGCGCGAGGAAATTACTTCCGGCTAGGAACAGAGCGTACAAAGCCATATAAGTGCCTCTTTCGTGCGTGAAGTATATATCCGTCACAGATATCTCGCACAAAGATTCGATTGGGGCTCCAAAGAACCCTTGCAGGACCTTACTCGCAATCCACTGACCATTGGACGTTGTGTACGGCACCCAAATCATTATTGCCATTGTTGCTAGTATCGACAACAAGTATACAGGGCGCTTTCCATATTGCAAAGCAAGCGGCTGCCAGACCAGGCACCCCCATCCGAATAGCAGAAACATGTATCCAGTGCCGGCGTTTAGGTCGTTTAAAGTAAGGCCTGTTTCTTTGGCGATTGGTTCTAGAACAGAATAGATGGCCGCGGAGGCAATCCCAACCATCAACGTGTAGACGCACATGCATGTTGTCGAAAGCAATTTTCGTTTTGATGACCAGTTCAGAGGGTCATCGGGGTCATCTGAAGGAGCTGGGACCAGAACGATATCGCGCTGGCCACTCGAGCTATGTTTTGCGAGTATTGTTCCTTCGAGATCGACCAGGTGGACTGTTCCAGGAATCTGTTCCGCGTTTTCCATGGCTTGATGGCTTTCCCAACTTATCGATTCACGGCGTATGTTAATCTTTGCGTTTGGGTGATTCTACTATCTGGATAGAAGGATTGTATGTATCACAGATAACTTTGCGATGGACTCTACCGATAGAGAAGTTTATAGTTGTCGATTTATGCAGCTAAACTGCATGAGCATGCATGTTGCATTGCATCGAAGGCCTTACCTCAGCGAAACCACGATAACAAAGATAGCCAATCCACTCGCAGTCAGGCATTCGGATATTGCTCAGGCTGTTGTAGCGACTATTAGCCCCCAACGCTAGGAATTCAAATGCACATCCTGTCGTCAATTGAGAAAGCCCAGCAGACTGGTCAGACTCGATTGGATTTCGAACATGAACAATGCCATGATCGTGGTCTCGAGATTAACAATGCCATGATCGTGGCATCAAGAATATCGATACTCGCATGCACACGATTGGCTGAAGGCGGTGGCTAATGGCAAGCTGCACCGTGGCTGCCAGCTACCATCTTCGTATGCTCAGCAATACTATTCAACGACTTCTCACGATGTCAACGCCTTGCGCAGTATCAAGTCACTCACTTGAGCGTTGTCTTGGTGTTGAACTTCAGAATAGCAGAATAGTAGATCCGCTTAGCATCATTACGGCAGTAGCCGAGCAAGCGATCCAATCCATTATCACTCTACCAAAATTGTGTGTCGACTTTCAAAACGCCCCAACAGAGATTGTCGAGCTCTCCTTTGATCTACAGTTGTTGAAGGGACTGCTAGCATGTGTTCAGTCATTGTCTCCACCAGAAATTAGTAACGTTGACCAAGAACGAGGTATTACAATTCTGACCTACAACGAACGGCTTGTGCTCCGGATTGGTTGTCATACTGGGTACAGTATCATCACTTCCATTGCAGTACAGTATGCAAAAATGTCAAATGCATCTTGCGGGTTTATAACCGTCCCAAGACCACGTTTACCGTTCCGCTGAAAAGGCAAACGATTCAGCTTCGAATGACTCGTTAATTACCTCTGATTATTAGCAAATCGAAGACCACTAAGACTGCTTGTACGTCGTCCGCGGAATTTTATCGATCGACCCAAAATTCAATATCCCACGTCTATCAAGCCGGCATTGTAGTGTTGGACATTTGGAACGTATTACTCCCTTCAGTTCAGTGCCATGTGGCTAGGGTAAGGCTGTTGCAAAGATATGGACATTCCTCAACCTTCAAGCTTAGAGCTCGCTCTGAACTAGTACCGGCCAATTAGGAATATCCTGTTCCTTTGTCTTCACAATCCAGTCTGGGCTTCTATCGTTACCTAGTTGTTGCAAAAGCCAGGCTTGTTCCCTTGGCGATGCACCGGAGATCATAGCTGACGCTTTTTCCACCTGTTCTTGTTGGCATTCGAATCGCTGGTACATCTGACATTAGCTTCTGCTGTTTTGCACAGGAATAGGATTTCCAATCTAGATAGCAGTGTTCCAGCAAAAGGTTATGAGTTCTCGCGATTTATACCTCTCTTTTTCAGCTTCTTCCCTGCCTCCACTCTTCCCTTCCTCAGCATCCCAGACGTCTACGTTCCCCCACTCTTATTCATTCGAATCGCCTTCTTCCATTTCCCCTCTCCAAGCCAGTCTGATCACAATGACCGTCGAAGCAAGTGTGAGCTTTCTCACAATTCCAAGACCCGAGCATATGGCCATCGCGATGGGTGTGAATGCCTTTGGGCGCTTGACCTGAGCGGTGAGCAGTGAGGTCGTTTTGGGATTAGGGAGAGAGTTGAAGTAGAAGAACATGGATTGAAAGTACAGGTAGAGGAGAAATTTAATAATTGCGTATTCGGATGAATCAGCACTGAACCTCTCGTGGCTAAATTGGTAATCGGCGTTGTATCTGTGCCTCTTTCATTTTATGCATCTTGCCGTTTCTTACTTCTCACTATCCGCTAGCGCTTTCCATCTATCAAGATCAACATCTAGATCAATTTTCGGGGATTCTTATCAATATAGTCCAGCTTCGGAAATCCAAGCGTTCTTGGTTCGAAGTCGTATAGAAAGAAGGAATTGGATTGCCCTTGGACTTGAACACTGATATGGATGAAAATGCAATAGACGGCGGTGAAGTGTGAGATCTATCTTTGAATAGCAACGTGAAACGGCAAACCACCAGTACTATACACACATGTACACGTATAGGATACACCTCATCTATGCCGCCGACCTCATGCTCAACGGCATAGCCATGTTCGCCAAAGATCTCGAGACTACGACTCTCTTCTCTAGCGTAGATGCCCTTGCAGTACTGACCGATTCTTTATTTTCGGTATGCTATTCTGTCTGATCCGCCATTTTCATCGTCAAATACGCTTCTAGGTCGAATTTCGAATCCATGGGATCCGTTATCACTAGAGTTTCCGGAATATTAGCCATAATATCAAACCCCTAGATGCACCCTCAAAAGGCTCCCATAGCCCTCTACCCATCCCCCACCGCCTCTCCCAAATACCAACCCTCCTCACATACATCCCACCCATCTTCATCACCAAACCCCAGCCACCAACATGCCCAATGAAAAACCTCTCAACTTACCTCCGCCCCCTTCAGTCTTACTCTCTCTCGGCATCGTCTTCTTCACGTACTCCGCCTTCGCCTTCGCAATCAAGTCCTCCTTGCTCTTGTACTCGCGATCGATTTGCGCGATTTTCGACTTTGCGGATATTGCTGATTGCCGGTATAGGCCGTAGGCGACGCCGGAGATGAGGGCAGTGTAACGGAGGACCTTCCGGCGGGCACGGAGATTAGCTTTATTTTAGGTGGTGATATGTAGGGGAGGGGAGGAGAGGGGGACAGGGAAGGAGGATGTTACATTGACGCCGGAGCTGGCCATTGTTGGTGAGGTGGGAGAGGTGGGCGCAAAGGAATGGGGATGGTGGGGAGCCAATTGCAACGCGAAAGGATCGTAGAGGTTTAGGAAATAGATGGGGAGGTTCGTACGGTGGTAGGCTTATTTAGAGGAGCTCCGGTGCCATTGATGTTGCACTTTGCGGTCGGCGGGATGCAACAAGTTGGGCGGAGGAGCTTGGGCCACATTTTGTGCATAAATGTTGCATGCATAAAACTTCCATTATCTCCGTTTACCTGCAGAGAAGGGGTTTGATACTAGAACAAAGTCACAGTCCTAAGTTCAAGCTACTAGCTTTGAGCAAATTGTCGTAGTCTACGCTCCAGTCCGGCTCAGCTACGCGAGATTTTGAAGGCCAATGCCATGAGAATCACTATAGAGCCTACGGCGCATCTTTCAGGACCACCATCCAGGGCCATAGGATAGCTCCTTTCTCCACAAAGACAAAATGATGCAACGCAAAGATGAGATCTTGGCCAAAAGGGCAAAACTTGTAGAACTCAAGCGGCAGCGAGAGGAACGCGAGCAGAGGCTGAAGGCTACTACACAACAATCCCCAGCTACGGAAAATCCATCAGAAGTAATATGCCCCTAGTGATCTCTTAGGATCTCTAACACTAACTTCAGCTTCTTAGGTAGCAGCGCCCAGCCCCCGGGGCTCGAAAGATCGAAAGCATGTCGAGAGCCTGGTCAATGAAGTGCTGGGAGAGAGTAGAAGTCCTCGAACCTCCTCTCCCGCTGCTCGTACAAGCCGGCCAAGCTCCACACTGAGTGTTGCACAAAGTGCTACAGAGCTGGCTCAAGGTGGTTTCAGCACGCCTCCAAAGCCTGCCGAAGCCCAGACCGTGTCAATAGCAACGCAGACCCTGGAAACAGTGCCCGTGGCAGTGAATTATGAAATTGAGCCAGCTCCTAAAGTCGAAGTATTGTCCTACAGTAAAGGCATACAGACCGCAGAGCCATGGTCTCCTCAAAGGAGAAAACATCCAGGAAGCTTCTCGGGTTCGGAATCGGACTCAGATCAATCGCCTTCACGGATGCTCTCGCCCAGGAAACTAAAGCGTCTTAGCCGGAGGGAGCGTGAAAAGGAAGAGGAAGTTCGACAGAACCTCCGGCGGGAGATAGAAGAAGAGCTGAAGGCTGTGAAGGACCCAGTTGCTGATGGACTACTTACAACGTCGCAGCCGAAATATCCTGCAAGGCCTTTGACGGATGAGGAGCTGAATGCCGTAACCTCATCCGAAGACTTCCTTGATTTTGTGGAAAGATCAAGTAAAGTTATAGAACGGGCATTGGATCAAGACTATGATGTGCTGGCCGACTATGCCATGGATGGTTTAGAGGGCATTGACGAGGATGAAGATGAAGGGTACGGAAGCCTGAGAGAAAAGAAGGGGAGAAGAATAAAGGAGGTTGCGCAATTCTATGATGAGCGATGGAGCAAGAAGCGAATGATCAGCGGTCTTGATTTCTCTCCAAAAGTAAGCCTCCGCATCTCCCTACAAACCCCTAGACTAACTTCGGGCATCAGTTCCCTGAATTGCTTTTAGCATCGTATACGAAAAATCCTTCCGCACCTCAAGATCCCTCTGGTCTCCTCCAAATCTGGAATATGCACCTCCACTCCCGCCCCGAGTACACATTTCATAGCACTTCCGACATCCTAACCGCCAGATTCTCCCCATTCCACCCTTCCCTCATCCTAGGCGGCTCCTACAGTGGCCAAGTCCTTCTATGGGACACACGCTCTAAATCCCCCCTTCCAGTGCAGAAAACCCCTTTGACAGGCGCCTCTACAGGGGGTCATACCCACCCTATCTACGCCCTTTCAGTAGTTGGCACCCAAAACGCAAACAATATAATCTCATGCTCCACCGATGGCGTCGTCTGCGGCTGGACTGTTGATATGCTTTCCCAACCCCAGGAATACCTCGAACTTACCGCCCCACCCCCGAGCAAGACCGAAGATCTAAGTCCAACATGTATGTCCTTTCCCTCTGCAGACCCAACTTCGTTCCTCGTCGGCACTGAAGAAGGAACCATCTATCCGTGCCACCGGTACGACCGCGCCGGCGCAAAAGCAGGCGTCGACACCCGCATACGTTACAAAGGCCACACTGCCCCTGTCATGTCCCTGGACTCCCACCCCGCGCGCGGTCCGGTAGATCTAGGTGATCTCGTCCTCTCCACCTCTCTGGACTGGACCGTCAAACTCTGGAAAACCCGCGCATCGTCTTCCACTTCCGTCGCTCCGGCACACTCCTCAACCTCCACCATCGCCGATCCCCCACCCAGCACCGAGCAAGCCATCAAACCCCTCCTTGACCTCCCCCGTGAAGACGTCGTCTACTGCGCCCGCTGGTCCCCACACCGCCCCGGCGTCTTCGCCCTCGTCGATGGCGGCGGCAATGTCGAAGTCTGGGATCTGACTGTCGACACCGAAATCCCCGTCTGTCGTGCGCAGCCGGAAGTTAACAAGAAGGCGGTGCAGGGCGGCGGATATTTTGCAAGGGGGTTGAACCAGGTTACGTGGGAGGAGAAGGAGGGGAAAAGGGTGGGAGCGGGTGGGGCAAGCGGAGTGGTGAGTGTGTTTGAGGTTGGAGGAGAGTTGGGCGGGGAAGGCAGAGGGGAGGAGTGGGCGGGGATGAAGAGAGTTGTGGGTAGGTTGGGAGTAAGGGGGTAGATGGTAGGGATAGGATCTCCGGTAGATGCCCATTTAGTCGGCCACGGGCCCATGCAAAGATTAACACTGTGAGTACCGTCGTACTCGAAATGTACCTCATTATCCCATGCTTCTGCTTCTGCTTCTGCTTCTGCTTCTGCTTCTGCTTCTGCTTCTGCTTCTGCTTCTGCTCATGCTCCTGCTCCTGCTCCTGCTCCTGCTCCTTCGCACTATACCGTTAGCATCCTTCCTCCCACAGATCGTCTTCCAACTCTCTTCACAATTTCCTTCCATCACATCGCTATCTGAACTGTAATACCCTCCACCACAACGCACCCTCGCTCCGCCTCCCCCAAGGATCCCATCTCGCATCCCAGCGTGCCTTCATCTCGCATCCCGAAGCCTTCTCTCGCAATCAAGAAGCCAATCCCAGATCGAAACCAAACACACTTCCACGAACTCAGCCCCGTCTCTGCCAAAAAAATCAACCACCTTCAACACCTCCTCATTGGACCTCTCTGCCGACTGAGGAACCACTACCACCCGAACTAGAGAATCAAGTTGGGATAGCTCTTATGAAATACTGCCACCACTATAGAAAAGATGTCATCGCCCGCAGCGAAAATCCAGATTCTGCTGGATGCGCGAAGCGACTGCGAAGCGGCGGAAACGAGCATGCGTTTACTCGGGTAAAGTTCGAGGGGCGTATAAGGCGCTAGTGTTATTATATCCTGTGTCTGACAACAACAACACAGCCAACGACTTTACACGAGTGTAATAGTTTCAAGATCTCCAAAATATCGAGGAGGCGCAATTTGGTCTCCATAATCCTCATAGCTCCAGCACATACCATAGAAGCCGACACGTAACCAGCTTGTCTCAGACGCATCAATGGGTCGGACCACAAGTCCGTAGCTTTCTTTATACTCAGTGGTTACGAATTGCAAAATCGACAGCTCCCAACTCTCGTCCGGTACAATGTCTGGATTCCATCGGCCATCGGTCTTCTGCCAGGCTCAAGTACTTTCCAGAGCAGCTCGTCGAAGAGATTAGACTCCCAAAGCCCATGGTACAATCGCGTCCGAGTATGCTGCTCGACTGCTTTCGCCAATCCCGAAAACGCCGTCCACTTGTCGTTATCAAACGTCAGTTTGCTCGCCGTATACTACTTGACCATCTTCCACCAGAAACACTCCCATTCCGCCCAGTCACCACTCCGGCACAGTTCCTCCATCGTATGCAGCGCCGTCTTCAGCCCCATCCGCGACGCCATAGACGGATTGTCGGACCGCTCACCCGAATGCTCATACGCGGTCTTCTCCATCCCCGGATTTTCCTCCGACGCCGTCCCCTCCACACACTCCCAAAACACCATCTCAGACCCGAAATGCAACGTCCGCGGCGCCAGCGCCCGCTCCTGCACGACCCACGCGCGCCGATGCAGCGGCGGCCTCAATCCCCCCTCCGAACCCGGCCGCCGCACCCGCTGATTCTCCGCCCAGACGCAATCCCTACCGTCGCCGTCGCGCAGCAGACACGGCGCGAAGGCCAGTGGATTGCGCGTCACGAAGCAACCGCCGTTGCTATTTGCGGCGCCGAGCGCCGCGATGGTGCACGTTGCGTTGCTGTAGACGTTGCCCATGGTCGCGGTTTCGCGGGCCCAGTCGTTTGGAGAGTCCTGGATGATGCAGAGGGAGTCAATCCAGAGGTATGTGTAGCCGAGGCGGGCGGTGGTGAGGGCAGCGTCGCTGAAATTTTGAGGAAGGGAGGAGAGCGGGAGATTGCGGAGGAAGGTGGGAAGGGTGGAGGTTGTGAGTTTGAGGATATTGGCGCCCCCCCAACAGTGGCTGAGGGCCAGGTAAGGGGTGCGTTGTTTGAAGTCTTCGCTGATCGTGAGGCAGAGTTGTACAGAAAGGAGGAATGGGCCGTTTGTGGTGACTTTCAGGAGGCGGGTTGGGATGAAGTCATCTCCGCGGGAGCTGTGACGGCATTTCTCGTGATGGTTAAGGCAGGTGTCGAGCCAGCTTTTCGCGAGCTTGAAAACTTCATCTGCATCTGTTCGTTTGTATCTCAGTGAGCCCTGGATTTTCAAGAGCGGTCCGTCGTAAGAGATGTACGTTGTCTTCGGGCGGTGTCCCTGTACGTCCATCTCGATCCGCCCAGGGCCATCATAACTCTGCTTACAAATCACCCACAACGAATATTGTTTTGTGCTATGACTTGGCGGCACCTCAGCGGCTGTTGGGTCTGGAGCGGCGAGAAGGGAGCAGAGGTGACACCCATCTAAGGCTGACTGCTGGAGAGCTCCGATGTTGTCGTAGTGAGGAAAGGTTTCGATGATGTCTTCTCCTTCTCTTTCGTCATCGCTTTCTTCGACTTGTATAGTCACACCTCCGCCCTTAGATGCCGTGGTGGCTCCCATTGGTCGCATCCGGACGGTTCAAGACAAGACAAAAAAAACTATTGAGCACAAAGCATACAGAAAAAGGCTCATTTCTATTTCTCTCAACACAGACAGACCCCAAGACACTAGAATACTGCACCAAATCGTATCGATTACAATTTACCAAACCCGCAGTCTAAAATATTCCCACTTTCGCTAAGGAATTCCTCCCAGGCCCACACATCGGCGTACGAAAAAGGCCCCAAAACACGCTCCCTATTCAGCTACCTAACCAAGTATGGGCAGCTTCCCCTGCCCATTATCGATCGAATAGAATACTACAAAAAACGGAAACAGAACAACACATACACAAGCAATATAAACGACACATAAACCGAGCACAAAACGCACTTTCAGCAGCTGAAGAACGTCCAAGGGACCAAATACAGACCAACCTCAAATCGATTCACGTTGCCTATGAATAGTGATGGGTAAACAACTGCATATAACATCCACCCTATACCACGCGTACTATAGCCCTTACGCATAAAACAAGCCTATACCCTTCTGCCAAAGTCGTTCATCCACCACCCGACCTTCCCATTCGTTATATCCCTGGCAACCTAAGCGAAAGTTACATCCCAATTAATTTTAATCAATGACGATTCATACCACCTTTAAAAAAGAAGAGCGTCCAAGTAACCACATAAAGAGCAGCAGCTGCACGTCCCAGTGTTAGCACCACAGATCTCTAAGATGCCTAAATCACTACTGCAGACTACTCCTCGGCATGTTATGCGGACCTGTTAAGGAGAGAGGCGGTTAATTAAGTTACTATGGAAAGTGAGTTATACCCGGCAGATATACCTCCATCAATCATATCCAAACAGGAAAATCTATCAAATATACCTGTGGAGTCTATTACTTATCGGCAAACATGAGATAAAGACTTTCTTTCCAATATAAAAGATTTACATTCGCCCCGCTCTTCTCCCCAAAAATTAAGTACACCTGCATTGCGTATCCAAGCTACCCCATTGCATAACCATTACACTACACTACCAACCGCTTTGATATCTTGGTATCAATCCAAGCTGAACAGAACCTTGTAATAACCCTCAGCGGCATTTTACACTTGGACAAGTCTTCAGCCACCGCTTCCGAAGGCGTTTATGAGATTTAGCTGTGTGGGTGTAAACGTTGGGAAGGCAGTGAGATTTGAGTGTGATGGAATAGGAGAATCGACCCTGTGATGTGAGCGACCCGGGTTTCATTGAAGGGGGACTGTTTCGTCTCTCGAATCACAAGGTTACGCCCAACTAATCTAACTCGCCCTTCAGACATTTGTATAGCAATGAGAGGCAGAAATCATGCCATGTTAGAAATTAACTCGCGAAGTTCTGCGCGAAAGATTCTACTGGCGTTCCAAGCACCCCTTACAATTAAGCCTCTACCTCTCAATCCCCGCCAAAAGAACAACGCCTCCTTCTCATTCTCTTCCCTGCCCCCACCTCCTCCGATCATAAATCTCCGGTCCCAAATAACTCGTAACCCTCAAGCCCCCCTCATCCACCTGACAAGCCACATATGTATGCAGCCCTAACCCCTCTCCCAACTTCCGATGCGCACTCATACCCTCCAGCACATTCAAATAACCCCCAACCCACTGGCCCCTACCCCGCTCGCCCATAAAAGTCGCCAGCCCCAACGCAACACTCCTGTCATCCTTGCCGTAATGCTTCGCCGGCAGGGATAACTTCGGCGTCAGCAGCGCATCTCCCGCGCGCGCGAAAAAACAAAAGAACATTCCGGCCGTCGAGTGGCGGCAGGGCGGGAGCTCCTGCGCTGCTTGGAAGGAATCGGGCAGCCCGAAGACGAGGCGGTAGATGGCTTGCAGGTCTGTCCAGGTGACACTAGAGATGGGTATGAGTCCGTCCAGGGAGAGGATGGCGCGGATGGCGTCGAAGGATGTTTGCGGGGAGCGGAAGTAGACTTTGATGCGTGATTTGGAGGGGTCGATGCAGTCTACGGAGATCATTTCGAGCTCGAGCTGCGCGCCGAGCGGGGAGGTGGTGAGGTAGGTGAAGAGGGGCTGGAGCGCGGGGAATGGGGTGATGGTTTGAGTGAGTTGGTGCATGGATTGCTGGAAGGTTTCGATTCGAGATTGGCCTGTTTGAAGAGCGCGTAGCATGGGCATGAAGTAGACCTTGACGAGCATTTCGGAGCCGCCGAGTTCGCACGCGATGAAGAGGGATGAGCGGTGGCTGTTCGGCTCGGCGATGGTGTTGATTCTTTTGGTGGTTTCGGCGTCGTTGGTCGTGACTAGGAGGGTATTCCAGAAGTGATGGAATAGTTGTAAGTCAATCCCTGGCAACGTGGAACGGAGATGATTGATGAGCTCCATTGACATATTTTGGTTGAAGGGATCAGCAGAGGTGCCTGACTCGGGTCCAATAGCTTCAATTGCGAAGCGGATCTTGGGAGATTTGTTTAAACCTGCCCAGCTCCAGCTATACTCAATGGGCGAGAAGTCGTCCGTTGTATAACTTTCAAATCCCTGTGATTTACCATACGTGGTAGGACGACTCCCTAGTCGTGAAATAATGAAATAGTAATAAAAGATCAAACTGTTGTACTGTGCGTGTTGATCGTAGCCTGCCTGATAAAGCATGTTCGCGACGGTTGTACCTGTCGTGTACCACCAAAAAGCCGAGTCTCTGTCAAGTGGAGGAAGTCTTGTTGTAAGTACTCGCCAGGCCTCAGTCGAAGACATTGATGTCTGTGGGAGAGGGATCTCCTGACCCTGAGTCTCGTTTTCTTTGCACTAAAACCAATTAGTCCGACTGTTACGTTTGGATTTGGACAGAGAAGCTGACTACCTGCAAAGGCGTTGTGTTTACAGTTGTCTTTTCAACCTGCGTAGTAAGAGCCATAGCGTGGGACTCGGACTGTACAGAGTTAGTAAAACAAACATAAGTTATTTGATGCAAGAGAATACCATCTTGAACTCTAGATAGTTTTGCTAAACTATAAAGAGGAACACAGGGTTTTTTATATATTTTATCATGAATAGATGCCTGCCTTTCATGCGGTACAGCAGATATCGGCCGTCTCTTCTGAAAAAACCTGGGACAATCGCATAATTCTGCCAAAGATGGCTCGAGGTAGTTGATCTGATGTCTCCTCCGTAATCTATCCACTGCCGCACTACTAGAAATAGATACTCAAAAAGCAATGACCAGAATGGGTATACTGAGAGAATCATCCTGGGATATTTCTTGATTGATGTAATGCGATTGGATATTATGACAACGCCGTTCCCAAGCATATGCATCAGTAACCCTTCCTCGAAAATCTGCAACCATGTACTGATTATGGTTACCATCGCCAATTTTGTAAATGTAACTTCATAGCCTGACTGTTGTGTGTGGATCACGGTGGAGACAAAGGAATCTTGATGCATATGCTTGAGAACGGCGTAGTTATAATATTTAACAAATGGACAGACGATCATCAGTCTTGCTTTGAATAGCTTTGCCATAAGCCAGACATGCAGCAGCTCAGGTAGTCAATGACTCTAAATGACTTAATACTTGCATGCATGATGTGCAGCGAGCTAGATCTTCTCCACAGGCAAGGATTTCAGCGAAGTATTTACCCTCCTGCTGCACTAGAACTTTGTGAGAGGTGGTGAGCGAATGGGTGTTCTTCAAGAGCGGCATGGATGCGGGTGAGTGATTCTTGGGAGTATGTTGTTACGGATTTAGTGGTGCACATTTGAAATTTGGCTCTTCTGGTGAAGGGGCTAGAATTAGGTCCTCGTCACGGAGATCAAGCTCGAGGTTGATGAGTGGAATCAGGGCGGGGTTGGAGTACAAGTTAGAGTATTTCTTCTCATGACTTCAGTCCTTGTTCTCGGATAGAATGTTGAAAATTGAAGATACATTTTAGGGTTCTTTTGGTGAAAGGGCCTTGATTGGTGAAAGAATCTTGGGCGACTCGGTAGATGAGGGAGAGCGTGTCAGGTACTCTTCTCCGATAGGCGAAAAGCATTGGAGGGCTCAGGTAGGTCAATGTTAGTGTGTAGCAGGGTAAAGCAGCTGAAAACGCTAGGCTCGCCGTCTCAACTGTAAGAAAGCGCTCGGTGTATCCACATGAACGAATCCTGACTTCCAAGAAGGTTTCGGACCGTTTGCGTGTGTGGTCTGCAGATGCTGCAAAGCCATCATACCCTACCTATTCAAGTAGGACACGGGCCGGAGAAGATTTGATCTTCAACAGGCAGTGCCGTTTCCACTGGGAATAGGTGAGAACCAAAGTAGTATAGCTGGCTGGTATATATTGTCACACGCATTGAGGTGTCAAGAATGGCTAGGTCTAGTAGGCGACTAAGGTACGCAATGACTTTCGCTTGTTACATACGCTAGTCTGTATTCTTATATAACCCTGAGTTGAGTATGATTGGACGTTTCGTCGCTAGATTTTGCTCTATATTGAAAAGAATGCAACACGCCTTTCATGCAGCCCTGCGCATCGCTTCGATAACCCCATCACCAATACTAGGAGGTTGCCAAAACTTGGTAACCACGAGTCCCGCCGCTTCCAACAGCTTTTGGAATTGTTTTTCCGACCTCTCGGTGCTGGAGAAATCTGCCATCATATGTATGTCCACGCTCGCTCGAAACATGTCACAGTCGGTAGGAGGGATAAGGAATTCGTTAAGAATAAGCTTTGAATACCCAGGTGTCATTGCTTCAACCACGTTCTTCAGGATTTCCAAGACTTTGTCGTCCGGCCAGTCGTGAATGATGTAATGAAAAAAGTAGACTTTTGCACCTAGGGGTTGTCAGAGATCTTTCTGAAAACTGCCTGGGAGAATGTTTGTCTTACCTTTGACAGGCTGTGGTGTAAAGAAGTCATATGGCATGATCTCTATACCCTCACTCAAGCTGACGCTGGAAAGTGTATGGGGAAGGTCTTGAAGGACTAGAGAACCAACATATGGGAATTTCTTCTTGAAATACTCCAAATCGTGACCAAGTCCACCGCCGACATCTACCATAAAGACATCGCCTTCCTTTGTGTTATGCAGGTACTCATCAATAATGCGCTCTTGCACCGGGAAATACTCTACCCAATGAGGCTTAGAATTTCGATTCAAGGTCATAAAGGCATCAAAATCTTTGAATTTCTTTCCATCTTGTACCAAATACTCAAAGTAGTTGAGCTTCGTTCCAAATGCCATTTGGAAAGGGGTGTCGGTGGAATCGGTGGGATTGTTGTAGCCATTGGTCTGGAAGTATTTGTGTGTCTGAGCAAGAACTTGGTAGTCGTGGTCGTAGGTATGTTTGACACCGGACTCGAGCGCGGGCATTATCATCGCCTTCGTAAGCGGAGTAGGAATGTAATTTTCTTCAGATGCTTCTCCAACAAAGCCGCTCGCATTTAACACACGCATGATACGAATCAGAAGTTTATGGTCTACTCCGGAAGCAGTTGCAAGCTGAGCAGCTGACGTCGGATGCTCGCCTGCTTCCATCAAGATATGGAAGAGACGCGTATCAATCGCCAGCCTCGTACAAAGACGTACCGATCCCTAATGTGTCAAGCTCAGAGTCAGCAAAGAACTCACTAGGTACCATGTTTATACATTGAACTAAGCGTCTTACCGAAAATGCATGCTGGAGTATAACTTCTGCTGGATTTTCCAGTGCAATGACTAATTTTTTAGCTGCCTCCAGAGCCTGTGTTCGGGCTGAATCTTTCTTGAGAGAATCTGCGTCAAGATCGCCAAGATTATCGCCAATTCTTTGCAAGAGATGTGCTATTGATATAGCTTGTTCGGAAGGCATATGGTCGTCTTATTATAACGGTCGATATGTAAACAAAGAATTGGGGAGATCACACGGAATAAGGGTTCGTTGCTCTCCCTAAAACACTTGAAGCTGTAGGTATTAAGAGAAATCCCTACAGGAAAGTTCAGACACAGAGCGTCAGTTACCTGTACGTTTAGCAACTTGTCCGTTGCTCTCCTGCACTAGCTTGAGAAGTGATGCTTGAAGCTAGGTGCAGGCAGCCCTGTTCGAGGTACAATGACTTCCCATTTTCGCGAGGCTGTGCCACAACCAGACATAGAAGAATTTTGTCGCTCATTCGGTCTTTCTGCATTCGTAAACCCTATCGTCTTCTAGCCTCATCCGAAGACACGCCGCACTGGCGCTTGGTTTCATGCCATGCAGGGCAGAAGTATCCTTAACTTTCCCACAAGGGAGCAGTGTTATCTGCGGGCGCGCAACCTTCAACAGCTGCGCCATGTACATATCCAGTCGTTATTGGCAGAAGTGTACCCTTGTAGCCATCCACACCAGCACATTCCTCCTACTCGGGAGTTCACCCGAAGGTCTCTGATCCTCCTCAGTATATGTCGTGATATGGCAAAGGCCCATCCGGCGCTAGTGGATGGGTATTTGCCCTTCGCCCACTTCTTCCTTCATCCGTATGCTCTACCTACTATATAGTTCAGTCAATATATCTACATGCCTATCTGCCCTCGTGTCCTCGTATACCAAGAGTTGGTTAATGATAACGCTGATTGGTTGATGACAAAAAATGCCACCATAGATTCTTCTAAATATTCTGAACGCCAGTCTCGCCACCTTAACCAGTGAGTGATTCTTTTCATTTTCAGAGCAACATCAGAAAAACGATGGCGTCCCCCACGCCTCATGATGATGGCAGTAAGGCTGCTCTTATCAACGGGGTTGGCTGGTTTGGTGCTTCTATTACCTTAATTTTCGTAGCGACAAGGCTCTATGCTCGTGCTAGATTGGTTCACGCGGTTGGATGGGATGACTACATTATGGTTGCTGCTCTGGTACGTTCTTTTCCAGTTTACTATTTACGCTTTACGATTTATAATTCGAAGGGAATTTTCTGAAGCATAAAGTAGGTTCTGGACTTGATAGGAATATCATTACTCAGCGTTGCGGTGGACTATGGGTTTGGAAGACATGCCGCCAGCCTGTCACTACCTGATCTTATCCACGCATTGAAGTTCGCGTGGATTTCTCAGATTCCGCTTGTTCTTTCGAAATCAACTTCCCGTATTTCTATCGGCATTCTTCTTCTGCGCCTGTTCTCGGTCCATAAATGGCTCAAATGGTTCGTTATTATCACACTGATATTAAACACGTCCATTTGCATCGTCGCCCTTGTAATGGTGTTTGTGCAAACTACACCCGTGGCGGCCTTATGGGATCCCCAATTGGCTCCAACAGCAAAGTCCTGGAATCCTGTAATCCAGCGGAATTCTGCGGTTGCTAGTTCTGGTAAGTCGCCCTTATCAACTCTTGACAGTATTACAGCAGTCCATAATAACGGTGATAGCTATGACCGCATTCATTGACCTCACGTTCACACTTTTCCCTGTGCTCATCGTCTGGAAACTAAAGCTCAAGCTCAAATTGAAAGTTGCTCTCGCATCTCTTTTGAGTCTAGGGTTATTGTAAGACGTCCCTGTCATTGCTAGATCTTGACTAAGCTGTATTAGTGCCATGGCAGCCTGTATTGTTAGCACCGTGGTGCTTATGGGCCTTTCAGCGCGGTCCGATTTTACATGTGAGCCTTACACCTTATCGCACTCATGAAGAGATGTTGACTCGTATTTAACTGTAGGGGAAGCTCCAGTAATGTACCTTTGGATTGTGTAAGTGTTCATTTAGAACCCCTTTGAAATATCGAAGCTAAAATGCACACTCCTTCTCAACAGATCTGAGAATCATCTTGTTATCATTCTGGGCTGCTTACCCTCTTTAAAGCCGCTATATATCAAATACATCAGCACATCTAGGAGAAACATCCACCTTGTCGGAAATGGAACAAGACCCAAAAACCAGGGATATCAGACCTACCTCAACGACTCATCGAAGTATCCCATAACAGATATCGAATTGAAGAACTCATATCCAGGTAGGACCGGCAAAATTAGCTCAAACTGCGACGCCGTTCACCCAAAACAATATTCTTGAGGGGTATCGGATCGTGAAGGTTGGTAGAATTAGGGCGTTCTTCTGTCTATCTGTTCCTGCTTTGAATCCCTCTCTAGGCCAGCGACATCATGAAAATAGGCCAAAAACAATTTTAAAGGCTCTTAACATAAGAGCTTAAATTGCCATTTAGCAGCCGAAGACTCCTCTGTCTGTTTGTGCTTTCAGCTAGCCCTACCATGTGTTGAAGGCAAGCCGATTCCAGAACGAGTACCACTAAATTACAACCTGAACAAATTTCCATTGACAATGTCTGTTCCACCAGAGTAATTCATCAGAGATGTTGATTAACAGTGATGCAATTACCGAAAGAGTCCCATTTTCTATGCCAACATGCTAGGCACGCTCTTCAACCACGCCTGGAGAATGGCTTGTAAATCCAATCGCGCATGTTTGGAAACCGATTTATGTACCAGAAATGAAAAGAAGAAAATGGATACATAGCGATGTTCCATTTATTCTTTTTGTCCGAATAATAATTCCCACAATTGCCGGCCCACACGCGCTTTGTCAGTGCCGCCTGGGTGTTGCGGACCCAGTTCATCTCTGCCTCAAATTTGACCTCAATAATGTCCGCCTCTTGAGATATGAGAAGGGGCTTGATGAGTTTGAGGACCATGTCAACGGTACATTCAATACTAAACAGAGCGCTAGTGTGACCTGATCCCGCGTTTGGTCCGTATATCATGAAGAAGTTTGGAAAATCAGCCAGAGCGGTGGATTGATAAGCTTCGATGCCCCCGAATTGAGTCCAATGTTCTTGCTGCGTCATCCCGTTGCGGCCTCGAATCGGGAGGTGAAAGTGAAGCGGACTGAATCCGTTAGCGACTACAAGAATGTCACAGGGATAACGGCTGCCGCTCTTTGTGACGACCTCCTTGGCCTCAATGGATGTAATGGGGTCTTTCGTGAGGTGAATGTTTGGTTTTTTGAGCGCGGGTACGTAGCTCTCGTCAAAAATACGGCGTTTACAGCCAACATCATATTCTGGCATGACAAGAGACCAGAATCTTTGAGGAGCGTTATCTTCGATGTATGTGCGTGAAACTTGACGAGCGATAGCTCGAAGACGGGATCCTCGGGAATTCAGATAAAAGTGGCGAAACCTCGATTCGTACACCAGGAATATGATGAGTCGAAATAGTGAAAAAGTCGCCGGTAAGTAGCGGAAGACAAACTTCAGCACCGCAGGAATGCGCGGGTTTTTTTGCGGGAAATAGTATTGAGGCGTGCGGATAAACTGGTTCAAAATTTGTACCTCGTCAATGATAGCAGGTACGATTTGAGTCGCAGAGCCTTTCAATTAGCTGTGTTGGAGCAAATGATAGCATTGGGCTTACAGCCATTTCCAATAACAGCGACTCTTTTGTCTTTGAGGACCACACTGTGATCCCACCTTGCACTGTGAAGGATTTGTCCTTCAAAGTTCTGCTCACCCTCGATACCAAGCTTATTAGGCATGACAAGGCCTCCAACGCTTGAGATTAAAACTTGACATTCTTGGATAAACACTTCTCCGGTCTTTCGATTGGAGAATTGACATCTCCATGTTTCTGTTTCTTCTTTCCAGTCTGCTCCATCCCAAGAAGTGTTGAGGCATATGTGTTTGTCCAAATCGAACTTTTTAGCTACATCCTTGATATACCGAAGGACTTCGGATTGATCTGGAAACAGCTTTGAAAAGTTTGGATTCGGGGCAAAGGAGAGGGAGTAAAAGATGCATGGAACATCGACACCACAGCCAGGATCTAACGGATTATGTTAGGCAAACCAATCAATGGTCTGAGAATATTTAAGGGAACTTGGGTTGGGAACGAACATTGATTCGCGAACCAGGCACCACCGATATCTTCTTGACGATCATATATTACGAATTCATCAAATCGAAGCTTAGACTTCAACTGACAGCCAAAAGTGATGCCCGAGAAACCAGCGCCTACGACAATAACTTTTCGAAATGGCAGTTCAATCACAGCCATTGCGCGTTTCAAACCTCAAGAATAGAGATACAGAATGGCAATTGAGAAAACCCAGGCTCCAAGGTAAAGATGAGATTTCAATATTCTTGGAATTGCCTAGTATGGCATTGATCGAACTAACCATACGAGGTACTAACCGCCTTGCTAAGATTTTGATAGCGAGCCCTCGGAATTGCTGTGTCTCTCATTGCAAAGTAACCACAAGCGGAAAGTAGCACCGAGGAAAAGGTGGATGTTGCATTGTCCGGCATGTGTTTGAGATCCTTGGTATTACTTCAGCTCTTGATGTGGGTTTGTATGCACGGCGTGAGAACGTACGCCAGTGAACGTATTGGATATTTCAGGACTACTGCGGCATCTTGATCTTCTGGTGTAACGTAACCCCTTGTCCTACACCTGCCAACTGCAGAAGTGAGCCGCAGTAGAGTATGCAAAGGTGCTAGTAACGGCACGAACAAATTAATGCTGGTAAATGCTTATATTCCTTGCTATCTTTTCCGCAGCCCAGTCTGCACCGGCGTGGAAGCATACGCGCGGCTTGGTAAAGTCTCTCGAAAGCCACAAGAGGAAACCAAATCGGCAAGCGGAGCTGTTCTAGCCTAGCCGCTATCTAATTAGATAGCAATGTGGCCACAATGCCCGACTCACCCATCTCTTGACCCAAACACCAAGAATGATCCGCCCGTCAATATTGGTTGATGGATCGGCCAATTTGGCCAAAGTGCTAGCTATATCGTTACAACCCGCCATGTCGCACACATGCAGGGCTCACGATTGCAAAATTAATGCAACCAAGCGAAGCAGTCAACGAGGCGGCCGACCTATCCCCAGTTTCTGACTGCAGTCTTTGCTGGCAGAGACGGCCGACCCGCCCTTTTCCCTCCTTCCCTGCTCCATCATTGCACATTGCTTGGAGATTTCATTTTCTCCACCCATACGAAGTCCCGATTTGCACCGTGCCTTTGTCTCAACACACATGACCCCAGGACCATCCTTTTACATTTGTCACATCTGCATACTGTGCCAATTGCGAACATGAAGGCGATGATTGCGTGCATAGATCGAGAATTTGGAAGAGCGACACGGTTCCATGAATTCAGTAACCCTGGTAATCTCACGACGGACTCTAGCCGAGTTGTGACTATTGGGCGACTTAACTTTCGAAGATCATTCTACTCTTTGAGAATGCAAGTCTATTTCACTATTCTTTCTTTACAGCCCATTGATGTAATTATCTTTGTTTCTGAATCTTTGAAGTAACAATATTTTATGAACTGTCAAGAATGACATAGTAACAGATACTTTATAATGTTTTCTACTGCTTCTTTGACTGGTTACGGTTTCATGTTCTGTTGCTTGCCGTGGATTCTGCCTTGCATTGCAATATCACTATATGTGTGCAGTACTATCTTAAAAGATATTCTGAGGCCAGTTCACCATCAAAGGCCGCCCACAGGAAAACAATGGAATCTGCCACCGGGGCCTTCCCCAAGTCCCATAGTCGGCAATCTCTTCCAAATACTCAAAGCTCGTCGTAACAATAAGCTCCAAGCATATGTGAGAGGAACGTCGATAATCGTATTAAATGCTAGCTGACTGGTTACTAGCTTTCTTCTCTCTCAGGGTACGGGGAGATGGTGACTCTGCAAATGGGATCGAAGACTTGGGTTCTTCTCAATAGCGAGCGTGTTGTCACAGAAATAATCGCTAAACGAGGAGCGATCACACACGAACGTCCCTATTTTCCAATTGCCGGCGGGCTTGTCAGCCAGGATAGACGTACTGTTTTGCGCCAGACAGCAGAGTGGACTGAAGATAGGCGAGTAATGCATCAACTTTTGAACGGCTCCGCACTGAAGATCTATGGAGAGTGGCAAGAAATTGAGAGCCTTCAGCTCTTGGCAGCATACGTTCACCGACCGTGCAAATGGTACAAACATCATAACTGGTATTCCAATTCCGTTGTTCATCGGATTGTACTTGGCAAGCGACTGCAAAAATCCTCATCGGAGCTCGCCGCCTTTGAACTCGCCACTCGTCAATTTATTAACAGCATCAATGGTAGTGCCGTCGATTTCTTTCCTCATCTCGCCAAGTTGCCAAAAGTCTTTCAGGTCTGGCGCCGCTACTGGGAGAAACAAGGACAATCTCATCACGACATTTATCGGACTTGGTGGGCCCCCGTTAAGCAAGCTATTGCAAATGGTACCGCGCCTCCTTCGTTTGTCCGCGACGTCCTCTTACACGGTGACACAAAATACACCGGTGATGACGCCGAAGCCATGTGGCTCGCCATGGGCATAATCGCAGCCGGTAGCGACAACCCTCGGATGACGTTAAACACGTTCGTCATGTCCACTCTCTGCCACCCGCACATCCTGCGAAAAGCCCGTCAAGAGATCGACAGGATCTGCAGCAACAGCCACACCGCCTTGCGTCTCCCTCGTATCGATGACATGCCATGCTTGCCCTACATTAGTGCCTTGATTAAAGAGCTTCTCCGTTGGCGCCCCGTTGTACCCCTCATCCCCCAGCATCAACTTACGCAGGATCTAGAATTCGAAGGATACCATTTCCCGCGTGGTACAGATTTTGTCATCAATTCGATCGCCGTGTGCGCAGAAGTCGAGGAGCCCGGAGATTTTCGGCCAGAAAGGTGGCTAGATGGGCATGAAAACGAGGGCAATATCACGCATGGCTTGTGGCAGTTTGGAGGCGGGAGGCGCATCTGCGTGGGGTACAAAGTCGCGCATCAGGCATTGTTTGTCGCGATTGCGAGGCTTTGTTATTGTTTTGACTTCGAGGCGGTGAGGGTTCTTTCATCTCTATCTACCTTCTTTAACGTCCAGTGCTAGATCCCTTGGATCCGACAGTCTACATACTGAAATATCATATTTGAATCGTTTAGGGGGGTCCATACGACAGCCAAGATCTCCGGTACGATGCTGTGGATGAGCCATTCCCCGTTATAGTCACGGTGAGGAGTAAGGAGCATGAACAATTGATCATCAGAGAGGCGGAAGCTCTGGGATTTTTGGAATCGGTAAAAGCTGGGTCTTGGGGCTGATGGAAATAGTTAGGGTCCTTCACCTTATCAGTTACATGCTGTTAGGCTACCAGGACAGTCTACAAGGTACAGGAGCCTAGTTTCATGCCCGATATGTAATCGTTCTGGGTGTATACCTGATGGGTACCGGGCACCTTCGCGCCCCCTTAAACGATATATGAATGAATGAAGTCGGCGAGGATGGGGTACATAGCCCAGGATCTTGGGTTGATACTGATATAATTACGAGTCTTCTATAATACGAGAGACAAGTTTTTAATCCCAGCAGATGCTATCCTCTACCGCCTGTTCGGCAGGAGCCGCAATAATCGAACGATAACCTAGAGCTGTCCGAAAAAGGCTGCCGTGATCGCTGATATTCGACTATCTCTCAATGTGCGGCTATCGACACTCTACACGGAAGTCCATCACTGGGATGCGCAGATCCTGACAGATTCTGGTACGCTTTATCCCCGTTCACGGTCTTAGGACCTCTCCTTGGTTTGAACGTATCCCGCTCATCGTACAAGCTCTTGATCTCAAACTCTCGCACGGTCATAGCTAGGACAATCTTTAGCTCTAGCATCGCTAGTTCCTGCCATATGCAATTGCGTGGCCCAAACTCAAACGCTCGCCAGGCCCCTTTGATGGGATATAAGGTGTCTCCACTTTGAGCAAGCCAGCGTTCAGGACGGAATGCGTGCGATTCAGGCTAGTAAGAGGGTTCACAGTGAATAGCTTCTTGAATTGACCAGACTAGACGGTTTTCATCTGGCATGTAGCAAAGTCTTGTAGGTCGCGTCTATAGTATGGAACAGTTACTCTTGCGTTTATTGGGACAAGTAGTTGTGTAAGGCCAGGTCTATGATTGTTTTGGTTCGGTCTTCTTTTGCCATTTCGTTTTTCCCGCGGTGACTCTCGAAGCGACTGTCCAATTCGCACGAAATGTACCACACCATACGACGAGAATTCCACCAGTGCATAAGAGAATGTAATGGATGATAGCTTTTTAATTAATTGGATGATGTCCCGACTTAAATTAGTAGTCGCCTCATCCATAGGGAAAACATTTCCCTTTCTAGCGAGCACTCGTAAATTTCACATAATGTCAGAGTATCCTGCGTAATATCTGGAATTAAAGTCACTAGATGCCCGCTACAACGTACTGAAGCCAAGGTTGAATATGGTTCTTCATATTTTCCATTCCTAGCCTCCCATGATCAATAGATCATTTCTGCCAGTCATGGAATATACATACTCTATCAATCTGCGAAATTTAGGAAGATGTTGTGTCCGAGTGACCTGAGAAGCCGAATCCGGTGATGCAAGGACAAGAATTGGTGAACCAAAAGGCCAGATATCGATATATAATAACGGACCCAAACCAGGCATTGCGAGTCGAGTCTGTGGCGGAAGGACATGGTCATGTACGTCACCCGTGAGTCTAGATAGGATTCTACCAACTGTGATCAAACGCCCAAACACCGGGTGGTGAGAGGGCATCGGCTGTGCGAGATTTTAGATACCTTGTCGCAATACATTTACAAGTATGGAGAAGAAATACTCTGAAAGACTTACCAGACCTTGTTTTTGCATCAGCTGGAATTCATGACGTACACTGTAGAGTCTGGGGAGAAATGCTGCGATGGCACCAACAAGCAGCACTAGGCCAGACTGAAGGGCAAAGCGCCAATCCAAAGCATAGCCTTGAAGAACATGCTTGATGGAGGCAATAGATTACTCAGAGTATCGGGCTTTGGACGAGCAATCCCGATGGCTTGTATGAGTTTCAATGCTTTAGCTGCTTCTACTCAGTTTGCACACTTCTTTCCAGCCCATCAATCAACCACCTAGCCTGCATAATGACGAACAAATCCCAGGTCTTGAGGACATAACCAACTTAGGCGTAATGTTTGCATTCAAACGCAGAATAGACTGGCCGCGTCGGGCCGGGTCATCGAGGATTTTGGGATCGAGTATTCGAGCCGGGTCAGAATGTTGGTATCGAGTACCCGGGCCGGGTCAGAAAGTAGGTATGAAAACCCGGCCCGGCGGTCAGTCTATGCTCGACGGTAAGTTTCACAAAGATGTTCACATCATGCAGAGCCATAACGTCAACGAGGTACAATCCTCAGCTTCACCCAGTTTCTCGACACCTCTTTCTCTGCATACAGCCCTCCTAACGGCCATATCTCACGCTTAGGGTCTCACCTTCGTCCCTCCGTACGCTCAGACAACCAGCGGCTACGACACCTTCGTCTCCGCCTTACTCAACAGCACGGATATCAAGCAAGCGACGCAGACCGTCTACCCGCCCATATTCGACTGCAGCTACGGCTACAACAACAGCATCCAGCGCGCCGCCATGACCGTACGGCCACTGGGAATTCGTCTGCGCCAACACCGCCCTTACCCGCGCCGTCGACAACTGCACCTACAACTACATCTTCGCGGTCCCGCCCGCCATCCATACGGGGGATCTGAACTCGACTTTTTACACGGGACCGACGCAGCCTCAGAACCCGGACGCCAACGCGGCGGTCGATCTGCAGCGCTGGGTGAGCTCGTTTGCAGTCGAAGGACGACCGGCGACGGAGGGCACGGAGGTGTTTGGAGAGTATGGGAGGGATGGAATGGTGCAGACTTTGGCGCTGGCGGGGGTGGCGATGGAGGTTGATCCGGTTGTGGCGAGGAGGTGCGACTTTTGGTTCGGGGAGACTTGTAAGTGATCGGCCCGTGTTACGCTGGTGGGGTGGGGTGGGGCGAGGGAATGGGGTCTGTTTCGCCTGTTGTTTTCCAGGTGGCAAATCTATACTATTGACTGTGTACAAGAAGATGGGTTAAAAGGGATAGCAGTTGAGTCGAAGCAGGCATACATGGGGGTTAGATATGGAGAGAGAATTTCCCTACCTACAGTACTACCAGTATGACTCCCGTAACTCCCTTTCAGCCTCCCAAATTCACGCTCCTTACACACGTCAATTAGGTTCGTAACGCGCGCGGAGGAGTGGTCACAACCAACAGTGCTTTAAAGAGTGTTTCACACAGTGCTCAGACAGTGTTTCAAGTAGAAATATAAAAACAGGGGTTCATGTGCACATCAGAAATTGCTTCATGTACTGTATGCTCGCTGGCTAAGCGTCGAGGTCGCTTCGTAGTTGGAATGGAAAATTCGGCTCCAAATAATGCTTCGTAGCTAAGCATTCAATATGCTCGCGACCAAACACCCTACCTCCCACATTTCTTACTTAAGCGTTCACGCATTTCCGGAATGATGAGACCCAGCAGAAATAATAATTAGGATGCGTTTTCTAGACTTGCGAAATGATGTATTGGTGATGAACGTGGAGGTAATGATGAGAGGGATCTTCCGTTGGGTTATGGCACTGTTAAGACGATGTGAGGGATATGAATGGGATGGACGATGTCATATTGGAAGTTCGAGTAAAAAGTATGCCGGGATCATGGTAGCATCTGTGCCGGACAGAGCGGTTCGTTTCGCTGTCTTCGGCCACTTCTAAATATACCATCGTGAATCATGCTGTCTAGCTTGTTGTAAGCGTGCAGCTGCATAAGGAATGGAGATTGTAAACGGTCATGGCCTGGCGCAGAGGTCGTATCCGGAACGAGTCTGTCGTCTGGAATCCGATAATCATCAAGGCACGATAGAACGCCCGACTTCACCATACCGAGACCGTTCCATCCCCTTTGCCATCAGTCGATTCATTGGCCCAGTATTCTCCACTGATGCCTCCAATATCGCCAAATCCGAGTCGAAGAGGGATTGCTGCGCCTTCCTCTACACACAACTCGTCAGCATATCGCTGGCCCTAGGAGACAGTCACCTATGGGCATTGGCTCGGAGAACCCGTCCCCAATGCACAAAACTTAGAGTACATAGCGTAACCTGGCCTTACCGACGGTTTTTGGCGGCTGTCCAGCCTGGGTACCTAGCTCAGTGTCTACCCATCCCGGACAGCAACAATTGATAAGGACCTCAGGATTGTCACGGGCCAAGATCATGGTCATGTCATTTTCGGCCGCTTTGCTAACGTGATACGTCATTTTAGGCCACCCATCATGGCGGTGCTGGCCTTGTGCGGCAGCTTCCTATAGCAAAGAGTAAAAGTTAATATGCCACTCATCTGCTGATCCTGGGTGCAAGCTCAGGCGCGCAACTCAACAAATGTCAATGCAAATTGTATTTACTGCACGGCTAGAAATCCGGAAATCCAAAGATATGATTGACAAACCTCATACTCCTGAACAAGTGTTTCTATGTCTTGGAGAGTCTTGTTACGGTTGCGGAAACGGTCTTGTATGTTTTGGCTGTAATTATTCAGGCTGCTGTTAGCTGATGAGACGTTGACGATACGGCCATTCTTTCGCATAATGGGTAGAAAGGTCTGACACATCTAGCTAGTTGTGAGCCATTCGTTGCAAAATATATGTGGAATCAACAATTAGGAGTACCGCGAGCGTGCCCCGATAGTTTACATCTAGTGTCTCTTTTCGTTGCGCAGCTGTAATTTTCTCCTTGTAATAGTATACGCCGGCGTTGTTGATCAGAACGTCACAACCACCGTAATCTCTCTTGACCGCGATGGCTAGAGCATTGATGCTGTATCTATCGGTGAGGGACAGTTTGTCGTACTTGAGCTTAACGGCACCGAATGTGGGTTCGATGCCAAGATCTGCTCCACTGCGAGAAACAGCATATAGCACCAGCGGTTCTGAGGACTGTTTGGCGAGGGTCTGGCAGATGGCCAATCCAATGCCGCGATTCTGAACTTCTGTTAGCGAGGCTGCGGGGACACATGGAAGAGCTGCTCACTGCCCCTGTCACAATTGCAATTGTAGCGTTACTCATTGTTGCGGGCAGTGACTCAAGCAAGATGGTGAAGACAAGACAAATTTCTGTAAAGGTTTAGTTCTTTAGAGGGCCTATCGTTTGCCTCAGAGTCAGGACCTCAGACGTGTTTCCTTGGCTAAGCCTCTTCGGGTTACCCTTTTCCCCTTTTCCCCTAAGCCCCTTTGGGTTAGCGACCCTCTGGATGACATCGCAGCCTAAGGTAAGGTACCGCTATCGTACTTGGTAGTAAGCAAGATAGCTAATCCAAAGGGGATTAGCTGCCGCGGCTTATCCGGAAGGGTCTAGTGTAGCTACCCTGAAGGGGTTTAGTTGTATTTTACACGTCTGAGCCTCTGGTCCTGAGGGCGGCTGAAGCAACATATCGTTTAGTACTGCGGGCCGAGGCACACTTATCTCCGAGATGCGAAGTCTCATCAGCGCTCTAAGGAACTGATATGTATTTCAAGCATTCGTTCGAGGTCATAGGAGTTGTCATGCACAACGACGTGGAAGAAGATATAGTCTAGGCTTGCAAAGAAGCAAAGAATGCCTCCAATATTAGAGATGACGATACATCATAGAGGTTTAGATGGAAAAATTAGACTGCCGCTGTGTTGGATAAACATCAATGAAAGAGAAGAGATGTTCGAATCTGCATCGACTGTCTCCATGTTCAATAGCAGTGATGAGCAGCTCAACTTGTACGTGAAACTTGGGGGGTTCTCGTTCGTAGCCAGTAGCGAAGATTGTCGGGAGCAGACGTTGATGCATCATCGAGGTTCGAGGGAAAAGGCTGCAGAAGCAAAGCTCTCCTTCTGATCAGCATCTGTGTCTTCGATTGCCCTTGTTCAGTGTGCTTGCAGGCTGCAGCAATACGGCGGAAGGGGTTGTAGGTGGAAGAGGTACACAGTAAAAGTGCTGGCACAAGCGGGACCTTTTCGTCTAACCTTATTCCGTGAGCTCGTGTTTACCTATTCTAAGGTACCACGCGGGTAGCAAAAAAAGCCGGACTCACAAATTTTCCCCGCATTCAACCATCAAATTTACTACTGAATTAAAAGAGATATATTATATTTTAATAGCCTGTCATTCTACCCTCTCCTTCTAT
>JAABUT010001328.1_pt1 | contig 28966 bp, 28 predicted proteins | sample 5559281 | NCBI WGS metagenome assembly JAABUT01 (sample SAMN10711880, study PRJNA513359) | rock metagenome | isolation source: Antarctica rocks | place: Antarctica: Victoria Land, Ricker Hills nord | collected 2016-01-04
CTCGACAGCGGGGAGCGAGACAAAGATGACGCTCGCCTCACTGTTCGGGACGTGGCGAGTGCGCGGCATCAATCCCTTCCTCGCCTGCCGCGCCCTCCTCATTTCCCCTCATCCCTGAACAGATACTGCGGGTTCGCTTGACGAGTGGCGCGGAACGTGGGCAAATGCGCGTGTACCACATCACCAATCTCGAACGGAGAAACCGCTGATGACCACCGAAGAACGCCTCACCTACGGGAATTACCTGCGCCTCGGCGATCTGCTGGCGTTGCAGATTCCGGTCGGGCCACCGGGGATGGCGGCGCACGCGCGGGCGGCGGAGCACTTCTTCATTATCGTGCATCAGGCATTCGAACTGTGGTTCAAGCAGCAACTGCTCGATCTCCAATGCGCGACCGACGCGCTCGTGGCGGATGAGCCGGATGTCGCGCTGGAGCATCTGCTCCGTGTCGCGGGGGTGCAGCGGCTGCTGAACGACCAGATGGCGCTGCTCGATCACCTGCCACCGCGCAGCTTCATGGAGTTTCGCCCGTCGCTCGGCATGGCGAGCGGGTCGGAATCGGCACAGGCGTATCAGGTGATGCACGCGCTCGGCCTACGGAATGCGGGCGAGAGCCTGGTGTACGCGGCGTTTCGCGGCGCGCTCGAACGGTCAGGGCTGGACCTGGAAACGCTCTACCGGGAGCCGTCACGCGCGGGTGCGCTCTACCGCATCGCGGAGGCGCTCATCGACATCGCGGAGTCGTACTGGCTGATGGCGGCGATGCATGTTCGCATCGCGGATCGCGCCATTGGCGACCGCCCCGGCACCGCCGGCACGAGCGGCGTCGAGTTCCTGATGCAGGCGCTGAAAGAGAAGGCGTTCCCCGATCTCTGGGCGGTGCGGACGCGCCTGTGAGGGGAATCGGAAACCGATACGGGGCCGAGGGACCAAACCGAATCGATGCAGAGGGCGCAGAGGCGCAGAGAACGCAGAGAAGAGAAGAAAAGAGATTCATGCATGCGGTCGCGAAGCGTCCGGCGTGAAGAGTTGGGCGAGCACGGGGCTGATGAACTCCGCCGCGAGGCATTCCATGTAAATCTCGTCCCAGAGTTTGCCGCCGAACCAGTGGCACTCGCGTCGCCGCCCGATGACGCGGAAGCCCGCTTTTTCGTAGGTGCGTTGGCCCGCCAGATTGTAGGCATAGCAGGAAAGCATCACGTTGTTGAGGCCGAGCGCGGTGAAGGCGTAGTCGAGCAGCAGGCGCGTCGCCTCGGTGCCGTGCCCCTTGCCACGATCTGCCGCATCGCCAATGAAGATCGCCATCGTCGCCGACTGGTTCCGATAATCAATGTCGCGCAGGAGCACGTTGCCAATCGGTCGCCACCCCTCAACGGTGTACATCGTGAAGGAGATGTCGTCGCTCGTTGCGGCGCGGTCGTACCAGGCAATTTCGCCCTCCATCGTCAGCGGCTGTGGCGGAATGGCGAGCGTGCGAACCATGCCGAAGTCGTTCATCCACCGCTGGTAGAGCGGCAGCAGGTCGCGGCGGAGCGGCCCAAGCGCGACCCGCGTGCCGACGATGTTGAGAATCGGTTGTGCGTCCGATGAAGCGGCGCTCGCCTCGTCCATCTTCGTTCTCCCACAGCGACAGGAAATCTTCGCGTCTGTTGGCCAACGATTCAAGGCCGTGTGTTGAGGAGGTCGTCAAGGTGGCGCAGCACATCGGCGGCACCACTATACACCGCCGACGCGCCCGCGCGCATCGGCAGATCGCGCTCGATGTCGCTGAGGATGACGTTCCATCATTACGGGTGGCACCCGTGTTGCGCGTGTCATTCATCGTCCCTCGCAGTACGGCCTGCGGTAGACTGATCGCCACGCCGCTTGCGAGGCTTCTTCCTCGACACACGACTATACCGGAGGTGCCACATGGCGAACCGTCTGGCGAATGAAACAAGCCCCTACCTCTTGCAGCACAAGGAGAACCCCGTCGATTGGTACCCGTGGGGCGCGGAGGCGCTGGAGCGTGCCCGCGCTGAGGATCGCCCGATCCTGCTCTCGGTCGGATACGCGGCGTGCCACTGGTGCCACGTGATGGAGCACGAGTCGTTCGAGGACCCGGCGACCGCCGCGCTGATGAACGAGCAATTCGTCAACATCAAGGTGGACCGCGAGGAGCGCCCGGACATCGACACGATCTACATGGCGGCAGTGCAGGCGATCACCGGGCAGGGCGGCTGGCCAATGACGGTCTTCCTGACGCCGGAGGGCGAGCCGTTCTACGGTGGGACGTATTTCCCGCCCGAGGCGCGCCACGGCCTCCCCGCGTTCCAGTCGATTCTCCGCTCGATCGCGGACGCATACGCCGGGCGGCGCGAGGATGTCGCGCAGAACGCCGCTGTCCTGCGCGAGCGGCTGCAAAGCGGGCTGCGGTTCGCCGGTCAGCCGAGCGAGGGTGACATCACCGTGGCGGTGCTGGACGCCGCGGTTGAGCAACTCGCCGAGGAGTTCGACTGGGTGCACGGCGGCTTCCGGGGCGCGCCGAAGTTCCCGCAGCCGATGACGCTCGATTTTCTCCTGCGCCAGTATGTGCGCACAGGTACCGCACGAACCTTGCAGATGGCGGAGTTGACGCTGCAAAAGATGGCGGGCGGCGGCATGTACGACCACCTCGGCGGCGGCTTCCACCGCTACTCCGTCGATGCGCGCTGGCTCGTGCCGCACTTCGAGAAGATGCTGTACGACAACGCGCTGCTCGTGCCCGTCTACCTACACGTCTATCAACTGACGGGCAACGAGGAATACCGCCGCGTCGCCACCGAGACGCTCGACTGGGTGACGCGCGAAATGGTCGATCCGTCAGGCGGGTTCCACGCGACGCTCGACGCGGACAGCGAGGGGCATGAGGGCAAGTTCTACATCTGGACGACCGCCGAATTACAGGCACTGATCGGCCCGGAGGATGCGTCGCTCGTCGCCGCCTACTACGACGTGACAGGGCCGGGCAACTTCGAGGGCGTCAACATCCTCAACACGCCGGAGCCAATGGCGTCGGTCGCCGAGCGGGTCGGCGTCGATGTCGAGCGTCTGCGGGCGGCCGTCGAGCGGGCGCGACCGATTCTCTTCGCGGCGCGGGAGACGCGCGTCCACCCCGGTCGGGACGACAAGGTGCTGACCGCGTGGAACGGCCTGATGCTCCGCGCCTTCGCCGAGGCCGCCACGATCCTCGGTCGCGACGACTACCGCGCCACGGCGGAGCGCGCCGCCACCTTCGCCCTGACGACGCTCCGGCGCGACGACCGGCTGCTGCGGACGTACAAGGACGGGCAGAGCAAACTGAACGGCTATCTGGAGGACTACGCCTTCCTCGCGGACGGCTTGCTCGCGCTCTACGAGGCGACCTTCGCCATGCGTTGGCTGCGTGAGGTGCACGCGCTGACGGAGACGATGATCGCGCAGTTCTGGGACGACGAGGGTGGCGGCTTCTTCGATACCGGGCGCGACCACGAGGCATTGATCGCGCGGCCCAAGAGCGTCTTCGATAACGCAATCCCGGCGGGGAATTCGGTCGCCGTTGAGGTGTTGCAGCGCCTCTCTGTCATTTACGACCGACCCGATGACGCCGAGAAGGCCGAGACGGTGCTCCGTACTCTCACCGACACAATGCGCCGGTATCCGAGCGGGTTCGGGCGGCTGCTCTGCGCCCTCGATTTCATGCTCGCCACGCCACAGGAAGTCGCGCTCGTCGGCGATCCCGACGCGGCAGAGACGCGCGCACTCACCGCCGTGCTCCGGCAGCGGTTCCGCCCAAACACCGTGGTCGCGCTCTGTCAGTCGGGCGACACCGACGATGCGGCGCCCACATTGCTCCAGGGGCGTGACGCAGTAGACGGCCACGCGACCGCCTACGTCTGCCAACGCTACGCCTGCCAACTGCCTGTCACGACGCCCGATGCCCTCGCGGCGCAATTGGGGGATGGCTGAGAGCACATTGGAACGCATGAACAACTCAAACGCCGAGAGGGAATGGGGGGACTTAACACAGAGAACACAGAGAGAATCCAAATGTATTTTCTCTCCTCTGTGCCCTCTGTGTGCTCCGTGTCCTCTGTGTTCGCATTTTCCCCGGCGTCTGCGCGATTTTGTTGTCGGATCACCGCTGGAAGATGCGCACCTGCGGCGTGAACGTGACATCGTCATCGAGTGGGAAGATCGGGCGGGCGCACGCGGTGTGACCGAGGGAGGGCAGATTTGCGCTCGTCGAGCCGGGCGCATCCACGTTAATCAGCCGCGTGCACCACTCCTGGTACATGTGCGGCTTGCAGTGCGGGGACTTGACGACGACGACATCGAACCGCTTCGGGTCCTGCCCGTGGGCGAAGAAGAACGACCGCTCGTGCAGGCTGACCGGGCGGCTGCCGACGACGAGTGTGTGCGATCCGGTGATGATCACGGCGGTCGGCCCCGCGTAAACCTCCATGCCGTGGAACTCGCTGATGAATGTACCCTCCGCGAGCAGGTGGACATGCCCGTCGATTTGCAATGGCGGGAAGCGACGGGGATCGAACGCGCCGCCGACCGTTGTTCGCACGCGGTTGCCGACGCCTGCCGCGAATGCCGCCGCCACCGCGTGCGGGTCGATGATCGGGTGCAGGCTCCGCCCGGTGTACCCACCTTCAATCAGCGCGCGGAGCGCCGCGTTGCTGTCGCCGGACGCGCCGGAACTCGTCGCGTCCGCCGCGTCCATCATAACGACAGTGCCGTTGGCCGTCGCCTTGGCGATCCGCACCGCGTCATCGAGGCTCGTTAAATCCTCGTGCAGTTCACCACGGACGGCCCAGAAATCCTCCGCCAACTTCAACGCCTCGCTCGCGGAGCGTGCGGGGTCATCCGTCGTGACAACGCTATTGGAGCGCAATTCGGGGACATCGGTGAAGGGGTTGCCGATGAACATACCCGCCGACAGCCCGCCGTCACTCGCCTCAATCGCCTGGCAGCGCCGGATGAACTGGCCGAAGATGCCGGTCTGCGTGATCAGTTCCTTGCCGCGCACGAGGGCGGGGATTTTCACCACCGCCGTCGCGGGGCGCACGCCCGTGTCGAGGATACGGAGAAGCAATTGCGCCGCCCGTGCGCCGGTCTCGAACATATCCTCGTGCGGGTAGGTGTGGTAGACCATCAGGGCGTCCACCTGCTCCAGCATCCGGTCAGTGAGGATGCCGTGCAGGTCGAGCGAGATGACGATGGGGATGCGCGCGCCGAGCATCTTGCGCGTCTCCGCGAGCAGGTAGCCCTCAGGGTCGCCCTCGTCCTCCGCGCCCATCGCGCCGTGGAGCGAGAAGTAGACCGCGTCCACCGGCGGGGCGGCGCGGACGGCGGCGAGGGATTCGTCCGCGATCCGGCGCCAGTCCGCCGCAGCGAGCGTGCCGCCGGAGGAGATGGCCCGCGCGCCGAAGGTCGGCACAAGTGCCACATCGGCCCGCGCCCGGAAGACGCTGAGCGCGCCGCCCATCTCGCTCTGCGCGTCCTCATGCACGCGCAAGAGTTCTGCGCCACGCGAGAACGTAAAATCGTCGTAATGGCTCAACGCGGGGTTGAACGACGAGACTTCCTGCTTGCACTCACCGACGAGAATTCGCACCATCGTGCTGGCCTCCGTTAATTCCTCACCCCTGGCCCCTCGCCATCGCCCGGAGAACACGGTTCACTTCAGTTCCGTGTGGCGATGGAGAGGGGAGGGGAGTAGCCATCGACCGTTGCGTGCAATTAGTCTGGTGTCGCCTCCCGCAGATTGAGTGGCGACGCGCCCCGGCGGGGCAGCACGAGGAGGCCGACGGCACAGGCGACGAATCCCACCGCGAGCGCGCAACCGGTGACGGTGAAGACGGATGCGACGCCCCACGCGCCCGCGATGACGCCGAGCAGGAGCGGCGCGACGGTGCCGCCGAGGTTGCTGGCGGTCGAGTAGACGCCCACCGCCGCGCCGCGTGTCTCGCGCGTCGTGTGCTCCGCGATGTAGGTCTGGCCCGCCACGAGGTACGCACCGAACGCGATTCCCTCCGCCGTGAGCAGCAGGGTGAGCGGCACGAACCGGCGTGTCGTGGCGATGCCGAGCATCACGACGACCTCGATGAAGAGCGCGGCGAGCAGCACCGGCGTGCTCCCGAAGCGCCGCGCGATCATGCTGTTCGGGAACCGGCCGGCGGCGGAGATGAGCGCGCGGATAGCGAACATCGTGCCGATGGTCGCTTGCGTCAGCGTGCCTTGATTGCCGTAGATCGGGAAGAACGTCGCGATCGCGCCGGAGAACGACACCCCCATCATCAGGTTGCCGAGGCTGACGACGAGCAGTTCCCGCTGATGCAGGATCGCGCGCATGTTGCTGAGCAGTTGGCCCGCGCGGACGGTCGTGCGGCGGGCGCCATCGTGCGGCGCTTCTTTCACGAAACGCCACGCAACGGCGCAGCCAGCAAGCGCGATCACCGCGCCGACGAGATACGCAGCGCGCGGCCCCTGCCGCTCCACGACCTGGCTGCCGATCAACGGCCCGACGGTGAAGCCGAGGCCCATCGCGGTCGTCAGCCAGCCGTACGCGACCTCCCGCTGCCCGGTGACGGTGATGTCCCCGAGGTGCGCCGCGCCGATCTGGAAGATCGCGACCGCCGCGAGCGCCGTGAAGATGCGCCCGACCGTGAGCAGTTGCGGCCCCTGCGCGAGGGCGAAGAAAATCAGCGAGAGCGCGTAGATTAACATGCCCGTCGTCACGATGCGCGGCCTGCTCATGCGGTCGGACGCGAGGCCAACGGGGAGCGCGATCAGCAGTTGCGTGAAGCTGCCGATGGTGTTGATCGCGCCGAGGAGTGCAACGGAGATGCCGAGATCGCGCGCGAAGAGCGAAAACGTTGGCGCGACGATGCCGAAGACGACATCGGCGAGGAAAACGACCGCGCAGAGGGACGCAATCGACCGCCGGACGCTCTGCTGCTCTCGCCTCGTTGCTGATATGGCCGACGGTATTTGGCTCACTTCCCCTCCCGCGTGCATTCTCGCACGACTTCGCGGTTCATGGCGTGGGACAAACCGATTGAACCGCAAAGGCGCAGAGGACGCAGAGGGCCGCAGAGAATGAGAAGAACGATGAAAAGATTCGCTTTTCCTTTTCCCTGCACGTCTCCCGATACTCTTTCTTCTTGTATTTCCTCTGCGTTCCTCTGCGCCTCTGCGGTTCTCCCCGGTTTGTCGATTGTGTCCTCTGCGCCTCTGCGGTTCGTCCCCGGTTTCTCCCAGACCCTGCTTGACGCGCCGGAGCGTGCGCCCTACGATGCGCCCATGGATGAGACGAGTGAGGCAGCAACAATTCCCGCGCTGCATGGCATCCGCGTGCTGGAAATGGGAACGCTGATCGCGGGGCCGTTCGCCGCACGGCTCCTTGGTGACTTCGGCGCGGAGATCATCAAGATCGAGCCACCCGGTCACGGCGACCCGCACCGCGAGTGGGGCGCGATGACGGACAAGGGCGCGCTCTGGTTCCCGATTCAGGCACGCAACAAGCGATCCGTGACGATCGACCTCCGCAAGCCGGAGGGGCAGGCGCTCGTCCGCCGCCTCGCGCGCGAGTGCGACGTGCTGATCGAGAATTTCCGGCCCGGCAGCCTCGAAAAGTGGCATATCGGCCCCGACGTGCTGATGGAAGAGAATCCCCGGCTGGTGATGGTGCGCATCTCCGGCTTCGGGCAGACCGGCCCGTACCGCGAACGCCCCGGCTTCGGCAACATCGCGGAGGCGATGGGCGGCATCCGGTACATCACCGGCTTCCCGGATCGACCGCCAGTGCGCGTCGGCATGAGCCTCGCGGATCACGTCGCGTCGCTGTACGCAGTGATCGGCGCGCTCACCGCCTTGCAATCGCGGCAGGTGACGGGGCGCGGGCAGGTCGTCGATGTTGCACTGACGGAAGGAATCTTCAGCCTGCTGCAGGACGCGCTGCCGCAGTTTAAGACGCTCGGCGTCGTGCAGGAGCGGACGGGCAACGAGTTGTTCAAGACCGCGCCATCCAACGTCTATCAGACGCGGGATTGCGTCTGGATGGCGATCAGCGGCAACAACAACAGCATCTTCGTCCGTCTGATGGATGCCATCGGCAGGCCGGACCTGCACGAAGACCCACACCTGCGGACGAACCCCGGCCGCGCTGAGCACGCGCGAATGCTCGACGAAGTGATCACGGCGTGGGCGGGGGAGCGTACCGCCGCCGAGGTGTCGCGCATCCTCGAAGCGGCGGGGGTGCCGTTCGGGCCGGTGTACAACATCGCGGACATCGCGAGCGACCCGCAGTACCAGGCGCGTGAGATGATCCTCGACGTGGCGCATCCGGTCTTCGGCAGCATCGCCATGCCGGGCATCGTGCCGAAACTCTCCGAGACGCCGGGCGAGGTGAAGTGGCCCGCCCCGCCGCTCGGCGCGGACACCGATGACGTGCTGCGGCGTCTGGGGGGGATCGACGATGCGGAACTCGACCGCCTCCGCGCCGAAGGAGTGATCTGAGATAGCGCCAACACCGGATACCGCCATCGAATTGCGCGGCGTGACGCGGGCGTTCACGACGGAGCGCGGGCGATACGTCGCGGTCGAGGATATCTCGCTCGCCATCCCGCGCGGCCAGTTCCTCGCGGTGGTCGGGCCGAGCGGCTGCGGCAAGTCCACGATCCTCGGCATGATCGCCGGGCTTGCCAATCCGAGCGCGGGCGCGGTGACGATCTACGGCGAGCCGATCACCGGGATCAACCGCCGCGCGGCGTACATGTTCCAGCAGGACGCGCTCCTGCCGTGGAAGAGCGTGCTCGACAATGTCGCGTTCGGTCCGATTTTGCAGGGTGTGAGCAAGCGCGAAGCCCGCGAGCGCGCGATGGACTGGCTCGGGCGCGTCGGCCTACGCGGCTTCGAAGATCGTTACCCGCACCAACTCTCCGGCGGCATGAGGAAGCGGATTTCCCTCGCGCAGGACCTCGTCAATGAGCCGGAAATCCTGCTGATGGACGAGCCGTACAATGGGCTGGATGTGCAAACCCGCGCGATGGTCGAGAACGAAGTGCTCGATCTCTGGTCCGGCTCGAACAAGACGGTCGTCTTCGTGACGCATGATCTGGAGGAAGCCATCGCGATGTCCGACCGCGTCGTCCTGCTCACCGCAGGCCCGGCGTCGCACATCAAGGGCGATTACCCCGTCGCGCTCAACCGACCGCGCAATGTGCAGGAGGTCAAATTCCTCCCCGAATTCGTCGCGCTCTACGAGAATATCTGGGATGGCCTGCGGGATGAAGTGCTCGCGAGTTATGAGCGGCAACGGCTGGGAGTGGCGAGGAGCGAGTAACGAGAATATTTGACTCGGTACTCGTTACCTGCTACTCAGAGCGACTGAAGGGAGCGATCGATGGGGAAGGCTGCGGTTCGGCCCATTGAGACGGAGACGCCGGTGGCGACAGTGGTTCGGCCTGCCCGAAAGTGGCGCGTTGAACCGGGCGTGCTCGCGTTGCAGGTGTTGATCCTCGTCGCGGTGCTCGCATTCTGGCAGTTCGGCACCGAGGCGGGGATCATCCGCAAGTTCTTCTTCAGCCAGCCAACGGAGGTGGCGCAACGGCTCGGCGATTGGTTCTTCCGCAGCCGGATCATCTACCGGCACATCGAGGCGACGTTCGTGGAGACGGTGCTCTCGTTCGTGATCGGCGTCGTCCTGGGCATCCTCTTCGGCTTTGTCATGGCGCGCAGCGAGTTGGCGGCGAAGGTCTTCGGGCCGTATGTGACCGTGCTCAACGCGATGCCGCGCGTCGTCCTCGCGCCGATCTTCGTACTCTGGTTCGGGCTGGGGCAGAACTCGAAGGTGGCGCTCGGCGTCTCGCTCGTCTTCTTCATCGTCTTCTACAACACCTTTCAGGGCGTCCGCGAGGCCGACCCGCGCGTGATCGACAAGGCGCGGATGCTCGGCGCGAGCAACTGGCAGGTGATTCGGCATGTGCAGTTCCCTTCCGCGATGACGTGGATTCTGTCCAGCCTGCACACGAGCGTCGGGTTCGCGCTGGCGGGGGTGGTCGTCGGCGAATATCTCGGCTCGACAAAGGGCATCGGGTATCTCGTTTCCTTCGCGGAGGGAAACTTCGACAGCACCGGCGTTTTCGCGGGCATGACCGTCCTGGCGGTGCTCGTGATGGTGATCGAACTCAGCATCATTCCCGTCGAGCGGCGGTTGCTGCGGTGGCAGCCGAAGCGCGAGGCCGGGGCACGGGCGCGCGAGATCTAGCAATCACTTGAAGGGAGCACGGCACATGAGCGACCAATTGTTTGGCAGCACGTCATTAAGCCGCCGCAGGTTTCTTATGGGGGCGGCGGTGTCGGCGGGGGCGGCAATCCTCGCGGCCTGCGGTGGCGGCGGCGCGACCACGGCGCCGACGACCGCGAGCGGGTCTACCGGGACAACCGCCCCGGCCACGGGTGCGGGCGCGACCACGGCACCGGCGACCCGCGCCGCATCGAGCGCCGCCGCGACCGCGCCCGTCTCCGCGACGACGCAGGCCACGACGGGTGGTTCGGCGGTCGCGGCGGCGCCGGTTGCGATCGCGAAGCCGGAGAAGGGCAAGATCACCGTCGCGGTCGGCGGGGCGGAGCAGTTCATCTACGCGCCGATCACGCTCGCGAAGCAACTCGGCTACTTCAAGGACCTGGGCCTCGATGTCGAGATCGCCAGTTTCTCCGGCGGCGCGAAGGCGGCGGAGGCGCTGATCGGCGGGAGCGCGGACATGGTCGTCGGCTTCTACGACCACACGATCCAGACGCAGCCGAAGGGCGAGAACCTGCAACTCGTCTGCCTCTACGATAATTTCCCCGGCGTCGTCCTGATGGTGAACAGCAAGAACACCGACAAGATCAAGATGGCGGCGGATCTCAAGGGGCAGACGGTCGGTATCACCTCCGCCGGTTCCTCGACGCAGTTCCTGCTCAACTACTACCTGACGAAAAACGGCGTGCAGCCCGATCAGGTGAGCATCGTCGCCATCGGCACCGGCAGCACGTCCATCGCGGCGATCCAGCAGGGGAGAGTCGTGGCGGGGATGATGGTCGATCCCGCCGCGACGAAGGTGGAGACGACGGGCGACGCGAAGCCCCTCTGGGACACGCGCACGGAGAAGGACACCGTCTCGCAGATCGGCGGCCCGTACCCGGCGGGTGGCGTCTACTCGACGTCCGACTTCATCACGAAAAACCCCAACACGACGCAGGTCATCGTCACGGGGAGCCTGATGGCGCTCAAGTACATCCAGACGCACCCACCGGACGACATCGCCTCCAAGATGCCGCAGGAGTACATCGGCGGCGACAAGCAGAATTATCTGGATGCCCTGAAGAAGGATTTGCCGCTCTTCTCGACGACGGGCGCAATGCCCGCCGACGGCCCGCAGAGCGTCTACAACGTCCTCAAACTCTCCGACCCGGTGGTGAAGGCCGCGCCGAGCGTTGACCTGAACGCAACGTACACGAACAAGTTCGTCGAAATCGCGGCGAAGCAAGTGAAGTAGGAAGTAGCGAGTAGCGAGTAACGAGATGGGATGGATGCCTCTCCTCGTTACTCGCTACTCGCTACTCCGTAGGGAGGGCGGGATGCATCTGCCGGGGCACGTTTCGATCATGGAAGTGGGGCCGCGCGACGGGCTGCAGAATGAGTCCGTGCTCGTGCCGACGGCGGGGAAGCGCGAGTTGATTCGCCTGCTGATCGCGGCGGGGCTGCACGAGATCGAGGCGACCTCGTTCGTGCACCCGAAATGGATCCCCGCGCTCGCGGACGCCGACGACCTACTGCCGCTGCTGCCGCGCGCGGGGATGCGCTACAGCGTGCTCGTGCCGAACATGCGCGGGTACGAGCGCGCCGCGCGCCTTCACCCGGACGAAATCGTCCTCTTCTGCTCCGCGAGCGAGAGCCACAACCGCGCCAACCTCAACCGCACGACGGAGGAATCGCTGGAGCAACTCCGCGCGGTCGCGGAGCGTGCGAAGGCGGACGGCTGCCGCCTGCGTGGCGCGATCTCGACCGCGTTCTGGTGCCCATTCGAGGGGCATATCCCGGAGGCGCGGGTGTGCGCGATTGCGACAGCGTACCAGGCGATGGGCGCGGACGAGGTCGGCCTCTCCGACACGCTCGGCGCGGCGGACCCGCTGCATGTCCAGACGCTCGTCACGGCGGTCCGGCGGGCGGTCGATGTCGCGCTCACGCTCCACCTGCACGACACGTACGGGATGGCGCTCGCCTGCGTCGTCGCGGGCCTCGACGCGGGGATCGATCACTTCGATTCCTCCATCGGTGGGCTTGGCGGCTGCCCGTACGCCCCCGGCGCGGCGGGGAACATCGCGACGGAGGACCTCGTCTTCATGCTCCACCGCATGGGCGTGCAAACCGGCATCGACGAGGACGCGCTGATGGACGCCGCCCGCTACGCCGAATCGCTCGTCGGTCACCCGCTCAAAAGCCGCCGCATGGCGCTCGCCGCGACGGCTACCGCGCACGCTTGAGTACGCGACCGCGTCAGTCCTGCGTAGATGCATCCACAGCGGCGAGGATCGCGGCGGTCGAGGTCAGCCGCACCTGCGCATCGACCCGCACCGGATCGAGCACGGTGCAGCCCCACCGCCGCAGCGTCGCCGCCGATTTCCCGGCGCGCGGGTGCGCCCACAAGGGCGCGTTGCAGGCAATCGCGACGATGACCGGGGTGCCGCGCCCAATCGCCTCCGCCGCGACGGAGAGGGCGAGGGTGTCGGCGATCCCCCCGGCGAGCTTGTTGAGGCTGTTGAAGCCGCACGGCGCGACGAGGACAAGCCCCTCCGGCGGCCGGGGGATGATCGCGGCGTCGAAGTAGCTCTCGACGATGCGGTGACCCGGCAGGCGACCGAGCGCGCCGCGATCAATCACCCGCGCGGCATTCGGCGTCGGGATGGTCAGGACAGTCGGGAAGCGTGCCGCAAGCCCCGCGATCAGTTCCGGCGCGACCGCTCCCGCCACGCCCGCGCCCGTAATGATGAGATAGGCTGTGTCGAGCGTGGCCATGCATTCGGCCCTTTCGCACCATCGAAAAACGATCCATTTCGCCGGGCGTCGTATCAGGCGCTGAAGAACGCTACCAGTACCGGAGCGAGAACCTCCGGGCTGACATCATGCCGTTGACCTTCCAGCGTACGGAGCTGCGCATGCGGCATCGCCTTGCTCAGTGCTCGCGCCGTATCATACATAAAGGGAAAGCTCGCGCCACCGTTCATGACGAGTGCGGGCACGGTGAGATGGGCTGCCCGTTCGGTGGGTATGGTGCCGTCTTCGCCCTTGATAGCGATGTGGTCATAGGCGAGCGTCGGGGCTATCGCCTCAAGCATTGGCCACATCGGTGCGCGACGCATTCCTTCGATCTGATCGGCTGGCATCCCAACCAGCGCCATAAACAGCGCGATAGCATCGCCCCGGCGATCCGCCGCTAACAGCTCTGTGAGTTGTTGGGTGTATTCTCTCCATCCCCGCTGGGCCTCACGATCATCGTTGTACGGGGCCTCGAACATGGCAATCTTCTTGATCTTATCGCCGAGCGTTACGGCCGCTTCCAGGGCAAGCGCCGCACCCGAGGAATGGCCATAGAGGCCTGCCACCCCGCCGGCTTCAGCAAGCAGCGCCTCGATGTCCTCGATCTCCCGCTCGACCGCATAGGGCTTGGTGTCTCCGCTGTCACCCCGACCCCGACGATCGTAGCTGTAGATCGTGAAGTGTGGCGCGAGGAGGGTGACCAGTTCTGGCTTGGAGCCGAATGAACGGGTGCACAGCGCGCCATCAACCAGGATTACGGCCGGTCCTTCGCCCTGCTTGTCGTACACGATTTTTGTACCGTCTTTTGAATTGACGGTGTTTTGTGTGGTATCCATTTCGTTCCTTTCCTCCTGCCTGGTGTGTGCCAAGCTCTCCCATGCCGCCAGAACATCTACCGACGCAAGGTAGTCGTTCAGTAGCCGATCAAATCGACAAACATCTGACCACCTTTTTGCCACGGTTTCTGCAAATGGAGGCTGGGTATGTTTTGGCTTCGTCCGCGCACGCCACTACGTTAGCGGCGCGGGCGTTCGACCCCCGCAATTTCAAATGCTTTGGCGAGCACGTTGTATGACTGCGTCGCGGCAGCGAGCGCGTCGAAGCCTGGGCGGGCCTGTACCATCAGGCTGATCTCGACGGTGATGTGCTCGGCCCACCCGGCGCGATCCATCGCCGTAAGGTAGCCGACGTAATCCATGTCGCCCTCGCCGGGAATGAGGAATTCGTGGTTCGGCGCGATGCCGCGCTCGTCCTTGATGTGTGTGTGGACGCTGTACGGCACGAGTTGCGCGACGACCGTTTCCAGATCCATGCCCTGCACATTGAAGTGGCTGATGTCGAAGTGGATGCCGAGCGCGGGCGAGTTGACCTGCTGGACGAGCCAAATCGCCTGCTCCGGCGTGTGCAGCGCGTTGCTGACGTGCGGCTCCGCCCCGACGATGACACCGATGGATTCAGCATAGGCGGCGGCGTTGCCGAACAGGTCCACCAACTCGCCTTTTACCGCGTCCCACTGATCCGGCGGCGCGGAGGAGGTCGTGCTGACCGAGAGATGCTCGCCTGGATGCTGCAACTCCGCCGCGAGGTCGAGGTACGTCTTGAATGTCTCGATGTTCCGGGCACGCGCGGAAGCGTCTCCGGTCAGGAGGGGTGTGTTGCCGGAAAGGCCGCAGAGTTCGATGTGATGATCGTCGTAGAGTTTGCGGATGCGTCTCCGCTCGGCGGCGTCCATCGTCGCGGCGTCGGTCGGCCAGCGGGGGATCACGGTCAACTCAAGGCCGTCGAAGCCGAGGTCGGCACAGTGCTTAACCGCGACATCAATCGGTGTCTGCTGCATCCCCCATGTGCTAAACGAAAGCTTCATCACCGTAGTTCGCTCCATTCACCCTTCTTATGCCGACACGGGCTTCGGGATGAGGCCGAGGTGCTCGTCAATCTCGCGTTGGTAGGCGTCCACGGCGCTCGATTCGACCTCCTCGATGGTGACGGGGCGACCGGCGTACTGCGACTCGAACAGGGCGTAGACGAGCGCGACATCGCGCCGTGCCACTGCGCCATTGACCTCCGGCTGCGCGCCGGAGCGGATGCATTCCGCGAGTTCGTGGTACTCCAGCGCCAGAATCTTCCGATCCGTGACGGGGAAGTCGTAGTTGTACGTCCAGACACGCTCGCCGCCGAAGAGCCGCGCTGCGACGGGGCTGAGGCGATAACTCGGCGCGTAGTCCAGGATGCGCTCATCCCGCACATCCGTGCCATCATCCAGAATGAGCCGGACGGGCTGGCCATTCCGGTCGCCGGGCGAGACGATCGAGCCTTTCGTGCCGTAGATCGTCCGGGACCGGTGGAGGAGGCCATGCCCCGCGTGATGGTCGATCCACTGGGCGAGCGCCCCGTTCTTGAAGTTGATGATGCCGAAGATCGCGTCCTCGCCCGTCGCCTCGAAGGAGTCGGGGAAGTTCTTGCCCCACTTCTCGTAGAAGCCGCCAGGGCCGCCCGTGCTCCTCTTGTAGCGCGTCTTCTCGTACAAGCGCGTCTGCCCGAAGGCGCTTTCGGCGTCGCCGAAGTAGTACTGGAGGATGTCGGTATTGTGGACCCCCGCGTCGAGCGTGATCGTGCCGGTCATCTTCTGGTGTCGCCACGGCGTGATGATCATGTTGTTGCGGTCCCCGATGTACGCTTCGAGGATGAACTGCGGATCGCCAATCGCGCCGTCATCGATGAGCGCCTTGATGAGCCGGTTGATCGGGTCGCGCCGGAAGTTCTCCGCGACGGAAAGAATCTTGCCCGACCGCTCGGCCGCTTCGATGATCTTGTTGCAGCCGCGTATGGTGATCGCGAGCGGTTTTTCGCACATCGTGTGCAAACCGAGATCGAGCAGCAGCGTCGCGGCATTGTGATGCGAGCCGGTGTCCGTCGGGCAATCCGCGCCGTCCAACTCGACTTCGTTGACCATCTGCGCGGCATCCGTAAAGACCTGCGGGCGCACGCCCAAGTGCTCCAACGCCTCATCCGCGAGGTCCTCAGCGTTCTGCCGATTGAGGTCGCAGACGGCGACGAGATCGGCGTTGCGAAAGTCCGTGCGCGCCAGTTCCGTGAACCCGGTGAGGTGCCGCCGTCCCATTCCGCCACACCCGACGATTGCCAGCCGCACGCGCTCCGCCATGTTTGCACTCCCATTCGTCAATCAGATGCCGACGGGTGGATCGCCCGTTGGCTTTGCGTTCCGGTTGCACGTCGTGGTCGCTCAGAGTTTCAGCCCGCTGAGCAAGCCGCGCACAAACCACCGCTGCAGACCGAGAAAGAAGAGGACGACCGGAGCGGCGGCCATGATATAGGCGGCGGACTGCGCCCCGTAACTCGTGAACTCCCCGGTCTCGATAGTGCTCTGTGCGAACTGCTGGACCATCCCGATACCGAGGGTGAACTTGCGCTGATCGTCGATCATCGTGAGTGTGAAGAGATATTCGCCCCACACACGGATGAACTCAAAGATTGCCACGACGACCATCGCGCCCGAGACCATCGGCACCATGATATGCCGGAAGGTCTGGAAACGGTTGCACCCGTCAATCTTCGCCGCGTCCTCGAACTCACTGGGGATGCCGAGAAATGCCTGCCGCATGATGAAGGTTGGCACCGCCAGCCCTGCCGAGAAGGCGAGGATGAGGCCGTAGAGCGAATTACGCAGCCCGAGCGAATTCATCACCTCATACTGCGCCGTCAGGGTCACCGTACGCGGGACGAAAATGAGCAGCAGCATCGAGTAGAAGATCAAATCACGCCCGCGAAAATGGACGCGCGCAAAACCGTAGCCCGCTAATGTGGCGAGCATGGTCTGAAGAATTACCGCGCCGGAGGTGACGATGATGCTGTTGCGGTAGAGAAGCGAGAAGTTGCGCAGCCGCCGCAGGGCGAACTGATAGTTCGCCAGCGTCGGCTTGAGCGTGATGAGGCTTGGCGTGGCTTGATACAGATCGGTTCGGTTCTTGAATGAGGAGGAAATTGTCCAGACAACCGGCAGCAGGAAGATGATGAGCCAGCCGACGAGCAGCGCTCGCACGATGACCCTGCGACCGATGAAGCCGAGGGAAAGATGCCGCCGGACAGGGGGAGCTGCCGCAGGGCGCTCGTGACGCACGACGCGGGGGGTGGTCGCCATCAGGACGTCCTTTCCGAACGCAGGAGGCGGAAAATCAGCAATGAGATGGCCATTGAGATGATCGCGACAGTGAGGTTGATCGCGCTGGCGTAGCCCCAGCGGAGGTCGCCTTGGAGGAAGGCAACTTCGTACCCGTACCGCCCGACAAGTCTGCCGGCGGCAAATGGGCCGGCATCGGTCACCCCGAAGAAGACGAGCGACTCCTCGACGGTGCCGAGCACGCCGGCCGACAGCACGAAGACGATCACGAAGCTCGGGCGCATGAGCGGGATCGTGATCGAGAAGAGTCTCCGCCACCACCCCGCGCCATCGAGTGCGGCTGCCTCATAGAGATCGGTATTGATGTTGTATAACCCGACGAGCAGGAGCAGAATGTTCGACCCGAGCGCTCTCCATACCGCGATCACCGCCAGTACCGGCACCGTCCACGTCGCATCGCGGATGAAGTCCGGCGTATGCGGGATACGCAGCACACTTCTGAGGAAGATGTCGAGGTAGCCGAAATCGTGGCTCAGCAGTTGTTTCCACACCAGCACTGCCACCGCGATCGGCAGCACCACCGGCAGATAGACGAGCGCACGGTAGACACTCGCCTCACGGTTACTGCGGATCTCGGTGATGAGCACGGCGATGATGAAGGCGAAGGCGAAGTTCAGGACAAGGAAGATGCCGAAGTACTCCAATGACCGGCGGAGCGCTTCCCAGAAAACGCGATCGTGCACCATCTCCACCCAGTTCCCTAACCCCACGAACGGCGCGTATCCGGGTATGAGGTACCGGTAGTCGGTGAATGCCATCGTGATGGCGCGGAGGAGGGGATAGGCATTGAATACGACGAAAAAGAGGAGTGCCGGGCCAACGAAGATCAGCCCTGCCAATGTCTCGCCGCGTCGCTCGTTCCGTAGCCCCCGCAGCGCGCGGAGCCAGTTCGCCCCGTGACCGGCCTCCTGATCCCCGGCGCGGGCCGTTGTTGTCTCGTGTGCCATTCCACAAACCCCCCGAAGGTCAATCAGTTTGTAGGACTTACGTAGTTGGGGCGATTTTCCCGGTGGTGGCAGGCTAAAGCACGCCACCACCAGATTTCCCTCGCGAACTGCGTACCTTCTCTGGTCGTCAGTCACCAGGTGGGCGGAGGCCGTGACCGCTGATGACTGACGACCGGCTACCGGTCACTGGCTACTGCGTCAAGTCTTCTGCTTCGCCAGTTCGTCATTGACTCCCTTGCGGATGGCGGCAGAGGCGTCCTTTGCCGACGAGAACTCGCCCTTGAAGTAGCGGTCGAAGATCGGCGGCAGCACGAGTTGTACGGTGTTGTACCCATTCGTCTGCGCGGCGGTGTTGACGCGGCTATTGGGCAGGATGCTCAGGATATCGAGCATCTCGCTGATATCCTTGTTTGGCTTGATGAGCTTGTCAATCATGCTCTGATACGGCGGCATCCCGGAGACACCGAGGGTCGTCTTCCACCACGCCTCGGCGGCGGGGCCTTCCGGCCCGTAGACGGTGGCCGCCCAGTCCAGCGCGCCCTGCGGGTTGGGCGCGTTGTTGAAGACGCAGAAGGAATCAATATGCACCCATGTGCGCGGCTTCTGTGTGGTATTCGGCTGCGGTGGGATGCCGCCCTTTACCTTGTCCGGCCCGTAGACCGCCCGCCCCAGCCGCACCCATGAATGCGACCCAAGCGACATGGCGAACTTGCCCTTCTGCCACAGGTTAATCGCGTCGTCCTGGGTGTCGAAGCGGGCGAGGCCGGCATCCATCCATTTCTTGAAATACTCCATCGTGGCGATCCACTCCGGGCTTTCGAGCCGGAAGATGCCCTGCTCATCGGCGTAGTCGTCCAGCATCGTCGCGAACGTGACGCCGATGGTGCGCCAGAGGTCGCGCGCGATGGACATCGGGACGACCTGGTCCTTTTCCGTCGCCTTCTTGATCTTCGGCAGCATCTGATCCACCTCGTCCCATGTCTTGGGCATGGTGGGGTAGCCGGCCGCCTCGATATAATCCTGCCGCCAGCCGATGAGATGGGGATGCAGGCGCATCGGCAGATAGTACCGCTTGCCGTCAATCAGCTCGGCATCGGCGATGCGCGGCGAGATGTACGCGTCTTTCATGTTCGCCAGCCACGGCACCTTGCTGTTTTTGATGAGGTCATCCAATGGCGCAGAGATGCCCGCCTTCGTCTCCTTGTACTTGTCGAAGTAGGGGATGTATCCCTCGCCGCTCCAGCGCAGACTCTTGTCCTTGATCTGCGGCAGCACCTTCGCTTCCCATTGCCCCGCGACGGCGTCTTCCAGTTCCACCCCCGGCACATTCTTAGTGCTCGTGTTGTAGGCAGCCGTCCCATCTAGCAGGCCTGCATCCGTCACGCCCTTGTCCACGAGGATGTAGAACTTGCCGCCACCGCCCGCCGAAGCCGCACTGTTCGCCGCCGGGGACGCGCCGCCCGCTGCCGGGGCGGTCGTCGCGGCGGCGCCGGGAGCAGTCGTGCCGCTGCCGCTGCCGCTGCCGCCACCACCGACAGCGGGCGCTTTGGGTGCGCTACTCCCGCCGCACGCGGCGAGGAGCGCGGCGGCGCTCGCACCCGTCGCGAGACGCAACATTTGACGCCGATTGACCGGGTGCTGAGATGACATCGTGCTCCCCCTCATTGCTGACCGGCAACAAACCGGCGCAGCGAACGTCTACACACTTTCCGTCCATTGTTCGAGACCTATGGCTGACAAACGAAACTGTACTCGGATTGTGGCGTGTGTCAATCCCGTGGCCGAGCAATTCGTACCGCGAATGGCTTTTCACCGGGTGGGTATTTCGTCTCTGTCGCCCGATGCCTATGCAATGCGGACAGCGATCTCTTCCAAGCCCGAAATCGCCGCCGGGTAGCGTTCCATCACGAGCGGATCGTGGCCCGGAATGATGTGCGCGGAAGAATCGGCGAGAGCGCGCACCGTGTCAAACGCATCGTACATCTCCGGCAAGACGTGTACGAGGCTGAAGGGGCGATCCTCGTCAATGTTCGCGTAGAAGTGCGTCGCATCCGAAGCAAGGACGACATTGCCCCGCGCGGTCGGCACGCGGACGACCTGTAACCCCGCCGCGTGCCCGCCGACGCGATGGACGGTGATGCCCGGCACGACTTCCGCCGTCTCGCGGACATACCGGACGCGGCGCGCGAAGTTCTCCCGCACCAGAAAGAGCACATCCTCCGGCTCTACAAGGGCGGGGAAAACGCCACGGCCCGCGTGCCGCCCCGTCCAGAAGGCCATCTCCGCCTCTTGCACATAAAAAGTCGCCGCCGGGAAGCCATCGAGGTTGCCGACGTGGTCGTAGTGGAGATGGGTGAGGACGACGTGTCGAACGGCAGCCGCGTCAATGCCGATCAAGCGCAACCCCTCCATCGGCGTGCGGAGATGCGTGCGCCCGCGCCGCGCGGCGACTGCGGTGGTGAATCCCGCGTCCACGACGACGGTGTGCTCCGGTGAGACGGCCGCCCAGACGAAGTAGTCCATCGGCATCGGGCCGTCGTGCGGGTCGCCGCCATAGAAGTGCTCGCCGCGCCGGGCGTCGCGCGTCGCATATTTCACCGCGTAGACTTTGTATGCTAGGCAGGAGGTCATCGGTGTTCTCCTGGATTAATGGTGGCGGCGGGCTTTAGCCTGCCGAACCTCAATACGGCGGCAGGCTAAAGGCCGCCGCCACTGGGGTTGTCGCGCCGTTCGGCGATCGATTCGTGCGCCCCGTCGAGGCGAATGCCCGCCATCTCCTCGAGGATCGTCGCAATTGCCGTGTGGCACTGGTCGCCGAGGCCGTGCCCGACGGCGTAGCGATAGAGTTGCTGCGCGGCGGCGGCAACAAACAGCGGCACGGCATGCTCCTGCCCGAGGTCCACCGCGATATCGACATCCTTCCGCATCAGCGCGACCGAGAAGCCGGAGTTGAAGGCGTGATTGAGCACGAATGTCGGGAACTTGTACTCGCTGGACCATGAGCGGCCCGTGCCACTGTTGATGACGGCGAGTGCGGTCTCCGCGTCGATCCCCGCCTTCACCGCGAGCGCGAGCGCCTCGGACGTGACCGCCATCGTCGTGGCGGAGACCATGTTGTTAATCGCCTTGATCGTGTGGCCCGTCCCCGTCGGCCCGACGTACTGGATCGCCTTTCCGAGCGCGCGGAGGACCGGGGCGTGCGCGTCGAACAGCGCGCGTGGCCCGCCGACCATCACGGTGAGCGATCCCCGTTCCGCGCCCGCGACGCCGCCCGTCACCGGCGCGTCGAGCATCCCGACCTCCCGCTCCCCAAGCCACCGCGCGAGTTGCACGGTGCGCCGCGGGGTGGCGGTGCTCATGTCGATCAGCACAGTTCCCGACGCCATCGCTGCACCGAGGCCCTGCACGCGCACGACGGCATCGACCGCGTCCGAGTCGGGGAGCATCGTGATGACCGTGCGGCACCGCCGCCCGACATCGGGCACGTCTTCGGCGGCTTCCGCGCCGCTCGCCACGGCTTCTTGTGCCACGTCGGGCGCGATGTCATACGCGAGCACGCGATACCCCGCCGCGAGCAGCCGCCGCGTCATGGGGAGGCCCATGTGCCCGATGCCGATGAACCCGATCAGATCGTGTGTGGACTCCCCCACGGCGCGGCGCTCCTTCGCGATGATTTGATGCACCGGCTAATTCGTGCCGCTGCCGCCCTGATGCGCGGAGACGGTCGGTTCGATGCCCTCCGCACCGACGACCTCGCGCCACGCATCAAAGCCTGCCTGGAATGCCACCGCGCCCGCCTCCGGGAAGGCGATCTCGATTGCTTCCAGTATTTCCTCCTTCGACACGCCGAGATCGAGCGCGACGCGGATGTGGCTCTGGATGTGCCCCTTGCTCGCGCGCATGACAGTCAGGCTGACGATGAAGATTAGTTCCTTCGTCCGGCGGTCGAGGCGACGCTGCTTGAGGTACGCAGCGTCCACCAATTCATTCGCGGCCTTGATGAATGCGAAGTCCTGCTGCACGGCCACCTTGTGGTAATCGAGGACGTAGCCGCGCTCGGTGACCATCGCGTCGATGTACGCCTGCTTTTCCTCCTGAGTCGCCATGCCGCGTCCTTTCCTTCGTGTCGTCCGTTGGCTGCGTACAATAGCATGTTCGGCGCGTCGACGCGCGGGATTTCGGCTCCTCATGGTCGGCGATGATCGGTGTTGGTGGGTGTTTCACCCATGCTGCGCCTGTGATACGCTCCAAGCGTCATGGTGAACGGCAGTCGCACCGCTACCACCGGAAGGGAGCACGCACATGGACGCGGAGCAAACGGCCCGCGATACCGGTCAGAATGCATCAGCCGACACCGAGGGCGCACCCGCCTCGGATTGGATGCCGACGGAGCGGATCAGTTGGTTCCCCATCCCAGAGGAGCGGGACCTCGACCCGCGCATCGCCGACATTGTCCGGCGGCAGCGCGAGAAACTCGGCGCGCCGAACAACGTCGTCCGCGTCCACTCGTGGCGACCGGAGGCGATGCTGCGCTGGCTCGCGCTGTACGACCATATCAACCGGGGGCCGTCGGGCCTGAGCCGGATCGACCGCGAGATGATCGGCGTGGTCGTCTCCGCCGAGAACCGCTGCATGTTGTGACTGACCAATCACGGTGCCGAGTTGCGGCGCCTGACCGGTGATCCCGTGAAAGTCGAGCGCATCGCGCAGGATTACCGCCGGGCGGGCCTCGCTCCGCGCGAGCGCGCCATCTGCGATTACGTCGTCAAGATCACGCGCACGCCCGTCGAGTGCAGCGAAGACGATATCGAGGCGCTGCGCGGCCATGGTTTGAGCACCGAGGATGTCTACGATGTGATCAACACGGCGGCGATCTACAACTTCAACAACCGCGTCGCGAGCGCGGCAGGCTTCATCCCCGACCGCTCCTTTCACGGCGCATACCGCGAGGAGAAGGAGCAAACCAGATAGGGAGGCGTGCGATGCGGAGCGGTGGCCCGGTGCGGATCGTCGTGCCCGATGACTACAATGCGGTCTACGCCATCGCACCCGCGATGCGGCGGCTGCACGACCGCGCGGTGGTTGACGTGCACACCACCATGCCGCAATCGCTCGGTGAATGGGTCGAACGGCTCGCGGACGCGGAGATTATCGTCGCGAACCGCGAGCGCATCCCCCTGGGGGTGGAGTTGCTCGACCGCCTGCCCCGCCTCGAAATGATCGCGCAGACGGCGGGTGGTGGCAGTCACCTCGACCTCGCGGCGGCGACGGAGCGCGGCATCCTCGTCACGGGTACCGCCGGGGCGACGGCGCCCACGGTGGAACTGACCGTCGGGCTGATCCTCGCCGCGATGCGACGCATCCCATACGGCGACGCGGAATTGCGCGCCGGGCGGTGGTCGCAGTTCGTCGGGCGCAACCTCGCGGGGAAGCGGCTCGGCGTCGTCGGCCTCGGACGCATCGGGGGTGGCGTCGCGCGGGCGTGCGCCGCGCTCGACATGGCGGTCAGCGCGTGGAGTCCGTCGCTCACGCCGGAGCGTGCGGCGGACGCCAGGGTGGAATACCGTCTCCTGGATGATCTGCTCGCGGAGGCAGACGTCGTCACCGTTCACCTGCGCCTCACGCCGACGAGCAGCGGTATCCTCGACCGGGCACGCCTTGAACGGATGAAGCCGGAAACGTTGTTCGTCAACACCGCCCGTGCCGCGCTGATCGACGAGGGTGCGCTGGTCGAGATGCTCCAGACCGGCCGCCTCTGGGGCGCCGCGCTCGACGTGTACGCGGAGGAGCCGCTACCGCCGAACCATCCGCTCGTCGCGCTCCCGAATGTCGTGCTGACGCCGCACATCGGCTGGGTCGCGGAGGCAAGTTACGCCGTCTTCATCGACGGCGTGGTCGAGAACATCCTCGCATACCTCGATGGTCGCCCCGTCCCGTTCCCCCTCAACCCGGATGCCTTGAGCCACCGGGCCGACACGCGCCCGTAATCATTCGTCGGTTGGCGGGAGCGAGACGCGCAGACGGTGGCCCGGCCATCCACGAACATCGATACCTTCCCCTTTCTCACCACGACGCCCCACGAATACCGGGGGCGTCTTTTTTGTGCTTTAGTACCGTGGCGCAGGCTGATGAACATTACTGGTTGATTCGGTTACTCCGGGGACGCAGGCTGAAGCCTACGCTACCATTGGGCTACAGCGGGTCGAAGACCGGGACGTGGCGCATCGCTTCCTTCGCCATCGCCACATCGGGCGTGCCGTAGGAGTGGAAACTCTCGGGCAGGCGCAGTCCCCACGCCTGACCTTTCGCGCGCTCGGCCTGCGTCCAGACGACCGGCTCCCAATCCGGCGCGAAGATGAGGTAGCCGCCGGAGAAGACCTCGACGCGGTTGCCGCCCGGCTCGAAGCAGTAGAGGAAGAAGCCGTGCGTCACGGCGTGCTTCGATGGGCCAGTCTCGATTGTGATGCCGTGTTCCAGAAAGAGGTCCGCCGCGCGCAGCACATCCTCGCGGTTGTCGACCCAGTAGGCGATGTGGTGCAGCCGCCCGCGCGAGCGTGTCGCGTCGAGCGTGTAGGCGATGTCGTGGACGAGCGGCGTGACCGAAATCCACGCGCCCGCCTCCGTCCCGTCGTCCAGGATCACCTGCTCGCGCACCTTGAAGCCGAGATGATCCGTCATAAATTCCCGGTTCGGTGTCACGTCCGCACAGAGCACGTTGATGTGGTCGAGTCGCCGCACACCGACCCCAATGCCCGTGTACCGCTGTAGCTGGTTCTTCAGCGCGGGGCGGAGGGCTTCGGGTGGCCGAAACTTCTCCGCGTCGTAGTAGAGTTCCATCGGGTGTCCGTCCGGGTCGGTGAACCGGTACGCCGCGCCGTGTCCGAGGTCGCCGTCGATCCAGCCGCGCCCGCACCCGCACGCTTCGAGCGCCCGCGCCCGCCGTTGGAGGGCATCGGGGCCGACGGTGCGCCACGCGGTGTGCCCGACACCGCCGTGCGCCGCCTCGGTCAGTTTCAGCGTATGCCGCTCGAAGTCGCCCCAGCCGCGTAGGTAGACCGACTGCCCCATGCGCGCCGTCTCCGTCATGCCGAGCACGTCGCGAAAGAAGCCGAGGCTCTCCTCCGGCTTCGGTGTCAGCAACTCGACGTGCCCAAGGTGCGCGATGTCGCGGATGGCTTCGGTCACTGCTTCCCCCAGTAACGAGTAACGAGACTGAGAGTGTCCCACTCGCTACTCGTTGCTCGCTACTCGTTGCTCACTACTCGTTGCTTCCCCTTCGCTCTGGGCGATCTCCTGGATGATCTGCGCGCCGAGGTTGGCGGCGGGCAGGCCGCAGAAGAGGAAGGCGAGATTGACGACCGCGTTAATCTCCTCCCACGTCGCACCGGCGCGGCGGGCGGCGATGGCGTGGAGGCGCGTCGCGTCCGACAGGAGGCCGAGCAGGATGCCGAAGAGCATCAACTGGGCGGTCTTCACGTCGAAGCGCGCCGGGTACATCGCTCGCGCCCGCATCTCCTCCTGCATCTTGAGCAGTTCGGGGTCGAGCCGCGACAAGAGATCGGTGCGCGCCTGAATGCGTGGCGGCACGAAGCCGATCAACTCGGTGTAGAAGTCGCGGTACTCGTCCACCTGCGCGTCGTCCAGTTGTCGGTCGGGGAACGGGTTCATCGTCGCTGCGCTCCTTGAGTAACGAGAGGGAACGAACTTCTCGTTACTCGTTACTCGTTACTCGCTACTCCGCCTTCCCACGTCCACGGCGGGGCGGTCCAGCCGTTCAGGTCATAGTCGCTCATGCATTGATCGGCGAATGCTTTGAAGCTGTCCAGGTGGCCCTTGCCGCGCGCGAAGTTGAGCACGTCGAGGCGGATTTGCTCGTTGTTGCCGGAGTAATTGCGTTCGTACAACTCGTGCCGTGCGCCGAACTCCGTGCCGATCGCGTCCCAGATCAACTTGAAGAGCTTGACGCGCTCCTCGGCGCTGCTCTCCGAACCCCGATAATATTTGTCAATAATCGGGCGCAGTTCGGGGTTGAGCAAATCCTTGTAGCTCGATGGCGCGACGAGCGGGCTGCCGCCGAGGTAGGTCTCGAAGAGCGAGTGAATCTCCGTCCAGCACTGGTGCGAGAAGAGGCGCAGCGTCGCGGCGTTCTCTGTTTTTGGGATGACGCTGTCGCCGGGGCCGGGTTGCGGATCGACGCAGAGGGTCGTCGTCAGCGCCCAGATGAGGTTACGCCAGCCGATCACCTCGCCGAGCGCGACCTGCACGCCGCGAAAATCATCCGTCCCGTTGGCGGCGATCCCCTTCGCGAACAGCCCGGCCATGAAGTCGAGTTTGACGCCGAGGCGCGTGCCGGATTGCAGGTTGTAGCGGCTGAAGAAGCCCGAGGCGCGGTAGAAGGCGTTCGCCTTCTCGACATCGCGGTAGACGAGCACGTTCTCCCATGGGATGAAGGCGCGGTCGAAGATCAGTACCGCGTCGTTCTCGTCGAAGCGGCTGGAGAGCGGGTGGTCGAAGGGGCTGATCGCCTTGTCCTCGTACGAGTTGCGGCAGAGCAACTTCGCGCCCTTCGTGTCCATGTCGGCGATGAAGACGAGCGCGAAATCCTCCGCCTTGCCCTTTTCGAGGTTCGCGGAGCTGTTCTGTGCGACGAACGTGCCGTGCGTGATCGCGGACCCCGTCGCGAGCATCTTCGCGCCGCTGACGATGATGCCGTCGTCCCGCTCCTCGACGACGTGGACGAAGATATCCGCGACCTCGTGGATCGGCTTCTTCCGGTCCACCGGCGGGTTGACGAGCACATGGTTCAGATAGAGGGCGCGGGAGGCAAATTTCTTGTACCAGTTGAGCGCGTTGTCCGCGAAGGGTGCGTAGAACCCCGGGTTCGCGCCGAGGCTCGCCATGAACGCCGCCTTGTAGTCCGGCGTGCGCCCCATGAAGCCGTAACTCATCCGTGCCCACGCCGCGATGGCGTCCCGCGCCGCCAACAACTCCTGCGCCGTCTTGCTCGGCGCGAAGAACTTGTGCGTGCGGATGCCGTAGTCGTCCACCGTCGTCAGCAGGTCGCGCTGCGTGGGGTCGTGCAGCGTGTCGTACAAGCGGGCAATCGAGCGGGCGGAATTCTGGAACGACGGGTGGATGGTCACATCGCGCACGCGCTCGCCATAGATGTAGACCTCGCGGTCGTCGCGCAGGCTCTCCAGATACTGTGCCCCGGTCAACATGTCGTTGCGCTCGGCGTCGGGCGCGGAGTCGGGGCGTGTCGTCGTTGGGGTTGCCACTCCTGCCTCCGTTGTCGCTCATGCGAGGATTCCGCCGTGTCTAAGCAGCGTAGCAGGTAGCGGGCGCGGGGGCAATGCGGGATTTTCCTAACCCCCCGGCCCCCTTCCTCACGGGGAAGGGGGAGGGTAGGGAGATTCTCGACAGAGAATCGCGGCTCAGTCCTCAGTGCTCAGTCCTTCTCCGCAGGTGCCGCGCGAACTGGAAGCGGTTTTCCAGCAGCGGCAGGTCGGTGACAAATGCCTTCGGGCCGATGGCCTCGACCTTCGCGACGATGGTCGCCATCTCCTCCGCTGCGCGGGCGGCGGTGAAGGCGTCCACAAACTCGTCGATGGTGTGGACGGTCGCGGTGCGCGCGATGCCCGCCGCCTTTGCCATGCCCGCGATGTCGCTGCCCGTCGCGGTCGCGGTGGGGAAGCCGCCGACAGAGAGCAGGCTCTCGTTGTCGAAGACGACGTGGGTGAGGTTGCGCGGGTGGTAGCGCGCCATCGTCGTCAGGCTGCCGAGGTTCATCAGGATCGAGCCGTCGCCGTCGAGGACGACGACGGGCAACTCCGGCCTGCTCAGCGCGATGCCCAGCCCCATCGAGGAGGCGAGACCCATCGCGTGCTGGAGATAGAAGAAGTTCGGGCGGTGGCCGATGGATTGCACCTCGGCGGCGACCGCGCCCATGATCGTCACGACGATGCACTCTTCCAGTTGCGGGTAGATCGCCCGGATCGCGTCAACACGGAGCATCTGTCACTCCTCCCACATCAAGTCACGGCACAGGAGGAGCGCGACCGGCTTCAGCGCGGATTCGGCGAGCGCCTGCCCCTTGCGGATGCGCGACGCGACGTGGTCCGGGTGGTCGAGCATCTGGTACGGGATGCCGAGATCGCGCAGCAGCACCTCCGTCACGCCGCCGCCCTGCGTCTGCCACGGGTCGCGCTCCCCGAACTCGCCCCGGTAGGAGATGAGCAGCAGGAGCGGGATTTTGTAGAGGTGCGCGAGCGAGACGATGCCGTTGATGCTCTGGAGGAAGCCGTGGTTCTGGCACAGCATCGCGGACTTCACCCCCGCGAGATGCGCCCCCGCCGAGATGCCGACCCCCTCCTCCTCCTTTGCCAGCCGGACGAGCGTCACCGCCGGGTCGTCCTCCGCCATGCGGATCAGATGCACCAGCCACGTCTCCGGAAGCGCCGACATCATCCGCACATCGCACGCCCGCAGCGCGTCGTAGATCAGTTGCGAGTTCTTCATCGAGACGGGCATGGGCCTCATCTCCCTTCGTATCGCTCGTGGAATCGCACTTGGTTCATGCTATCCTGCCACGAAACGAAGCCTCTACCGTGATTGCTAGTCGGCGTTGACGCAGAGAAGGGCAAACAGCGAGGCCAGCACCTTGCACAGCCAGCCTTCGTGCGTCCGCGCGTGCAGCCGCTGTACCCCCCACGCTTCCAACTGGCTGTTCA
>JAABUT010001329.1_pt1 | contig 28895 bp, 30 predicted proteins | sample 5559281 | NCBI WGS metagenome assembly JAABUT01 (sample SAMN10711880, study PRJNA513359) | rock metagenome | isolation source: Antarctica rocks | place: Antarctica: Victoria Land, Ricker Hills nord | collected 2016-01-04
CTCTACAGCAGCGGCAAGTACGAGGACCAGATCCTGCCCACCGGAGGCTTCGCCGGCAGCCCCGAAGACGCCCTCGACTGCGCCTGCAACCTCTACCTCAGCTGACCACCCGGGCACCCGACCCCCCTGCCCATCAAGACCCCCACGAACTTTCGGCCCAGACCACTAAGCCACGGTGGCCGCGTGCGCGCGGAAGATCTCCCGGCGGTGCACGAGGGCGAGCTCGGCGAGCAGTGGTGAGGGCGTCGCGAGTGCCCGCCAGTGTCGGTGCTCGCTGGGCCCTGACACGCCCCAACCCCATCGCCGCCGGGGTTTGTCACCCCGTTCGCCTCGAGCGTGCCACGACTCGAGCAGGGTCACGGCGAGTTCCGTGGGGCCGGCCCGGGCTGGCTCGACGACGATCGTCAGGTCGGGAGCTACCCACAGCAGCGCCTTGACGACGATCCTTCACGGAATGCTGATGGCCCAGCTCGCTGTCTTGTGCCAGCCGAGTCCATACTCTAATATTTGATAACACGCCCGGTCCGCCGCAGACCAGCCCACCGTGCCACGGGAAGGAGTCGCCCGGTGTTACTGACCGTCCAGCATGATGACTACCGCGCGAAGGACAGCAGGTTGCGGTGCTTTCGCTACACCCCCGGGTTGCCTGGCAAAACGCATCGACAAATGACCGTCTGATCGAACGCTGGCCTCTGATTGCTCAAGACGCAGGCAGCGATCTGCATTTATTGCACTGGGGAAAGACTAGTGCACCGGTGTCAGAGGTTTTTACGCCCGCCGCAACAGTTCAACGAGAGAAGAGTTAAGATGCAGCTGACGGGTCGCACCATTGTCGTAACCGGTGGAGCGCAGGGTATCGGTGCTGCCATTTCGAAAGATCTAGCATCGCGCGGTGCCCACGTCGTAATAGGCGATCTCCGTCCTCCAGATGACACATTAGCAGCGATCGAGCATGCTGGCGGACGCGCCACTGGCGGGGTGTGCGACATTGGTGACACCGGTTCTATAAACGCTTTCGTCGACACCGTGATCACCCAGAACGCATTGCCGATCGCGATCGAAGGTTTGGTCAATAATGCCGCAATGTTCTCCAGTTTGCAGAACCAGCCCTTCGATGAAATTGATCCGGACCAGTTCGACGACGTTTTAAAAATCAACGTCCGCGGAACAGCTGAAATGATTAAGGCTATTGTGCCACTGATGCGTAGAAGCAGGTATGGAAAAATCGTCAACATGGGATCCGGCACCTTCTTCGCGGGCGGCACGCACCTACTGCACTACGTTTCATCTAAGGGTGCGGTCCTAGCGATGACCCGGGCGCTGGCGCGTGAGCTCGGAACCGACGGTATCTGCATCAATTGCGTGGCGCCTGGCCTCACACTGAGCGATGGCGTTCGCGACGCTGGGAATATTCCGGAAGCGCTCTTTGCGGCCAACATTCGGGCTCGGGCACTGTCGCGCGGACAAGACCCGACTGATCTCGTCGGAGTTATTGCTTTTCTGCTGTCGGCCGACAGTGATTTCATGACGGGCCAGACCGTGCTCGTTGATGGCGGTGCCCAATTTAACTAAGGCAAAATCGAATAGTCAAGGCAGGATGTCGAGCTTCGATGCTACCCATGCTGAGCCACCCCGAGTTTGGAGTGAGATGACGGTTCCCTTCGATTACACGGATCGTTCCGACGCAGCGGAGCCAGTTACCACCCGGCTCACCGTCGATCGTCAGCCGGTCAAGCTCGTTGCGGATCCACGCGTCACACTGCTCGATGCGCTGCGTGACCGGCTTGACCTCACCGGCACCAAAAAGGGCTGCGACCGCGGTCAGTGTGGGGCGTGCACGGTGCACCTGAACGGCCGCCCCGTGCTGTCGTGCCTCGTGTTGCTCGCCTCGGCCAGCCTCGCAGACGTGCGAACAGTCGCTTCGCTGGCCGGCAGCACGCACCTATCTCCGCTTCAACAGGCGTTCTTGAATCGCGACGCACTCCAGTGCGGGTTCTGTACACCTGGCCAGCTGATGTCCGCTACTAGTTTGGTGGAGAAGTTCACCGTGTGTACCGACGAGGAGATTCGTGAGTTCATGTCGGGAAACCTGTGTCGTTGCGCAACCTACCCCAACATCTTAGCGGCAATTCGCGATGTACTGACGAGCGAGGTATAATGCATTCCTTCGCGTATTCAACGGTTGACGACATCGACGAAGCTGTGTCGGCCGCCACTCCTGGTTCTGCGTTCCTTGCCGGCGGCACGACTCTTATCGACCTCATGAAGCTTGAGGTGCTGACACCGTGCACCGTTGTCGACATCAATGCGCTACCGTTGCACGAGATCACGGTCGACGACCATGGAATAACCGCTGGCGCTCTTGCCCGCATGAGCGATCTAGCTGAACATCCCACAATCCGCGACGATCATCGCATGATTGCGGAAGCACTACGTGCGGGGGCCTCACAGCAGCTCCGCAACATGGCAAGCATCGGTGGCAACCTGTTGCAACGTACGCGTTGTGCCTACTACCGGGAGGTTTCCAGCCGTTGTAATCGTCGTACGCCCGGTAGCGGCTGCGCCGCACGCGCCAACGCCTCGCGTATGGACGCGGTGCTCGGTACCAGCTCCGACTGCATCGCAACCCACCCAAGTGATCTGGCTGTCGCGCTTGTAGCGGCCGATGCGGAGGTTTTCCTTGCTGGTCTGGACGGCCGCCGCTCCATTCGGGTTGCAGACCTGTACCGGCTGCCTGGAAACACCCCGCATCACGAGCACACCCTCCGTCCCCGTGAACTAATCACCTCGGTTGGCATCCCCGTACCGCCTAGCGGTGCTCGCTCGACCTACGTCAAGATCCGCGATCGGAGTTCATACGAATTTGCTCTCGCGTCGGCGGCAGTACGACTTGTCGTCGAGGACGGAACAATCCGTGACGCGCGGATTGCGGTTGGTGGCGTTGCTACTGTGCCCTGGCGACTCGCCAACGTCGAGTCCGCGCTGGTCGGACGGACAGCAGAGCCAGCCGACCTCTCTTCCGCAGTCGCGCTAGCTGCCGACGGATCGCAGCATACAGAGCGCAACGCGTTCAAGGTTCCGTTGCTACGCCAGACCATCCTTCGAGCTGTCACAAGCGTGGTGAGCGAATCATGACCGATACGCTAGTTACCCCCATCAGGGGTGTAGTTCCCGCCGCGCCGACCCGGCTCGGGGACCCCGTCAACCGAGTCGACGGACCCGCCAAGGTGAGCGGGGCTGCACGCTACTCAGGTGACTGCGTCATGCCTGACATGCTTCATGGGTATGCCATCACTAGTACGGTAGCGGCGGGGTCAGTTTCCGCGATGGCGACTTCGGCCGCCGAAAGCGCGCCCGGTGTTGTTGCGGTTTACACACCGTTCAATCCGCTCGGAATCCGACCTTTGCCGGCGTCAACCAAACCGGACGGCGTCAGGTATGCCCCGCTGGCGGACAACCGGGTCCACCACTGGGGCCAGGTAGTTGGCCTGGTCGTCGCCGAGTCCTTCGAGCAGGCTCGTGACGCCGCCTTACTGATCAGCGTCCAGTACGATCCCCAACCAGCCAAGACAACGCTCGAAGCGCAGGTGGACGATACGTTCGTCCCTGACCGCATCGAGACTGGAGAGGCTGCCGACGTCCAGTTTCTTGCCCGCGACGGCGGAACCATTGACGGCGCTGTGGCTGACAGCGACATCGTTGTCCGCGGAACCTACACCACGCCTGCGCAGAACCACGCTGCTATGGAGCCGCATGGAGCGCTTGCTTGGTGGGACCAGGCGGGCGGTCTCCATATCCGCATCGGCCACCAAGCAATTCCATGGCTGGTTGGCGAGCTGGGGGCGACGTTTGCGGTAGAACCTTGTTCCATCGACGTCAATTCAGTGTTTGTGGGGGGCGGATTCGGCGGAAAGGTATGTGTGGGAGTCGAAGCCAAGCTGGCCTGCGCCGCCGCACGTCTCCTGCAGCGGCCGGTACGGACGGTGCTGACCCGCGAGCAGGTCTTCACCGCTACGGCCATTCGCTCGATGACCCGGCAGGAGATGACGTTAGGCGCCCGTCGCGACGGCACTATCGTCGTGGTTCAGCACAGCTCGCTGTCTGCCGAGGCAGAGATCGTTTCCGATCTGCTCGTAGCGCCTGGTCACCTGTCATCTCGTATGGCGTATGCCACCGAGAACATGGAGATTCGCCAGTTGGCTGTCACCCGAAACCTGCCGCGAACCGGACATATGCGGGGCCCCGCCGAGGTCCCGGGATTCTTCGCGCTCGAGACAGCGATGGACGAGTTGGCGGTGACCCTGGATATCGATCCCGTGCAGCTTCGCTTGTTCAACAACACGGTCGAGTTCCCCGGTTCGCGCGTGCCATGGACCAGCAAACACCTTGCTGAGTGCCTCGTACAGGGCGCCGAGCGCTTCGGTTGGGCCCAGCGCCCGTCGCGACCGCTCACGCGGCTCGTCGGCGACGACTGGATCGGACTGGGGGTTGCCACCACTGCGTACCGCGCCTTTCGGCTCATGCCCGCTGATGCCGAGGTTGGGGTTCGAGCAGACGGTGCCATCACTGTGGCGAGCTCGGCGGTCGATATTGGGACGGGCATGGGTACTGTGCTCGCAATGGCGGCGGCGGACGGCATGGAAGTACCGGTCAGCCGGGTGGCCGTCCAGTACGGCGACAGCGCGCTGCCAGCGGGTGGCGCGGCCATTGGTTCCACGGGAGCCAGCTCCGTGGGGCTGGCCGTCCACCTGGCTACCCGTGAGCTGCGGCATCTCCTGCTCGAGCGCGCCGTCTGCGAGCCGGCTTCGCCTCTTCACGGGTATCCCCGCGACGAGGTGACGTGGGCAGATGGGGCCTTCCAGCATGGGCGTACCACGGTCTCGATCGCGGATCTGCTTGCCGCGCTGGACGAGACCGAGGTCGTCGTCCGAGGCCGAGCTCAGCCACAACCGTCCCTTGAGCCCTCGCATGCGCACTGGTCGTTCGGTGCCCAGTTTGCGGAAGTGCGGGTCAATCGGTGGACTCGAGAACCACGTGTGTCTCGCATGCTGGGCGTCATGGACATCGGACGTGTGATCAACCGGAAAACCGCCCTCAGCCAGATCACGGGCGGTATGATCTGGGGCCTGTCAACGGCGTTGCTTGAAGGCCTCGAGTTTGACCGGGACGGAATGTTGACCAACGGATCGTTCGCCGACTACCTGATTCCCGTCAATGCCGACGTCGAAGACGTGGATGCAGTCCTCCTCGACCGCCCTGACTTCGAACACAACGAGATCGGCGCTCGTGGCGCTGGCGAGATTAGCGCGGTCGGTATGAGCGCGGCTATCGGCAACGCAGTATTCAATGCTGTTGGCGTTCGAGTTCGGGATCTCCCCATCACTCTCGAAAAGCTGACCACCGAGCGATGAGCTATGCTCCCTAGATTGAAGGCTCTACCTAACCCAGGGTCTTTCACCGCCTGGCTGAGCAGCGGCTGGTTCGGGGTGGGGTCGTTCACGGCGGTGATTTTGGCATCTGGGTGTGACTGTTTGCCCGGTGTCGTCTCGGGTGGGCGCCGGGTCCAGGGCCCGGTGATTTTCGTGGGGTCGGGGGTGGTGGGGGCGCCCGGCGTCAGCCGGGGGCGGGCAGCGCCCGCAGGGCGGTGACCGCCTGGTGGGCGAGGCTGGCCCAGGGTTGTTTCTGATTCAGGGTCAGCACCGCCTGCCGGCTGTGGCGGGTGAGGGCGGCGGCGATGGTGAACAGCCGCAGTCTCTTGGGTTCCCACCGGCGGGCTTCTCCGCTGGTCAGGGCGATCAGCTGCATCCAGGCGGTGATCTCGGCGGCGAGGGTGACGATGGCGCACCAGATGCGGTTCTGGTCAAGCCCGTGCAGCGGCAGGTTGCGCAGCCCGGTGTCCTTGGCGCAGCGGATGCGGTCCTCGGCGCGGGCTCGGCGGCGGTGGCGCAGCTCGAGGTCGGGCAGCTGCCCGCGGGTGGTGTTGGTGGCGAACGCGGTGACCCGCAGCCCGTCGGTGTCGGTGATCCGCAGCTGCGCACCCGGGTGGGGTCGTTCCTTGCGGGCGATGACCCGCATACCTTTCGGTCAGCCGGTGAGGTTGTGGATCCCGGTGAGCTCAGCGACCCACGCCCCCTCCCGCACCGCCCCGTTGGAGTTGTAGGCCGGGGTCCACACGTCGTCGTGCATGAGGGCGAGCAGCTCGGCGGTGTTGTTCGGGAGGGCGAACCCGACCGAGTACGACAACCGCTGCCGAGTGAGCCAGTCCAGGAACGCGTGGGACGACCCGGCGCCGTCGGTGCGGATGAGGACCTTGCCGTGCACGACGATCTCGGCGGCGCGCCAGTCGATGTCATCCAGCGTCAGGTTCGCGACCTCCTGGGCCCGCAAGCCCAACCGGAGCAGAGTCGTGACCACGGCGTAGTCCCGACGACCCGCCGCCTGCCTTCGGTCACAGGCCCGCAGCAGAGCGCGTGCGTCCTTCGGGCTGATCCCTCGGGGCAGCGTCGAACGCCGGCGGCCGGTGACTGCCAATGCCGCCGGGGCCAGGTCCACCGGGATCAGACCTTCGACGAAGCAGAACCGCAAGAACGAGCGGACCGCGGCGACGAAGAACTGGGCCGAGCCGATGGACACGCTCTGGGATTCCCGCAGCACCGCCCTGGTCACGTCACCTGTCCTCAGCGCCGTCACGTTGCCATCGGCGGCCGTCCAGGCCAGGAAACGTCTGGCGCGCAGCAGGTAGGCCGTGGTCGTGCTCTCGGCCAGAGCCCGCTCGTTCAGCAGGTGTCGGCCGAACGAGGCGAGAAGTCGCTCCGCCGACGACTCGACCGGCAGATCGGGATCGGCTCGTGGGATCGGTAACACACGCAACAGATGGGTCAACCCGGCCCGCGAAACACAAAGACACCCGTCCCGCCGCATGGGCAGCGGCCAGCTACTCCTCGAGAACCTCGACAGTCAGGTCGGTCACTGCGTAGTTGTGGCTCTCCGTCCATCGACTCACATGCGCCAACAACCGAAGCTGGTTGACGATCGACAGGGGCCTGTAGCCCGCCGCCGCGAGCACCAGCCGGCCGGGTTGCTTCGCGCTCAGCTCCTGGCTCAGGGCGTCTTGGATCAGCCCGTAACGGAACAGGCCGATCTCCCTGGCCCGGGCCCGGCGGGCGTTGTCCTGGTCCTGCTGCTTACTCACGCTGGCTGCCTTTCGCCTCCCGGCCCACCCAGTGCAGACCGATCCGCCCAGCCCATCGGGTCACGGCCAGCCGCCCAGAGCGAGTTGGTGTTGCGACCCAGGGCAGTCCCCACTCCACGATCAGGACCGGCCGGTGAGAGCAGCCGGCCACCGGTCAGGACCGCAGCCAGCCGCCATGGCGAGCACGAGCCCCCGAGACGACGGGCCGCCGCCGCACTCAGCGCCCCGAGCAGCTCCACCACCGCCGCGACCGGATCAGCGGTCGCAGCCGGCGGCGTGAACTCGGTGCCGAGCTGGGCGGCGACCGCGGCAAACACGGCCAGGACCCGCTGCGCGACCTTGACGATCCGGCGCAGCCATCCCCGCACCGTCGACGCCGGCACCCCCAGCAACCTCGCGATCGGGCGGTGCCCCACGCCGGTGGTCTTGGCCAGCAACGCCGCCCCGATCACCGTCACCGCATCCGCCCGGCGCAGCAGCACGCTCGCCGGCAACAACACCTGCGTCCGCCGGCAGCCACGACACCTGCCCCGGCGCGGCAGCAACCGACCCGCCCCGCGCACCACCCGTTCCCGCGCCGAACCCCACGGCCCAAGCACGGCGCCGCAGCCGACCGCGGGACAGCCCAACAATCCCGCGCGCAGATCGTTCTCGACCGCAGCGGCGTCCAGCCCTACCGTCATCACGGGTGCACTCCTATGCACCAAGACGGCCCTCCCGTGTCCGCCAAGACATGCGGGAGGGTCGTCGCCTAGCTCCCGACATCCTCACCCTGTCGTCGCACACCAACGACAGCAAGACCCAACCAACCAGGCCCCCGAACCACCGGCACGATCAGACCGTCATGACGCCGTCATCCTCATCCAGCGTGGCGGTCAACAGAGGACCACCTTGGCCGGATCATGCACCGCACCCGGGCGCCGCCACCGAGCCAGCCCCGCACTCAACGCGACGTCCAACCCCGCCGCCCGGATCGTCTCGGTGAGCAGCACCCCACCGGCCTGCCCCACCGCCGACACCACCATCGGACGCGGGTACAACCGGTTACGCTTGCTCACCTGGAAGGTGCTCCTTCAACCTGGTCCGATTGGCCTGTCGCAAAACCTATCTTCCCAGTTCAGGGGCACCTTCAGCCCACGACACGAACCCACGATCAGCTCACCCGTGAAAGCCCCGGGTTAAAGGTGAGATGATCGTCCGCTCAGCCGTGGTGCGCGGTGAGTGGACCCGGTGGTGCCGCGATGCAGGAGGAGGCGTCGTCGGTAGTTGGCGAATTAGCGAAACCTGAGCTCGACACGTTTGTCTCGGCTTACGGCCCTTCGCGCCCGGGGTGGAGCGGACTGTTCTCACGAGGGCGCCACCTCGTCACCACGGTCCGTTCGCCAGGTGCGCGACCAAGGACCCGGGACTATTGCTCATTTACCGTCATAAGGAAGTAAGCGTAATGCATTGCGGGCAAGCTCTTCGTTGTGGGCGAGGTGTTCGTCGAGGGCGTCGGCGGCGGTCTCGGGGTCGCGCTCGCGGAACTTGGTGATGAGGAGCTGGTGGGCTTCGCGGCGGCGGTCGTGCTCGTCGGGGTCGGGGTCGAGGCGTCCGAACCCGATCCGTACGTAGCGTTCGCTGGCCCGGAAGAGCAACGTCAGGATGCGGATGTCCCAGGTCGTCGCGGCGGGGGCGAGCAGGGCGATGTGGAACGCGCGGTGGTCCTCGTAGATGTCGTCCATGCTGCGGGCGGTTCCGCCGAAGTCTGCGGCTGCCTGGTGAAGTCGGTCGAGCTCGGCGTCGGACAGCGCGGTGCAGGAGCGTCGGGCAAGGTCGGGTTCCAGCAGGCGGCGCACGCGGTAGATGGCGTGGAACTCTTCGAGGTCGAGCGGGGCCACGGTGGCACTGCGACCCGGAGGGTTGGTGACGAGACCTTCACCCTCCAGCACCCGGAGCGCGTCCCGCACGGGGATGAAGCTGACCCCCAGCTGATCGGCGAGCTTGCGCAGCGACAGGTTCTGTCCCGGCGGCAGTGCACCGGAGAGGATCGAGCGGCGCAGCTCGGTGGTGACCTGCTCGGACACCGAGCGGGACTCGATCGGTCGCACTGAGTCCGCACGTCCTGGGGCGATCGTCACGCGACTCTCCTCTCGTCGCGTCAAGGGTGCCACCAACGCGTGTTATCAACGATAGTTACCTCTCCGCGTGTTGTCTCCTCTCCAGGTCCTCCTTGTGTTATCACATATTAGTGCTATCGTGATCTACATCACGCGGTGAGGAGATGTGGATGAAGGTGGCGAACGTCGGTGGCCGGCTCGTGCTGGTCGACCAGCGGGGTGCGGTCGACGTCGAGACGGTGAGCGCTGGTGAGTTTCCGGCTGACCCGCAGGCTGTGTTCGACCGGTGGGACGAGTTCAGCCGGTGGGTTGCCTCCAGTGCGTCGACCATCGCCGGGTCCGAGGCCCGTGAGGTGGATGAGACGCTGCTGGGGGCGCCGGTGCCGCGTCCACGCCAGGTGTTCGGGATCGGCTTGAATTACCGAGGCCACGCCGCGGAGGCCGGTATGGCGCTGCCCGAGGGTGATCCGTTGGTGTTCGCGAAGTTCGTCTCCTCGGTGGTGGGGCCGAACGCGGTGGTTGAGCTGCCGTCAGGGTCGGTGGACTTCGAGGCCGAGCTGGTCGTGGTGATCGGGCGGCGGGCGCACCGGGTCGAGGTGGCCGACGGGTGGTCCCACGTTGCGGGGGTGACCGTTGGGCAGGATCTCTCGGAGCGAGAGGTGCAGTTCCGTGGTCCGTCACCGCAGTTCTCGTTGGGCAAGTCCTACCCCGGCTTCTCACCGATCGGCCCTGTCCTGGTCACGCCGGACGAGCTGCCTGATCGCGACGCGGTGACGTTGGGCTGCGCCCTCAACGGCCAGCAGATGCAGCAGGGCCGCACCGATGACTTTGTGTTCACCGTGCCCGAGCTCATCGCGTCTCTGTCGGCGGTGGTGACCCTGCTGCCCGGGGACCTGATCTTCACCGGTACCCCCGCCGGTATCGGCTGGGCCCGTGACCCGAAGGTGCTGCTGCGGCCCGGGGACCGGCTCACCACCCACGGCGAGGGCATCGGCGAGCTCACCACCACGTTCACCGCGGCGCCGGCCGTGGCCTGACCACCACCGTAGGAGGAACCCTGATGTCGAAGCCCAAGTTCGCCCACAACGTGTTCCAGACGGCCAAGCCGCAGGAGATGCGGGACTGGTACTGCACCGTCCTGGACGCTCACGTGGTCTACACCGACGAGACGCTCACCTTCCTCACCTTCGACGAGGAGCACCACCGGGTGGCGCTGCTGCACCCACCGATGGAGATGCAGCGCAAGTCCCCGACAACCGCGTCACTGCACCACTCCGCGTACACCTTCGAGACGATCGACGACCTGCTGGACCGGTACTCGATGCTGCGGGACAAGGGGATCCGCCCCGCGGTGTGCATCGCCCACGGGGTGACCACCTCGATGTACTACCAGGACCCCGACCGCAACTTCGTGGAGATGCAGATCGACCGGTTCGCCGAGCCCGACGACGCCACCGCCTACATGAAGGGCCCCGAGTACGCCGCGGACTCCGTCGGCCCGGCCTTCGACCCCGACGAGCTGCTCGACGCGCGCCGTGCCGGGGCCTCGGTGGAGGAGCTCTCCGACCGTGCCTGGGCGCGCAACTTCGAGCTCGGTAACCCGCTCGACGTCCTCATGGGTGGCTGAACCACGTAGCGCCGCGTCCGCTGAGCCCGACCCGGGGGCTTGGCCCATCCACTACCAGGGAGACGACATGTCTGATCGTGAGTGTTTGATCTGTTCGATGGAGGATGTCGATCCGTCCTCGCGGGTGTTCGCCGACGAGTACTGGGCTGGTGAGGTGGCTCCGGGTTATGAGGTGCCTGGCTGGTTCTTCCTCCGCGCCCGACGGCACGCCGAGAAGCTGACCGGGCTCAACGACGCCGAGGTGGCCGGGTTTGGTCGCCACGCCCACGACCTGGTGTCTGCGGTGGAGCGGGTGACCGGGGCCCCGGCGGTGTACCTGCTCTCCTTCGGGGAGAACTACACCCACTTTCACGCCCTGGTCTGTGCGCGCGGCGTGGAGGTGCCTCCGGAGCAGCGCAGCGGGGCCCTGCTCAAGCTCGTCGCCGACGGTCGTGATCCCGCTGCCGCGCAGGCACTGGCTGGGCAGGTGCGCGTGATTTATGAGGAGATCGTCCACTGCCGCGAGCCGGCCCCGGTCGGCTGATCAGCCCGCCGACGACCCACCCCGAGCGAAGGAGTCTTCATGACCACGAGCGTCGAGGCGAGCGTCGCCGCTGACGCCGGGAGCTACGACGAGGCTGTGCTTCGTGAGGTCGCGCAGCGGGTGCTGTGGCTGTCGGCGGCGATCGTGGACGCGGCGAACGCCGGCCGCCTCAACGACACCGGGATCAAGGTCGGGGGACACCAGGCCTCGAGTGCGTCGATGGTCGACGTCATGGTCGCCCTGTGGTTCGCCGAGCTGACCAACCTCGACCGGGTCTCGGTCAAGCCGCACGCCTCCCCGGTGCTGCACGCCATCAACTACCTGCTCGGCGACCTCGACGAGAGCTACCTGCCGACCCTGCGCGCGAGGGGGGGTCTGCAGTCCTACCCGTCGCGGCTCAAGGACCCCGACACCGTCGACTTCTCCACCGGCTCGGTCGGTATCGGCGCCACCGCCGCGCTGTGGGCGGCTATGTCGCACCGCTACGTCGCGTCGCATTTCGCTGACTCCCCGCCCGCGGCCCGGTTCGTCAGCCTGCTCGGCGACGCCGAGCTCGACGAGGGCGCCATTTGGGAGGCCGTCGCCGATCCTGCCGTGGCCCAGCTCGGTGAGCTGCTGTGGGTGGTGGACCTCAACCGCCAGTCGTTGGACCGGGTGGTGCCCGACATCCAGATTCAGCGGCTGCAGGGGATGTTCGCCGCGGCCGGGTGGGAGGTGCTGACCCTGAAGTGGGGCCGGGCGATCAGCGGGATCTTCGCCCGCGACGGCGGTGCCGAGCTGCGCGAGCGCCTGGAGGCGATGCCGAACGAGGAGTACCAGCGGATGCTGCGCGTCGAGCCCGCCCAGGTCGCCGACCGGATCCTCACCGACCGGGCCGGGGACCGGCTGCGCGGCCTGCTCGCCGGTATCCCCGACGCCGAGCTCGCCGCTGCGGTCCGCGACCTTGGGGGCCACGACCTCGGCCTGTTGGTCGACACCTTCCGCGAGGTCGACACCGGCGCGCCCACTGTGGTGTTTGCCTACACCATCAAGGGCCGCGGCCTGCCGACCGAGGGCCACCCCAACAACCACTCCGCGCTGCTCACCGGGTCGCAGATGGCGGCGTTGGGCGACGCGTCGGGGGTCGACCCGGCCGACCCGTGGCAGCGGTTCGACCCCGGCACCGCGGCCGAGGAGCTGTGCACCCGCAGAGGCCGTGTGCTGCGGCGCGAACCGGTCGCACCGCCGGCGACGGTCGTCGTGCCCACGTCGCTGGGGCACCCGCACCGCAAGCCCATCTCCACCCAGGCGACCCTCGGCAGGTTCCTGGCCGACCTGCACCGGGACGCCCCGGAGGCCGCGGCCCGGGTGGTCACCACCAGCCCGGACGTCGCGTCGTCGACCAACCTCGGCGGGTGGATCAACAAGACCGGCGTGTGGTCGGTTCGGGACCGCCACGACTGGTTCGCCGACGACACCGACCGGGTGCTGCGCTGGTCGGAGGCGACCGGCGGGCAGCACATCGAGCTCGGCATCGCCGAGGTCAACCTGGTGTCCCTGCTCGGGGAGCTCGGCGCCACCTGGTCCCGGTGGGGGCAGCGGCTGATCCCGATCGCCACGCTGTATGACCCGTTCGTGGCGCGGGCGCTGGAACCGTGGTCCTACGGCATCTACGCCGGCGGGCAGTCGATCCTCGTCGGCACCCCGTCCGGGGTGACCCTCGCCCCCGAAGGGGGGGCGCACCAGTCGATCACGACCCCCTCGATCGGCCTCGAGCAGCCCGGGTGCGTGGCGTGGGAGCCGGCGTTCGCCCCCGACCTGGAGTGGTGCCTGCTGCACGCGATGGCTCAGGTCGGCGTCGAGGGCGGCACGTCGGCCTACTTCCGGCTCTCCACCCGCCCGCTCGACCCGGCGCTGGCCGAGGTGCCCGACGACCCGGCGCTGCGCGAGCGGCGACGCTCACAAGCCGTGGCCGGTGGTTACCGGATCACCGCCCGGCCCGCCGTGACCGACGACGTCACCCTGGTCGGGGTCGGCGCCATCATGCCCGAGGTCATCGGTGCGGCCGCCGCCCTCGAGCGCGCCGACGTCGACGCCGGGGTGATCTGCCTGACCAGCCCGGACCTGGTGTTCCGCTCCTTCCAGCAGCGGGGCCGTCGCACCCCCGGCATCGGGGGCACCATCATCGACGAGCTGTTCCCCGCCGAGCACCCCGCCCCGCTGGTCACCGTCCTCGACGGGCACCCCCACACCCTCTCCTTCCTGGCCGGTGCCCGCGGTGACCGCATCCACTGCCTCGGGGTCACCGAATTCGGCCAGTCCTCCGACCTCACCGACGCCCACCAGCTGCACCACATCGACACCGGATCCATCACCGACGCCGCACTGACCCTGCTACGCCGCTGACCGACCACCCACACCCGATATCGACCTCGAAGCCCAGGACAGGGAGCCAACGATGGGACCCGAACGCGCGAACCCCCCGACACCCCGCGAGATCGAGGTGGTGGTGGTCGGGGGTGGTCCCACCGGCTTGGCTGCTGCGATCGCCCTGGGTCGGTTGGGAGTGAGCACCCTGCTCGTCGAGCGGCGAGCGGGCACGTCGACCCACCCGCGGGGCCACGTCGAGAACGGTCGGACGATGGAGCTGTTCCGGCTATGGGGGATCGAGAACGAGGTCAGAGGCCAAGGGCTGCCGTACACCTTCCTCGGCGGGGTTGCGTTCATGACCCGGATGGCCGGTATCGAGCTGGGTCGGATCACCTTCGCCGCCGACAGCGAGTGGCTGATGGGTCCGGACGGCAAGGGTCCCGCCAGTCTTTCCTCCACCCCGCAAGACCGGCTCGAACCCCTCATGTTGGCTCGGGCGCAGGCCTGCGACGCCGTCACCACCCGGTTCGGGTGGGAAGTCAGCGACCTGACCCAGAACGACGACTCGGTGACCGTCACCGTGCCCGACGACGAGGGGCACGACGAGACGATCACCGCCAAGTACGCATTCTGCGCTGACGGACCGCGCAGCACGACGCGGGAGCGGCTCGGCGTCGGCGTCGAGGGACCGGGTGCGGTCGGCTCCCAGCTGGGCATCTACTTCCACGCCGACCTGTCCGCCCTGGTCGCGAGCAATCGCAACGCGCTGTACTGGCTGTACAACCCCGACGTCCAGGGGGTCATCATCCCTCTCGACGGCGACCGTCGCTGGCACCTGTTGTTCGCCTACGACGCCGACACCGAGTCCATCGAGGACTACCCACCGGAACGCTGCGAGCAGATCGTCCGGGGTCTCATCGGGCGCGACGACATCGACATCGACGTGCGTAGCGTGATGCCCTGGCGGATGCGGGCCGCTGTAGCACAACGCTTCCGAGTCGGTCGGGTGTTTCTCGGCGGCGACGCCGCACACACCATGCCCCCCACCGGGGGGATGGGTATGAACACCGGAATCGGCGACGCCCACAACCTGGCGTGGAAGCTGCACGCGGTGCTTCGCGGGCACGCTGATCCGGCGCTGCTCGACAGCTACGAAACCGAGCGCATGCCGGTGGGGCGCCGCAACACCGAGAACAGCCTCGACAACGCCCGCACCATGGTTGAGAGCGGACTTGCCGGCATCCTGGTCAACGACCCCGAGGGTTTGGCCGCCATTGAGACGGCCGAGGGCGCCCCCATCCGAGACCGCATCGCCGCCGCGGTCCCCGGCCAGATCGACCACTTCTCTTTCGACGGACTCAGCTTCGGCTACGTCTACGAGTCGGCAGCGATCGTCCCAGACGGCACGCCTGCGACCCCATCGGACGTGGGCACCTACGTACCCTCCGCGCGGCCCGGATCGCGTGCGCCCCACAAGTGGCTGACCCGCGGAAATAAGCAGGTCTCCACCATCGACCTCTCCGACGGTCGAATGGTCCTGCTCACCGCAGATCGCGACTGGATCGACGCCGCGCATCAGGTCGCACACCGCCGCGGGGTGCCCTTGGACGCGTTCCTCGTTGGAGGTAAAGATGCCGACTTGGAGGACGTCTCGGGAACCTGGGCTACGGCCTACGGTGTCGGTCCCAACGGGGCTGTGTTGATCCGCCCCGACGGCCACGTCGCGTGGCGCCACGGCCACCCCTCTGACACTAGATCCGACCACATCGAGCGCGCTTTGGCCGCGGTGTTGCAGACCGTCTCCCCGACACACGTAGGCAACCAGTGACGACCGAGCTCCGCCGCCCGCTTTATCTGCCTGATCGTTCAAACACAGCATCGGAGAAAACAATGACATCTCTAAAACGGAGTCGCAGTCTTCGTCGTGGCACGATTGCCTCCGCAACTGCCGTCGCCGCTCTCACGATCGCCGCATGCGGTGGAGGTGCCTCAACCACGACTACCAAGGCAGGCGGAAACGGAGACAGCGGCGGAGGCACCCTTCAGACGTTAAACCTCGGCCTAGTCCCCACAGCAGACGCCGCACCGATTTTCGTGGGAATCCAACAAGGGTTCTTTAAAGACCAAGGTCTCAATCTCAAGACGAGCCGGGCCGACAGCGGCGGAGTAATCTTGACCGGTGTGGTGCAAGGCAGCTATGACGTCGGTTTTATCGCGACGCCCCCCGCCATCGTGGCGGCCAGCAAAGGGCTCCCCCTCGTGGACATCGCTGGCAACGCGGCGGTCGACACCAAGTCACCAGGGAACTTCGGAGTCGTGGTAAAGAAAGATTCACCCATCACGACCTACGCAGACCTTATCGGCAAGACGGTGTCCACGAACTCGCTCGGAAACTTGCTGGATCTGTGCCTCCGTTCGGTACTCACCAAAGCCAACGTCGAACCGTCCGGAGTCAAGATCATCGAGCTGCCCTTCAACCAGGTAGCCCCCTCCCTTGCGCAAGGTCAAATTGATGCGGGTTCCCTCGTAGACCCGTTCCTCGCGGGGGCCCTGTCGACCGGAAACTTTCGGTCGATCGGTGATATGTGCGCACAAGGACTGCCAGACAAGTCGACGCTGTCATCTTTCGTCGCGAGCAAGCAGACGGTCAGCGGCAAGTCCGATCTGATCCAACGGTTCACCCGAGGCCTACAGCGGGCGCAGGCGTACCTGAATGACAACCCAGACGCCTTCGCGCAGATCATTCCGACGTTCACACAGATCCCACCGGACGCTGCAGCGAAGCTCGGCAAGAGTGTCTACGACTCCCAGATCGACCGCGCGAGCTACACCCAGCTGACTGAGCTAATGGCCCGGTTAGGCCAGATCAAGTCGGCTTCAGACGTTCAGGGGTTTGTGCAGTGAGCATAGGTGGTGACCGGCTCATCCTGTTGGGGACCGCGGGGGGGCCGGGGTGGAGCCCGACCCGCCACGGAATTGCTAGCGCTCTGGTCGTAGGAGGGCGGTTCTACCTGGTTGATGCGGGTGAGGGAGTAGCAGGTCAGCTGTGCCGTGCGTTCCCGCAGCATGGCGTTGACGGACAGTCTGCCGGCCCCGAGCGCGGCCCTCTGGACAAGCTTGGTGCGGTGTTCATCACCCACCTTCACTCCGATCATGTGTCCGGCTTGGCCAGCATCCTGACCACGGGCATGTTCAACGGACTCGACCGAGCGGACCGCATCGTGGAGGTGTGGGGGCCTGGACCTCGCGGCGAGCTACCACCAGCTCCCAAAGATGGATCGACGCCGATCGTCGTCTGCCCTGACAATCCGACGCCTGGAACCCAAGAGGTCGTCGCCACGTTAGTCGGGGCATTTGCAACTGACTTCAACGACCGAGCCTTCGACAACAACAAGGCACCACCGGATCACTGCTTCGTCGGCCGTGATGTACAAATTCCACCCGAGTATCTCGGCGAGCCGAATACGAACCCTCACCCGCGAATGTCCCCGGTAACAGTTTTCGAGGATGATCGCGTGCGAGTGAGTGCGACGCTCGTTCAGCACGCTCCCGTCTTCCCGGCACTGGCCTACCGGTTCGACACCGATCAGGGTTCGGTCGTGTTCTCAGGTGATACCTCGCCGAGCGAGAACCTCATCGAGCTGGCGACCGGGGCGACGTTGCTGGTGCACGAGGTGATCGCAGCTGACTGGGTTGATCAGATCATCCCGACGCCTCGTGGCCCTGCCGCTGAAGCGACTCGGGCACACCTATTGTCGGCACATACGACGGCGCAGCAGGTTGGGCGTGTTGCTGAACGGGCGGGGGCAGAAGTATTGGTGCTGAGCCACATAGTGCCGCCGAGCTGGCCCGCGGAACGTTGGGCTCCGGCGCAGGAGGGGTTCTCCGGTCAGCTGATCGTGGGACGGGATCTGCTTGAGGTGCCGCTCGCGCGCAGTGCGGCCTCGGCATGACCGCCCCGGGGTTCGAGTTGTCGTCCGCACGGTTGCCGAGGGTTGACGGGGTGCGACTGGTTGTCGGCCTGTCCGGCATCGTTGTCGTGCTGCTGGTGTGGGAGCTGCTCAGCCGCACCGAGGTGCTGCCGTCGCGCTACTTTCCGCCCGCGTCCGCCGTCTTGGCGAGGGTGGGTCAGCTCGTTCTGACACCGGCCCTATGGAACGTGGTCGGTTTGACCCTCAAGGCTTGGTCGCTCGGACTGGGTATCGCCGTGGTGATAGCGGTTCCCGTCGGCGTTGTTCTCGGGTCATCGGACCGTATGTATGGCTTGTTCAGAGTAGTTATCGAGGTATTGCGCCCCATTCCACCGGTCGTCCTAATACCGCTGGCGTTGCTCATCTTGGGCGCCACACTGCAGATGAAGCTGCTTCTCATCGTCTACGGGGCCGTGTGGCCGCTGCTAATGCAGACAATATATGGAGTCAGATCAGTGGATCCACACACGCTGGAGATGGCTCGCGCTTACCGATTGCGACCGACGCAACGTTTCGTGCAAGTCCGCCTAGCCGGCGCCACACCGTATATCGCAACGGGCATCCGGATCTCCGCCACGCTCGCGTTGATCGTGTCAGTGGTAGCTGAACTGGTCGGCGGAGCGCCCGGCCTAGGCAATGACATTCTGCTTGCGCAGTCCTCAGGTGAGAATACCCTTATGTACGCGCTGATCGTCGTGACAGGTCTTGTCGGGGTCATCATCATAATGGTCTTCCAGCGACTGGAGCGATCAATCCTTTTCTGGCACCCATCGCAGCGAGGAGAGAACACATGACTTTGGACCGTGACGACATCGAGTTATTCGCATCCGAGCCCGCTACCGCAGCGGTGCAGGCCGCCGATTCGGGCTCATCAAGCCGGCCACATCGGGGCAGCCCCCGCCATCGCCTATCTCAAATCGGCTGGGAACTGCTCCTTCCAATTCTTCTCGTCGCCGCCTGGTGGATATGGTCAGTGCAGGCAGACTCACTCTTCTACCCCCCCGTGCCCGCGATCTTGCGTAGCTTCAGCGACACCTGGTTCGGGTCAGGCTTCCTATCTGATGTAATCCCAAGTCTGTCGAACCTGGCCATCGGATATGTCGTTGGTGTCGTACTCGGTATTGCGGTGGGCACCGGTCTCGCACTTCTGCCGTGGCTACGAACTGCCGCAACCCCAGTTCTCGAGTTCGCCCGCTCACTGCCAGCGCCAGCCGTGCTGCCGTTCGCCATCCTCGTCCTGGGCATCGGGGACGAAATGAAGATCGGAATTATCATTTTGGGCGTGATATTTCCAGTGTTGATCAACACGGTCGATGGAATACGGTCGATCGAGCCCACAACCAAAGAGATGGCGAGAGTATATCGGCTCCCGCTGGGCTTCCGTCTACGCTACGTCGTCCTCCCAGCCGCTAGCCCACAAATTGTGGTCGGTGCACGAACCAGCCTATCGATCGGCATCCTGCTGATGGTCGTCTCGGAGATGGTGGCTTCCACCCACGGAATTGGGTTCTTCACGATACAGGCGCAACGCAGCTTCGCATTCCCACAGATGTGGTCGGGAATGCTGCTCCTCGGAATCCTCGGGTACCTGCTCAACGCGCTGTTCGGGGTCGGGGAGCGGCGCGTGCTCCGGTGGCAGGCGAGCGCTGCGCGCGCGGCGGCGGGCCGCTGACAGGTCTTTCCCAAACTCGAGGAGGAGAACTCACGTGTCCGACCCCATAATCGCACGCCATCACGACCCCCATCCGAGCGCCTCTCACAGCGGGCCGGTCGTCCTCGAGGTTGACAACCTCGCCATGACCTACGGCAGCGGAGCATCCGCAAAGAATGCCGTCGCGGGGGTGTCGTTCAAGGTTCACCATGGCGAGCTACTCTGCGTCGTAGGACCGTCTGGCGCCGGAAAAACTACCGTCCTAAAATGCATCTCAGGTCTCCTGGCCCCTACCGGCGGAACCGTGAAGCTTGACGACGTCCTGGTTACCGAGCCGCCGGAAAAGCTGGGGCTTGTCTTTCAGGACTACAGCCGGTCGCTGCTTCCGTGGATGACGGTGCTCGGCAACGTCACGCTTCCGTTGCGAGCCAAGAAGACCTTGGCCAAGAGGGAGATCAAGGATCGCGCCGAAGCCATGCTCGAAGCCGTCGGACTCGGAAAAGAAGGCCACTCTTATCCATGGCAGCTCTCAGGCGGCATGCAGCAACGAGTGGCGATCGCCCGAGGCCTCGCCTACCAACCCGAGGTTCTCCTCATGGACGAGCCGTTTGCGTCCGTCGATGCACAGACGCGGATGGAACTGGAGGACCTGGTCCTCAGCCTGCGCGACCAGTTCAACCTCACCATCGTCTTCGTGACCCACGACATCGACGAGGCCGTCTACCTCGCGGACCGGGTCATCGTGTTGTCGGCCGCGCCGACGTATGTGTCAGAAGATGTCACTATACCGCTCAAAATGCCCCGGGACCAGATTACCACCAAAGCCGAACTGGCCTTCGGTGAGCTGCGAGGACACATCTTGAAGAACATCATCACCAAGCCGCAATGACGACGTCCACGCAGTCATCTGGACCAAGCAGAGGAATTCGTATGGGACGCGCGGTACAAGACTCCAAGCTGTCAGTCATCCTTCTAGGAACTATTGCGGGGCCGCCGCCCACCCCTGAGCAGGCAGGCATTTCCAGCGTGGTTGTCGTCGACGGAATGAGCTATGTCGTCGACTGCGGGCGCAGTGCCGTCACTCAATACCAACGAGCAGGCCTCAAGTTCGGCGCGCTACGAAACATCTTCCTCACGCACCTCCATGCCGATCACGTGGCCGACTACTACAACTTTTTCCTCCTCGGTGGGGTGACACCCCATCCAGGTGGCGACGCGGTGCCGGCAGGGGTGGGGGTGTACGGACCCGGTCGCGCCGGTGGTTTGCCCCCTGCGTTCGGAAACGTCGAGGTCGCCACCGTGGCACCCGAGGACCCCACCCCAGGCACGGTCGACATGACGAATCACTGTCACCGGGCGTTCGCGTACAGCAGCAACGTGTTCTTGCGGGACACCGGGCAACGCGATCCGCGAGACCTGGTCGACGCGCACGACATCGAGCTGCCCAGGGATATCCACGCGGACGCGCTCAACGAACGAGCTCCGCTGATGGAACCGTTCGTGGTTATGGAGGACGACCGAGTAAGAGTCAGCGCGACACTCGTCCCGCACGGTCCGGTCTTTCCCTCCTACGCGTTCCGGTTCGACACCGAGCATGGCTCGGTAACCTTCTCCGGTGACACCCGTCGCAGCGAGAACCTTATCCGACTTGCGCGCTCGTCAGACGTGCTGGTCCATGAGGCACTACGAATTCCGTCGCCTGATTCCCTCACACCGGTTGCGTTGGACCACATGTTGCAGTCACACGTTCTTGTCGAGGACCTAGGCGAAATTGCGGAATCCGCCGGGGTGCGTCACCTGGTGGTCTCGCACAACCAAGACTTCGGCGGCACAATCGACAGAACGCAGTGGGCACGCCTTGCGCAGCGGAACTTCAGTGGGCTCGTCACCATCGGGTCTGACTTGGCGTCCATACCGGTCGCGTGATTTGACAACAATGGTCCACAAGGTGAGGTGTCTCGTTGACTACCAAGGTGTTTGTCTCGACGGTGGAGACAATCGCGAAGGGGGTAAGAAATGTTGTTCTGCAACGTGTCAATCAACGTTCGTTCGAGCCCTGGGAGCCGGGCGCCCACATTGACGTGGAGCTCGGCACGGGCTTGGTCGGGCAATATTCGGTCTGCTCGTCGACGGGCGATCGTTCGCAGCTGCGGATCGCGGTCCTCGATGTCCCGGTCTCACGGGGCGGCTCGAGGCTGATCCATCGTAAGTTCTCCCTCGGCAGGGTCGTCGACATCTCAGAGCCTCGTTGCAGTGTGGGCCACCAATGTAACCCCCGGGCTATCTCGAGCCCGGCGACACGCTGCGCACAGTCGTTGGCGGTGTCGGTGAGTTGCGCAACACAGTGAGGGAAGAATGACGACGACCACCGAGCTGCCCGGCACCTCCACCGTGTGGGTCACAAGCTCACCTGGTCGCACGATGCCGGCCGCCGGGGCGACGGAGTGACCTGCTCGACGAGCCTGAAGGTGAGGACACGTCTTGAACCGTAAGCACATCTGCCCCTGGACCCGCAGCTGGGTGGCGTGGTGACCACATTGCCCGACCGGGTGAGCGTCCTTGTCGCCGGTGGCGGGCCCGTGGGACTCGCGGTGGCTGTCGAACTCGGCCGCCGCGGCGTCGACTGCGTCGTCGTCGAACCGCGGGAGCGGGTGAGCCGCGCCCGTCCCCGGTGCAAGACCCTCAACGTCCGCACGATGGAGCACTTGCGCCGCTGGGGTATCGCCGACCGGTTGCGGGAGCGGGCACCGTTGCCCGTTGAGTGGTCGCAGTCGATCGTGTTCTGCACCTCGCTGACCGGGTACGAGCTGTCCCGGTTCGACGGGGTGCTCGGCCTCGCCTCGGAGGGGGACCGGTTCCCCGAGCTGGGCCAGCAGGCCCCACAGTTCGTGCTCGAGGACCTGCTCCGCGAGGTGGTCGACGAGCTGCCGACCTGCACGCTGGTCACGGGGGCCCGGGTCGGCGAGATCACCCAGAACAGCACCTCGGTGCGCGCCGAGATCACCACGGGATCCGGGCACCGCACGGTGGTGCACGCCGACTACCTGATCGGCTGCGACGGGCCGCGGAGCACGGTGCGAGACCAGATCGGTGTCCACTACGTCGGGGAGACGGCGCTGCGCCCGAACTTCGGGATGGTCTTCACCGCCCCGGAGCTGGCTGATCGCACCACCCAGGGCCGGGCGGTGCAGTACTGGGTCATCAACGACCACGCCCCGGCACTGCTGGGTCCGCTCGACCTGGACGGCACCTGGTGGATGATCGCCTTCGGGGTCGACGCCGAGCACGGAGCCGCACAAGGGCTCGAGCTCATCGACGCGGCAGTCGGCACCCCCATCAAGGCCACGATTCTGTCCACCGACCCCTGGACCGCGCACATGCAGTGCGTCGACCACCTCCGCAACGGCCGGGTCTTCCTCGCCGGGGACGCAGCCCACCTGAACCCCCCCTTCGGTGGGCACGGCCTGAACACCGGCATCGGCGACGCCGTCGACCTCGGGTGGAAGATCGCCGCGGTCCTGCAGGGATGGGGCGGCGCGGAGCTGCTCATCAGCTACGAGCTCGAACGGCGTCCGGTGCAGGAACGGGTCATAGCGGAGGCGGCGCGGAACAACGCGGTGCTTTCCGCGGAGCTGACCGCACCGAACTTGGATGACAACGACGCCGCCGGCAGTCGAGCGCGTCAGGCCGCCCATGACCGCATCCAGCACACCAAGCACGCCGAGTTCCACGCCCTGGGCCTCGTCCTGGACGTCCGCCTCGACGCCTCTCCCGTGATGGCCCGCGCCGCCTGCGGGGAGGCCGACCTCGTCGGGGCACGCCTCCCCCACGTCTGGCTCGGACCCGGCCGCTCGATCTACGACACGCTCGGCGACGGGTTCACCCTGCTCGTGCTCACGCGCGACCTGAGCGTGACGGCTCCGATGGTCGACGTCGCGCAGGCCCGGGACGTCCCGCTGACCGTGGTCGAGCTCGGCGACACCCACGTCCGCGAACGCTACGGGGTCGACCTGCTCCTGGTCCGTCCCGACCAGTACGTCGCCTGGCACGGGAACGTGGGTGCCTTATCGGTTCTCGAGACCGTTGCCGTGCTCGACCGGGTGCGGGGCGAGCCGCAGCACGATCACCCCCCCACCACCCACGCCGCTCGCGGAGTGCCCTCATGACGACCACCGTCGGCACCGACGTCAGCTCGGCGCCCCGCTCGGACCTCGACCCCTACGCCGACGACTTCCTGACCGACCCCTTCCCTGCCCTGGCCGCACTGCGTGCCGCCGGCCCCGCGGTGCACCTCACCCGGTACGACGTGTGGGCCGTCAGCCGGTACACCGATGTGCACGCCGTCCTGCGAGACCCCCACCGGTTCACCTCGACGGCGGGGGTGGGGTTGGCGAACCTCAACGACGACGCCTACGGCTGGCGCCCGCGCAGCCTGCTGTTGGAGGTCGACCCACCGCAGCACACCGTCAACCGGGCCGCCGTGGTCAGCGCCATGACCCCCCGCGCGCTGCGCACCTTCCAGGAGCTGTTCGACGCCGCCGCCGAGGACATCGTGGCCCGGCTCGTCGCGCGGCGGGACTTCGACGCCGTCACCGACCTCGCCCAGGTCTTCCCCACACACGTCTTCCCCCGGGCCCTCGGTGTCGACGCCGACCGGCCCGACGACCTGCTGGCCTACGGGGCCGTGTCATTCAACGCGATCGGCCCCCGCAACCCACGGCTGGTCGACTCGATGACAGCCGTCGAGGGCGTGCTCGACTGGATCACCGGGCAGTGCCAGCGCGCAGCGCTCGAGGAGGGTTCCATCGGCGCGGCGGTGCACGACGCCGTCGGGCGGGCAGGCCTGTCCGACCAAGACAGCGGCGGGCTGGTCCGCTCACTGTTCTCCGCCGGGGTCGACACCACCGTCAGCGGGCTCGCCTTCGCTGTCCTCAACTTCGCCCGCCACCCCGAGCAGTGGGAGCTGCTGCGCGGCGACCCCGCCCTGGCGCGCACCGCGTTCGAGGAGACCATCCGGCTGGAGTCACCGGTGATCGGCTTCTACCGGACCGCCACCACCGAGGTCACCATCGGGGACACCAGCGTCCCCGCCGGGGCGAAGGTCCTGGTGTTCTACGCCGGCGCCAACCGCGACCCCCACCAGTTCCCCGACCCGGACCGCTTCGACATTCGACGCAAGGTGACCGGGCACCTCGGCTACGGCGCCGGACTCCACGTGTGCGCGGGCATGTCCATCGCACGGATGGAGGGCGAGTCGGTGCTGCGTGCCCTGGCCGCCCACGTCGGCAGCTGGACGCTGACCGGGCAGCCGCAAGTCCGGCTCAACAACAGCCTGCGCAACCTCGCCTCACTCCCCGTCCACGTCGAACCGGCCTGACCCCCGCCCACATTGACGACACGAACGCACCTCATTCAGCACCGATAGGAAGGATCACCATGGCTCAGATCGAGGACCACGACCACCCGGACATCTTCGTGCCGCACGGGTTCGACGAGCAGCGGGTCGACGTGGGCGAGGTTCGGATCAACTACGCCGTCGCCGGTGACCCCAGCTTGCCGGCACTGCTGCTCATTCCCGCGCAGAGTGAGTCGTGGTGGGGCTACGAGCAGGCGATGGCGCTGCTCTCGGACCGTTTCCAGGTGTACGCCGTGGACCTGCGCGGTCAGGGCCGTTCCACCTGGACGCCCGGGCGCTACACGCTCGACCTGTTCGGCGGCGACCTGGTCCGCTTCATCGACCTGGTCATCGGTCGCCCGACGATCGTGTCCGGGTTGTCCTCGGGGGGCACTGTCGCCGCGTGGCTGTCCGCCTACGCCACGCCGGGTCAGGTGCGGGCCGCCCTGTACGAGGATCCGCCGCTGTTCGCCTCTGAGGTCAACCCGGCGGTCGGCCACTCCATCCGGCAGAGCATCGGTGCGCTGTTCAGCCTGTGGAACACCTACCTCGGTGACCAGTGGTCACTCGGCGACTGGGACGGTGCGCAGCAAGCCCTGCCCCGCGAGCTCCCGTTGGTCACCCTGATGGGGATCGGTCGGATGTTCCCGCCCGTCGAGGGAGCACCCGAGCCCGACGGGGTACCGCAGAACTTCAAGGAGTACGACCCGGAGTGGGGCAGGGCGTTCGCGTCGGGCTACGCCACGGCCTCCTGCGACCACGCCCGGATGCTCGAGTCGGTGAAGGTGCCGGTGCTGCTGACCCATCATTACCGCGCCGTCGACGAGGCCTCCGACACCCTCACCGGAGCCCTCTCCGACGTCCAGGCCCGCCGTGCCGGTGAGATCATCACCAAGGCTGGGCAGGACTTCACCTACCTCTCCTTCCCCGACATGCCCCACGGGATGCACATGTACCAGCCGCAGACCTACGCCGACACCCTGCTTGAGTGGACCTCGCGGCTGGGCCTGACGAACTGACCCCGCGCCGTGATCCTCGTGACGGCCGCCCACGGCAACCAGGGCCGGCTGCTCGTTCCCAAACTGCTGGCCGCCGGCCACCAGGTGCGCGCCTGCGTGCGGACCGAGGCCTCGGCCGTCTCGCTTCGTCGGCTCGGGGTGCAGGACGTGGTCGTGGGCGACCTCAGCGAACCCGCTGTGCGCGGTCGGGCGATGGGCGGTGTCCGGGCCGTCTACCACGTCGGCCCGACGCTGCACCCGCGCGAGCGGGAGATGGGGTTCGGCGTCGTGGACGCCGCACGCCACGAGGGTGTGGAGCACGTCGTGCTCAGCTCCGTGCTCCACTCCATCGCCACCGGGCTGGTGCAGCACGAGATCAAGCGCGACATCGAGGAGCGCCTCGTCGACTCCGGCCTGGAGTTCACGATCCTGCAACCCGCGAACTACATGCTGCCCCTCAAGCTGGTCCCCGTCTTCGAGCGCGGCGTGTTCGAGCTGTCCTGGTCACTGGACCGTCGCCAGTCCATCGTGGACCTCGACGACGTCACCGACGTCGCCTGCACCGTGCTCAGCGATCCCGCACGTCACGTGGGCGCGACCTACGAGCTGGTGGGCCCGGGACGCTATACCGCCCACGAGCTCGGCGAGATCCTTTCGCGGGTGCTCGGGCGGCGCATCGAGGTCCGCGAGATCGACGCCGACACGTACCTGAGCGCCTGGGTGGGTGAGGCGGACCCTGCTCGGTTCACCCACCAGGCGCGGGTCCTTCGGGCCATCAGCACGCACTACAGCGCCCACGACTTCGTCGGGAACCCGAACGTGCTCACCTGGTTGCTCGACCGCCCCCCGACCACCTTCGAGCAATACGTGCGACGCCACCACGACGCACACCTGGCGGGTACCCGATCATGAGGCTCACCGGACACACTGTCCTGGTCACCGGCGGCGGCAGCGGAATCGGGCGCGGGCTCGCCGAGGAGCTGCACCGCCGCGGGAACCAGGTAATCATCGCCGGTCGCCGGGAGCTCACCCTGCAGGAAGTGGTCGCCGCCAACCCGGGCATGGGTGCACTCACCCTGGACGTCTCAAACCCCGAGCAGATCCGGCACGCCGTGCCACGCCTGCTGGAGGAGCATCCTGGGCTCGACGTCCTGATCAACAACGCCGGCGTCATGGTCGCCGACGACCCCACCCGTCCGCTCGACGACGACGCCCTCATGGCGATCGTGGCCACGAACCTGCTCGGCCCCGTGCGCCTGGTCTCCGCCTTCATCGACCACCTGCGCGCACAACCGAGCTCGACCATCATCAACGTCTCGTCGATGCGCTCGCGCGGTGCTGGCCGGCACCGCCACCGGCACCGCCAAGACCGCCGGTGTCGTCCCAGCTCCAGCAGCCCCGAACATCGTGGTTCGCGAGCTCGACCGCCTGGGCCATCTTCACGCGCATCTTCACCGCTCCGACCGAGCTCCGCGAGCAGCTGCGCACCCTGACGAAGATCGCCCTGATCCGACGGTGCGCCGCATTACGAACCGGGGATGTGACCGACCCGCTGTCCGCAACCAAGTACGCCCTGCGAGCCATCGCTCGCCGCTGGCTGAGCCTGCAGGAAGAGGCCGCCGAGCACGCGGCGCACCTGGACCGCCTCACCACCGCGCTGGCACCCCGGCTCCGCGAAGGGTGCGGCATCGGGCCGGACGCCGCCGCGGAGATCCTCACCGTCGCCGGCGACAACTTCTCCCGCATCACTAGCCCGCAGTTACGGCTGTCCGGATGACGGTTTTCGTGTGTGACCTGCGGTTGTGGGTGCTTTTAGGTCGCTGTGTGTAGCCAAGAGTAGGACCGGCAATTGGTGCGGGTGAGGTTGGTGTGACGGGTGTGTCGATGAAGTAGGGCACGGGCCCCAGTGGTGATCATCGGATTGCGAAGTCCAGACCATCACCCTGGAGGGCCCGTGCCCCTGCTGCCAGCATCCCTGATCGAACCATTGTGGGTCGAGTTCGCCGCGCTGATCGGCACAGCGGACCGCCCGGAGTACGACCCGGCCCACCCGCTGGGGTGTCACCGGCGCCGCATCGATGACCGGACCGTGTTCGACTGTCTCATCGCCGCTCTGGTCCACGGCAGTGGGTACGAGCGGGTCGCCGTGCCGGGCTGCTCGGACCGCACGATCCGTCGTCGACTCGCGCACTGGGCGCAGCTCGGGGTCACCAAGGCCATTTTGAGGACCGCGCTGCACGCGTATGACCGGATGCTCGGCCTGGACCTGGAAGACCTCAGTGTCGACGGGTCGATCACCACATCCCCGTGCGGCGGTGAGGTGCCCGGCCGCTCCCCGGTCGACCGCGGCAAGCAGGGCACCAAACGATCGGTGGTCACCGACGGAGCCGGGATACCCCTGCACCTCGCCGCCGTCGCCGCCGCCGCCAACGCGCACGACTCGCCGCTGCTGGAACCCACCCTGACCGGGGTCCCGGACGCGGTCGGACCGCTGCCCGACGGGTCCTGCCTGCACCTGGACGCCGGCTACGACTCGGGCAAGACCCGCGACCTGCTGCACATCCTGGGCTATGACCACCAGATCGCGACCAAGGGCACACCCTCACCGATCCAAGTCGGCAAACGGTGGGTCGTCGAGCGGACCCACTCCTGGATGAACGGCTACGGCAAACTGCGTCGTAGCACCGACAAACGCGAGGACGTCATCGAGTTCTTCCTCTTCCTCGCTGCCGCGCTCACCGTGATCCGTCGCCTGATCAACACCGCCCGAGTGCATTACCGCTGGGACACTCGACCCACAACCAGACGCCTGTCATGACACCTATTGCCGACCGACTGAGCCCGCCGTCCCCTGCGGTACGCCCCGGCGTCGGCACCTCTGCAGTCGCACAGGCTCGCTGTGGCGCGTTCGGTGCGGTCAGCCGGCTGTGCGGGCGGCGCCCTGCACCGCTGAGACCACCAGGTTGGACCCGGACAACGGGGTCCCGGCACCGACCGCCTGGACCCACTGGTCGGTGTCGGCGACGGCGGCCCAGTTGGAGTTCAGCAGGGCGAGCAGCGTGGTGTGCACGGTCCGGGCGTCGACGGAGC
>JAABUT010001330.1_pt1 | contig 28869 bp, 32 predicted proteins | sample 5559281 | NCBI WGS metagenome assembly JAABUT01 (sample SAMN10711880, study PRJNA513359) | rock metagenome | isolation source: Antarctica rocks | place: Antarctica: Victoria Land, Ricker Hills nord | collected 2016-01-04
AGAAAGATGCCCAAATGGCACGTCAAACGCGCCCACCACGCCACCTGGCCCCGACCCCAACACCCACCCCTCTACCAGACCACAACCCACTAACTGAACAGTATTGCGGCTAAGCCGCGCGCCGGCGGCCGCGGCCACGGTTGTGGCCGGGGCGATCTACGGACTGCTACCCGACACGCTGATCATCGGTCCCCGGCTCGTGGTGCCATGCCTAGAGATCGGCCTCATCCTCGCAGTGATGGTTACCAACCCTCACCGTTCCGCTCATCACTCCCGACGGTCTCGGCTGATGTCGCTTGCTCTGATCCTGCTGATCGCGCTGACCAACCTCGTATCCCTCGTCCTGCTCATCGGCCAGCTCATCGCCAGCTCCATCGGCCACGGCCGGCTTCTGCTCCTAGCAGCAGGCCAGGTCTGGATCACCAACGTCATCGTGTTCGCAGCCGCCTACTGGGAACTGGACCGAGGCGGCCCAGTAGCGCGGACCCGAACAGACCGACGCCACCTGGCGCTGGCCGACTTCCGATTCACCCAAGACGAAGATGCCGACACCGCGCCCGAGGTGGAAGCGGGATCAAGTCAGCGCAGCGACTGGGTGCCATCCTTCGTCGACTACCTGTACGTCTCGTTGACCAACTCATCCGCCTTCAGCCCAACCGACACCATGCCGCTTTCCCCCCGGGCGAAGATCCTCATGGGCGTGCAGGCAACCGCAGCTCTTGTGACATCCGTCCTCGTGATCGCCAAAGGCGTCAGCGGACTCAGCAAATAGCCACACGCGGCCTCGCCGAGCCACTCCGCATTGGAGGTCGAACACCTGAGGGCCGCCGGGCCTAACGGTATTTGCGGGTTGTTGCGGTCGACGCTGACCTCTGAGTCAGACCGGGAGCCACGCTGGCTGTCCGCAGATCGCCGGCCGGTGCCACGTCCTCAACTCGGCGAATGCCGACGGGCTCGTGCATCACGCGTCACGTCGCGTCGCAGCTCTCGCAACTGGGAGCAACGACGGGCCTAGACCATCTTGCAGGCAGCACTTGCGTTAGCGCAACCAGTGCATGTAAACAGTATCGAGAGCGATGACGCTCCGGCGAGGAAGCCGTCAACAGGACCGGACCTGCAGTGCTGAACTCCGAACGGTGGCGGCGCCTCGTCCCGATCGCATTCATCACCTACTCCTTCGCGTACCTCGACCGCTCGGACTATTCGATCGGCTCCGTGGGGGTCCGACCAACCACTTACATATCACCTCTACGCAGCCTCGCTTGCTCGGCGGCCTATTCTTGATCGGATATTTTCTGTTCCAGGTACCGGCGGAGATGTTCGCGGAGCGCCGTAGCGTCAAGTCATTGCTGTTTTGATCGCTAGGAGAGTCCGGCTACTCCTGCACTGCGGCGTCACCTGGCAAACTCAGCAACCAGCACCACTCCGAGGCCGGATACCACGTTTGGCTGCGTAGAGCCCAATTGCGTCAGAGCGGTCAGGCCGGAAGCGTGTTCGCCCTTCCGATCCTGGCCGTTCAGCCTGACCGTCCCGGTTCCCGCGCAGGCAATCGCCCGGTGACTCATGTCAAGATGCGCGCGTAGCGGGTTTTGTTGACTCATGAGCGGATGCGCGCGTGCGAGTGCCCGGAGCGGAGGGCTTTGCGGCGGGGTGGGCCTTGCTGGTGGTGATCTTCAGGAGCCGGTCGGTGAGGGCCTGGATCTGGCGTTGGGCGGCAGCGGGGTTCAGCGTGGTGTAGGTCTCGGCGAGGACGATTTTGTCCTCGGCGCTGACACCGTCATGGTCGGCGGCACGCCGGTGCGGGGTGGTCGCCCGGTCATATTTCTTGATCACTTTCGCGCCGTTTCGGACTTGGAGATCAGCTTCTGCTGCGGGTAGAAGTAGTTGGTCAGCAGCGACTGCAGCACCCAGATCTTGTTCAGCAGCGCCAGTTCTGCCGGGGTGTCGTAGCGGTGGTAGCCGACCACGGTGCGCACGATCGCCCAGTTCTTCTGCTCGACGTGGGCGCCGTCGTTGCTGTTGCCCGGACGCGAGCGGGTGAAGGTGATCTCGCGTGTGCTGCACCAGTCGAGCAGGGTGGTGGTTGATGAACTCGCTGCCGTTGTCGTTGTCGCTGTCGACGCCGATGATCGGGAACGGCATGATCATCGCGATCTCCTCAAGCGCGGCGATTACCCGCCGGCGGCCCTTGTTCTTGACCGAGCGGTTCTGGCGTCCAGCCGGTCGCGATGTCGGTGACCGTCAGGGTGTAGCAGTGATCGCCGAGGGCGTTGCCGCCTTCGTGCCCGACCAGGTCGATCTCGACGAACCCGGGCACGGCGTCGTCCCACTGCGCCCAGGTGCGGATCGGGATCTGGGACTTCAGCAGCGAGCCGGGCTTGGTGTGGCTGCGGCCGCGCAGCACCATCTTGGCCCGGTCGCCGGCCAACCGGCGATCCATCGTCGCCGGCGACATCGCCACCAGCAGCGCCGCGGTCTGGTCGCTGACCTGCAGCTCGTCGAAGCGGCGCAGCGTGGGCACCAGCTCGCTCATGATCGGCGCCAGCCGCTTGCCGGTCGGCGCGCCGAGCACCGCCCAACAGAACGCCAAAGCGGCGATCACATCGCTGCCATAGCGCGGTTCTCGGGCCTTGCGCGGCCGCACGATCCTCGGTCTCAACGCCGCCGCCAGCCTTGCGAGGATGGTTGCGGTGCCAGCCCGTCGTCGCACACAACTCGTCCAAGATCACGCCCTTACCGGCCCTACCCGCACGCTTGTACCGCGTCGCGATCGCCTTCGTCACCGCTCGCCGCTGGCTCAACGTCAGTCCCATCGACCGGACCTATCGGCACGATCGACACCGGCACCGTAGGCGCGCTGTACGCGCGCATCCCTCCGTGAGTCAACGAATAGGGCTACGCGCGCATTTTTCGTGAGTCAACGCGAATCGTTGCGTTGATGCACATGTTCGATTATGATGTCTGCGTGCCTTCACCGAGAACGCAGACGTCAGCGTCGGACCCCGCGCTGACTCGTCAGATCGACGCGGTCATGGCGGCCGCGCGGGTTTTAGTGGCGGTTGTGGCCAGTTCCCTGGCCCTGGTCGAGGATCAGGTTTCCCTGCCGCAGCTCCGAGTGTTGGTGATGTTGGCAACGCACGGTCCCCTCAATCTCGTGGCCGTGGCCGATGCGTTAGGGGTGCACCCGTCCAATGCGACTCGCACCGTAGAACGTCTGGTCGTGGCTAAGCTGGTCGACCGTCGCGAAGTTCCGACGGACCGGCGCAATGTATCTCTCACGCTGACCCGGAACGGGCAGGCCTTGGTCGACTCCGTGTTCGAACACCGGCGTGCCGCTATTGAATCGGTTGTTGAGCGGATGCCGGAAACGAAGAGACGGGCGTTACCGAACGCGTTGGAATCGTTCGCCGACGCTGCCGGTGAGGTGCCCGAGCACCCTGCCGGAGATGGGCAATGGACTCGCTGATATGTGCGGCAGACGATCTGAGCGCGCACAGAGAACGATTCTGTGAACGGCGAGACGCTCGCTGCCAAGATAAAGACACTCCCCCAGTCGCTGACCTTGGACCAGGGTCCACAGATGCGGGACTGGGCCGAGTAGCCATCGATGCCGACATCGCCCTCTACTTCTGCGACCCGCGCTCACTGTGGCAGCGCGGCACCAATGAAACTTCAAGGGCGTGGCCCAGCAGTACTTTTCCGACCGCAGCATGTACAGCAGCCAAGACCTCGACTGGTCGCCCACGAACTCGACGATCGACCCCGCGAACGACTAGCGTTGAAGAAGCGGACCCAACTGATCGGCAACCTCCTCACGGAGACAGGGCACTGCGCCCCTACCACACAACGACGTCCGATCCGACCATCAGCCCGCGCCGGGCGGATGCAGCAAGGTGAAGCCACGCAAAGTGGTCCATTACGCTGCTGGGCTTGTCACCCGTAGCGCCCGCTCGGGGAACCGATTGATCAAGGAGCACCCATGGACATCACCGAGTTGATTCTGTTCCAGCACCATGAGCAGCGACGGATGTTCGCGTTGCTTGATGACATCGATCGTGGTGACACCGACAAGCTCGCCGCGGTGTGGGCCCGCTTGACGATTCTGCTGGAGGTCCATGCCGAAGCGGAGGAGAAGTACTTCTACCCTCGGCTGCTGACGATCGGTACCGGAGCGGGCGGCGAAGACAGCGCAGGCAGCGAGACCCAGGATGCCATCAAAGATCACAACGACATCCGGGATGCAGTCGCTGAGGCTGGCACGCACGCTGCGGGGAGCGACAAGTGGTGGACTGCCGTGATCAACGCGCGGATCGCGAACAGCGACCACATGGCTGAGGAGGAACGCGAAGACCTCGCCGACTTCCGTCAGCACGCCGACCTGCAGATCCGCCACGATATCGCCGTCGAGTTCGTCGCCTACGAGGCGCAGCACGCCGGAGGGATTCGGATCCAGAACAAGGATCCCCAAGACTACGTAGACGAGCACACCTGACCGATGAGTGACCGTCGGCTACCGGTCAAGTCATACACCGACCGCCGAAAATGATCCTTCCGCCCGCTGCCGGCGAACTGGCGCCCTGACCCCTCCATCCGGCCGCATCAGCGCGAGCCGCTATCCGTAATGGCGTATCGGCCTCAGCATCCCGCAGTTCACCCATGGCGGCGATCATTGCGGTTTTGCATGTTGCCCGCGCGCCTGCGGTCAATCTCGCAAAGGTTACGGCCGGGAGCCGTCGAGCTGTACACGTAGCAAAAGTTTGCGTGGACGCACATATAGTTCAGATTCAGCGCGCGTGTCGCCACGCGAGACAGGGACGCCCACACCACACTTAGCTAATTCAACAGCTCGACGCGGTGATGACCGCCGAGCGGATGTTGGTGACGGTGGTGGCCAGATCGGTGGCCGCGGTCGAGGATCAGGTCTCGCTCCCCCAGCTGCGAATCCTCGTCATGCTCGTCCGGCCGCGCCGGCCCTTTTGTCGGCGGTACTCCATGCCTGACAGGTATCCGAGAGCCGTCGACATCACCGGTTGCGGCGGTCGACGGGAGGTGCTGACGAGTCAGGAGTCGCCTCGGTGTTTGCCGGTTAGGTCATGATTCTGGCGAGCGTGCCGCTGGCCTTCGGTGGTGGCAGCGTCCTGAGCGTTACCCTCGTCATCGCGCCCCGCCGCTAGGTCGTTCTGTATGTCTTCCAGGCTGCGGTCCTTGGTTTCAGGCACCTTGGCGGCGAAGAACGCGAACGCGACGATCGAGATTCCCGCGTATAGGAAGAACGTGCCCTCGCGGCTGATGGCGCTGGCCAGTGACAAGAACGTGGCCGCGACCAGGAAGTTGGCGCCCCAGTTGGCGACGGTGGACGCGGCCATCGCTTTGCTCTTGATGCCGGTGGGGTAGATCTCGGAGATCATCAGCCAGAAGACGGGACCAAGACCTATGGCGAACGACGCGATGTAGATGAGTAGTGCTAGGAGGGCGACGTAGCCCGCCTGGTGTTGCACGGTCGAGGAGGTGAAGTAGATGCCGAGCAGGATGAGGGAGAGGGTCAGTCCGACGGTGCCGGTGAGCAGTAGCTTACGGCGGCCGAGGCGGTCCAGCAGCAGCACCGCGACCGTGGTGAAGACGACGTTGGTGATGCCCACGAAGACTGTCTGGGTGATCGAACTGCTGGCCGACAGCCCGGTTTGGGACAGAATAGTCGGCGCGTAGTAGATGACAGTGTTGATGCCGACGAACTGTTGGAACACCGCGAGTCCGATACCGACCACGAGTAGCGGACGGATCTGTGGTCTCGCCAAGTCTTTGGTGCGCGTGCCTCGTTCCTCTCGGCTTGCTTTCTTGATTTCCTCGAGTTCCTCGTCGACGTCAGCGTCGGGATCATCCGAGCGCAGTCGTTGCAGGACCTTCCGGGCTTCGTCGTCGCGGCCGTGCTCGGCTAGCCAGCGCGGCGTATGCGGGACGGTGAGCATGCCGACGGCGAGCGCTGCGCCGGGGATGACGGCCACTCCAAGCATCCACCGCCAGTTGTTGTCCACTCCTTTTAAGAGGAAGTCGACGATGTAGGCGATGAGGATGCCGGCGGTGACGGCGAGTTGGTTGAATGACACTAAGCCGCCACGAACCCTCGGAGGGGAGACCTCGGAGATGTAGAGGGGGGCGACGAAGGACGCGGTCCCGACCGAGATGCCGAGCAGGAACCGGAAACCGATCAGCATCGGCACGTTGACTGCGAACGCGCAGCCCAACGCACCGACGACGTAGAGGGATCCCGAGAGCACCTTGGTCCACTTGCGGCTGATCGCGTCGGCGAGGTAGCCCGACAGGACGGCGCCGATCATGGCTCCGAGCAGGAGCGTCGAGACGATGGCCTGCTGCGCGAACTTGCCGGCGTGCAGGTCGCCCTTGATGTAGAGCAGGGCACCAGAGATCACGCCGGTGTCGTAGCCGAACAGCAGCCCGCCGATGGCGGCGATGATGGTGATCCGCAGAAGCAGCCCATTGCCGCTTCGCCGCATATCGGTGATGAAGGATGTCATGATGGCTACTCCTCGCCGGTGGGTTTGAAAGCGGCCCGGGTTGGCCGGTGGCGCCGAAGGTGACACCCCAGCTGTGCTCTGCGGTGCCGGCCCGTGAAAGCAGCGGGAATGACCGGCTCCCTGGTGGCGCGGTCGGCGTGGGCCAGGTCGCGTCGCTGTGGACTGCGAGACCCTCCCTACATTTATGGGTCGTTGGAGGTGAGCGCGGCGTGCAGGGCTTGCGCGAGATGGATAGGCCTCGTTGCGATGTCGGATTGGCTGATTTGGGTGCGGCAGCTGAAACCGTCGGCCAGGATCAGGGCGTCGGGCGGGGCGGTCCGCAGCGCCGGGAACAAGACGCGCTCGGCGCAGGCTTGACTGATGTCGTAATGGCCCGCGGTGAAGCCGAAGTTGCCGGCTAGGCCGCAGCATCCGGAGTCGAACACGTCGGCGCGGATACCGGCGCGTTCCATGAGCGTGGCGTCGGCGTCGGCACCTAGGACGGCGTGCTGATGGCAATGCCGCTGTACGACCGCCTGACGTCCGACCGTGGGCGGTTGCCAGCCCGGGTTGCGCTCGGTCAGCAGTTCGGCCAGGGTGAGGGTTTGGCGTTGTAGCCGGACGACGTCGTGATCGCCAGGAAATAACTCGGCCGCATCCGAGCGGAACACAGTCGTGCAGCTGGGTTCCAATCCGACGATAAGTCCACCGACCCGCACGTGCGCGGCGAGGGCGTTAACCGTGCGGCGCAGTATCCGTTTGGCCGTGGAGAGTTGGCCGGTGCTGATCCAGGTCAGCCCGCAGCATAGGCCGGGTGGGGGTAGCAGGACGCGCCAGCCGGCGTCTTCGAGCAGCCCGATTGCGGCCTGTCCGACGGCGGGACTGAGGTAGTTGGTGAAGGTGTCGGGCCACAGCAAGACTGGCCCGCGGTGGCCGACGCCGCGAGGCCCGCGGAGCCGGTACCAGTCGCGCAGTGTGGTGGCGGCCAGCCGGGGGATCTGTCGCCGCGGGTCAATGCCGGCGGCTGTGATGGCGGCCCGATGCAGGCCCGGGGCGCCGGTGACGGCATTGATGAGTGGGCTGGCGTGCAACGTGTCGGAGGCGTGGAGCAGGGCGGGTAGCCAGCCCATTGATAGGTCGGAGCGGTGGCGGCGCCATTGGCGTCCGGCGTAGTAGTGGGCGAGGAATTCAGCCTTGTAGGTGGCCATGTCGACGTTGACCGGGCAGTCGCCCTTGCAGCCTTTGCAGGACAGGCACAGGTCGAGGGAGTCTTTGACGGCGTCGCTGCGCCAGCCGTCGGTGATGGGGCTGTCGGGGTGACCGTTGAGCATCTCGAACAGCAGTCGCGCGCGGCCGCGGGTGGAGTGCTCCTCCTCGCGGGTGGCCATGTAGGACGGGCACATCACTCCGCCGGTGTCGTGGCGGCATTTTCCGACCCCGACGCATCGTCCGACGGCGCGGCTGAAGCTGCCGTCATCCTCGGGATAGGCGAACTGCAGCTGCCCGTGGGTGCGTGGATGCCAGTGCGGGCCGAGCCGCAGGTCAGTGTCCAGCGCGCGGGGGGCGGTGATCTTCCCGGGGTTCATCCGGTTGCGGGGGTCGAAGATGGCTTTGAATCCGGCGAAGGCCTCGATCAGGGCGGGACTGAACATGCGCGGGAGGAGTTCGCCGCGGCCTTGCCCGTCGCCGTGTTCACCGGAGAGGGAGCCGCCGTAGGAGACGACGAGGTCTGCGGCCTGCTCCAGGAAGCGTCGTGAAGCGGTGGTTCCCTCGGCGGTGTCGAGGTCGAACGGGATGCGGGTGTGGATGCAGGCTTGCCCGAAGTGCCCGTACAGCGCGGGGCGGCCGTAGCCGGATCGTTCGCAGAGGGCGTGCAGGTCGCGCAGGTAGTCAGCGAGTCGGTCGGGGGCGACGGCGGAGTCTTCCCAGCCGGGCCACGCGTCACGGGTGCCGGGGCTGCGGGCGGCGGTGCCGAGGCCGGCTTCGCGGACCTGCCACAGGGCGTCCTCCCGGGCCGGATCGTCCAGGACGCTGATCGTCGGGGCTTGCGGTGTGCGGGCGAGGGCCCCGACGAGATCGTGCGCCTGCTGGGCTGCCGCTTGGGCCGTGTCGGCGCCGAACTGCGCGAGCAGCCACCCGGCCCCGTCGGGTAGCTCCGGGAGAGCGTCGGTGTTGATGTGTTTGCGTCGTTCGGCGTGGATCAGTGCGTCGTCCATGCCTTCCAGCGCGATGGGGTCGCTGACCTGCAGCACCTGCTGGACGGCGGCGGCGGCTTGGTAGATGTCGGGGTAGCCGAGCACGACCAGGGACCGTTGGGAAAGCACGGGCAGCAGCTGCAGTTCCGCGCGCAGCACGGTTACGCAGGTGGATTCGCTGCCGACCAGTGCCCGGGCGATGTGGAACCCGTTTTCGGGCAGCAGGCTGTCAAGGTTGTAGCCCGATACGCGACGCGGGATTTTCGGATATCCGGTGCGGATCTCGGCCAGATTCATGTCGCGCAGCGACCGATAGAGTTCAGCTATGCTCCCGCCCTGGGCCAGGATGCGGTCGTACTCCGCATCGGCAGTTTCCCCCACCCAGAGCCTGGTGCCGTCGTAGAGCAGGATCTCCAGCCGCGAGACGTTGTCCACGACCTTGCCGGTGCGTTGGGCGGTCGCGCCGCAGGAGTTGTTGCCGATCATCCCGCCGAGCGTGCAATGGTCGTGGGTGGCTGGTTCGGGTCCGAAACGCAGCCCCGTGCTGCGGAGTCGCTGATTGAGGGTGTCCAGTACGATCCCGGGTTCGACGACGCAGGTGCGGGCGCCGACGTCCACGTCCAGCAGACGGTCGCAGTATTTCGACCAGTCCAGTACAACAGCCGCGTTGGTGGCTTGCCCGGCCAAGCTGGTGCCCCCGCCCCGGGAAAACATCGGCACATCCAGCCGAGCGCAGACCGATACCGCCGTGACCGCCGCGTCAATGGTGCGGGGGATGACGACGCCGATGGGCACCTGCCGGTAGTTGGAAGCGTCGGTGGAGTAGGCCGCGCGGCTGCCGGCATCGAAGCGGACCTCGCCATCCACTTCAGCAGTGAGGGCGTCACGTAGCTCGTCGGCGGAGACAGTGGCGGCCGGCGTGGGCATCGGGTCCTCAACAGCCTTGTTCGCTGAGCAGGGAGCGGGCAGCTACCTGTCCACGTTCGAGCGCGTCCCGGACCGAGGGGCGAGCGTTGATGATGGTGAGCTCTCCGCAGTGGGTGCTGAGGCTGTGCTGCAGGGCGACCAGCAGTGTCACTCCGGCGGTGTCGACGCTGGACAACTCGGCCAAGTCGAGCGTGACGTGGTAGTGACCGGCGCGAAGTAGGACATCGATGGTGCCCCACAGCAGGTCGACGGTGAGCAGGTCCAGCTCGCCGCCTGCGTGCGCCGTGGAGGTGGCGACGTCGGCGTTGGCCGCGAACGTCGAGTGCCAGTTTGGTAGCTCATGCTCCTTCATGGAGCGCCTCCTGCGAACTCATCCGGTGCACCACTGCTCGGCCTCTGGGCGGATGCTCATTCCGTGCCCGGGTGTGCTGGTGTCGGGGTGCAGCGCTCCGCCCCGCACCTGGGGCAGCCCGTCTACCAGCAGTGGTTCCAGGCGGGCGTGGTCGACGAACCATTCGACGTGGCGCAGGTTGGGTACGGCGGCGGCCACGCACGCGTGCAGCGAGGGTGCGCAGTGCGCGGAGACTTGCAGGTTCTGCGATTGGGCGAGGGCGGCGCCGCGTAGCCAGCCGGTGTAGCCGCCGCAGCGGGTTGCGTCCAACTGCAGGCAGTCCACGGTGGGCAGTAACGCCCGGACGTCGTAGAGGTCGGCGGCATACTCCCCCGCGGCGACGTCACAACGCAACGCCGTCCGTACGGTTGCCAACCCGGCGGTGTCGTCGCTACTGACGGGCTCTTCGAACCAGACCACGCCGAGGTCATCGAGGGCGGCGCCGACGCGGCGGGCCTGACCCGCGCTGTACCCGCCGTTGGCGTCCACCATCAGGTGCACCTCGTCTCCGGCGTACTTTCGAAGTTCACCCACTCGGGCGAGGTCGCGGTCGATACGAGTCCCCCACGATTGCCCGATCTTGATTTTCATGGCGGTGCAGCCGACCGACTGCCACCAGCCGACTTGTTCCTCGAGTTGGGCCTCGGACAGGGTGGTGAACCCGCCGGAACCGTAGATCGGCACCTCGCTGCGGCACTGACCCAGCAGGGCCGAGATCGGGAGGTTCAGCAGCCGCGCTTTGAGGTCCCACCAGGCCATGTCCACGGCGCTGATGGCCTGCATGACCAGGCCCTTGGTGCCCAGGTTGCGGCAGGCGCGGTGCATCGCCGCCCAGCCCCTCGTGATGTCGTAGGCGTCGCGGTCGCGAACCACGTCTGCGAGCGTGTCGTGGATGACCGTTGCCGCAGCGCTGCTGGAGTAAGTCCAACCCAGTCCGGTGTGCCCGCCGGCCTTGAGCATCACTGTGACGGCGGTGGTCGCATCCCACTGCAGGGTGCCGTCGGCTTCAGGCTCGGGTGTGGGAAAGGTGTAGACGGCGCTCGTCACGGCCGTGATGGGTGGGCCGATGCCGCTCATGATGCCTCCATCTGTGCCTCGGTGAGTCCTCGCCGGGCGTGGGTGATGAGCCGGTCCGCGGCCCGGGCGGCAAGGGCCATGATGGTGAGTGCGGGGTTGGCTGAGCCTTGGGTGGGCAGGGTGCTGCCGTCGACGAGGTAGAGGTTGGGGACGTCGAAGACGCGGTGGTTGCGGTCTACGACGCCGTCCTCGACCCGGGCGGCCATCCGGGCGCCGCCGACGAGGTGGGCGTAGCGGTTGATCGTCATAACGTCGGACGCCCCGGCGCCTTTGAGGACCGCCTCCATCGACGCGGTCGCAGCCTTGGTGAGCTGCCGGTCGTTGTCGCATTGGCTGTAGGAGAAGTGCGCGACGGGCAGACCGTGGCGGTCTTTCTCGTCGGCGAGGGTCACCCGGTTGTCGGCTTGCGGGAGGTACTCGCACAGCGCACCAAGGGTGGCCCAGTGGACATAGTCACGCATGTACTCGCGCAGCGGTGCCCCCCAATGGCCTTGGGCGGTGACGTGTTCGGCCCAGGTGATCGGCAGCGGGCTGACGGTCTGAATCGACCAGCCTCGCTTGTAGGGCTTGCTCGGGTCGGTCTCATAGAAGTCCTCGGAGGACACCTCCGGCGGGGGCGCCTTGTACATGCGGATCTCGTCATCGAAGCGGCCGGCGGTTTGCGGGGCGCCTTGGACCATCAGGTAGCGCCCGACCTGGTCGTGGTCGTTGCCGAGTCCGTGCGGGTAGCGGTCGGTCGCCGAGAGCAGCAGCAGCCGGGGGGTTTCGATGGAGTAACCGGCCACGGCGACCGCGCGGGCCCGCTGGTGGTGCTCCCGGCCGGCGTGCACGTAGTTGACGCCGGTCACCATGCCGGTGCGGTCATCGACGGCGACGCGAGTGACCATGCTGTCGGCGCGGATCTCGGCGCCGTGCGCCAGGGCGTCGGGGATGTGGGTGATCAGGGGGCTGGCCTTGGCGTTGACCTTGCAGCCCTGCAGGCAGAAGCCGCGGTAGATGCAGTGCGGCCGGTTGCCGAAGCGCCCATTGGGAATCGCGACCGGTCCTACCCGCGCTTCGATGCCGGCGGCTTTCGCGCCGCGCAGGAAGATGTCGCCGTTGCCGCCGACGGGGTGTGCGTGGTGGGGGTAGGTGTGCGGATCGCCCCACGGCCAATCCTGCCCGGCGACCGGCAGTTCTTGCTCGATCGCCTCGTAGAACGGTTTGAGGTCGGCGTAGTGGATCGGCCAGTCCGCGCCCACACCGTCGGTGCTGAACGTGGCGAAGTCCGACGGGTGGAAGCGGGGTGTGTAGCCGGCGTAGTGAACCATCGATCCGCCAACCCCCCGACCGGAGTTGTTGGACCCGAGCGGCACTGGGTCGCTGCCGCCGATCTGACGTGGTTCGGTCCAGTACAGGGTGTGCGAGCCTCGTTCGTCGGAGACCCAATCGGTGTCGGGGTTCCAGAACGGCCCAGCGTCCAGGCACACGATGCGCCATCCGGCGCGGGCCAGGCGTTGGGTGAGGACGCTGCCGCCAGCGCCGGCGCCGACGACGACGAGGTCGACCTCGTCGTCGTCGGCGTAGTGGCGCATGTCGGCTCGGAGTTGGTGGTTTGTGCGGGTGCTGTCGTTGGGAATGAGCCAGGCGGAGTCGTTGCGGGCGCGGATGTCGGCATAGTTGCTTCTCACGATTCCCCCTTCCTCTCATAACCGAGCAGATCTGCGTGTGCAGTCCGGGCTCGTTCCACCCGGGCTGCGAAGGCGACCGGGTCGGTGTCGCTGTCCTCGCCGCCCCTATCGGGCACCTCCCAGTGTTCGAGGGCGTTCACACCGAGGTTGAGGTAGCCGCGGGGATAGGCCGGTCCGCCGAAGCCGATCTCGTTCCAGGCCCAGGGGTGGGAGTAGAAGGCGGTGCACGCGTAGCGAGTCCACAAACTCCACAGGTGTTTGGCGGGCCAGCCGTGCCACTTCTTGCCGTCGCTGCTGAGGTCTTGGACGGTCTGGATCAGCGCGGCTTGTTCGTCGCTGCTCAGGTGTGCGAACTCGCGTCCGTGTCGTGCAGTGGCGTCCTCGTCCAGAAAGCGCAAGCTGTCCCGCCACGCCTGCGCGTCTTCGGGCAGTTCGTCGTAGTGCCAGCCGTCGGTCTCGCCCACGGCCAGGCGGACATCGATCAGCGCGAGCACCGGGATGCGGGGGTCGCTGTCCTGGGCGAGCAACAGATCGAGCAGCGGATCGGCGACGCCGACCTCGTGCGGGGTGAAGAACGCCAGGTCACCGGGCAGCGCCAACCGTGCCAGTACGGCTCCGGCGGTGACGTCGTCCCAGACCTCGACCTGATCCAGTACGTCGAAGCCTGGGAAACGGCCTCGTCCCTGCGGGGTGACCGCGCGCTGACTGCGGCTGCGAAAGGGCATCAGCGATCACCTCCCGGCTTACGACCCTCACGGCGCAGAACGGCCGCGAGCAGTCCCATGCCACCGACGAGGGAGGCGAGCAACGGTGCGAATACCGGCGGGCCGGATTCCAGGTTGTAGCCGGTGATCCCGCCGGGGCGTTGCGCGACGCCACGCATGTGCAGGTAGGTGCCCTGCAGGCCGTTGATGACGATCGCCGCGGAGGCGAAGGGGAGCACGGTGTGCGCGGCGCGGCGGGAGAAGACCGAGGCGATACCGGCCGGGACCGCGGTGGGCACGATGACGATCGGCCACCACATCATCTTGTTGCCGAAACTGGCCCCGTCGTGGGACATATAGATCTCGGCCGTGGTGATCACCGCCCCGGCCGCGGTCAGAGCGGACAGGCTCCGTTCGAACCGGCCGGTGCGCACGTCGCGGACCGCCTCAGCCACGAGAGCGGCGCCCTCGGCCGTCGGGTTGTGTCGTAGCCGCATGTCAGTCGCCGTCCTTGGTGCCGGGCAGGTATTGCTGCGCCTTCTGCTTGATGCCTTGCTTGACGAAGCCCCACGCATCCTCATCGCCGTGCAGGACCGCACCGGCGGTGGCTTTGGCTTGGGCGAAGGTGGCATGCGGGGGGATGGGCGGAACGTCGGGGTCACAGCGGATGTCGAGCACGGTTGGGCGGTTGGCGGCGAAGGCGGCGTCCCAGGCCGGGCCGATCGCGTCCGGGGTGTCGATGTTCACCCCGGACAGGCCGAGGGTACGGGCGAACGCGGCGAAGTCGACGTCGGGCAGGGTCTGGGATTCGGCGAACTTGGGGGCGCCCTCCATCGCCCGCATCTCCCAGGTGACCTGGTTGAGGTCGTTGTTGTGCAGGATCGCCACGATCAGCCGAGGGTCGGCCCACTGCTGCCAGTAGTGAGCGACGGTGATCAGCTCGGCCATGCCGTTCATCTGCATCGCTCCGTCCCCCACCACGGCGATCGCCGGCCGATCGGGGTGGGCCCATTTCGCGCCGATGACGTAGGGCACGCCGGGTCCCATGGTGGCCAACGTCCCGGACAGGGAGCCCCGGATCTCGCCGTGGAACTTCAGGTGCCGGGCGTACCAGTTCGCGGAACTGCCGGAGTCCGAGGCCACGATGGCGTTGGCGGGAAGCCGCTTTGACAGTTCGTGGAAGATTCGCATCGGATTGACCGGGTCGGCGTCGGTCATCGCCCGCCGCTCGACCGTCTGCCACCAGTCCGCGACCTCCGACTCGACCTCATCCCGCCAGGACCGGTCGGCCTTGCGTTCCAGCAGCGGGATCAACGCTTGCAGCGTGGCTTTGGCGTCGCCGACCAGGTTGAGTTCGTAGGGGTAGCGCATGCCGATCCACTTGCCGGAGCGGTCGATCTGGATCGCGCGGGCCTGATCCAGCTTGGGCATGAACTCGGTGTAGGGGAAGTTGGAGCCCACCGTGAGCAGCGTGTCGCAGCCCATCATCAGCTTGTAGGAGGCGATCGTGCCGAGTAGGCCGATCGAGCCGGTCACCCACGGCAGCTCATCGGACAGAACGTCCTTGCCGAGCAGGGCTTTCGCCGCTCCCGCGCCGAGCAGGTCCGCGATCTGTGTCAGCTCGTCCGCGCAGCCGCGGGCGCCTTGTCCGACCAGTAAGGCGACCTTTTCCCCAGCGTTGAGGATGTCCGCGGCCTGTCGCACGGCGGATTGCGCCGCCGTGACGGTCGAGGCCGACATGCCCAGGCTCGAGGGCACCTGCTTCATCGCGTGACCGGGCGGCACGTACTCCAAGTCGAACACGTCGGAGGGGATGATGATGCAGGTCGGCGCGGATTCGCTGACCGCCACCCGGATCGCGCGGTCTATCAGGTTGGGCAGCTGCTCCGGGACGGTGCACATCTGCACGTAGTCGCTGCACACGTCCTTGAACAGCGTCAGCAGATCCACTTCCTGTTGGTAGGAGCCGCCCATCGCCGAGCGTCCGGTCTGGCCGACGATCGCCACGACCGGTACATGGTCCAGCTTGGCGTCATACAGGCCGTTAAGCAGATGGATCGCTCCCGGCCCGCTGGTCGCCGCGCAGACGGCGACGTTCCCGGAGAACTTGGCGTAGCCGACCGCTTCGAACGCGGCCATCTCCTCATGGCGAGCCTGTACGAACTGCGGGTCGTTGTCCGCCCTTCCCCACGCGGCGAGCAGCCCATTGATGCCGTCGCCTGGAAAGGCGAAGACCTGCTTGATGTTCCATTCGCGCAGCCGGGCCAGCAGCACGTCAGCGACGGTCTGAGCCATTGTGGTGTTCTCCTCACGAGTCATGAGCGTTGTCGCCGGGCGGAAACGCTCGACGTCCTGTGCGCTAGCGTCTGTCCGGGCGAGCGGAGTCCGCGCCTGGTTGGCGTACTGCTTCGCCGCTCCTACTGGTTTACTCGCAACGGTTGCGAATCGCAATAGTTGGGTAGAGACTTGGTGGATGCCGGACGAACGTCAAACACCGCGGCGTCGTGGCGCCCATAATGAGGAGGCTGGCGCCGTACTGGCAGCATGTCGCGTACTGGTCGCCGTCAGCGCGCAGTCGGTCGCCGCGGTGGAAGATGTGGCAGACCTGATCGAGTTTCGTGCCCTGGTGATCGTGGCCAGCGGCGGGTCGGTGTCGCTCAGCACGCTTGCCGAGGCGGCCAATATCCACCTGAGCCGGGCCAGCCGACTGTGTGATCGGTTGGTGGTCAAAGGTTTGATCAACCGAGCCGACGACCCGGCCAACCGACGCCAGTTGACCCTGACACTCACGTCTGACGGTGAGCGGGTGGTGGGCCGGGTGATGCAACGCCGACGCGAGGTGATCCTCCCGATCCTGGCGCGGATGAATGAGCAGCTGAGCCCGCAGCGCCGTGCGGAACTCGTCTCGCTGCTGCGCGAATTTGCCGCCGCCGGCGGTGAACCCTCCGATCCTGACCTGTGGGGCATGGGGCGGAGGCCCTGAGCACGTACCCGCGTGCTTGGCCTGAACTGATGAGGAGATGATCTGAATGCCACGCATCATTGTGGTGACCGGTTCCAGCGGAGGTATCGGCCGAGCGAGCGCTGTCGCTTTCGGCGCCCGCGGCGACACTGTCGTCCTCGTGGCCCGCGGCGAAAAAGGACTTGCCGGCGCCGCCGCCCAAGTCGAGCGCGCCGGGGGCACCGCGCATGTGATCGCGGCCGACGTCGCTGATTCCGACGAGGTGTTCGCGGTCGCTGAGAGAGTCGAGACCGAGATCGGCCCCATCGATGTGTGGGTCAACGTCGCGTTCACCTCGGTATTCGCGCCCTTCGATCAGATCAAACCCGAGGAATACCGCCGGGTGACCGAGGTAAGCTACCTCGGCTACATCTACGGCACCATGGCCGCTCTGAAGTACATGAAGCCACGGGACCGGGGCACGATCGTGCAGGTTGGTTCCGCCCTGGCCTACCGCGGCATCCCCCTGCAGTCGGCTTACTGTGGCGCCAAGCACGCCATCCAGGGTTTTAACGAAGCGCTGCGCTGTGAACTGCTGCACGACAAGAGCAACATCCACGTCACCATGGTTCAGATGCCGGCGGTCAACACCCCGCAATTCTCCTGGGTGCTCTCCCGGTTGCCGCACCACGCCCAACCGGTGCCGCCGATCTATCAGCCCGAGTTCGCAGCCCGCGGCGTCCTGTTCGCCGCCGACCATCCGAAACGACGCGAGTACTGGGTCGGGACCAGCACCATGGGCACCCTGGCCGCCAACGCGGTCGTGCCAGGGCTGCTGGACCGCTACCTCGCCAAGACGGGGTTCAAGTCCCAGCAGACCCAGCAGCGTCACGACCCGGACGCACCGGTGAACCTATGGGACCCTGCCGACGGTGAGGACGGTCATGACTTCGGCGCGCACGGCATCTTCGACACAAAGTCCCACGAGCACGACCCACAGCTCTGGGCATCCCACCACCACGGCCTGCTCGGTCTGATCGCAGCCGGGGTGGGCGCTGCCGTGGCATTCGTGTGGCGGCGACCGTGAGCGCCCAGCGGCGCGGCGCGGCGGTTCTGACCGGGGCGCACCTGATGCAAGCCGCTGTGCTGCTGGCGCAACCGCCGGGGGTCCTGCGCGCGGTCGCGGGCAATCAGACTGTCCCACCGTCGTGGATCGTGCGCGTGCTCGGTCTGCGAACCCTCGCCCAAGCCATCGCCGAAGGCGTGCGACCGACCCGTGACGTGCTGCGCGCCGGCGTCGCCGTCGACCTCGCGCACGCCGCCAGCATGCTTACCGCCGCCCGGGTGTGGCCGCGCTACCGCCGCGCGGCGTTGACCAGCGCGGGCACCGCGGGAATTTCGGCCCTCACCGGCATTTTCCTCGCCGAGGCGGGGCAGTGACCGCCGGGATCAGCGCGGAGGACCAGATCCCGCCGCAGGTACTGCGGGAATATGCGCTGCTGGCAGACGGGGAGCGCGGCGCGGTGGTCGGCCCCCGCGGCGACATCGTGTGGCTGTGCGCCCCCCACTGGGACAGCGACGCCGTCTTCACCTCGCTGATCGGCGGTCCAGGCGAGTACACCGTGACCCCGACCGGGCGCTACGTGTGGGGCGGTTACTACGAAGACGGTTCAATGATCTGGCGCAACCGCTGGGTGACCGACTACGGCACGGTCGAATGCCGCGAAGCACTGGCGTTCCCCGGCGACCCCCACCACGTCGTCCTGCTCCGCCGCATCCGCGCCCTCGAACGCGCCACCACAGTCACCGTCTCCCTCCAACCCCGCGCCGGCTACGGCGAACATGAGCTGAGCGACCTACACCGCCACGGCAGCCTGTGGACCGGTCGCAGCGGTGGCCTGAACCTGCGCTGGAGCGGCGGTCAGGACGCCCGCCCCCGGCACGGCCGGCGTGCCCTGCACGGGGTGCTACACCTGGACGCGGGCCAGCACCATGACCTGGTCCTGGAACTGAGCGACCAGCCCCTGCCTGAGCACCCGGTCGACGCTGACGCCGCCTGGCGCGCCACCGAAGCCGCGTGGCACGCTGCCGTCCCCACCTTGGACAACGTATTGGCCCCGCGGGACACGCGCCGCTCCTACGCCGTCCTTCGCGGGCTCACGTCCACCGGCGGCGGCATGGTCGCCGCCGCCACGACCAGCCTGCCAGAGCGCGCCGAAGCGGGCCGCAACTACGACTACCGCTACGTCTGGATCCGCGACCAGTGCTACACCGGCCAGGCTGTCGCCGCCGCGGGACCCCACCCGCTGCTTGATGACGCCGTCAGCTTCGTCGGCGACCGGCTCCTCGAGCATGGCGACCGGCTCGCCCCCGCCTACACCACCACCGGTGAGGCGGTCCCTGACCAACGGCACCTGGATCTACCCGGTTACCCCGGCGGCTATGACATCGTCGGCAACTGGGTCAACCAGCAATTCCAACTGGACGCCTTCGGCGAGGCGCTGCTGCTATTCGCTGCCGCTGCGCGTCACGACCGTCTGAACACGCAGAGCTGGCGCGCCGCCGAAGCCGCCGCCGCCGCCATCACGCGGCGGTGGACCGAACCCGACGCCGGCATCTGGGAGATCGACAACCGCCCCTGGACCCATAGCCGCTTGACCGCCGCAGCAGGGCTGCGGGCCATCGCCGCCGCGCACCCGGCTACGGCCCAAGGCTCCGATTGGCTCGCCCTCGCTGATCACATTGTCGCCGACACCGCGGCTCACTCCCTACACCCGGACGGATACTGGCAACGTTCCCCCGAAGACCCCGCCCTGGACGCCGCTCTGTTGCTTCCCGGACTGCGAGGTGCCGTACCCGCTGATGACCCCCGCACGATCGCAACGCTGAACGCCTACCTGCGCGAGCTGACCCGCGACGGCTACGCCTACCGCTTTCGCCAGGATGACCGACCCCTGCCCGATGCCGAGGGATCGTTCCTGCTGTGCGGCTTCCTCGTCGCGCTCAGCCTCGACCAGCAGGACCAACCGGTGGAAGCGCGCGCCTGGTACGAACGCACCCGCGCCGCCTGCGGACCGCCGCAACTGTTCAGCGAGGAATACGACGCCCAGCAACACCAGATGCGCGGCAACCTACCCCAGGCCTTCGTCCACGCACTGATGATCGAAGCATCCGCACGACTCGCATGCTAAGCCCATGGATTCACCGCGGCGATTGACTGACTGGCGTGCCGTGACGCCGAACGCCTTTGTGCGGCAAGAGAATCAGACCTGTCGAGGAGCTGATTCTGGCCGTCACGAAGGACATTGCAGCTGTAACTATCTCATCCTCTCGGTCCGGCGCGCTCGGCGCGGTTGGATGACCGCGGTCTCGTGTCGTTTTTGCTGCGTTGGCTCCGTCGCTGGCGTTGGCCGGTCGGACGGGACTTGGCGAGCTGACCGAACGGCATCTGACAGTCCCGGGTGGCACGGGTGTCGTGGCCGGGTCGAAGGTCAGCGCAACCGGTTGTTCACCGGCACCCGGGCCCCGTCGGCGCTGGGCACGTTTCTGCGGTCGTTCCGGTTCGGGCATGTGCGGCAACTCGACGCGGTCCCCGCGCGGTTCCTCACCGGGCTGGCCAGCAGCAGCCCGGTCATCGCCGAGTCCGAGCCGGTCGCCTACCTTGACATGCCTGCACCTGGTTTCTCGTCAGCGCTGAAAACGAAGTCGCCGTCTGCGAGTGGCGCGCCCTCCCGAACGCGGGCATATAGATCCAGGGCGCGGGTGGCCTTGAACGCGAAGTACGGGTCGCGCGGGAAGATCCACGAGCGGTGCTGCCACGGCTTGAGCGCGTCGGCGTGCAGCCAATGCCGCTGGTGCGTGGCTCGGACAGGGAACCCATCAGCCGTAGCCATCGGGCATTCGCCGGTGGTCGATGACGTGGCGGGCGATGGCGGGCACCGAGCGTTTGAGCTGCTGGCTGGCGTGGTGAAGGCGTTGATAGGCGGTCTCCGTGGTGACGTCGGCGTTGGACATCAAGATGCCGATGGCCACGCCTATCTCACGGTGGACGTCGGCCGAGCGCCGCGGTGTCAGTGGTTGGGTGAGGACGAGTTCGCTGGTGAGGGCCAAGGACGCGTAGGCGGCGAAGATAGCGCCGGTGGCGATCGCGAGGTCGTCGAAGGCGTAGGGCCAGTTCGAGTAGAAGCTCAGGGCGGCGCGGTGGCGTGGGCTGAGATAGAGCCGATAGCTGACGATGCTGCGGATGCTGGTGTCCTGGCTGACGCGGGCTGCGAAGACGGGCCACCGCGGGTCGGTGGCGAGGTCGCCACTGGCCACCAAGTCGTTGGTGTCGAGGACGTCCAGGGCGGGACCCTGGCCGGTGGCGTCGCGGATTCGGTCCACCTGGGACGGGACGTCGCTGGTGGCGGCCACGTTGTGCACATGGCCGTTGTCAGCCACGGCCAGCGCGGCGTGTTGGCTGCGGGGCATGCAGCGGGCGGCGATCTCCACGATCCGGTCGGGGCTGAGCGCGACCATCTCGCCTTCATTTAGGGCTGCGACCAGAGTGAGAAAGGCCTCCGCCAGTTCAGCTAGCGCGGTGAAGTCCTCGGCGCGCTCGTGTTCTTCGGATGGTGGCATGCCATCACTGTGTCAGACGGCGAGCGACGACGGACGAACACGTACTGCATGACGAGCAGTAGGGCGAGGACTGCGAGCAGCCGGTAGGTGATGCTCATGGCGAACCGCTGCCGGTTTGGGCGTCCGGGCGGTTGGATGGGTCGGGCGGGGCGGGGTGCGGGTGGAGTAGGTAGGCGCCGATGGCGCCGGCCAGGGTCGAGACGGTGATCATGCCGAGGACGAAGGCCGCGATCATGAGGAGCTGCCCGCCGGTGGTGGTCGGATTCGTGGTCGGCGACATGCCGATGACCGACGCCGCTGACCAGAGCAGAGCCGAGCCGAGCCGAGGGTCGGCAGCGTGCCGTGGGGTCCGTTGTCGAAGACGTAGGCGCGTTCGCCGATGAGCAGGATGCCGAGAGAGGTGATTCCGCCGAGATAGCCGATGCGGCTTCGGAACAGCGGCCCGGCGCTGCGCAACGCCCGCGAGCTGGAGGTCAGCGCACGCACCGCTGGCGCGCCCCGTCCCAGGCGCAGCAGTCGCAGGAAGCTGAAGACGCGCAGCGTCGGGGCCAGCAGTCCGAGCAGCGTGAGCCAGTGTCGGCGCAGAAAACGCAACCGGTGCGGGGCCAGCCACAGCTTGAGCAGGAAGTCCAGCACAAACACCGCCCAGAGGAGCCAGATGACATCGGCTAGCAGACGCCCCGCCGTTGCGGTGGTGGGCAGCCCGAACTGGGCCGCCACGAGCAGCCCGAACACCACGCCGAGCCAGGTCATGGCCGGGTCGGTGCGTTCGGTGATCCGCCGCAACCACTCATCGAACTCCTCATCGGCGCAACCACGCGCCGGCAGGCCCGCTCGAGGACGCAACCCCCTGCGGGCAGGCTCACCGGGGCGCTCTGGCGACACGGGTATCAGCTTCGCTGGGGCGCCGGTTCCTGTTGCTGCTTCGCGCGGCGTCGTGCCCAGTGCGGTTCGCTGAGTCGGATGGTGCTCTCGCCGTCGCTGCCGACGGGTTTGGCGGCGCCTTGCAGCGTTTCACCCAGGAACCGGACGGCTGCCGGGGCGGCCGATGTTCCGAGCATTTTGACAAGCGGGATGGCGGCGATGAAGAGAGCGACCGGCGGTTCCGGGCCGCCGTAATAGCCGATGGTCTGCGGGATGTCGACGTCCGCCGGGCTGACGCTGAGGTGGATGGGACGGTCGCTGGCGGTCATGCGCGGTTCCTTTGGTGTCTGATGCCTCTGGTGTCGGCGGCTGGCTGGTTAGCGCAGCGGCGCACGGCGAGGTAGCCCAGCCCACGGCGGGCGGCGATGGGCCATTCGATGACGCCGGCCACGGCGGCTAGGGGCGCCGGTGCCGGGCGCGACCGGGATGGGTCCGGGCGGAACCGCCCCAGCGAGGACGGCCAGGGGCGCGGTAACGGTGCGGAGCACCTGTTGGGGGCCGGGGCGCCACATCGTCCTGCCCTCGACCAGGGCATCCAGGATCAGGCTGACGTCGGGTTCGGTGAAGACCAGGTCCGCGGCGGTCCGGGCGGAGCTGGAGCCGTGCGCGGCCATGCCGATACCGACATCGGCCAGCCGGATCGCGGCGGCGTCGTTCGCGCCGTCGCCGGTCATGGCCACGACGCGGCCAGCCTTTTGCAGCCCGGCGATGATCCGCAGCTTCTGTTCGGGCGAGACGCGGGCGAAGACGCTGGCCTGGGTCACCAGCCGGGTGCGGCTCCCACCGTGCGGCCGGCAAGAGGCGGCGACCACGGCCCGCGCGTCACAGCCACCCACGTCTGCACCGACGCCCGGCCAACCGAACCCGAGCAGGCCGCCGATCACTCCCGCGAGCTCGCGCTCACAGCGACTTGGCGCTTCGGCTCATCAGTCTTTCGGAGGGCACTGCCGCCCGACCAGTGCCGGGCCTCATCCGGCGCAGCAGGTAGGCACCCGCCCCCAGCGCCACCGCCACTGGCCACTCGACGACCTCGAACACTCCCAGCGCCGCGATGCCGCCGTAGAAGGCGAGCTTCCCCGTTCGAGACGCGGGCGCGCCGCCACCCGGGGCGCCGGACACCGTCTCTCGGACAGAGGAGCCCGGGACGGCGCGGCGGGTGACGGCCACCGTCAGCGCGGGTAGGCGGAGCGTGGTGGTGCGCTCCTGCGCCTCGCCGGCCCGGTCGCTGTCCTGCACGACGCCGCTGAGCCGGCCGTCCTCGGATTCCACGTCGGTAGCGCGTACTCCGCTTGGTCGTCTGGAAGTCTGCTTGCGGGTTTCTGCCATACCTACACCGGCTAACGCTCGTCGGCCATCCGGTAGCCGCATGCTGTTCACGCCCCGGACAGCCGTGGTTGACTCTGCAGCATATGCGAAGAGGTCTGCTGTGTGCAACTACTGCATAATGCAAGTAATCCGAGCCGCAATACTATCGAGCGGCAATCTTGTCATCCGCTCTCCGGGTCTCGACGAACCCGTGCGGGAGCCCGTCCTCCCGGCAAGGAAGCCGCTGGCTCCTGGCCGTTTTGGCTCTGCAGGATGAACAGATGAACGACCGCATGGACGCCTCGGTGGCGCACAGCACGGCAAGCGCGGGGCGCCAGCGGCGGAACGACTTCTATAGCGATCCTGAGCATCTGGGGCAGGAGTGGAGGCGGTTGCTGGCCGAGTTCGTCGGCACCTTCGCCCTGGCCTTCGTCGCCGCCGGCGGTGCGGTGTTCGCGGCCGCCACGCCGCCGGGCACCGGACTGGCCGCGCGCGTCGTCGCTCCCGCGTTGCTGGCCATGGCCATGATCTACACCCTGGGTGACGTCTCGGGCGCGCACTTCAACCCCGCCGTCACCCTGGCCTTCGCCGTGCGTAAAAACTTCCCGTGGACACGGATCCCCGGCTACCGGGCAGTCCAAGTCACCGCCGCCATCGCGGCCGCAGCCCTGCTACGCGCCATGTCCGGCCCGGTCGGGCACCTCGGGGCGACCCTGCCCCACCATGGCCAGGCCACATCCATGGTGCTGGAGGCATTCCTGACGTTCTCCTGGTCGCCGTCATCCTCGGCACGGCGGCCGGGCACAAACTGATCGGGCACAACGCCGCCCTGGCCTCCGCCGGCGTCATCGCCCTGGACGACCTGTTCGCCGCCCCGATCAGCGGCGCGTCGATGAACCCCGCACGCTCGCTCGGACCCGACCTGCTCGCCGGCACGATGTCCACCTACTGGGTCTACCTGGCCGGCCCCGTCATCGGCGCCCTGGCCGCGGTCGTACTAGCCGCCGCGCTGCACGGCGGATCGAACCGAAACGAGCGCCACGCCGCCGTCGGCGCATGAGCGCGACGGTGTCCGGTCGACGACTGGGGAGTAACACGGCGGTCCCCGCCGCGGTTGACGGCGCACACCGAGCGTGCTTCGCCGTGATAGCGGTGGGCGCGTCGGAAGCCGACACTGCGGCCGCAAGACGCCGGCCTGGACGGTCACGCCTGCCGTCGCGGGCTTGTGACGGGCCGCGCCCGGGGTCCGGCGCAATGTCGTGGGTCGGCGGTCAACTGCAGCGCAAAGGACCTGGGCCAAGACTGCAAGCGCCGCGGCTGCGAAGGCTGCGTAGTCGTTGACCGATCCGCTGTGTGCGCGGCGCCTCCACGTTAAGGGCCCGGTTCATGGTTGCGAAGGCCGGCCGCGGCGACAGGGAGCCGAGGAGTACGTCGGCGAAGCTCGGCTCTGCGACCCGATCGCGCCGTTCGGCGCTGGCGCAGCACAGACCTCGGCTTAGCCATCTGACCCCTCGCCGCAAAGGACGCAACCGACTTGACGAGTTCAGGTCAGATGTGGAGACGGGACCGGCCAGCAACGCGGTACAGCGCCTCGTCCAGGGCACCGATCGCAAACGCGAGGAGCCACTCGGACGGCGAACGGGCAACTACACGGGCGCGGACATCCATCGGCCGTGGCAGGGAGATCGCTACGAGGGACCCGGCGTGCGAACAGAACCGGGTATCAGACACCCTTTGTAGACTCAGCGGCCTCGTTCAGGCGCTGAGTCAAGGCGCGAACCTGGCCGACGGCGCTTCGCTGCCACCCGCTCCAGGTTACGACCGATAGCGGCTTTCTCCTCCTGAGCGACGGCGAGCAGATCACGCGCGTGCCGCTCGGCATCTGAGACTATGCCGCCCGCCTGGCTGCGCACGTTGGCAATGATGCGCTCACACTCCGCCCGCACGCGGCCAAGCGGGCTCCGCGGGCCCGGCCTGGGCGGCAACGGACCTGCTCCTCTGCGGCCAGCTGCGCGAGCTCGAGAAGTCTGGCGGCGCCAGGAACAGCGGTGCCGGCGGTAGTCGAATTTTGCGCCATGCCGCGCTCCGTTGGTTGTCGGAAGGATGTCGTGCCCGGCAGGCCCCTATGGGCACGACCGAGTAGGCACCTTTAGAGGCGCATCTTAATCCGAGTGTGGTGCAGGTGCACCGCGCGCTCTTGCGCACCCTCCTGCCCCACTGCTCGTCTTCCTCCGCGACGCCGCCGCACTCGCCGCAACACCGGGAACCGACCTGCACCTTCATTCGGGCTGGACATGACGCGCGGAGACTGCATACCGTTGACCGGCATGCCGCGTGTGGGGGTGCCCCACATACCAGGCTGGACTTTGCGTCGGCCCTCTAACTCTGGGCAGCCGTTTCCTTCGCGGCCTGGGCAGGGGGTTGTGCCCTTACCTGGTCTGGCAAAGGACAGGCCCCGGCCAGAAACCGCGGCCGCCGGGCGTCTGCGGCCGACGCTACTCGGCGCCGCTCGATTTCAGTTGTCGCTCTCGGAGGCGTCGAGGTCGTCAGCCAGGCTACCGAGGGTGTCGGTGGGCAGCAGGGGCAGAGCGGGCCTGAGCTCGCGAAAGCCCCGGCTGGCGAAGATGCCCGCGGCGACGCTGAGGCACGCGGTGGCGGCGAGCGCGGAGGCGCGCGGGCTCAGAACACGATCAAGCAGCCGGACCAACGTCACGGCAGCGGTGCCAGCCGCGGCCCCGCCACAGACGCCCGCCGCGGCCAACAACACCGCGCCCCTGGACCCCAGCCGCGCCTTCTCCCTCATCTCGGCCTCGCCTCGGCGTAGTTCTTGACGCAACAGCCCAGCGACCGCATCTGAGAGACTCTTGAACGCGTCACCGGCTGATGCCTTGGACTGCCGTGATGTCATCATGACCCCTTATCGACCCGACTCGTTTCAGTGCCTGAGCCTATGCCCAGCGTCCGGCGCAGGCCAGCGTGGTCGCTGCCGAGCGCCCATAACGACGTGGTGATGCGCTGACGCTGCCAGCGGGGCTGGGCGCCCACGCCGACAAGGGCCTTTCGCGGACTCGTCGGGCGCCCGTGCGTGGCGTGCCCCAGATCCTGGCGGACCGAGCGCGACGGGGACCTCTGCGGTGTCAGGGAGGGCGTAGGACAGGTTTGCCTCAGCCGCCTACGCCTCGGCGGCGCGGAGGGGCCGGCCCGGCCAGGTCTAGGAGGAGGGCGGGACACGGCTTGCGGTGGCCTGTGCGCGACGGTCGGCCCGTTCGCGTTGGGGGATGACGGTGTAGCGGGGGTCTCGGGCGCAGGCTTGCCCGGCTTCGAAGATGGCGAAGCGGGTGCCGGCTGAGCCAGTGAGCAGCGCCGCGCCCGCCGCGGCGGCGGCGAGGCGGCTACGCCCGGAGACGGTCGCGGTGAGCAGCGCGCCGGTCGCGGTGAGCGCTTTCGACGCCCGGCTGAGCTTGCCGGGCCGTCCGGCCCGCAATGTTTCGGCCGCAAGACCCATCGATGACGTCCCGGCGTGTTCGGCGAGTTCCAGGAGGCCCCCGCCGAGCGCCAGTCGCCGCGCCGGGGCGGCGTCGGCGAGTGTCGAGCCGATCATGGCAAGGCCGCCGGACGCTGCGGCAGCTGAGCCGATGAAGACGAACGGAGTTTCTGGTAGCCCTCATGCCAGGCAGGTGTGGCTGTGTCGGATGAGTGCGGCGGTGTAGGCGGCGACGGCGGGCGCGGCGAGGCAGGCGCGAGGTTGGCCGGGCGCGCGGAGACCGCGAGCACCGTGGAGAGGCGGTGCATTCGCGGGGGCAGCACCTCGCGCAGCTCAGCGGCGCCGGCCAACGCGGCCAGGGGACCGTACGCGGTGAATCCAGGTGCCGACCGACATCGGCGAGGTGGGTTTGGCGACGCGGAGCATGTTGACGAACCGGGCTGGCCGGCCGAGGTCGTGCACGAGCGCGGCGAAGCTGAGGCTGATCGCGACCATCCCGCCGACTCTGCCGGTGCGCCGCAAGCTGGGGCGTCCGGTCAGGTCGCCTCCGGCGCCGAGCATCGTGGAGCCGGCGGCGAGGCCGCCGAGGAAAAGGTATGCGGGGATGTCGTTGCTCCAGGGGGCTGCTTTGACCACCGGCCGCCCGTAGTAGGAGGTGAAGTGGGCGTCGGGCACCATCTGCCGCTCGCGGTTGCGGCCACCGCCTCGTCTTCTGGGCCACCCTCGGTCCTCGCGAGCCTTCGCCGCGGTGGGCAGCTTATGTGCAGCGGAGTCGGGGACTTCCGAGCCCGTGGGCCGCGGGCCGGCATGGGGGCGGCGCGGTCGCTGGTTCGGGGTCATGAGCGGCCGCCGAGGAAGGAGGCGATGACACCCGCGGCAAGGGCCGCGGCGGCGAGGGCGGCTTTTTTCCACATGTCGAGCAGGTCTCGGGTGGTGACCACGGGGTCCCGCGGCAGCCCGTGGACCTCCGGCTGGTCGAGCAGCAGGAACATCGCCCCGGTTCCGCCGACGCCGTCGTCTGGGTCAGCCCCGTACAGCCGTGCCTGGGGCACGCCGGCGGCGTGCGGCGAGTCGCGGCGGCGCTTCGCCCGCTGGCGCAGCTCTTCCACGTCGCCGAACTGAATCGACTCGGTGGGACAGGCCTGCGCGCAGGCCGGCGTCTTGCCGACCTCGAGCTGGTCGTAACACAGGGTGCACTTCTGGGCCAGGCCCACGTTCTTGGTCGCCTGTCCCCGACGCGGCGGTCGATCACCCCGAACGGGCAGGCGGGGACGCAGTAGCCGCAGCCGTTGCAGATGTCTTCCTGGACCACGACGGTGCCGAACTCCGTCCGGAACAGCGACCCGGTGGGGCAGACGTCCCAGGCACGCCGCGTGGGTGCAGTGCTTGCAGACGTCAGAGGACATCAGCCACCGGAAGTCGGTGCGGCTCTCAGCGCCGGAGGAGGCGCCGGGCAGGTCGAAGGACGGCATGCCCAAGCTCACGGCGGCGGTGTCGGTGCCCAGCATGGACCGGTCGCGGTCAGCGCCTCACCGGAGGCGTCGTTGAGGGCGTCGGTCGCCGGCGGCCCGGTCGGGGCGTCCACCAATCCCGGTTGCTGGCGGCCGAGGGGCTTGGGCTGCTCGATGAACGCCACGTGGCGCCAGGTGCTGGCGCCCAGCGCGCCGGTGTTGTCATAGGAGGAGCCGAGCAGGTTCAGCCCGTCCTCGGGGACCTCGTTCCACTCCTTGCAGGCCACCTCGCACGCCTTGCAGCCGATGCAGACGGAGGTGTCGGTGAAGAACCCCTTGCGCGCCGGCGGATCTTCCCAGCCGGCGGCGTCCGCGATGTCGCTGACCGGTCCTAGAAAGTCATTGGTCATTGCCTGCCTCTGCTGAGCTGGGAGCACACCTTAACGGCGTTCTCGGCGCGGTGGCGCCATTGCCTTCGTTATCCCCTGGGAGGGCTGATGGGATCGAGACGTTCACCGCTTGGTGGCCGGTGCTCCGCCAGGCAGCCGGTTCCGACCGGCTGGGCAGGGGCTCGGCTGTCAGCTCACCTCGTACCACCGATTACACCGCTCGCACCGAGACGGCGGACCGGGTCGTGGGCAGCGTGTGTCCTTACTGCGCTGTCGGAT
>JAABUT010001331.1_pt1 | contig 28866 bp, 26 predicted proteins | sample 5559281 | NCBI WGS metagenome assembly JAABUT01 (sample SAMN10711880, study PRJNA513359) | rock metagenome | isolation source: Antarctica rocks | place: Antarctica: Victoria Land, Ricker Hills nord | collected 2016-01-04
GCGAGTGCGACGGGCGCTGCAGGCGCGGCGGGAGCGGCCGCGGCGGGAGTGACCCCGAGCGCAGCGGCAACGGCGACGCTGGCCGTCACGGCGAGCGCCGAGCCGATCGTGCGGACGCCGGCGTGCGGACAGGCGGAAACAGGGCTGGTCATGAGGCCTCCGGGCGCCTGCGAGGTGAGCTGTCGGGCTCGGGCGCGGATGTCGCCCGGCCGCTCGCGCGGCTTTGCCCCGAGGGCGGCGCAGGTGCGCGCCGCCCGGTGCCTGACCTCCGAGATCGGAGGGGGACGGATGGGTCCCCCGCTCCCGCCCAAGGGTGGGCATCACCACGCACCGGGGGCGGGACTCGGCGTCCGGTCGTGGTCGCGGGCCCCTTCCCGGGGCCCGCGGGACGAGATGCTAGCAGCCAGCTAGCACCCCCGCTCCCAGGGGCTGCACACTGGCCCGGTGCCGGCACTGCCCGAAGGCGACCCCCCGCCGCCCGACGGCAGGCTCGGCGAGTCGGCCCTGCAGGGGCTGGGGACCCGGCCCACCGGCATTTATCTGCACGTGCCGTTCTGCGCTACCCGCTGCGGTTACTGTGATTTCAACACCTACACGGCGGGCGAGCTCGGCAGTACGACGAGCCCGGCGGCCTACGTCGAGGCCGCGCTCGCCGAGCTGCGCCTCGCCCGGGAGGTGCTCGGCGACGGCGTACCCCCCGCCAGCACGGTCTTCGTCGGCGGTGGGACGCCGACGCTGCTCCCGCCCGGCGAGCTGACCCGCCTGCTGCAGGGTGTGCGCGACAGCGTCGGCCTGGCGCCGGGGGCGGAGGTGACCACCGAGGCCAACCCCGAGTCGGTCGACGAGCGGGCGCTCGCCGCCCTGCGGGAGGCCGGCTTCACGCGCGTCAGCCTCGGGATGCAGAGCGCCGTGCCCCACGTTCTGGCGACCCTCGAGCGCCGGCACGCGCCGGGCCGCCCGGAGCAGGCCGCGCGCGAGGCGGTCGCGGCGGGCTTCGCGCACGTGAGTCTCGACCTCATCTACGGCGCCCCGGGCGAGAGCGCGGCGGACTGGCGGCGCTCCCTCGACGCCGCCGTCGCCGCCCCCGTCGACCACGTCAGCGCCTATGGCCTCGTGGTCGAGGACGGCACGGCGCTGGCTCGCCGCGTCGCCAGCGGGGAGCTCCCGCCACCCGACGACGACGTGCTCGCCGACCGCTGGCTCGATGCCGATAGCGCTCTCACCGCAGCCGGTTTCGCCTGGTACGAGGTGTCCAACTGGGCCCGGGGCGTCGACGCGGAGTGCCGACACAACCGGCTCTACTGGTCGGGTGGGGACTGGTGGGGCGTCGGCCCGGGCGCGCACAGTCACGTGGGCGGCGTGCGGTGGTGGAACGTCAAGCATCCGGCCGCGTACGCCGCGCGGCTCGCCGCGGGGCGCTCACCCGCGGCGGCGCGCGAGATGCTCGACCCGAAGACCCGACAGGTGGAGCGGGTGCTGCTCGAGGTCCGGCTGCGGGAGGGGCTGCCGCTGTCGGCGGTCCCGGACGCCGCGCGGCTGCCGGCCCTCGTGGGGGACGGCCTGGTCGACCCGGCCTGGCCGGACACCGGCAGGGTCGTGCTCACGCGCCGGGGTCGCCTCCTCGCGGACGCCGTGGTGCGCGCGCTCCTGTAGTGGTCCACGGCCGGGGCCGGACGCGTCGGACGCCGGTCGCGCCCGGACGCCTCCAGTCGCGTCCGTGCGGGTTAGCGTCGCGCCTCGTGCCCCTCGACCTCGACGACTTCCTCCGCCTGCCCCGCCTGTCCGGGCTCGCCGTCACCCCGCAGGGAGCGGTGCTCGTGCACGAGGGCACGCTCGATCCGGCCGGCACCGCGTTCGCGACGGCGATCTGGCGGCTGCCTGTCGGGGGCGCTCCGCCCGAACGGTTGACCCTGCCGCGCAAGGGTGCCGCGCTCGCCGGGGTGCTGCCCGACTCCTCGCTGCTGCTGCGCGTCGAGCGCGAGGACCCGACCGCCGCGGAGGACGCCCCCGACTCCGACACCGCGGCACTGTGGCTGCTGCCGGGGACCGGCGGTGAGGCCCGGCGCCTGTGCTCCGCGCCGGCCGGCATCGGCGCCGTAGCCGTCGCCCGCGACGTCGCCGTCGTCGTCTGCCTCGCCGACGTCTTCCCGGGCGCCGCTGACCTCGAGGCTGACCGCGAGAAGGCCAAGCGCCGCAAGGAGGTCGGGACTCAGGCGCTGTGGTTCGACGGTTATCCGGTGCGCGAGTGGGACCACCATCTCGCGCCCCGCGCCCCGCGGCTCTTCCTCGTCGACGCGGACACCGGCGAGCTGCGCGACCTCACGGGCGACGTCGGCCGCGCGCTCGACGAGGCCGCGCCCGTGCTCACTCCCGACGGGTCGACGGTCGTGACCAGCTGGCAGGTCGACCTCGGCCGGGGCGTGCGCCAGCGGGACCTCGTCACGCTCGATGTCGCCACCGGGCAACGTCGCACGCTCGCCTCCCTCGAGCACGCCCGGTGGAGCGCTCCGGCGGTGAGCCCGGACGGTCGCAGCGTCGCCTGCCTCCTCGAGCGCCGCACCACCCCCGAGCAGCCGGCCTCGATCGAGCTGTGGCTCGTCGGATTGCGGTCCGGTGACGGTGCGGCGCGCCGGCTGGCCGCCGGCCTCGACCGGTGGCCGCAGGCACCGCTGTTCACGGCCGACTCCGCCGCGGTGCTGTTCACCGCCGACGACGAGGGCCACTGCTCGCTCTTCCGCGTGCCGGTGGACGGCGCGGCGCAAGCCGTCCGGCTGGCGCGCGTGGGTGCCTACGCCGACGTGGCGGCGGCTCCCGATGGCAGTCGCCTGCTCGCCCTGCGCTCGACCGTCACCACGCCGCCGGAGGTCGTCGAGCTCGACCCCGCGGAGTCCGACCAGGAGCCGGTGGTGCTGCACACGACGGCCCCCGAGGCACCGTGGGGGACGCGGGTCGATGAGGTCGAGGCGGCTGCGCCCGACGGCAGTTCGCTCCGGGCCTGGCTGGTGCTGCCGGCGGCCTCACCGCCGGCCGAGCCGGCCGAGCCGGCGCCGCTGGCGGTCTTCATCCATGGCGGCCCCCTGGCCAGCTGGAACGCCTGGAGCTGGCGCTGGCAGCCCCTGCTGCTCGCGGCCCGCGGCTACGCCGTCCTGCTCCCGGACCCGGCCCTGTCCACCGGGTACGGCACCGCCCACATCGCCCGCGGCTGGCAGGAGTGGGGCGGTGCGCCGTACGACGACGTGCTCGCGCTCACCGATGCGGCGACGGCGCGCGCCGACGTGGACGCCGACTCCACCGCGGTCCTGGGCGGCTCTTATGGCGGCTACCTCACCAACTGGGTGGTCGGGCACACCGACCGGTTCCGGTGCGCGGTCACGCACGCCTCGCTCTGGGAACTCACCGGCTTCCAGGGCACGACCGACGACGCCACCGCCTGGTCGGACTGGTTCGGCGACCCCGGGCAGCGCGAGGACTTCTATCGCCATTGGTCGCCGCACACCTACGCCGACGCGATCACCACCCCGATGCTCGTCATCCACGGCGAGCAGGACCACCGCGTGCCGGTGGGGGAAGGCCTGCGGCTGTGGTCGGACCTGCAGCGGCGCGGCGTGGAGTCGGCGTTGCTCTATTTCCCCGACGAGAACCACTGGGTGCTGCAACCGGGCAACACCCGGGTCTGGTACGACGCGGTGCTGGGCTGGCTCGAGGAGCACCTGCGCGGCGGTGGGCCGGCTCGCCCGGGCCTGGTCTGACCGCCGCGGCGGGGGACCGCAGGCCGAGCGCTCAGGGCCGGCTGCCCGTCCCGCAGACGCGCAGCCCGTAGTCGTCGAAGGCCTTGTCCACCGTCCGGCGGCTGGCGCCGCGCACGGCGGCCGTTGCGCCCGGCACGTCGCCGGCCCGCAGCTTGCCCACGGCGTCCCTGCCGACCGCGATCTGCTGGTCCACCTGGCGGTAGATCCCGTCCAGCGTCGCCTGGTCGGACTTCGGCGGCTTGAGCCCCCGCAGCGCGGCGACCTGCCGGGCGGCCGAGTCGATGGTGGCCCCGAGGTAGTCGGCGAGCTGCTTCGGGTCTGCCGCGGCCGGCTGGGGGAGTGCGGCACGTTCGGAGTCCGCGCGCGTGCAGACCTCCGTGGCCTTCGCGACGAAGTCGGGCTTGGACAGGCGCCCGTCACCGCACCCGGTCAGAACCAGCAGCAGCAGCAGGACGGCACCGGCGAGCAGACGCATGCCCGTCCCCTGCCCCGCGCCGGGGCCGGGCAGTCCGGCGCCCCGTCTCGACGTCGTCAGCGTGCCGCCGTCGTCAGTTGTGCCGGGGGTCGGCCGGCATGGTGCTCGCCCAGGACGCGGGCGGGGGCAGCCGGCGCACCAGCCGACGCCACAGCGCGGCGGGCCGGGCCGCCAGGACGTCACCGGGCCGGGCCGGGAGCACCCACCACGCCTGCTGTTCCAGCTCGCCGACGAGCTGCCCCGGCGCCCAGCCGGCGTAGCCCGCGAAGACCCGCAGGTCCCCCTGCGGCAGTGGCGCGCCGGGCGCGAGCGGGCCCCAGCCGAGCCGGCCGTCGGGGTCCACGCCGAGGACCACCGGCACGTCGGGCTCCACCGGTCCGCCGCGGAAGACCACTGCCGGCTCCGCCGCGCGCCCGGCGCCTCCGCCGAGCACCGACTCCGCCGCGAGTCCCAACGGTTCCGAGAGCACGACGCCCAACGTGCCGCCCTCGTCGTGGTCGAGGAGCAGGACCACCGCGCGCGCGAAGACCCCGTCGCCGATCGCCGGCGTCGCCACGAGGAGCGCCCCGGCCGGCGGCGTCGGTGCTGGCACCCCGCGATCCTGCCTCGCCGGGGGCCCGATGGTCAGGCCGCGAGCAGGTCCGTCGTCAGCAGGACCCGGCCGAGCGCGGCCCAGGCCTGCCCGTAGTAGCTGGGGTATTTCGCGGCGACGGCGTCGGCGCGGGTGAGCAGCGCGGCGGCATCACCCGGCCTCCCGGCCGCGCCGGCCGCCGCCGCGGCGGCGACCGCGCCGAGGGGTGTCGCGTCGGCCTGCAGGACGCCTCCGTCCAGGCGGCGCGCGAGCGGCGCGGCCGCCGCCGTGGCGTCGACGAGCAGCCACCACCGGCCGGCGAGTGCGCGGGTGCTGGGGTCCAGCGCCGCCCAGACCAGCGCACGCTGGCCATCCAGCGCGCAGCGCACCGAGGCGCCTCCGCTCGGCGCGGGCACGGGCCGCGCGCCGCCACCGGCGCCGACCTGCACCCAGTCGGCGGGCAGGCGAGCGCCCGAGCCAGTGAGGTCGGCGAGCAGCCGGGCGTGGCTCGGGCCCATGTCCTGCCAGCGACGGTCGCCGGTGAGCCGCGCCAGGCTCGCCATCGCCGGGGCGGCCCAATAGCCGGGTTCGGCGACCGCCGGCGTGCTCTTGCCACCCGCGCCGAAGGGGCCGGCGGCCAGCAGGGGGGCGCCGCTGTCGTCGTAGCCGACCTCGAGCTCGGCCGCGGCCCCGGCCAGCCGCCGCGCGTCCGCCGTCCAGCTGGGCACCTTGAAGCGCGCACCGGCGAGCGTCAGGGCCCAGGCGACCTGCGTGTCCGCGTCCGCGGCGGGGCTGGGGTCAGCCACCGCGCCGTCGCGCCACAGATAGGACAGGAGCGCGTCGGGGCGCTGCAGGTGCGTCCGGGTCCAGTCCCAGATGCGCCCGACCGCGCCGCGGTCGGAGACCGCGACCGCGAGCAGCAAGGCATAGCCCTGGCCCTCGCTCACGGTGTCACCGCCCTGGTCGCGCCGCACGACCCTGCCGTCGGGGTCGACGTAGGTGGCGAGGAACGCGCGCGCCGCCGAGAGCGCGACGGCGCGATCTGTCGGCTGCGGCGCCGAGTGCCCGGCGCAACCGGCGGGTGCGGCGATGCCCAGCACGGCCGCGAGCAGCAGGGTCACCACCCGGCCGGCGGTGCCCCCACTGGCCGGACACCGGGCGACCACGGGCGGCGGGTGCCCATCTTGCCGACAACTCAAACTGCCCTCACTGCATGGGAACTGTCACCCCGCAAGAGCGCAACGCGCGTGCCAGCTGGCACGAGGAAGGGCAGGAAGGGGTCACCCCCGCCAACGTCGGGCCCACGCCCGGCGCGTCTATTCGGCTCCTCGTGTTCGACCCGGTCGGAGGTCTCCTGGTGCACACCGTCACGGGCGTGGCACTGACCGTCGTCGTCAGCGGTCTGTCCCTCGGCCTGGCCCTGCTCGCCGGGGTGACGCTGTGGTGGCAGCTGCATGCCTGGCGAACCCCCGACACGCTGGCCCGGGTCGGCTTCACCGCGGGCGCCGGGACGCCGCAGCACAGCTTCAGCCTCCTCGTGCCGGCCCGGCACGAAGAGGCCGTGCTCGGCGAGACGCTGCGCCGCCTGCTCCGCAGCGACCACCCCGACGTGGAGGTCCTCGCGATCGTGGGCCACGACGACGACGGCACCCGCGCGGTGGCCGAGACCGTGGCCGCCGAGCACCCCGACCGCGTCCGGGTCGTGGTGGACCACAGCTGGCCCAAGAACAAGCCCAAGGCCCTCAATACCGCACTGCCACTGTGCCGCGGCGACGTCGTCGGCGTCGTCGATGCCGAAGACGAGGTCGACCTGCGGCTGCTGCGCCGGGTCGACAGCGCGTTCGTGGACAGCGGCGCCGCCGTCGTCCAGGGCGGGGTGCAGTTGATGAACTTCGCCAGCAGCTGGTTCTCGCTGCGCAATTGCCTCGAATACTTCTACTGGTTCCGGTCCCGCCTGCACCTGCACGCCGAGCACCGGTTCATCCCGCTCGGCGGCAACACCGTTTTCGTGCGTACGGCGCTGTTGCGCGAGCTCGGCGGCTGGGACCCCGAGTGCCTGGCGGAGGACTGTGACCTCGGCGTGCGGCTGTCGAGTCGCGGCCACTCCGTCGAGGTGTGCTACGACCCGCACCTGGTCACCCGCGAGGAGACACCTGACAGCGTGCGCAGCCTGCTCAAGCAGCGCACGAGGTGGAACCAGGGCTTCCTGCAGGTGCTGCGCAAGCAGGAGTGGCGCCGGTTGCCGGCGCGGCAGCGGTTCCTGGCCCGCTTCACGCTCTCGAGCCCGTTCCTGCAGGCCTTCACGGGCGTCGCGCTGCCGGTGTCGATCGCCCTGGCGCTCTTCGCGAAGGTCCCGGTCGGGCTCGCGGTCCTGTCGTTCCTGCCGGCTATCCCGACGATCGCGGCCGTCGTCTTCGACGCGGTCGCGTTGCGGGAGTTCGGGCGGATCTACTACGTCCGCCCGCGCCTCCGGCACTACGTCTCGCTCGTCCTGTCGACCTTCCCCTACCAGGTCGTGCTGGCCGCCGCCGCCCTGCGCGCCGTCTGGCGGGAGAGCCGGGGCGAGCGCGGCTGGGAGAAGACCGAGCACGTCGGTGCGCACCGCCGGCCGGGCGCCGGCACCACCGAGGAGCCGCCCGGTTTCGGTGGGCCTGCCGGCAGGCCGTCGGCCCGTCCCGTCCCGTCCTTCGCGGCTGGTGAGGTCGCGTGACCGCCCTGCTCGACGCCCCCGCCGACACCCCCGTCGACATCGCGCCGCCGGGCGCACGAGGAGTGCCGCGCCCTGGGGCCCACCCGGGAGCAGCGTCTCGGCTCGCGCGGGCGCGGCCGGCGCGGCTGCCCGATCTGCTGCTCGTGCTCGCGCTCAGCGGGGTGATCGTGGTGACGCACGGCTGGCATCTCGGCGCCGGGCCGGGGTTCGGCGACGACGAGGGCACCTACACGGCGCAGGCCTACGCGGTCTCGCACTTCGGCACGCTCGCTCACTACACCTACTGGTACGACCATCCGCCGCTCGGCTGGCTGCTCATGACCGGGTGGGACCAGACGCTGGGTCGGTTGCTGCACCCGGCGACCGCCGTCGAGGGCGGTCGGCAGTTCATGGTCGCCGTGGCCGCAGTGACCGGCGCCCTGATCTTCGCCCTTGGCCGCCGCCTCGGTCTCGCGCGGTGGGCCTGCGTGGCCGCGGTGCTCGCCTGGGCACTGTCGCCGCTGGCCCTGTCCTATTCGCGGATGGTCTACCTCGACAACGTCGGCGTGGCGTTCCTGCTCGGCGCGCTGGTGCTGGCCTGCAGCCCTCGCCGGCATCTGTGGGCCTTCGCGGGCGCCGGGCTCCTCCTGGCCGCCGCGGTGCTGAGCAAGGAAACCCTGCTGCTGTCCGCGCCGGCGGTGGCCGCCGCCGTCTGGGGCCGCAGCGCCGGCAAGACGCGGCCCTTCTGCGTCGCCGCTTTCGGCACGACGCTCGCCACCGTGCTTGCCCTCTACCCCCTCTTCGCGCTGCTGAAGGGAGAGTTCTTTGCCGGTCCGGAGCACGTCAGCCTCCTCGACGCGCTGCGCTTCCAGCTCACCAGCCGGCCGAGCACAGGCAGTCCGTTGTCGAGCGGGAGCGGCTCCGCCCAGCTCGTGGGTCGGTGGGTCGCGACCGACCCCTGGCTGCTCGCCAGCAGCGTGCTGCTGGCGCCCCTGGCGCTCGCCGTGCGCCGGCTGCGGGTGCCGGCGCTCGCCGTCGCGGTCCCCGTGCTGGTCGGCCTGCGCCCCGGGTATCTTCCGGATCCCTACGTCGTCGCACTGCTGGCGCCGGGGGCCCTGGTGGTGGCGGGCCTGCTCGATGGCGGCGTCCGGCAGGTGGCGACGCGGCTCGGCGGCCGTGTCGTCGGCCTGCCGGCCCGGGTGCGCGAGGAGTTGGCCGCCGCCGGCAGCCTGGCGGTGCCGGCGGTCGTCGCGGTCAGTCCCGGCCGCTACCGGCGGCTGTCCCGGGCGAGGCGGCTGGTCCCGGCCACCATCGCCGCGGTGCTGGCGGTCGTGCTGCTGGGCGCTGCCGCCGCGGCCGTCGGCCCCCGCTGGACCTCCACCCGGCAGGCCCTGTACGCCGACAGGGGCGGGCAGCGGCTGGTCGCCGCCGAGGACTGGATCGCCGGCAACGTGCCGCACGATGCGCGCGCGGTCGTCGACGACACGCTCTGGGTCGACCTGGTCCGCCGGGGCTTCGACCCGCACCGAGGCGTGATCTGGTTCTACAAGACCGACTTCACCAACAACCTCGACCCGAGCGTCGCCCAGACCCTGCCGAACGGCTACCGCGACCTCGGCTACGTCGTGGTCACCCCCGTCCTGCGCGCCGCCCTGGAGCAACTCCCCCAGGGGTTGGCCCAGCTGCGAGCGGCCGTCCGCTACAGCGAGGTGTTGACCACCATCGGAACGGGGCCCGAGCGCATCGAGGTGCGCAAGGTCGTCGTACCGCCCGACGCCCCCGTGCTGCCGAGCCCCGTGCGCCCCTGATCACCCACCGCCCCTGATCACCACCGCCCCCGATCACCCCGATCACCCACCGCCGCCCCCCCGCCGACCTGCCGAGAGGAAGCACCGTGGACCGAGAGACCAATGACATGCCGGAGTTCGCCGTGGGCATGCGCGGCTACGACCGCGGCCAGGTCGACGAATACGTCGGGACCCTGCGCGGCTTCCTCGACGAGGCGCACGAGCGGGCCCTGACGGCCGAGCAGACGCTCGCCGCCGAGCGGGCCCGGCTCGCGGCCGACCAGGCCGAGCGCAGCGCCACCACCGACACCATGGCCGTGGACCCCGCCGTGCGCGCCGTCAGCGGGCTGGCCGACCGGGTCGCCGACGCGGTCCGCGCGTCACTGTCGGGCGCCGAGGACGCCGGCCGGGAGCTGCTCCAGCACGCGGCCGGTGAGCGCGACGCCGCCTCGCAGGAACGCCGGCGGGTGGAGCTCGAGGCGGCCGAGCGGCTGCGGGCTGCCTCCGAACAGGCGCAGCGGGAGGCCGAGGAGGTGCACACGGCGGCGCAGCGCGACGCGGAGCGACTGCTCGCGCAGGCGCGGGAAGAGCAGGCGGCCCTGCTGTCCACCACGGAGGAGCACGTCACGAGCTTGCGCCAGCGCGCCGACCAGGAGCAGGCGCGACGCGACGACGCGCTCCGACAGATGGCCGCGCTGCGCACCGCGCTGGAGACGGTGGCGGGCTCCGTCCCGACCGGTCCGTTGCACGCGGTCGCGCTGCAGCAGGCCGTTGCCGCCGCGGACGCGCCCGCCGATCCCTTGGGGGAGCGCACGACCGTCCTCCGCCTGCCCGACTGAGGCCCGCGCGCGCGGTTCGGTCCCGACCCGGTCGGCGGCTCCGATACCGTCCGGCCGTGTCGCGGAGCGCAGCACCGGTCCACGCAGCACCGGTCATCGAGCCCATGCCGCCGAGGGTGGCGGGCCTGCCCGGGGTCGGTTCCGGGTTGTCGCTCCTCGCGGACCCGACTGCCTTCCTGCGCCGGGCCAGGGCACGGCACGGCGACGTCTTCACGGTCGATGCCTTCGGCTTCCGGCTGTTCTGCGTGTTCTCCGCCGACGGCGTGCGGCGGCTCTATCAGCTCCCCGAGGCGGAGGCGAGCTTCGGCCTCGCGACCTACCGCCTCATCAAGTTCAAGCTTCCGCAGGAGCTGCTGCTGGGCAGACGCACGACGCCGCACCGGCTCTTCGGCCAGCAGGTCGTCGAGGGGTACGTCGCCGATCTCGAGCACGCCATCGACGCCGAGCTCGGCGTGCTCGGGCCGCAGGGCAGCTTCGAGGTCTTCGCGGAGATGCGCCGCCTGGCGCACCGGCTGGGGTTCGCCTCGTGGGCCGGGCGAGAGGCGGCCTCGCCGGCGTACCTCGATCGGCTCGTCCCGCTGTTCGACCGGCTCGACAGCGCCGAGGCATTCGTCCGCCCCGCTCAGGCCTTCGTGACGCTGGCGACCAGGAAACGGCGCGAGATCGCGGCGATGCACGGCATCGAGGCAGTGATTGCGGAGATCTGGGCCGGCCGGCAGCGACGGGGTGCGGTGGAGGGGGACTTCCTCGAGCAGATCTTCTCGGCCTGGGACGACGTGCCGGCGGTCGAGCGGCCCGTCGGGGTCGCCCGCGACGTGATCATGCTGCACGTCGGTGCCCTGTCCAATCTCTACGCCGCGCTCGCCTGGACGGTGGTCAACCTGGTCACCCGGCCGGCGCTTGTCGCGCGGGTCCTCGACGGCGACGATGAGCTGCTGGAGCACGTGGCCAGCGAATCGATCCGGCTGGCCCAGCGCTCCATCACGCTGCGCGAGGTGCTCCGGCCGGTGACGATCGAGACGGGGGGGACGACGTACACCGTCGGCCGCGGCGCGATGATCACCACGATGCTCTCGGTCACCAACACGACTGCCGCACCGACGCTGGCCGACTTCGACCCGGCGCACTACCAGGGCCGCAAGCTCACCGTGGACCTGCCGGCGCGGGAACTCGTCAGCACGTTCGGTCACCGGGTGCACTCCTGCCCCGCGTCGCGCTTCTCGATCACGGCGATCCGGCTGGCCGCGCGACGCTTCCTCGAGCACTACGAGCTGACCCCGAGCTTCGCGTCGGCGACCCCCCGTCGCAGCCAGGTCGGCGGGGTGGCTCGGGCCGCCCGGCCGTGCGTCGTGGCCTACCGCCGGCGCTGACCGGCGGCGCAGACCGGCGGCGCAGCACAGGGGATCGGGGGCCGCCGCCGCCGTACACTTGGCACTCCGCCGGTGCGAGTGCCAGAGCGCCGGTGCGGTGCCAACAGCCGGTGCGAGTGCCAGGAGGAGGTGTGCCGTGCTGGAGGACCGCCGCCTCGACGTGCTGCGCGCCATCATCGAGGACTTCGTGGCGACGCAGGAGCCGGTCGGGAGCAAAGCCCTGGCGGAGCGCCATCACCTCGGCGTGAGCCCGGCAACCGTGCGCAACGACATGGCGGCGCTGGAGGACGAGGGCTATCTCACGCAGCCCCACACGAGCGCTGGCCGGGTCCCGACGGACAAGGGCTACCGGATGTTCGTCGACCGGCTGTCGAGCGTGCGGGCGCTGTCACCGGCCGAGCGCCGGGCGATCACCCAGTTCCTCGCCGGTGCCGTCGACCTCGACGACGTGGTGCACCGCTCCGTCCGCCTGCTGGCGCAGCTGACGCGCCAGGTCGCCGTCGTGCAATACCCGAGCCTCACGCGCAGCACCGTCCGCCACGTGGAGCTCGTCGCCCTCACCCCGACGCGCGTGTTGCTCGTGCTCATCGTGGACAGCGGCCGCGTGGAGCAGCGGGTCGTCGAGCTGCCGGCGGCGCTGACCGAGGAGCAGGTCGCCGACCTGCGGACCACGCTCAACGGCCGGCTCGCCGGCAAGCGGCTCGCCGACGCCCCGGTCGAGGTCGGTGACCTCCCCGACCTCACGCCGCCGCCGCTGCGGCCGGTGCTGTCGGCCGTGCTCACGGTGCTGCTCGATGCGCTCGTCGAGCGGTCCGAGGAGCGGGTCGCCGTCGCGGGCACCGCGAACCTCACCCGGCACGTGGGCGACTTCACGACGTCCCTGCGTCCCGTGCTCGAAGCGATCGAGGAACAGGTGGTCCTGCTCCGGCTCATCGACTGCGCCTCCTCGGGCATGGTCACCGTGCACATCGGTGGGGAGAACCCGGTGGAACAGCTGCGCACGACGAGCGTGGTGACGGTGGGGTACGGCGGCGGCCCGGGCGCCGCGGCGCTGGCCGGGATGGGCGTCGTCGGGCCGACCCGCATGGACTACCCCGGCGCCATGTCGGCGGTGCGTGCCGTCGCGCGCTACGTCGGGGACATGCTCGGTGCCGGCGCGGCGGCGCACCCGGCGGACCGGACCTAGAGGGGACGCGTGGCGACCGACTACTACGGCGTGCTCGGTGTCGCACGCGACGCCAGCGACGCCGACCTCAAGAAGGCCTACCGCCGGCTGGCCCGCGAGCTGCACCCCGACGTCAACCCCGACGCGGACGCGCAGGTTCGTTTTCAGCAGATCAGTGCGGCCTACGAGGTGCTCTCCGACCCGGAGAAGCGCCAGGTCGTGGACCTCGGCGGCGACCCGCTCGCCGCCGGTGGCGGCTCGGGGGCTGGGGGAAGTCCCTTCGCTGGCTTCGGTTTCGGCGACATCATGGATGCCTTCTTCGGCGGCAACGGGTCCGGGCGGGGGCCGCGCTCGCGGGTGCGCCCTGGCGCCGACGCCCTGTTGCGGCTCGATCTCGACCTGACCGAGACGGCCTTCGGGGTGACCAGGGAGGTCGCCGTCGACACGGCGGTGCGGTGCGGCACCTGCGACGGTGAGGGCACGGCCCCCGGCACCTCGCCGGCAACCTGCCCGGTCTGCGAGGGCCGCGGCGAGGTGCAGAGCGTGCAGCGGTCGTTCTTGGGCCAGGTCATGACGGCGCGGGTCTGCCCCCGGTGTGCCGGCACCGGCAGCATCATCCCCACGCCGTGTCCGACGTGCGACGGCGACGGTCGGGTGCGCGCGCGGCGCACGCTGGCCGTGAAGGTGCCAGCGGGCGTCGAGGACGGCATGCGCATCCGGCTGTCCGGCGAGGGCGAGGTCGGCCAGGGTGGCGGGCCGGCGGGAGACCTCTACGTCGAAGTGGTGGAGCGCGCGCACCAGGCCTTCCATCGGGAGGGGGACGACCTGCACGTCGAGGTCAGCCTGCCCATGACCGCGGCGGCGCTCGGCACGACCGTTGCGCTGGAGACGCTCGACGGCGAGGAGTCCCTGGAGATCCGGGCCGGCACCCAGCCCGGTGCCGTGCTGACGCTGGCCGGGCGGGGCACCCAGCACCTGCGGGCCGCGGGTCGCGGCGACCTGCACGCGCACATCGTGGTGCAGACGCCCACCCGCCTCGACGGGCGGCAGGAGGAGCTGCTCCGTGAGCTTGCGGCCCTGCGTGGCGAGGAGCACCCCGACGGTTCGGGTCCCGGCTCGGGGCTCCTCGGCCGACTGCGGCACCTCAACCGGCGGTGAGGGCGGCGCGGAGGCGCCGTACCCGGTCGTGACCGCCCCCGTCTTCCACGCGCCGGCGTCCGCCCTGGCGTCAGCGTTGCCAGCTGCCCGCCTGCGCCTCGAGGGCCCCGAGGGCCGGCATGCGGCGACCGTGCGGCGCGTCGCCCGCGGAGAGGTGGTCGACCTCGTCGACGGGGAGGGCACGCGGGTGCGGTGCGTCGTCGTCGCCGTCGGCCGGGACACGGTCGACCTCGACGTGACGCAGCGCGTTGTCGAGCCGAACCCGAGCCCCCGGCTGGTGCTGGCGCAGGCGCTGGTGAAAGGTGACCGGGGTGAGCTCGCGGTGGAGCTCGCCACCGAGGCCGGCGTCGACGAGGTGATCCCGTGGGTCGCCGCGCGCTCGGTCGCGCAGTGGCGCGGCGAGCGGGGCGAGCGGGCGCTCGAACGGTGGCGGTCCACCGCGCGCGAGGCGGCGAAGCAGTCCCGGCGGGCCCGCTGGCCGCTCGTCCCGGCGCTCTGTGACGGCACGCAGCTGGCCGGCCGCGCGGCCGGCTGCGCGCTCGCGGTCGTGCTGCACGAGGAGGCGGCCGAGCCGCTGGCCGGCCTCGCGCTCCCGACCGCCGGGGACGTGCTGGTCGTCGTCGGCCCGGAAGGCGGCTTCACCGGGGCGGAACTGGCGGCCCTTGCCGCCGTCGGTGCCCGGGCCTGCCACCTCGGGCCCGGCGTCTTGCGCGCGTCGACCGCGGGCGTCGCCGCGCTCGCCGTCCTCAGCGCCGTCGACCGCTGGCGCTGACCCACCGCGTCGGGTCCGACCGGCGCGGTTACGGTGGAGCCATGCCCCGGGTCGCCCCGCGCGTCGTCGTGCTCGCCACGGCGGCCGCCGGCGCGCTGCTCGTCGGCGCCGCGGCCGGCGGCGGCGGCCCAGCCCTCGCGGCGCCCTCGCCCACCCCACAGCCGACCGTCTCGCTGCCGGTGGCGACCGCGTCGCAGGCCAGCAGTCCCCCCAGCTCACCGGAGCCGTCGAGCGCCCCCAGCGGACAGGAGACGTCGAGCGCGCCCGGTGCCTACACGACGCCGACCGCACGACGCACGACGACCACCGCGTCCACGGCACCCTCGCGCCGGTCGACAGCGGCCGCAACCGCGGCACCGTCCGGCCGGGCCGTGACGCGCAGCTACGCGCCGGTGGCGACGTACGCCCCGCGCAGTTACGCCGCGGCGCCGACCGCGGCGGCCCCCACGTACGCCGCGGCTACCGCCGCCCCCCAGAGCTCACCCGCGGCCCCCGGTGTCGAGCAGTCGGCCGGACCGGTCACGCTCGTCGGAGGGGCACCGGACACGCTCAGCGACGTCGCGGCGACGGGCAGCCCCACCGTCGTCGTGACTCTGCGGCCGGGGCAGAAGGCGGCGCCCGTCTTCGGGGCCGGCACGACCGTCTCCCACAAGCCGGAGCCGGTGGCGGTGGCGGGCATCAACCTCGATCGGGTCGTGCTCACCGGCGTCGGCTCCGGGGCGGTCCTGGGCTCGGCAGGCGCGCTCGGCCTCTGGGTCACCCGGCGGCGGGTGCGGCACCCGGGGGGCGCATGACACCGGGGGGCGCATGAGCAGTGTCTTCACGCGCATCCTCGCGGGGGAGCTGACCGGGCGCTTCGTCACGCAGGACGAGCGCTGCGCGGCCTTCCTGACGATCGCGCCGATCCGTCCCGGGCACGTCCTCGTCGTACCCCGGATCGAGGTCGACGACTGGCTCGACCTCGATCCTGCCTTGGCCGCGCACCTCACCGTGGTCGCGCAGCGGGTGGGGCAGGCGGTCCGGCAGGTGACCGGTGCCGGCCGGGTCGCGCTGATCATCGCCGGCTTCGAGGTGCCGCACGTGCACCTGCACGTGCTGCCGGCCGACACGATGGCCGACCTCGACTTCCGCCGGGCGGACGCCGACGCCGACCCGGCCGCCCTGGACCTGATGCGCGACCGGCTCCTGGCTGCCCTCGACGCCTAGCATGGGTGCTCGACCGCCACCCGACGAAAGGCCAGCCCTGACCTCCTCACCGAGCTCCACGCCTGGGCACGAGACCACCCGCGTCGTGGTGCCCGGCGGCAACGACATGGTCGGCCTGCTTGGCCAGCGCGACGAGCTCCTCCGCGTGATCGAGGCGGCGTTCTCCGCCGACATCCACGTGCGCGGCAACGAGATCACCGTCACCGGCCGCCCCGCCGAGGTCGCGCAGGTGACGACGCTGTTCGAGGAACTGCTGCGGCTGTTGACAGCCGGCGCTGTGCTCTCCCGCGACGACGTCACGCGCAGCCTCGCGATGGTGCGCGCGCCGGCGCCACGGGAGCGCCCAGGGGAGGTGCTGAGCCTCACGATCCTCTCGGGCCGGGGCCGCACGATCCGGCCGAAGACCGTGCACCAGAAGCGCTACGTCGACGCCATCGACGACAGCACCGTCGTCTTCGGCATCGGGCCGGCGGGCACCGGCAAGACCTACCTCGCCGTCGCGAAGGCCGTGCAGGCGCTGCAGTCCAAGGCGGTCAACCGCATCATCCTGACCCGCCCGGCGGTGGAGGCGGGGGAGCGCCTCGGCTTCCTCCCCGGCTCGCTCATCGAAAAGATCGACCCCTATCTGCGGCCGCTCTACGACGCCCTGCACGACATGGTCGAGCCGGAGTCGATCCCCCGGCTCATGGCCGCCGGGACCATCGAGGTCGCGCCGCTGGCATACATGCGCGGTCGCACCTTGAATGACAGCTTCATCATCCTCGACGAGGCCCAGAACACCTCGGCCGAACAGATGAAGATGTTCCTGACCCGGCTTGGTTTCGGTTCCCGGATGGTGGTCACGGGTGACGTCACGCAGGTCGACCTGCCGAGCGGTACGACGAGCGGGCTGCGGGTGGTCCGCGACATCCTCGACGGCGTCGACGACGTGGCCTTCTGCACCCTCGACAGCTCCGACGTCGTCCGGCACCGGTTGGTCGCCGAGATCGTCGACGCCTACGCCCGCTTCGATGCCGAGAACGACGCGCCACGGTCCTCGGGCCCCGTGGGCCCGCGCCGTGGCGGCCCGCGGCGGTGAGTGTCTTCGTCGCCAACGAGTCAGGCACCGCTGCCGACGAGCAGGCCCTCGTCGGACTCGCCCGGCACGTCCTCGACGTCACCGGCGTGTCGCCCCTCGCGGAGCTGTCGGTGCTGCTCGTCGACTCCACCACGATGACGTCGCTGAACGCGCAATACACCGGGGAGGAGCACGCCACCGACGTGCTGGCCTTCCCGCAGGACGAGGTCATCGCCGCCGGGGTGCCCGACGACGACGCTGACGAGCCGGAAGCCCTGCTGGGCGACGTCGTGCTCTGCCCGTCCTACGCGCAGCAGGGCGCTCGCCAGGCCGGGCACGCGCTCTCCGCGGAGCTGGAGTTGCTGCTCTGCCACGGGATCCTGCACCTGCTGGGCTACGACCACGGCGAGGAGGGCGAGAGCGCGGAGATGTTCACGCGCCAGCGGGAGCTGCTCTCCTCGTGGGCCGCGGCGCGCGGCAGGGGGTGAGCAGCGGGGCTCCCGCTCTGCGCCTCGCCGTAGCCTCGACGACGTGTCCGCCGGCGACGTCGCGCTCGTCGCCGTCGCCGTCGCCGCGGTGGTCCTGGCTGCCCTGCTCGCCGCTGTCGACGCGGCGATCAGCCGCGTCAGCAGGGTCGTCGCGGAGGAGCTCGCCCGCGACGGCCGGCGCGGCGCGGCCCGGCTCGTGCGCCTCGTCGCCGACCCGGCCCGCGCCCTCGGCCCGCTGCTCCTGCTGCGCGTGCTCGCCGAGGTGGCGGCGGCCGGCGCGGTGACGCTCGTCGTCGCGCACGTGGCCGGAACGGGGCTCGTCACCCTCGGCGTGGCCTCGCTGCTCATGACTGTCGTGGGCTTCGTCATCGTCGACGTCGGCCCCCGCACGCTGGGGCGCCAGCAGGCGGTCCCGGTCGCGCTGGTCTCGAGTGGCGCGGTGCTTCGGCTGGCGCGGCTGCTGGCACCGGTCGCGAAGGCGCTGGTCCTCGTCGGCAACGCGCTCACCCCCGGCAAGGGCTTCCGCGACGGGCCCTTCGCGTCGGAGGCCGAGCTGCGCGACCTCGTCGACCAGGCCGAGCGCGAAGGGCTCGTCGAGAGCACCGAGGCCGACATGATCAGCAACGTCTTCGAGCTCGGCGAGACGATCGCCCGCGAGGTGATGGTGCCGCGGCCCGACGTGGTCTTCATCGAGACCGGCAAGACCGTGCGGCAGGCGCTCGGCCTGGCCCTGCGGAGCGGCTTCAGCCGGCTTCCGGTCTCGGGCGAGAACCTCGACGACATCGTGGGTGTCGCCTATCTGAAGGATCTCGCCCGCCGCGCCTTCGACGACCGGCAGGGCGGCCGCGACACTCCCGTCGACGCGGTCGCCCGGGCGCCGGCCTTCGTGCCGGACAGCAAGCCGGTCGATGACCTGCTGCGCGAGATGCAGGCGCGCAGGCAACACATCGCGGTCGTCGTCGACGAATATGGCGGGACCGCCGGCCTCGTCACGATCGAGGACATCCTCGAGGAGATCGTGGGCGAGATCACGGACGAGTACGACGTGGAGCTGCCCCCGGTGGAGGAGCTCGGTGCGGACCGGGTGCGCATGCTGGCCCGGGTGCTGGTCGAGGAGGTGGAGGACCGCTTCGCCGTCGAGCTGCCCAACACCTCCGACGTCGAGACCGTCGGTGGCCTGATGGGTGCAGCGCTGGGCCGGGTGCCGATCCCGGGTGCCACCGTCGAGATCAGCGGGCTGCGGTTCACGGCGGAGTCGACGGCGGGTCGGCGCAACCGCATCGGGACCGTCCTCGTGGAGCGGTTGCAGCAGCACGAGGGCGCGGCGTGAGCGTGCCACCGGGGAGCGACGAGCGACCCGCTGCGCTGGACCCACAGGACGCCACGCTGATCCTCCTCGCCAGGGCGGCGCGCGGCCGGGCCTACGTGCTGTCCGCCCCGGCACAGGGGGCCGCCGTCCGCGACGTCGATGGGCGCACCTACAGCGCGGCGACGGTGGACAACGAGAGCGCCGCCCTGCTGACGACGGCATTGCGCGGCGCCGTGGTCGCCGCAGCCTCCAGCGGTGCCCGGGCCTTCGAGGCCGCGGCGGTCGTCGGCGGGTCGGGCGCGGCGGCCGAGGACCTGGCGGTGCTGCGCGAGTTCGGCACCGGCGTACCCGTGCTGCTCGCCGACGCCGACGGCACCGTGCTGGCGCGCGCGACGACCTGACGGCGTGCCTGGCGCGGGCGGCCCGCGGGCACACTGTGGCCATGGACCCCGCCGGCACCGGCCGCTCCGGGTTCGCCTGCTTCGTGGGGCGGCCGAACGCCGGCAAGTCCACGCTCGCCAACGCCATGGTCGGCACCCGTATCGCCATCACCAGCAGCCGGCCGCAGACCACCCGGCACGCGGTGCGGGGCATCGTGCACCGCGTCGACGCGCAGCTCGTCCTGGTCGACACCCCGGGGCTGCACAAGCCACGGACACTGCTGGGGCAGCGGCTGAACCAGGTCGTGCGCGACACGCTCGCGAGCGTCGACTTCGTGTGCTTCTGCGTCGCCGCCGACGAGGCCGTCGGGGGGGGCGACCGTTTCATCGCGGCGGAGCTCGCCCAGCTGCGGACACCGGTCGTCGCGGTGGTGACCAAGACCGACCTCGTCGCCGACAGGGACCGCCTCGGCACCCAGCTGCTCGCCGTCGCCGCGCTCGGTGACTGGGCCGAGGTGGTCCCCGTGAGCGCCGTGGCCGACGACCAGGTGGGGCTGCTGACAGACCTGCTGCTCGCGCGGCTGCCACCGGGGCCGGCGCTCTATCCCGACGGCGAGCTGACCGATGAGCCCGAGGTGGTGATGGTCGCCGAGCTGATCCGGGAGGCCGCGCTGGAAGGGGTCCGCGACGAGCTGCCGCACAGCCTCGCGGTCGTCATCGACGAGATGGGCCCGCGCGAGGGCCGCGGCGACGGAGCCGCCGCACTCGTCGACGTGCACGCGATCGTCTACGTCGAGCGTGACAGCCAACGGGCGATCGTCATCGGCAAGGGAGGCGCACGCCTCAAGACCGTCGGGACCGTGGCGCGGCACCAGATCGAGGGCCTGCTCGGCAGCAGGGTCTTCCTGGACCTCCGGGTGAAGGTCGCGAAGGACTGGCAGCGCGACCCGAAGCAGCTCGCGCGGCTGGGCTTTTGACCGTGCCCGTCGCACCGGTTCGCTAGGAGACCGCAGCGCCGCGGGACTGCCGCACCAGGCCCTCGAGCGTCGCGCGGGCTCCCTCCTCGTGCAGCGACGCCAGCACGGGGAGGTACGCCGCGACGAAGCGCTCGTCGTCGACGAGGTCGCCGAAGACCTCACGGTCGGCGACGAAGGCGAGCGGCTCGTCGTGCTGGCGCCGGGCGGCGGCGACCAGCCGATCCTTCCGCGGGTCGACCACAGCGATGGGGTGACCCTGCTCGTCCACGCCCTCGGCGTAGCGGGCCCAGCTCGCCACCACCGCCACGGAGCACGCGATCTCGCCGCCGTTCGCCAGGTTGTGCCGGATCACCGGCAGCAGCCACTTCGGGATCCGGTCGGAGCTCTCCGCGCACAGGCGGCCCACCGTGTCGCGCACCTGCGCGTTGGAAAAGCGGGAGATGAGCTGACGCTGATAGGCTGGCAGGTCGATGCCGGGCACCGGCGGTAGCGTCGGCGTCGCCTCGCGCGCCATGTAGGCCAGCAGGAATTCAGCGAACAGGGGGTCTTCGCAGACCTCGTGCACCAACCGGTATCCCGCGAGGTAGCCGAAGTAGCAGAGCGCCTGGTGGCTCGCGTTGAGCAGGCGGAGCTTCATGAGCTCGTAGGGCCCGACGTCCGCCACGAGCTGGACGCCGACGTCCTGCAGCGGCGGGCGGCCCGCCCCGAAGTCGTCCTGCAGGACCCACTGCGTGAAGGGTTCGCAGACGACCGGCCACCGGTCGTCGATCCCGAGGCGGCGGGAGAGCTCGGCGCGATCCTCGTCGGTCGTGACCGGCGTGATCCGGTCGACCATCGAATTCGGGAAGTGGACCTCGCGTGCCACCCACGCACCGAGCTCCGGGCTCTTCAGGCGGGCGAAGGACGTGAAGCTCACCCGCGCCGTGTCGCCGTTGCCCTCGACGTTGTCGCACGACATGATCGTGGGCGCGGGCAGGCCGCGCTGGCGACGGCGACCCAGGGCCTCGACGACCAGCCCGAACACCGTGCGCGGCACGGCCCCCGGCGCGAGGTCGTGCGCGACGTCGGGCTGGCCGGCGTCGAACTCGCCCGTGCCGGGGTCGAGGGCGTAGCCGCCCTCGGTGACCGTGAGAGAAATGATGCGGGTCTGCGCGGCCGCGATCCTCTCGATGACGGCCTCAGGGTCGTCGGGGGCGAAGAGGTAGTCGACGATCGAGCCGATGACCCGCGCGTCGTACCCACCGTCCGCGCCCTTCTCGACGAGGGTGTAGAGCCCGTCCTGCGCCCACAGGGCCTCGGCCATCGCCCGGTCGGACGCCAGCACCCCCACGCCGCACACGCCCCACTCCATCGCGCGACCCCGGTCCATGAGACGGTCCAGGTACATCGCCTGATGCGCCCGGTGGAACCCACCGACCCCGATGTGCACGACACCGGTCCTGATCTGACTGCGGTCGTAGCTCGGCGTGGCGACCCGGGCCGCAACGGCGGGCAAGCTCTGTGCGCGAAGTGTTGACATGCGGGTCCTCGGCTCGTCGGGGTGGCGTGGACGCTGGCACAGTCGGGTGGAAGCAACGGTGCGGCGACACCGCCGTGGCGGGGAGGAGACCAGCACCATGCCGCTCGTCGCCGGGATCGACTCCTCGACCCAGGCCTGCAAGGTCGTCATCCGGGACGCGGAGAGCGGTCTGCTGCTGCGGGAGGGACGGGCGGCACACCCGGATGTGACCGAGGTGCACCCGCATGCCTGGTGGCGGGCGCTGCAGGCTGCCACCGCGGAGGCGGGCGGCCTGACGGACGTCGCCGCGGTGTCCGTGGGCGCGCAGCAGCACGGCATGGTCTGCCTCGACGAGCACGGACAGGTCGTGCGGCCGGCCCTGCTCTGGAACGACACCCGATCCGCCGACAGCGCAGCCGATCTCGTGGCGGAACAAGGCGACGACGGGGCGCGCTACTGGGCGCAGGCGGTGGGCTCGGTGCCGCTGGCGGCGTTCACGGTCTCGAAGCTGCGATGGCTGGCCGAGCACGAGCCGGCCCACGCCGGGCGCACCGCCGCCGTGTGCCTTCCCCACGACTGGCTCAGCTGGCAGCTCGGCGGGGCGCAGCGGCTCGCGACCCTGTGCACGGACCGCGGCGACGCGAGTGGCACCGGCTACTGGTCGCCCGCGACTGGTGACTATCGCCTCGACCTGCTGACGCGGGCCTTCGGGCGCGAGCCGCGGGTGCCACGGGTGCTCGGGCCGGCCGAGCCGGCCGGTCGCACCGCCTGGGGAGCGCTCCTCGGCCCCGGCACGGGTGACAACGCGGCGGCCGCGCTCGGCCTCGGCGCCGTACCCGGGGACGTGGTGGTGTCCGTGGGCACCTCCGGGGTGGTCTCCGCGGTGGCGCTCGCCCCGGCCGCCGACCCCAGCGGCCTGGTCGCCGGATTCGCCGACGCCACGGGCAATTTCCTCCCGTTGGCGTGCACCCTCAATGCGGCCAGGGTTCTCGACGCCGCCTGCCGCCTGCTCGGCGTCGACCACGACGAACTCTCGCGCCTGGCGCTCTCGGCGCCTCCCGGAGCGGGTGGCATGGTGGTCGTGCCCTATCTCGAGGGCGAGCGCACGCCGAATCGGCCGCACGCCACCGGCGCGGTCCACGGCCTCCGGCTGGAGACCTCGACGCCCGCGCACCTGGCCCGAGCCTGTGTGGAAGGGCTGCTCTGCGGGCTCGCCGACGGACTCGACGCGCTGACGGGGCAGGGCGCCCGGCTGGGGCGGGTGCTGCTGGTCGGGGGTGGGGCCCGCTCGGAGGCCGTCCGCCGCCTGGCCCCGACGGTCTTCGGCTGTCCGGTGCTCGTCCCGCGTCCGGGCGAGAACGTCGCCGACGGCGCGGCGCGGCAGGCGGCGTGGACCCTTGCGGGGGGCACCGCACCGCCCGAGTGGCAGCACGCAGAGACCGCACGGTACGACGCGGAGGTGGTCCCGGCGATACGCGAGCGTTATGCCGACGTGCGTGAGATGACTGCCAGCAGCGGCACTCGCTCCTGCGCTCGGCACTGACGTCGCCATCGGCTCAGGCGGGGAGCCGCAAGCCGCTGACCGTGGAGAATGCGTGCAATTCCGCCTCCCGGATCGCCAGGCGCACCCGGTCCCCCTTGCGCGGGGGGTCCTTGGGGTCGACGCGGGCCACGATGCCCGCCGCCTGCGCGCCCTGCACCTGCCCGGCCACGTCACGGTCGACCAGTGAGCCGTAGAGGAACGCGTCGGAGCCGAGCTCCTCCACGACCGTGACCTCCACCTCCAGGCCCGGCCCGGTCGTGATGTCCATCGACTCGGGGCGGAAACCCAGGGTGAGGGAGCTGCCCCCCTCCACGGCGACCGCCTCGATGCTGGCTCGCGGCAACGGCAGTTGCAACCGACCGAGCCGGACGCCGTCCGCGTCGACCGGGACGACCGCGAAGTTCATGGCTGGCGAACCGATGAAGCCGGCGACGAAGACGTTGGCGGGTCGGTCGTACATCTCCCGGGGCTGGTCGCACTGCTGCAGCACCCCGTCCTTGAGGACGGCGACCCGGTCTCCCATCGTCATCGCCTCGACCTGGTCGTGCGTGACGTAGACGGTGGTGGTGCCGAGACGCCTTTGCAGCGAGGCGATCTGGGTGCGGGTCTGGACGCGGAGCTTCGCGTCGAGGTTCGACAGCGGCTCGTCCATGAGGAAGACCTGGGGCTGGCGGACGATGGCACGGCCCATCGCCACCCGCTGCCGTTGGCCACCGGACAGCGCCTTGGGTCTGCGCTCGAGGAACTCCTCGAGGTCGAGGATCTTCGCGGCCTCGAGCACGCGGGTGCGGGTCTCCTCCTTGGACACCCCGGCGATCTTCAGGGCGAACCCCATGTTCGCCGCCACCGACATGTGCGGGTAGAGCGCGTAGTTCTGGAAGACCATCGCGATGTCGCGCTGCTTGGGCGGCAAGTCGGTGACGTCGCGGTCCCCGATGAGGATCGCGCCCTCGTCGACCTCCTCCAGCCCGGCGAGCATGCGCAGCGAGGTGGACTTGCCGCAGCCGGACGGGCCCACCAGCACGAGGCACTCCCCGTCGTGGATCGCGAGGTCGAGCGAGTCCACCGCCGGCCGGTCGGACCCCGGGTAGAGACGGGTGGCCGCGTCGAAGGTCACTGTCGACATGTGATGCCTCTCCAGGGGGCTGGGACCGTCAGCCGGCTGGCCGCGCGGGTCTTACTTGACGGCACCGAGCGAGAGGCCCTGCACCAGCTTGTCCTGCGCGGCGAAGCCGGCGATCAACACCGGCAGCGACACGGCGACCGCCGCCGCGCACACCTTGGCGAGGAAAAGTCCCTGGCTCGTCACGAAGCTCGTGAGGAAGACCGGCGCCGTGTTCGAGACGACCCCGGTGAGCACCCGGGCGAAGAGCATCTCGTTCCAGCTGAAGATGAAACAGATGAGCGAGGTGGCGGCGATCCCGGGGGCGGACAGCGGCACGATGATCGTGCGGAACTGGGTGAGCAGTCCGGCGCCGTCCATCGACGCCGCCTCGAGGATCTCCACGGGGACCTCGGAGAGGAAGGACCGCATCATCCACACCGCGATCGGCAGGTTCATCGAGGTGTAGAGCACGATCAGGAGCCAGATGTTGTCGAGCAGCCCGACGTGCTGGGCGAACAGGTAGATCGGCAGCAGCCCGGCGATGGCCGGCAGCATCTTGGTGGAGAGGAAGAAGAACAGCACGTCGGACCACTTGCGGACCGGTCGAATCGACAGCGCGTAGGCAGCGGGGATGGCCAACAGCAAGACGAAAAGCGTCGAGAGGCCGCTCGCCAGCAGGCTGTTCAGCAGCGGCGGCAACGGGCTCGCCCCGGTCGACGCACCGAAGAACTCCCGATACCCCGACAAGGTGAGCGGGGCGGCCAGCGACGGCGGGTTCGTGGCCGCGTCGGCCTCGCTGTGCAGCGACGTCAGCACCATGTAGGCCACGGGCAGGAAGAACAGCAGTCCCGCGATCCAGGCGACCAAGCCCCAGACCGCACCGGTGCGACGGGGGCGCCGGCGAGCCCGCACCGGCGCTCGCGAACCGCGCGCATCGCTGCGCGCGGTGGTCTGCGGCGCCGCCGTGGTCGCGCTCATGCTGCTTCCTCGCGCAGCAGGGTGGACACCATGCGCAACGCGAACGTCGCCACCACGATCGTCCCGGCCACGACGATCACTCCGGCTGCGGAGGCGAGGCCGTAATCGTGCGCCTGATAGAAGGTCTCGTAGATCGAGTACGGCAGGTTGGCCGTGCCGAGGCCGCCGGACGTGATCGTGAATACCGCGTCGAAGTTCTGCACGATGTAGATCGACCCGAGCAGCGCGGCCAGCTCGAGGTAGCGGCGCAGGTGCGGGAAGGTCAGGTAGCGGAAGACCTGCCACGAGCTGGCTCCGTCGATCCGGGCCGCCTCGATGACGTCCAGCGGACGGCCCTGCAGTCCGGCCAACAAGATCAGCATCATGAACGGAGTCCACTGCCAGATGAGGGACGCCTCCACCGCGCCCTTGGGCATGGTCGTGATCCAGTCCACCTGCGGCGGCGCGCTCGATCCGAACAACCGCCAGACGCTGGTGAGCGTGCCGTTGAGCAGCCCGTACTCCGGGTTGTACAGGGCGTGCTTCCACAACAGCGCCGCCGCGACCGGCACCACGAGGAACGGCGCGATCAGGATCGTCCGGACGAAGCCGCGGCCACGGAACTGCCGGTCGAGCAACAGCGCGAGACCGAGGCCGAGCGTCAGGCTCACGAGGACCACGACCACGGTCAGGACGACGGTGGTCACGATCGACGCGCGCAGGGCGTCATCGGTGAACGCCGTGACGTAGTTGGCCACGCCCGTGAAGCCGCGGGTGCCGGGGTCGAGGGCGTTCCAGTTCATGAACGAGATGACGAGCGTGGCCACGAAGGGCAGCTGCGTCACCACGATGAGGAAGAGCAGCGCCGGCAGGAGGGGTCCCCGTCGCACCCACGGCGTCGTGCCACCCCTGCTGCGCCGGGGGACCGCTGGTCCGGACGACGGCGCGGTCGTCCGGACGGCGGCCACCGCAGTGGTCATGGGCGTGTCGGCGGTCGTCGGTGGATCACTGGTACTTCTTGGCGACGGCCTCGGCGAGCTTCTGGCCACGATCGAGGGCGCTCTGCACCGAGCCCTGGCCGCCGATCGCGGAGCTGATGCCCTGCGACACCTGGGTTCCCAGCGCGGAGAACTCCGGAATGTCCACGAACTGGATGCCGATGGTGGGCCGTGGCTGCGTGCCAGGGTTGCGGGGGTCGGCGCCGGTGATGGACTTCTCGGTGATGTCCGCGAAGGCAGCAGCCTCCTGGCGATACTCCGGGATGGCGTAGGTGGAGGTCCGCTTGCCGGCGGGGACCTTGGCCCAGCCGAGGGTCTTGCCGACCAGGTTCTCGTAGTCCTTGCCGGACGCCCAGGCGATGAACTTGGCCGCGCTGGCCTCGTTCTTGCTGGCCTTCTGGATGCCCCAGGCCCAGGTGTAGAGCCAGCCGGAGGATGCGGTCTTCACGACCGGCGCCATCGCGTAGCCGATCTTGCCCTTGACGGGCGAGTCGGAGCCCTCGAGTGACCCCGCGGCCGACGTGGCGTCGTACCACATGGCCGACTTGCCCTGCTCGAGACTGCTCAGGCACTCCGCGAAGCCGGCCTGGGGGGCGCCGGGCTCGCCGTGCGCCTTGATGAGGTCGGCGTAGAAGGTGGTGGCCTCGGTGAAGCCCGCTCCGTTGACCTGGGCCTGCCAGTCCTTGGTGAACCAGGTGCCGCCGAAGGTGTTGACGACGGTGGTCAGCGGCGCCATCACCTCGCCCCACCCGGGCAGACCACGCAGGCAGATGCCTTTCATGCCAGGCATCGCGCCGTCGGTCTTGGCGGCCAGGTCGGCCACCTGCTGCCACGTCGGCTTGTCCGGCATCGTCAGGCCCTTGGCCGCGAAGACGTCCTTGCGATACATGAGCATGGAGGACTCGCCGTAGAACGGCTCGCCGTAGAGCTTGCCGTCATCGGCGGTCAGCGACTCCGCCATCGGCTTGAGGATGTCGGACTGGTCGAAGGCAGCGTCCTTCGCGACGGTGTCGTCGAGGGGCTTCAACCACCCGTTCTTGGCGTAGAACGGGACCTCGTAGTTGCTGATCGATGCGACGTCGTATTGCCCGGCCTGGCTGGAGAACTCCTGACTGATCTTGTCGCGGACGTCATTTTCGGGGAGGACCGTGTAGTGGACCTCGATCCCGGTCTGCTTGGTGAAGTTGTCGGCGGTGAGCTTTTGCAGGTCGAGCTGCTGTGGGTTGTTGACCATCAGGACGTTGATCGATCCACCAGCCCCTGCCGCGCCGCTGGCGCCCGACCCGCTGCTCTTGGTCCCGCCGGCGCCCGAGCAGGCGCTGACGACGAGTCCGGTGGCCAGGGCGATGGCGGTCGACGCCACCAGCCGGTGGCTTCTGCGGCGAACGAACATCTGCTTCTCCTCAGTGAGTAGCGGTGGTGGCGGCGTGGCTGGGGGTGGCAAGGAGGACGTCGGCGACGACCTCGTCGGTGACGAGGACGGTGGCGAGCCCGCCGCGCAGCGCCGCACGCACGGCCTCGGCCTTGCGGGCTCCGCCGGCGACGAGCACGGACAGCGGGCAGTCGCGCAGGGCGTCGAGCCCGACCGCGACGGTTCGGTCTCCCAGCGAGGTGGTGAGCTCGCGGCCGGACGCGTCGAAGAAGCGCCCGCAGGCGTCGCCGACGGCTCCCGCGGCGCGCAGCTCGTCGATCGCCTCCGTGGGCAGCACGTGTCCGCTGAACAGGGTCGAGGCCGGCGTGGTGTCCCCGACGCTGTAGACCAGCAGGTCGCAGCGGCCGGCCAGCTCCATGACCGCGGCGACCAGGGTGTCGCAGAGCAGGGAGCGCACCGTGGGCGCGTCGGCGTAGAGCGGCGCCGCGAGCCCGAACGCGGACCCGCCGAAGGCGGCGGAGACCAGGGCCAGGGTCTGCTCGGCGCTCGAGTGGTGGCCGTGGCCACCGAGACTCCCGTCGAGCTGGACGACCTGCACCGCGTCGACGGGGGTGGGGAGCAGTTGCTCGGCCATGGCGAGAGTCGTCGCTCCCCAGGCCAGGCCCAGCACCGCGCCCGAGGAGACGCGGCGGGCGAGCAGCTCCGCCGCGGCGCCTCCCACCAGGCGGCGCATCGTCTCCTCGGAGGCGGAGACGTCGGCGACGATCACCGCCTCGGTGAGGCCGAAGCGCTCCTCCAGCTCACGCTCGCGCTCGGTGACCGCGAGCGCGGCCGACTCGATGGTGATGCGGACCAGCCCCACCTCCAGAGCGCGGCGAAGCAGGCGCCCGGCGGTGGCACGAGAGACGCCGAGGCGCACCGCCACCTCGGCCTGGGTCAAGCCGGAGGAGTGGTAGAGCAGCGCCGCCCGGGTGAGCAGACGAGCGTCTGCCAGCCCCTCGGTCGGCCTCATCAACACCTCGCGGCCCCCATGGATCCCCGTGAGCAGATGCTCACCATCTGAGCAGCTGCTCAGACCGCCACCGTAGCCGGGAAATGTGACGGAGGCAACACTTCGGGCGCCGGCGCCGCACCAGCGCCGCGCGTCCCAGCGCCGCGCGTCCCAGCGGCGCTGCGGCTGCCGGCCTCGCGGTGGCCCAGACTGGCGGGGTGACGCTCTACCGCGACGGGGCCGTGGCCCCGCGGCTGGGGTTCTGATGCCCGATCTCCTGCTAGGCCCCCTGCTGCGCTGGGTCGGCTCGAGCCGCGCGACGGTGTGGGTCGAGACCGACGCCGCGTGCGAGGTGACCGTCCTCGGCCGCCGGGCGCGCACGTTCTGCGTGGCCGGACACCACATCGGCC
>JAABUT010001332.1_pt1 | contig 28851 bp, 27 predicted proteins | sample 5559281 | NCBI WGS metagenome assembly JAABUT01 (sample SAMN10711880, study PRJNA513359) | rock metagenome | isolation source: Antarctica rocks | place: Antarctica: Victoria Land, Ricker Hills nord | collected 2016-01-04
GCCGCTGCGCAGCGCGCGCAGCTGCCGCTGTTCCTGGGGGCGTACCCGATCACGCCGGCCTCGGACATCCTGCACGAGCTCAGCAAGCACAAGCGCTTCGGTGTGCGGACGTTCCAGGCCGAGGACGAAATCGCCGGCATCGGCGCAGCCCTGGGCGCCGCGTTCGGTGGTGCGCTGGCGGTGACGACGTCCTCCGGCCCGGGCATCGCGCTCAAGGGCGAGACGATCGGCCTCGCGGTGTCACTCGAGCTGCCGTTGATCATCTGCGACATCCAGCGCGGCGGCCCGTCCACCGGCCTGCCGACCAAAACAGAACAGTCCGACCTGATGCAGGCCATGTTCGGACGCAACGGCGAGGCACCGGTGCCGATCGTCGCGCCGCAGTCACCGGGCGACTGCTTCCAGGCTGCGGTCGAGGCTGCGCGCATCGCGCTGACCTACCGCACGCCGGTGTTCCTGCTCTCGGACGGCTACCTGGCCAACGGCTCGGAGCCGTGGGCGGTCCCGTCGGTCGACGAGCTGCCCGACCTGTCCGTCGAGTTCGCCACCGAGCCGAACGGGACGGGGGAGGAAGAGGGGACGTACCTGCCCTACCTGCGAAATCCGGAGACGCTGGCCCGGCCGTGGGCGGTGCCGGGCACCGCAGGACTCGAGCACCGCATCGGCGGCATCGAGAAGGCCGACCGCACGGGCAACATCAGCTACGACCCGGACAACCACGATTTCATGACCCGCACCCGGCAGGCGAAGGTCGACGGCATTGCACGCTCACTGGCGCCGATGCAGGTCGAGGATCCGAACGGCGATGCCCGTGTGCTGGTGCTGGGCTGGGGGTCGACGTACGGCCCGATCGGCGCCGCGTGCCGGCAGGTGCGCGCGGCCGGTGCCTCGGTTGCGCAGGCACACCTGCGCCACCTCAACCCGTTCCCCGACGACCTGGGCGCGGTCCTCGCCCGCTACGACAGGGTGGTCATCCCCGAGATGAACCTCGGTCAGCTGGCGACCCTGATCCGTGCCAAGTACCTGGTCGACGCGCTGAGCGTCACTCAAGTGCGCGGCCTGCCGTTCAAGGCCGACGAGCTCGCCGAGATGCTGCTAGGAGTTGTCGGACATGACTGAGCGACGCGTGTGGAGCGAACAACATGACTGAGCTTTCGCTCAAGCCGAAGGATTTCAAGACCGACCAAGAGGTCCGGTGGTGCCCGGGCTGCGGCGACTACGCGATCCTCGCTGCGGTGCAGGGCTTCATGCCCGAGCTCGGGGTGGCGCGCGAGAACATCGTGTTCATCTCCGGCATCGGCTGCTCCTCGCGCTTTCCGTACTACATGAACACCTTCGGCATGCACTCGATCCACGGCCGCGCGCCGGCCATCGCCACCGGATTGTCCGCCTCGCGTCCAGACCTGTCGGTGTGGGTGGTGACCGGTGACGGCGACGCGCTGTCCATCGGTGGCAACCACCTGATCCACGCGCTGCGGCGCAACGTCAACTTGAAGATTCTGCTGTTCAACAACCAGATCTACGGCCTCACGAAGGGCCAGTACTCCCCCGCGTCGGAGCTCGGGAAGGTCACCAAGTCCTCACCGATGGGCTCGATCGACTCGCCGTTCAACCCGGTGTCTGTCGCACTCGGCGCCGAGGCCACGTTCGTTGGCCGAACGCTGGACTCGGACCGCAAACATCTGCAGTCGGTGCTGCGTGCGGCTGCCGATCATCCCGGCACGGCACTTGTGGAGATCTACCAGAACTGCAACATCTTCAACGACGGCGCGTTCGAGGTACTTAAGGACGCCGGGACCCGCGACGACTGGACGATCCGTCTCGAGCACGGGCAGCCACTGCGCTTCGGCGCCGAAGGGTCCAAGGCGATCGTGCGCGACGAATACGGTGCGCTGTCGGCCGCCGACAACATCGCCGCGGACGACCCCCGCGTGGTCGTGCACGACGCGCACCGCGACGACCCGTCGTATGCGTTCGCACTGTCGCGGTTGACGAACCTCGACCGCCGGTATGCGCCCATGGGCGTGTTCCGCGACGTCGAGCGCCCCGTCTACGACGAGATGATGGCGCAGCAGCTCGACACGGCCGCCGCCGCGGCGCCCGGCGACGCGGCCGCGCTGCAGCAGCTGCTGTCCGGCTCGGACACCTGGTCGGTCACCTGATCGTCGCAACGCCGCTGAAACTGCTTCGAGCTGACCCGTCGGAGTTCGGTCGCCCCGGACGACGATAGGAGTATGGAGCGGCAAGGCGCGGTCGTGCCCGATCAGGGTGCCGCACTCATTGCGCTCTACGACACGTCGCTGTCCGAGATCTACGGCTACCTGCTGCGCCGTTGCGGTGACCACACCAGCGCCGAGGAGCTGACCGCGGAGACGTTCCTGGCGGCGGTGACGTCCGTGCGCAGCAGCACCGCGCCGGAGCTGTCGGTCGGCTGGCTCGTCGGCATCGCGCGGCACAAGCTCGTCGATTATTGGCGAAGACGTGACCGGGACCGACGGTTGCTGAGCACCGTCGCCGCAGGCACGAGCGAGACCGAAGATCCCTGGGACGCCCATCTGGACCTCCTGCGCGCCGAAGCTGTCCTCGGTGGCCTGAGCCCGCAGCACCGACTGGCGCTGAGCCTGCGCTACCTGGATGACCTGAGCGTCCCCGACGTCGCCCTCGAGCTGGAACGCACAGTGCACGCCACCGAGGCGCTGCTCGTGCGGGCGCGTCGCGCATTCAGACGATCCTACGAAGGGAGCGCGGACGATGCCTGACCCACTCGACGTGCTCCGCGACGGCGATGCCCCCGTCGCCCCCGGTGCCGCATTCGCGCAGGAGCTGCGCGGACGAGTGGTGAGCGCGCTGCTGGCTCACCACGACCCTTCAGGAGGAGTAGCGATGACCGCACCAGACACGACCACACACGTGAGCGACCGCAACGGACGCCGGGAAGGCGATCTTTCCTACGTCAGCCTGGCCGCGCCCGATCCGGCGCGGGCCGAAGCGTTCTACGGCCGCCTGTTCGGCTGGAACTTCGCGCCCGGCCAGTACGGACGCGAGCAAGGCCTCGAGGTGATCCCGCAAGTGGGGATCTATGACGGCCGGCAGCCGGCCGGCAACGTCGTTCGTGGCGCAGTGCTCAGCTATCGCGTCGACGACATCACCGTCGCCCTCGAGCGGGTACGCGCCGCAGGCGGCCGGGCCACCGACGCCGAGCAGCGCGCGTACGGGCTGGAGTCACTGGTCACCGACGACCAGGGCATCGAGTTCTACCTGCACCAGCTTGCGGACGCGTCCGAATCGGACGGACCGGATCTCTCCAACGGCCGGCAGCACGGCGACGTCGCCTATGTCACGATCGGGGTGCGCGATCTTCCGCGCGCGGAGCGCTTCTACGGCAGCGTTCTCGGCTGGACCTTCCGGCCGGGATCGCATCCGAACGGCCGGCAGATCGACGGTGTCACGCCGATGAGCGGCATGTCGCAGGGCGACCGTATCGGGGCGCAGCTGTCCTACCGGGTGGACGACATCGCAGCGGCCGTGCGGCTGATCCAGGAACTCGGGGGCACCGCCGACCGTGTGGACGAGCGCCCCTATGGCCTCGCCGTCGACAACTGCACCGACGATCAGGGCGTCGAGTTCGGCCTGCTGCAGCTGGGCTGACCCACCGCCGCCGTGCATCCGACGAGGCGCATGCCGTGACCCGGCCACGACCGGGTAGGTGGACTGCGAAACCGGGGCGCCGAGGTACGTAACCTGGGGTGGTGACAGCAGCGCCCCGCGAGGAACGCAAAGGTCTCGGCTACGGCGCAGCCGCATACATCCTCTGGGGCGTCTTCCCGCTGTACTTCCCGCTGCTCGAGCCGGCGGGCACGGCCGAGATTCTCTCACAGCGCATGGCGTGGTCGCTGGTGGTAATGGGGGCCGTATTGGCCCTCGGCCGCGGGTTCGGTGGCGTGCGGGCGGTGCTGCGTGATCGGCGACGACTCGGGCTGCTGAGCCTCGGTGCAGTGTTCATCACCTGCAATTGGGGCACCTACATCTACGGCGTGAACAGCGGCCACGTCGTGGAGACCAGCCTCGGGTACTTCATCAATCCACTGTTCACGATCATGCTCGGCGTGCTGGTGCTGGGTGAGCGGCTGCGCCGCGCGCAGTGGGCGGCCGTCGGCATCGGCGCTGTTGCCGTCGTGGTCATCGCCGTCGACTACGGCCGGCCCCCGTGGATCGCACTGATCCTCGCGTTCTCGTTCGGCATGTACGGCTTCGTCAAGAAGCGGGCCGACGTCGGGGCCGCCGACTCACTCGCCGTCGAGACTGCAGTGCTCTTCGTCCCCGCCGTCGTGGCCATCGCGGTCATCGGCGCGCAGGGCGAGCTGGTCTTCGGCACTCGCGCGTCCACGTCGGTGCTGATCGCCGGCAGCGGGATCATCACCGTCATCCCGCTGCTGTTCTTCGCCGCCGGTACGCGCCGGCTGCCGCTCAGCGTCATCGGGCTGTTGCAGTACCTCGCCCCGGTGCTGCAGTTCGCGGTGGGCGTGGGAATCCGTCACGAGTCCCTGCCGATCGCCGAGTTCATCGGATTTTGCCTCGTCTGGCTCGCGTTGATCGTGCTCAGCGTCGACGGTGTGCGCAACCAACGAGCCGGCCGCCGGCTGGACGATGCGGCGGCCACGGTCGCGGTCTGAACGGCACCCGTGTAGCGCGCCCGGGCGGCGTGTAAGGATCGTCGAATGTCGGAACCGACGGACTTCCTACAAAGCGTGCGCGCGTCGAGCGCAGAACTTGTGCAGGACGTTGAGGCGCAACGGTGGTCAGACACCGACGCCGCTACGCCGTCGCTATGCCCCGGGTGGACGCGCGGGCATGTGCTCACCCACCTCGCGCGCAACGCCGACGGCATCGCGGCCACGCTCGCCGCAGCGATGCGTGACGAGATCGTGGCGCGCTACCCCGACGGTTGGGACGCCCGCAACGCGGACATCGACGCCGGCGCGGACCGGCCACTCGCGACCTTGCTCGCCGACGTGCGCGAATCGGCGCAACGACTCGATCGGGTGCTGGGTGCACTGACCGATGCGGAGGCCTGGCAGCGTCCCACCGAGAACGGCCACCCGGCGCAGTATTGGCTCGCGCAGCGCTGGCGCGAGGTGGAGATCCACCGGGTGGACCTCGCCGGGTCCTACACGCCCGATCGCTGGCCGCCGCTGTTCGTCGCCACCCTGCTGCCCGAGGTTGCGCGGACCCTTGCGGAGCGGACGTCGGGTGCGGTGCAGGTGAGCGTGGTGGCCGACGGGTCGTTGTCGCCGGACACCGCCGGCGCCTCGTGGTCGGCCGGCGAGGGCGACGACCCGGTGGAGGTGCGCGGGCCGGACTGGGCCGTGCTGGCCTGGCTGGTCGGGCGCGCATCGGTCGCGGAAGCCGCGCTCAGCGCGACACCTGCGCTGGCCGACTGGCGCTGAACCGTCGTTCGGGCGGAGATCAAGCCCGGCGAACACATTTACGCATGGGCTATGCCCGTCGACCCCGGGCATCGTCGGAACTGTCGTACCTCTGTTCTGGCTGGACCCGATCAGCGGCCACGTCGCAACACCGCACACCACCTCGACGACATCGAGTTCGCGTACTCAGCTTGATCGGGCAACCGTGTGCTGCGGGGACGGGCGAGTCAGCGTTTGGCGCCGAGACCGTCCAGCGCCGCGGCAATGTCGATCACGCGCTGCTTGCGCAGTTGCGGCTTGTCGATCTCGCGCCGGACGAACTTGGCGACCGAGCGCTTCAACTCAGCATCCACCCCTGCCACGATCTGCAGCACCGACGCCCGCAGCCCATCGGCGGTCACCTTGACCTCGACGTTCTTCTTGGTGGGCGGCTCGACATCGATGACGATCTGCAGTGGATCGGCGGCCCGCGCGTTGAGTGCCAACCGGACGAAGACCTTCGCGTCGAAGCGGTGCTTGTCGAAGCTGATCTCGATCAGCATCGCGAGGTCGACCGGGATCATGAGATCGAACGCGACGTGCTCCGGGTCGTCGCGCTCGACGACGCTCGGCGTGCCGACCTTGCCGTTGGCGCGCACCTTGACCAGCCCGATCGGCCCGACCCCGATCGGGCCGAAGTCGACCGGTCGCCCCGCCATGCCGCTGACCGCGTCCGCGATGCGCTGCCTGGTGACTGCGGCCTCGAAGAAGCGCTGCCCGAAATCGGCGTACGTGATGTAGGACGGGTCGTCCGGCGTCGACACGTCGTCCGCATCGGTGGCATCGGTGGCGCTCACGAAGGCTCCTCGGCTGTCGGCTCGCCTGTCATGCTGGCCGACCCGCGCGCCGCACGCACGTCGGGCGCGGTGCGTCGCCGACGCGGCCGGCGGCCGACGGGCTCAGCCGGTGCGCGCGATGACAATCTCGGCCAGTGCCTCGAGAGCGGCACGGGCCGGTACGTCGGGCAGTGCGGCGAGCGGTTCCCGGGCGCTGTCTGCGTAGCTGCGCAACGTCTCGCGAGCCTCGTCGATGGCCGGCGACGCACGCAACAGCCGCAGCGCCTCGTCCACCTGGGCGTCGTCGACGATGGGGCGGGCGACCAGTTCGCGCAGCCGTTCGGTGGACGGCGCGCTCGAGCGCAACGCGTACAGCACCGGCAGTGTGGCGATGCCCTCGCGCAGATCGGTCCCCGGTGTCTTGCCCGACTCAGCGGACTCCGAGGCGATGTCCAGGATGTCGTCGCTGAGCTGGAACGCGACGCCGATCCGTTCGCCGAAGGTCCGCAGCCCGGCGATCACGGCCTCGTCGACGCCCGCGTAATGCGCACCGAATTCGGCTGCCGTCGCGATCAGTGAGCCGGTCTTGTCGGCGAGCACCGCGAGGTAGTGCTCGATCGGGTCGTCTGCCTCGCGCGGGCCGACGGTCTCGCGGATCTGCCCGATCACCAGCCGCTCGAAGGTCTGCGCCTGCAGCCGCACCGCGTACGTGCCGAGGTCGGCCAGGATGTTCGAGGCGCGGGAGAACAGAAAATCGCCCGTGAGGATCGCGACGGTATTGTCCCAGCGGACGTTGGCCGACTCGCTGCCGCGGCGCACCGGCGCCTCGTCCATGACGTCGTCGTGATACAGCGTGGCCAGATGCGTGATCTCGCAGACGACCGCGGCGGCGACGATCTCCGGGCGCGTCGGGTCGCCGAACTGGGCGGCCAGCACGCTGAGCATCGGCCGGAACCGCTTGCCCCCGGCGTCGACGAGGTACCTTGCCGTGCCCGACACGAACTCGTCGTCGGCGCGCACGGCCTCGCGCAGCGCGGCCTCGATCGCATCCAGACCGGTGCGTACCGACTTCTCCAGCGTCGGGTCGGCGAACGTGACGCCGAGAGAGACCGGGGTCACCGCGCAGTCCTCACCCGGTCAGTTTCGCAGCCTTGGTCGCGAGGTCGATGATCGGCTGCGGGAACAGGCCGAGCACGACGGTCACGACAACGCCGAAGGTGAGCGCCACGGTGGTCGACCAGCCGGGGATTGCGATCGTCGGGCCGTTCTCCGGCGGCTCGGCGAAGAACATCAGCACCACGATGCGCAGGTAGAAGAACGCCGCGACGGCCGACGCGACCAGCGCGATGACGACCAACGGCCCAGCCACGTGGTAGGCGGCACGGAAGACATAGAACTTGCCGTTGAACCCGGACGTCAGGGGAATGCCCGCCATGGACATCAGCAGGATCGTCATGACCACCGCGACCAGCGGGCTCTTGCGCGCCAACCCCGCCCATTGCGACAGCGACGTGGCCTCGCCGTCCGCATCGCGCACCATCATCAGCAGGCCGAACGCGGCCAGCGTGGTGAAGCCGTAGGTCAACAGGTAGAACAGCACGCTGGAGATGCCGTCGGCGGTCAGGGACACGACACCGACGAGGATGAACCCGGCATGGGCGATCGAGGAATAGGCCAGGATGCGCTTCACGTCGGTCTGGGTGAGCCCGAATACCGCGCCGACCACCATCGACGCGATCGCGGCGCCCCACACGATCGGGCGCCAATCGCTGACCGTGCTGCTGAACCCGACATAGAGCACCCGCAGGATCGCGCCGAACGCGGCGACCTTCGTGCACGACGCCATGAACGCGGTGACCGGCGTTGGCGCGCCCTGGTAGACGTCCGGGGTCCAGCTGTGGAACGGGGCGATGCCGGCCTTGAACAGCAGGCCCACGAGCAGCAGCGCCAGGCCGACGTAGAGCAGGACGTCGGACTTCGTCGAGGACTGTGCAGCGGCCAGGATGTTCGGCAGGTCGACCGATCCCGCGTAGCCGTAGAGCAGCGCCAGGCCGTAGAGGAAGAACGCCGACGCGAACGCGCCGAGCAGGAAGTACTTGACCGCAGCTTCCTGCGATAGCAACCGCCGACGCCGGGACATGCCGGCCATCAGGTACAGCGGCAGCGACAGCACTTCGAGCGCGACGAACATCAGCAACAGGTTGTTCGCGATCGGGAAGATCAACATCCCGGCGACGGCGAACAACATCAGCGGGAAGATCTCGGTCTGCACCCGGTCGGTCTTCGCCAGCCGCACATCGTCGGGTGAGCCCACGACCGCTGCCGACGACGCGACGATCGGGCTGCCGACGTCGACGCTGCGCTCTGCCATCAGCAGCGCGGCCATGATCGCCAGGACGACGATCGTGCCCTGGATGAACAGACCCGTCTTGTCGACCGCGAGCGAGCCCGCGAAGGGCATGTTGGTGCCCTTCGGCGACGGGGTCGTCGTGGTCGTGTTATGCAGCGCCGCGATCGCGATGATCGAGCCGAGCAGGCCGAGCAGCGTGACACCGACCTGCACGTTGAACCGCTCGGCACGCGGCACCACAGCCTCGACGAGCACCCCGACCAGGGCCGCGCCGAGCACGATGAACACCGGCAGCAGCGCACCGTAGGCGACCGACGGGGCGGTGATCGGTGCGGGTGCGGCCAGCAACGCGACGCTCACGGTCGTCCTCCTGCAACGGGGCCGTATTTCGGCGTCGGGTCGGTCTTGTGGACATCACTCAGCGTGTCCTTGACCGCCGGGTTGATGACGTCCAGGACCGGCTTGGGATACACCCCGAGGAACACGATGATCGCCAACAACGGTGCCACGGCGAAGATCTCCCGCACGTTGACGTCACGGAACTTCGCGACCTTCTCGTTCAACCTGCCCTGGAAGGCGCGCTGATATAGGTACAGGACGTAGATCGCGGCAAGCACGATGCCCGCCGTGGCGATGATCGCGTAGCCCTTGTGGCGGGTGAAGGTGCCGACCAGCACGAGGAACTCGCTGACGAAGGTGCTCATCCCCGGCAGCGCGAGCGCGGACAGGCCGGTGAGCAGGAACAACCCGGCGAGGATCGGTGTCACCTTCGCCACCCCGCCGTAGTCGTCGACGTTGCGGCTCTTGCCCCGCGCAATCAGCAGGCCAACGACGATGAACAGCGCGCCGGTGGAGAACCCGTGGTTGACCATGTACAGCACGGCGCCGGTGCCACCCTGCGTGGTGAACGCGAAGATGCCCAAGCCGATGAAGCCGAAGTGGGCCACCGAGGTGTAGGCCACGAGCCGTTTCATGTCGCGCTGGCCGATCGCCAGGAACGCCGCGTAGAGGATGCCGATGACCGACAGCACGAGGATCGCCGGAGCGAAGAACCTCGAGGCACCCGGGAACAACGGCAGGCAGTAGCGCAGGAACCCGAACGTGCCGACCTTGTCCAGCACGCCGACGAGCAACGCCGCGCCGCCGGCCGGTGCCTCGGCGCCGGCGTCGGGCAACCAGGTGTGGAACGGCACCAGTGGTGCCTTGATCGCGAACGCGATGAAGAACCCGAGGAACAGCCACTTCTGTGTGGCGTCGTTCGGCAATGGGTTGTCGATGAGCGCGGTGATCGAGAACGATCGGCTGTGGTTGGTGAGATAGAGCCCGATCACCGACGCGAGCATCAGCAGGCCGCCGACCAGCGAGTAGAGGAAGAACTTCATCGCCGCGTACTGCCGTCGCGGGCCGCCGAAGCTGCCGATGATGAAGTACATCGGCACGAGCATTGCCTCGAAGAACACGTAGAACAAGAACACGTCGGTGGCGGTGAATACACCGATCATGAAGAACTCGAGCAGCAACAGCAGGCCGAAGTAATTTGTGACGCTATTGCGCCGGCGCGGCGCGTCGGCGGTTGGTCGCTTGCGAAGGACCGGGGCGCGTTCTTCTGCGCCGGACCTGCTGTCCAGCGTGTTCCAGCTCGCGAGGATGACCGCCGGGACGAGCAGTACCGACATCGCGACGAGCACCAGCGCGATGCCGTCGACACCGAACGCGATGTGCACGCCGAACGCCTTGATCCACGTCCAGCTGCCCTGGTACTGGAAACGATCGGCACCCTTGCCGGTGTCGAAGCTGAACAGCACGACCATCGTGTAGACGACGACGATCAGCGAGACGCCGAGGCTGATCTGCTTGGCGAGCTTGGCCTGCGCTTCCTTCAGCGCGAAGACGCCGATCGACCCGACGAGGGGGATCAGCACGAGGAGCAACAGCGTGACGTCATGCACTGCTTGGTCCTCCTTCCCGACCCAATGGCCGGGTCGTCGGCCCAACCGCTGCTTCGTCGCGGCGATGACATTGGATCGCTGCGCACGCTGCGCTCGTCACTGGAACCTGATCGCGAGAAGGACGGCGACGAGGGCGATCGAGCCGCCGAGCATCGACAGGGCATAGCTGCGGACGAAGCCGGTCTGCAGCCGGCGCACGCGAGCCGACCCGCCGCCAAGGCCGGCCGCGAGGCCGGTGACCGAGCCGTCGACGCCACGGTTGTCGAAGTAGACCAGTGCCCGGGTGAGCCACTGCCCGGGCTTCATCAGGACGTTCTCGTTCAACGCGTCGGCGAACAGGTTGCGCCGGGCCAGGGTGGTGACCGGTGAGACGCCGACCGGCTGGCTGACCGGCACCGGCTTCGTGCCGAATGCGACGTACGCGCCCGCGGCGCCGAGCAGCACGACGACGATCGTGATGAGCGAGAGCACGACCGGTGAGATCGTGTGCACGCCCACCTCGACACTCGGGCCGACCGACGGCTCGAGCCAGTGCTGCACGCTGCCGCCGGCGATGAGCAGGAAGCCGCCGACCAGCGCGAGTACGCCGAGCACGATCATCGGGATCGTCATGATCGGCGACGCTTCGTGCGGGTGGACGTCGTCCTCCCAACGCTTCTTGCCCAGGAAGGTCATGACGAACGCGCGGGTCATGTAGAACGCGGTGATGCCGGCGCCGAGCAGAGCGCAGGTGCCGAGGATGTAACCGGACGTCCCGCCCTTGTCGAACGCGGCCTCGATGATCTTGTCCTTGGTGAAGAACCCGGTGAACGGCGGGATGCCGAGGATGGCGAGATAGCCGCACGCGAACACGCCGAAGGTGATCGGCATGACCCGCCACAGGCCGCCGAAGCGGCGCATGTCGATGCGGTCGTTCATCGCGTGCATGACCGAGCCGGCCGACAGGAACAGCGCGGCCTTGAAGAAGCCGTGGCCGAGCAGGTGGATGATGCCGATCGCGTACACGCCCGGCCCGAGCCCGACGGCCAGGAACATGTAGCCGATCTGGCTGACCGTCGAGTAGGCGAGCACCCGCTTGAGGTCGTCCTGGCCGCAGCCGGCAATACACCCGTACAGCAGCGTGATCGCGCCGATGATGGTGACGACGGTGCGAGCGGCGTCCGAGGCGTTGAAGATCGGCGCCGAGCGGGCGATCAGATAGACGCCCGCGGTGACCATCGTGGCCGCGTGGATGAGGGCCGATACCGGGGTGGGGCCCTCCATGGCGTCCGGCAACCAGGTCTGCAGCGGGAACTGGCCGGACTTGCCGCACGCGCCGAGAACCAGCATCAGCGCGATCGCCGCCGCCACGCCGCTGGATGCCTTGCCGTCGGCGAACTGGGGCAATACACCGGCGAAGGACGTGCTGCCGAAGTACGCGAACATCAGCATGATCGCGATGGACAGCCCGACGTCGCCGACGCGGTTGGCGAAGAACGCCTTGTTGCCGGCGGTTGCCGCCGAGTTGCGGTCGAAGTAGTAGGAGATCAGCAGGTACGAGGCGAGCCCGACGCCCTCCCAGCCGACGTAGAGCAACAGATAGCTGTCAGCCAACACCAGCAGCAGCATCGCCGCGATGAACAGGTTGAAGTAGCCGAAGAACCGACGGCGTCCGTCGTCGTGCGACATGTACCCGACGGCGTAGATGTGGATCAGCGAGCCGACGCCGGTGATGAGCAGGACGAACACCAGCGACAGCGGGTCGAGCAAGATGCCGGCGTCGACGTGGAACCCGGCCACCGGGATCCAGCTGAACAGGTGCCGGTTGACCTCGCGCTCCGCCTGGCCCTGCACCGAGAAGAACAGCACGACCGCGTAGACGAACAGCACCACCGGTACGAGCGCGCCGAGCCACGAGGCCCACTTGTCGGCGCGCTTGCCGGTCATCAGCAGCACGGCGGCCGAGATCGCGGGTAGCGCGACGAGCAGCCAGACGCCGGTCTGGATCCCGGTAGCGGCGGTCAACGTCGTCCCTTCTAGTACTTCAGCAGGTTGGCGTCGTCGACCGACGCGGATCTGCGGGTTCGGAAAATGGCCATGATGATCGCGAGCCCGACGACGACCTCGGCGGCGGCCACGACCATGACGAAGAACGCCATCACCTGGCCTTCGAGGTCACCGTTGATCCGCGAGAACGTCACCAGCGTCAGGTTCACGGCGTTGAGCATCAGCTCGACCGACATGAAGACGACGATGGCGTTGCGGCGCACCAACACGCCGACGGCGCCGATCGTGAACAGCGCCGCGGACAAGACCAGGTAGTAGGTCGGTGTCATGTTCTGGCCTCGCTGTCGCCCAACTCCGCGGGGTCCAGTGCGCGCGGGTTCGGGCCGGCGATGGTCTCGAAGTCCCCGTCGCCCACCATCACCGACTCCCGCGAGATCGTGCCGTCGGGCAGCAGCGCCGGGGTGCCGATCGAGTTGCCGGTGGACAGCACGCCGGGACCGGCCCAGGTCTGGGGGCGGCCGGTGCGGATGCGCTCGCGGGCCATCGCCTTCTGGCTGCGTTTCGGGCCCTCGCGTTCGATGTGCGCCAGCACCATGGCGCCGATGGCGGCGATGATGAGCAACGCGGACGTCAGCTCGAAGGCGAACAGGTACTTCGTGAACAGCATCTCAGCGATCGAGTTGACGTTGGCGCCGTTGGCGTTGGGCTTGTCGAGCTCGACCGGCCGGACGCCGCGGAATGCGCGTCCTACCGACAGTGCGACGAGCAGCGCGAAGCCGACGCCGAACAGTGCCGCCGCCCACCGCTGCCCGCGCAGCGTCTCGACGATGGAGTCGGACGAATCGCGCCCGACGAGCATCAGCACGAACAGGAACAAGATCATGATCGCGCCGGTGTAGACGATGATCTGCACCAGGCCGAGGAACGGGCCCTGCTGGATGACGTAGAAGGCGCCCAGGCTCATCATCGTGGCGACGAGCGAGAGCGCAGAGTGGACCGCGTTGCGCAGCAGCACCATGCCGATGCCGCCGGCCAGGGAAACGGGGCCGAGGATCCAGAATGCGATCGCCTCGCCGAGGGGCACCTGACCGTTGGTGAGCTCGCCGGCGGCGAGGACGGCGTGCGCCGCGCTACCCATGCGTCCGCGCCGCCGTCCGGATCACAGCGGCGCTCATCCGCGGCCTCCGTGGCGACCGACCTCTTGGGCGTGCCCGGTTATCGGCTTGCCGGCGACGTTCGCGGCGCTTTGCGGCTCACCGATCTGCAGCGGAGCCTGCGACGTCACCGTGTAGTAGTCCTTCTCGTCGTCACCGAGGCGCATCGGGTGCGGCGGCGCCTCCATACCCGGCAGCAGCGGAGCCATCAGCTGCTCCTTCGTGTAGATCAGCTCCTGCCGGTTGTCGAGCGCGAGCTCGTACTCGTTGCTCATCGTCAACGAGCGCGTCGGGCACGCCTCGACGCACAGGCCGCAGAAGATGCAGCGCAGGTAGTTGATCTGATAGACAGCGCCGTAGCGCTCGCCGGGCGAGAAGCGCGCCTCGTCGGTGTTGTCGCCGCCCTCGACGTAGATCGCGTCGGCCGGACAGGCCCAGGCGCACAGCTCGCAGCCGACGCACTTCTCCAGCCCGTCCGGGTGCCGGTTGAGCACGTGCCGCCCGTGATAGCGCGGCTTGGTGCCGTAGTAGTCGAACGGGTACTGCTGCGTGTACACCTTCTTGAACATCGTCGCGAAGGTCAGCCCGAAACCCTTCGCGAACCCGACCGGGCCGCTGACCGGCTCGGCCGTGGCGACCGTCGGCGGGCTCGACTTCGCCCCTCGCGCAGCGGGCAGCTTGTCACTCATCGGCGTCTCCATCTGGCAGTTCGGTGCGCCGTCCGCGCGCGCCCGCCCTCGCGAGCTGGCGGGGCGGTTTCGGGACGACGAGATCCATCGGCGGGATCGGGAACGTCAGCGGCTGTTCCGCGTCCTCGTCCGCCTCGTCGGCGCGCTCGGCGGCACGTCTGGCCGCGGAACCTTCGAAGATCATCAACGCTGGCACGACCACGAGCAGCAGCACGATCGCCAGCGGTACCGCGACCGCCTGCCACTTGGGCCAGCCGCGGTCCTGGAACACGTGGATGGAGGTCACGGCGAGGATCCACACCAGGTTGATGGGGATCAAAACCTTCCAGCCGAGGGCCATGAACTGGTCGTAGCGCAGGCGCGGCAGCGTGCCGCGAAGCCACACGAACACGAAAATGATCGCAATGATCTTGGCGGTGAACCAGAGCATCGGCCACCAGCCGGCGTTCGCGCCGTCCCACAACGACAACGGCCACGGCGCGCGCCAGCCACCGAGGAACAGCGTGGTCGCCAGCGCGGAGACGGTGACCATGTTGATGTATTCGGCGAGGTAGAACATCGCGAACTTGAACGAGGAGTACTCGGTCTGGAATCCGCCGACGAGCTCGGATTCCGCTTCGGGGAGGTCGAACGGCGCCCGGTTGGTCTCGCCGACCACGGCCACCGCGTAGATCGCGAACGACACGAACAGCGGGACGATGTGCCACAGGTGGTTCTGCGAGGCGACGATCCCCGAGGTCGACATGGTGTCCGAGAACAGGAACACCGCCACCATCGACAGGCCCATCGCGACCTCGTAGGAGATCATCTGCGCGGCCGAGCGCAGGCTGCCGAGCAGCGGGTACGTCGAGCCGGATGCCCACCCGGACAGCACGATGCCGTACACGCCCAGCGACGAGCAGGCGAAGACGACGAGGACGCCCACGGGCAGATCGGTGAGCTGCAGCGGAGTCTGATGCCCGAACAGCGACACCGTCGGGCCGAACGGGATGACCGAGAACGCCAGGAAAGCCGGCACCGCGGACAGGATCGGCGCCAGGAAGTAGACGGGCTTGTCCGCCAGGACCGGGATGATCTCTTCCTTGAACGCGAGCTTCATGCCGTCGGCCAGCGACTGCAGGATGCCCCACGGGCCGACCCGGTTCGGTCCGATGCGGTTCTGCATCCGGCCCACGACCTTGCGCTCGAACACGATCGCGAACAGCGTCATCAGCACGAGGAAGACGAAGACGGCGAGGACCTTGATCAGCGATATCCAGAACGGCTGGTTGCCGAATGCGGGCAGGTTCTGGGATGCCGCCAGCAGCTGACTCACGGTGCGTCACCTGCCTCGACTGCGACTGCGGGTTCGCCTTCGGCTCCGGCGCCGGCTTCGACGCCGACGACGGGCGGCGCAGCGGGGCGCCCGAGGTGCACGCGCGACCCGGCGACCGCACCGAAGGTCGCGCGCACGGCGCAGCCGCGCGCATTCGTCGGCAGCCACACGACATGCTCGGGCATGACGTGGATCTCGACCGGTAGCACGAGCGCGCCGGCGTCGGTGCTCACCGACACGTCCTCGCCGGGGGTGAGGCCGAGCTCGGCCGCAGTGGCCGCGCTGATCCGGGCCCGCGCCGGCTTGGCGGTACCGGCCAGGTGCTCGTCGCCGTCCTGCATGCGACCGGCGTCGATGAGCTCGTGCCAGGTGGCCAGCCACGCCTCGCCGGCGGCGAGTTGCGGCGCCGGCTCGCTATGCACGGACGGCGCCGGCGACCGGGAGGTCGAGGTGCCCAGGCGCAACAGCTCGTCGCGCGCGGCCGCGACGGTGGGCAACTCGAGGCGGACGTCGAGCTCCTCGGCGAGCGCGTCGAGCACCCGGGCATCGGACATCGCGCCGGTGCCCTTGATGACCAGCTCGAACGGGCGGCGCCGTCCTTCCCAGGTGACGTATCGGCCGGCCTTCTCCGGCGGCGGCGCGACGGGCAGTACGACGTCGGCGTGCTCGGTGACGGCACTACGCCGGATCTCGAGGCTGACGATGAAACCCGCGTTCTCGAGCGCGCGCGCTGCGATCGTGGGCTCGGCGAAGTCGTCGACCTCGACACCTCCGACAACGAGCGCGGCGAGCGTGCCCTCCGCTGCGCCGCGCAGGATCGCGTCGGCATCCCGGCCAGGGCGGTCCGGGATGGCCCCCCAGATCGCCTCGACCTCGGCACGGGCGGCGGCGTCGGCCACGCTGCGGCCGCCGGGCAGCAGGGTGGGCAGGGCGCCGGCGTCCAGCGCCCCGCGTTCGCCGGCGCGCCGCGGCACCCAGGCCAGGCGGGCGCCGACCTCGGCGGCCAGCGCGGCCACGGCGCTGAGCGCTCCGGGCGACGTGGCGAGCCGCTCGCCGACGAGGATCAGCGAGTTCTCCGCGCCAAGCGCGCCGACGACCGGCCCGGGCAACGCGTCGAGAGTGGCGGCCTCGTGGCCGGGCATGCACGGCACGAGGGTGCCGTCCAGCTTCTGCAGGCCGTTCGAGGCCAGCGCCGCCACCGACCAGACCTGCGTCGTTCCTGCGCGCGTCGCCTTGCGCAGCCGCAGGAAGACGATCGGCGATTCCTCTTCCGGCTCCAGGCCGGCCAGCAGGACGGCCGGCGCGGTCTCGAGATCTGCATAACAGACGTGCTCGGGTGTCGTGCCGGCGACGTGTGCGGCGAGGAAGTCGAGCTCCTCGGGGCTGCCGGGACGCGAGCGCGCGTCGACGTCGTTGGTGCCCAGCGCGACGCGCGCGAACTTCGCGTAGCCGTAGGCGTCTTCCTCGGTGAGCCGGCCGCCGGGAAGTACCCCGACGCCGCTTCGGTCGGTGGCCTCGGCCAGGCCTCGCGCGGCGCGCTCGAGGGCTTCGGGCCAGCTGGCCGCGACGAGCTGGTTGTCGGCGTTGCGTACGAGCGGGGTGACGAGGCGGTCGGCCTGCTCGCCGTTGTGGAACGCCCAGCGGCCCTTGTCGCAGTTCCACTCCTCGTTGACCTGCGGATCGCTGCCGGCCAGCCGCCGGGTGACCTTCGAGCGGCGCCAGTCGGTGCGCTGCGCGCAACCCGATGAGCAGTGCTCGCACACCGAGTCGGTCGACTGCAGGTCGAACGGGCGGGCCCGGAACCGGTAGGACGCGCCGGTCAGCGCGCCGACCGGGCAGATCTGCACGGTGTTGCCGGAGAAGTAGGACTGGAACGGGACCTCGTCGCTCGTGCCGATCTGCTGGTCGGCGCCGCGTTCGAGCAGCTCGATGAACGGATCGCCGGCGATCTGCAGGGAGAAGCGGGTGCAGCGCTGGCACAGCACGCAGCGCTCGCGATCGAGCAGCACGTTGGAGGAGATCGCGATCGGCTTGGGGAAGGTGCGCTTGGCCTCGCGGAAGCGGGAGTCGGCGCGTCCGTTGCTCATCGCCTGGTTCTGCAGCGGGCACTCGCCGCCCTTGTCGCAGATCGGGCAGTCGAGTGGATGGTTGATGAGCAGCAGTTCCATGATGCCCTGCTGTGCCTTGTCCGCGACGACCGACGTCAGCTGCGTCTTGATCACCATGCCGGGCATGACGGTGGTGGTGCACGACGCGGGGGGCTTGGGCATGCCGCGGCCGTTGCCCATGTCGGTGACCTCGACCAGGCACTGCCGGCATGCCCCGGCGGGGTCGAGCAGCGGGTGGTCGCAGAAGCGCGGGATAGAGATGCCGAGTTGCTCGGCCGCACGGATCAGCAGCGTGCCCTTGGGCACCGAGATCTCCATGCCGTCGATGGTCACGGTGACGAGATCGTCCTTCGTGGCGTCCTTGGCTGCCTGGGGCGCCGCGGTCATGCGGGTGCTCCTGCCAGCTCGCGCTTCGCGCTGAACGGGCAGCCCTGGTTCTCGATGTGCGCGAGGTACTCGTCGCGCAGATACTTGATCGAGCTCGACACCGGGCTGGTCGCGCCGTCACCCAGCGCGCAGAACGAGCGGCCCAGGATGTTGTCGGACAGATCGATCAACGTGTCGAGATCCTCCTCGGTCCCCCCGCCGCGCTCGAGGCGCTCGTAGATGCCGACGTACCAGTACGTGCCCTCGCGGCACGGCGTGCACTTGCCGCAGGACTCGTGCAGGTAGAACTGCGACCACTTCTGCACCGCGCGTACGACGCAGTCGTCCTCGTCGAAGATCATGATCGCGGACGTGCCGTTCATCGAGCCGGCCTCGACCGCCGCGTCGAAGTCCAGCGGCGTGTCGAGGTGCTCGCTGGTGAACAGCGGCGTGGACGAACCACCTGGCGTCCAGAACTTGACGTCCGTGCCGCGGCTCAGGCCACCGGCCATGTCGATCAGCTCGCGCAGCGTTGTGCCCATCGGCGCCTCGTACTGGCCGGGGTCGGCGATGCGCCCGGACAGCGAGTACATGCACGGGCCGGGTGAGCCCTCGGGGCCCATCGCCTTGAACCAGTCGGCCCCGCCCAGCACGATGTGCGGCACGCTGGCGAGCGTGCCGACGTTGTTGACGACCGTCGGCGCGTCGTAGAGGCCGTTGGTCGCCGGGAACGGCGGCTTGAGACGTGGCTGTCCGCGGCGTCCCTCGAGCGAATCGAGCAACGCGGTCTCTTCGCCGCAGATGTAGGCGCCGGCCCCGGCGTGCACGGTGATGTCGCAGTCGAACTGCCGGCCGAGGATGTTCTTGCCCAGGTAGCCCTTGGCCCGGGCCTCGTGCACGGCGGCAACGACCCGCCGGATCGCATGCACGGCCTCGCCGCGGATGTAGACGAACGCGCGCTCGGCGCGCACCGCGTAGCAGGCGATGATGATGCCCTCGATCATCGAGTGCGGGTCGTTCATCATCAGCGGCAGATCGCGGCAGGTGCCCGGCTCGCCTTCGTCGGCGTTGACCACGACGTACGTCGGCTTCGGGTTGTCCTTCGGGATGAAGCCCCACTTCATGCCGGTCGGGAAGCCCGCGCCGCCACGTCCGCGCAGGTTGGATTCCTTGACGAGCGCGATCAGGTCGTCGGGGGCGATGTCGAGCGCCGCGCGCAGGCCGGCGTACCCGTCGAGCCGCTCGTAGTTGTCGATCTTCCAGGGCTGGTCGGTGCCGAACCGCTTGGTGAGGACGGGCGTGAGGCTCACGTCAGTCCCCCTTCTCGGTGCCGCTGTCGGTCGGGTGCGACGGATCGGACTCGGCTGTCTGCATCGGCGCGTCGCTCTCGCTGGGCCCCTCGGGACGCGACGTCTGGGACTGCGATGCTGCCTCGTGCCCGGAACCGTTCGCACGGCGGGGGGTGCGATCGATCGAGTAGGACGGCGCGCTCTCGCCGCGCTCGATGGCGAGGTGCACGCCGACCTCGGTGGGCACACCGCTGCCGACGGCCTCCGGCGCGAGCGCCGCCTCGTCGTGGAACCCGGCGATCTGGCGCTCGATCTGCTTGAACGTGCACAGCGGCGCGCCCCGCGTGGGTACCGGACGCTCGCCGGCGCGCAGCCTGCTGACAAGGTCGGCGGCCGAGTCGATCGTCTGATTGTCGAAGAACTCGTAGTTGACGGTGACGACCGGAGCGTAGTCACAGGCGGCCAGGCACTCGGCGTGCTCGAGGGTGATCGCGCCGTCGCGGGTGGTCTCGTTGTTGCCGACCCCGAGTTGCTCCTTCAGCGACGCGAAGATCTCGTCGCCGCCCAGCATGCCGCACAGCGTGTTCGTGCAGACGCTGACGAGGTACTCGCCCGCCGGCGAGCGCTTGTACATCGTGTAGAACGTCACGACCGCGGCCACCTGCGCCTTGCTCAGCCCGAGAGTGTCGGCGCAGAAGGCGATGCCGTCGGGCGTCACGTAGCCCTGCTCGGACTGCACGAGATGCAGCAGCGGCAGCAACGCCGAGCGGGCCTGGCCGGCCGGGTAGCGCGAGATCAACTCTGCGGCCTCGGCGCGCACCCGGTCGGAGAAGACACCCGGGTCACCGGGGCGGTCGAGGTTGATGACCGACGTGCGGAAGTTCGTCACCGGTCACAACCCCCCATGACGGGGTCGATGGAGGCGACGGACGCGATGACGTCGGCGACCTGGCCGCCGATCGCCAGCGCGGCGACCGCCTGCAGGTTGATGAACGACGGCTCCCGCAGGTGCACGCGGTACGGGCGGGTGCCGCCGTCGCTCACCACATGCGCCCCCAGCTCGCCGCGCGGCGACTCGAGGGCGGTGTACACCTGGCCGGGCGGGACGCGGAAGCCCTCGGTCACGAGCTTGAAGTGGTGGATCAGTGACTCCATCGACGTCGACATGATCTTCTGGACGTGCTCGAGCGAGTTGCCCAAGCCGTCCGGGCCGAGGCTGAGCTTGGCCGGCCAGGCGATCTTCGGGTCGTCGTGCACCGTCGGGCCGGGCTCGAGCCGGTCGAGCACCTGCTCGATGATCTTCAACGATTCGTGCATCTCGGCGACGCGCACCACGAAGCGGGACCAGCAGTCGCCGCGGTCGTCGGTGGGCACCTCGAAGTCGAACGTCTCGTAGCCGAGGTACGGCTCGGTCTTGCGCATGTCCCACGGCAGCCCGGTAGCCCGCAGCAGCGGGCCGGTGATGCCGAGGGCCAGGCATCCCTCGACGCCGATCCAGCCGACGTCCTTGAGCCGGTTGATCCAGATCGGCTGACCGCGCAGCAGCTTGTCGACGCCGTTGAGCTCCTCCTTCATCAGCTTGATGAAGTCGCGGACGTACTCGTCGGTGCCCTCGGGCAGATCCTGCGCGATGCCGCCGGGACGTACGAACCCGTGGTTCATCCGCAGGCCGGTGATCATCTCGAGGACGTCCAGGCACTTCTCCCGAGCCCGGAACCCGTTCGTCATCGCCGTCAGCGCACCGAGTTCCATGCCGCCGCTCGCCAGCCACACCCAGTGCGAAGCCAGCCGGTTGATCTCCATCAGCAGCACGCGGATTAGCTGCGCGCGGGCCGGCGCCTCGATGCCGAGCAGCCGCTCGACGGACAGCGAGAACACCGTCTCGTTGAAGATCGGCGACAGGTAGTCGGCGCGGGTCAGGAAGGTGACCCCCTGCGTCCACGTCCGGTACTCGGTGTTCTTCTCGATGCCGGTGTGCAGGTAGCCGACGACCACGCGTGCGTCGGTGACGGTCTCACCCTCGAGCTCGAGCACGAGGCGCAGCACGCCGTGCGTGGACGGGTGCTGTGGGCCCATGTTGAGCACAAGCCGCTCTTCGGCGATCGGGTCTGCGCCCCCGGCGCGTCCGAGCACGGTGTCCCAGTCGCCGCCGGTGAGGTTGTACACCCGGCCCTCGGTCGTCGCCCGGCTCACAGCGTATGCGTCGGTCACTGCACACCTCCGCCGGCGGTCGCGGCCGTACGCCGGATCTTGTTGCGCATCAGACGCGTACTGCGCGGATCCGCAACAAGATCCCGCGAGATGGCGGGGAGATGGCTCACTTGTAGGCCCTCCGCTCGTCCGGCGGTGGAATGGTCGCGCCCTTGTACTGCACCGGGATGCCGCCCAGCGGGTAGTCCTTGCGCTGCGGGTGGCCGTCCCAGTCGTCGGGCATCAGGATTCGGGTCAGCGCGGGGTGGCCGTCGTAGATGATGCCGAACAGGTCGAACGTCTCGCGCTCCTGCCAGTCGGCCGTCGGGTACAGCCCGGTGAGCGACGGGACGTGCGGGTCTTCGACGGTGAGCGCCGTCTCGAGGCGCAGGCGGCGGCGATAGGTCATCGAGGTCAGATGCACGACGGAGTGCAACCGGTGCACCGAGGCGAGATAGTCGACACCGGACACGCTCGAGCACAGCTCGAATCGCAGCGCCGCGTCGTTGCGCAGCGCGCCGGCGATACCGAGCAGGTGCTCGCGCGCGACGTGCAGCGTCAGCTCGCCGCGGTCGACGACGATCTTGGTGACCGCCGCGTCGAAGCTCTTGTACGCGGCACGCAAGGCCTTGACGACGATGTCGAAGTAGCTGCCGTAGGGCGGTTGCGCCGGTGGCGGCGTCCACGGCTCGCGCACCAGCCCGCCGAAGCCCGACGTGTCGCCGCTGCCCGCGACGCCGAACATGCCGTGCCGCTCGCTGCCGGTGGGCGAATCGACGCTGCCGGTGCCGACAGTGGCAGGCGCGACCTCGGCCGCGTCTTGCACCGGCGCCGAGTCGTCGGGCACCGGCCTTTCTACTGGACCACCCATCAGTAGTTCACCGCCCGTACTTGTACGACGACGGCACGAGCTCGACGTTCTGACCCTCCAGGGCCTTCGCGCGCTTCGGGCCCAGCGGCTCGTTCATGATCTTGTGGTGCAGCTTGAGGATCGCGTCGATCAGCATTTCCGGGCGCGGCGGGCAGCCGGGCAGGTACATGTCGACGGGCACGATGTGATCGACGCCCTGCACGATGGCGTAGTTGTTGAACATGCCGCCGGAGCTGGCGCAGACACCCATCGCGATCACCCACTTGGGCTCGGGCATCTGGTCGTAGACCTGGCGAAGCACCGGCGCCATCTTCTGGCTGACCCGCCCTGCGACGATCATCAGGTCGGCCTGGCGAGGGGAGGCACGGAAGACCTCCATGCCGAAGCGGGCGGAATCGTAGCGTGGCGCGCCGAACGTCATCATCTCGATGGCGCAGCAGGCCAGGCCGAACGTGGCCGGCCACAACGACGACTTGCGCGTCCAGTTGACGAGCTTCTCGACGGACGCGAGCAGCACGCCGTCGGGCAGCTTCTCTTCCAGGCCCATCGCTGCCTCAGTCCCAGTCCAGGCCGCCGCGACGCCACACGTAGGCGTATGCGACGAACACGGTGACGATGAACAGGATGATCTCGACGAGCCCGAACAGGCCCAGCGCCCTGTTCGCGACGGCGTACGGGTAGAGGAAGATGATCTCGATGTCGAAGACGATGAAAAGCATCGCCGTCAGGAAGTACTTGATCGGGAAGCGGTGCGGGCCCATCGGCTGCTGGGTGGGCTCGATGCCGCATTCGTAGAAGTCCAGCTTGGCCTTGTTGTACCGCTTCGGACCGGTGAACGGGGCGATGGTCACGGAGAAGGTGGCGAAGCCCAGAGCGAGCGCGAAGAGCAGCACGATGGGCAGGTATGGCGCGAGCATCTAGTGCCGCCCTCCCTTCCGTGCATAGGCGTGCGTAAGCGCTTGACAGGCTAGCCCTGCGCTCGCCCCAGCCAGCGGGTTAGGCATGCTTAACTTATGGCCGGGGTGAGGCGCGTCAGAATGTTGATCACGCGGTCCGAGACGTCCCCGTCCCGCGGGTCGGTGAGGTTGGCCAGCAGCTTCAGCACGAAGCGCATCAGCGCCGGATGCGGCAGGCCGTGCCGGGTGCACGCCTGCATCACCCTCGGGTTGCCGATCAGCTTCACGAACGCGCCGCCGAGGCGGTAATAGGCGCCCCATTCCTCACTCATCCGGGCGGGGTAGTTGTGCAGCGCGTCCTCGCGAGCCGGGCCGGCCGGGCGGCCAAGTGCGTCGACCGCGGCCTCGGCGGCGAACTTGCCCGATTCCATCGCGTAGGGGATGCCTTCGCCGTTGAACGGGTTGACCGAGCCGCCGGAGTCACCGACGAGCAGCAGCCCGCGCAGGTAGTGCGGCGTGCGGTTGAAGCCCATCGGTAGCGCGGCCCCGCGGATGGGGCAGGTGGCGTTCTGCTCGCGCAGGCCCCATTCGTCGGGGGTGTTGTCCAGCCATCGGGTGAGCAGCGAGCGGTAGTCGGTCTTCTGGAAGCCGCTGCTGGAATTCAGCACGCCGAGCCCCGCGTTCACGGTGCCGTCGCCCATGCCGAAGATCCAGCCGTAGCCGGGCAGCAGGTCAGACGCGTTGGGTTTGCCGTCCCACAGCTCCAGCCACGACTCGAGGTAGTCGTCGTCGCTCTTCGGGCTTGTGTAGTAGCGACGCACGGCGACGCCGAGGGGGCGCTTGTCGTTGCGGTGCACCTCGAGTCGCTGCGCGAGCTTGCCCGAGACACCTTCGCAGGTGAGCACGAGCGGCGCCCGGAACGTCATGGGCTCCTTGTCGCGTGCGGACGGCCCGCGCTTGCCGCTGACGCCGACGACCTGCCCGGACGGGTCGAGCAGCGCTTCGGTGACACTCGTGTTCTCGTACAGCCGCGCGCCCGCCTTGACCGCCTGGTCAGCGAGCATCGCATCGAGGTCGGCTCGGGGCCGGACCAGCCCGAAGGGCGGGAACGACGTGAGATCGGGCCAGTCGAGGTGCAGCCGCTGGCCGCCGCCGATGACGCGCAGGCCGCGATTGTGCAGCCAGCCGTTGGCTTCGCTCACGTCGGTGCCCATGTCGACGAGCGCGCGGGTGCCGCGTGGGGTGAGCCCGTCGCCGCATACCTTCTCGCGGGGGAAGGACGTCTTCTCGATCAGTGCGACGTCGAGGCCGGCACTGGCCAGCCAGTAGGCGGCGCTGCTGCCGGCCGGGCCCGCGCCGACCACGACGACGTCGGCATCGTTGTGCGCATCGGCCGCAGTCGTATGGGGCCGCGCTTGCGCGGCGGGTGCCGACATCGCTCGCTCCCGTCTCGGTTGGCCCAGATTCTGCTCTGGCGACTTTGTGAATGTCTTCACGAGCGTGTGCGCACGAGTCTATTCCTTTGCCGAACGGGTCGCACCCGGCGTGGGCAGCCCCGCGTTCGTTGATCGACAGGGAAATGTGGTCGTCCCAGCGACCACCTCGCCCTGTTGATCACCGCCAGCCGGGACCGTCTGCGGGCGCGGCGGTCAGCCCTTGACGGCGAGCAGATCGATCACGAACACCAGCGTCTTGCCGGAGAGCCGGTGCCCGCCGCCGGCCGGTCCGTACGCCTTGTGCGGCGGGATCGTCAGCTGCCGGCGTCCGCCGACCTTCATGCCGGGGATGCCCTCCTGCCAGCCCTGGATCAGGCCCTGGAGCGGGAACTCGATCGACTGGCCGCGGTTCCACGACGCGTCGAATTCCGCGCCGGTATCGAACTCGACGCCGACGTAGTGCACCTCGACGGTGTCCCCCGGCTTGGCCTCGGCGCCCTCGCCGACGACGACCTCTTCGATCGCCAGGTCGTCCGGAGCGTCCGTACCGGGATGGTCGATGACTGGCTTGGAAAGCGACATGCCACCCATCCAACACGACTCGCCACCGGCCGGCCCGTTACCGTCGATGGCGTGCACGTCCACGACGCCGCGACGGCCGACCTCGACGCCGCGACGCTCTACCGGATCCTGGCGCTGCGCAGCGAGGTTTTCGTCGTCGAGCAGGACTGCGCGTACCTCGACCTCGACGGCCGGGACCTCGATCCCGACGCGCGCCAGCTCTGGATCGAGGGCGTAGGCGCCGTGACCGCCACCGTGCGACTGCTCGTCGAGCCGGACGGCGCCGCGCGTATCGGGCGGCTGGCCACCCGCCCCGACGCGCGAGGTGCCGGCCTCGCGGCGCGGTTGATGGCCCGCGCGCTCGAGCTGGGCGGCGAACGAGCGTTCGTGCTGAACGCCCAGGCTCCCTTGCTCGACTGGTACGCGCGCTTCGGTTTCGTGCGTGACGGCGAGGACTTCCTCGACGACGGCATCCCGCACGTCCCCATGCGCCGGGCGGCCATGCTCGCGCGCGCCCTCGAGCGGTGATCGATCCGCACGACTACTCGCCCGGGCATGCAGCAGCGCGGATTGATGACGCAGAGCGAGGCCCCTACTCGGTTCGCACGGCTGCATCCACGTGCCGATGCCCATGATGGGCTGGTTGTTCAACTGGGCGCGGGTCGGGACGACGGTGCGCATCCACCGCTGAGCGAGCGGGACTGCAGATGATGTGGAGCCGCCTGTGGGAATCGAACCCACGACCTACGCATTACGAGTGCGTCGCTCTGGCCGACTGAGCTAAGGCGGCGCGCCACGGTGTCCGCGACCGGGCACGAGTCTAACTGCTGGGCCGAACTCAACGTGCCGGGTACGGCTCGCGCAGTTCGAGACGCTCGACCGAGCGAGCGTCATGAGCCGGCAGCACGACAGCCGACTCGGCGCGGGCGAATGCGTCGAGCGCCTGGAGGCTCTTGCGGGCTGCACCCAGGTCCTCTGCCATCCGGTCGACGCGACCGGCCAGCATGGCGTCCTGCGAGTACGTCGCGTCGCCGGTGAGGACGTAGGTGGCGTCATCGCCGCGCACCACCAGCGACAGATGCCCAGGCATGTGTCCCGGTGTCGAGACCAGCAGCACCCGGCCGTCCGAGGTGAGCGGGTGGGTCGCCTCGAACGGCCCGTCGCCGGGTGTCAGGTCGATTAGTTCGGGATCGAAACCGCGTGGCCAGCGGTGGGGCAGCGCGCCGTGGTTGAGCCCGCCGAATCCGCGGGCGGCCCGGTAATTCGCGCGGCTGACCAGCACCGGAGCACCGACCACTTGGCTCAGCCCGTCAGCGTGATCGTTGTGCAGATGCGAGATGACGACCCCGGTGAGATCGCGAGCCGCATCGATGCCGAGTCCGGCCAGCTGCACGCCGATCTCGTCGGCAGGTTCGACGTCGACGTCGAGGGCGCGATTCAGAAACGGGTGGGTGCGCCGGATTACCCGCTCCAGCAACCGGCGGTTACCCGCTGCCGTGAGGGCCGAGGACGGCGACAACTCGCCGGTGTCGAACAGGAAACGTCCTTCCGGGTGTTCGACCAGGAACGTGAGCATCGGCAACGGGATCGTCCAGTCGCGATCGCGCAGGACGGCCAGGCGGCGCCCGAACACGGTGCGCTCGAGACGGGAGGGTCCCGGGGCTGCGAGGTGGGCCGGGCGCAGCCGCACCTGCCCGGTCTGGATCGGCCGGATCCGGATCCCGATCGGCGCGGGTTCACCCGACGTCGGCAGCACCGAGACCCAGCTGGGTGAGGATGGTGGCCATGTCCTGATACACCCGCTCGCAGACGAGATGCTCGCCGTCGAAGAGGAAGAACGCGGCCATCCGCGCGGTGAACGAGCGACCGGTGACCGGCTCGCCGAACAGGCTGCCCTGATGCGTGCCCATGAGGGTGAACTCGACGATCACCGCGTCGTCTGCGTGATGCATCGCGATCAGCTCGTTGCGTTGATCGGGGAACGCGGCGCGCGTCTGTGCGTAATACGCCATGACCTCATCCGGGCCGTCCATGACCTGGCCGGTGGCTACGATCTCGTAGCGCGGATGCTCGAAAGTGGCCAGCGTGACGTCGAAGTCGTGCGTGTTCTCCGATTCCATGTGCTCGCGAACGACGCGCTCGCGGTGTGCCCGCAGCTCGCCGTCCAGGAGCGTCATCGCACTCAGCCGGCCGCAGCTGGGGTGATCACTGCGAACATCCCGCCCTGCGGGTCAGCGACGTCGGCATGCCTGCCGTAGGGCATGTCCATCGGCCCCCGCAACACCTTGCCGCCCAGCTCGGTGATCTTCGCGACGGCTGCGTCAGCGTCGTCGACGGCGAAGTAGACGCGCCAGTGCGGCGGTACCTGCGCGGGCACCTCAGCCGGCAGCGTGCCGATGCCGCCGACGGTATTCCCGTCGATCTCGACGGTGGCGTAGTCGAAGCCCTCATCACCGATCTCGGTGTAGGTGTAGCCGAAGACCTTGGCGTAGAAGTCCTTCGCGCCCGCGTAGTCGCGGGACATGAACTCGTTCCAGACGAACGTGCCGCTTTCCCCGACGACGCGCACACCGTGATGCGTGCCCGCCTGCCAGATGCCGAAGAACCCGCCGCCGACCGCCTCGAACAGCGCCATCCGACCGGTGCCCATCACGTCCATCGGGGCCATGACCGATCGGCCACCCGCCTCCTGCACGGCCTGCGCGGTTGCATCCGCGTCGTCGGTGGCCAGGTAGGTGGCCCACACCGGCGGGTGGCCGCCTTGTGCCGGCATGCCGTTGATGCCGCAGACCGCGCGCCCGTCGAGGGTGGCCATGGCGTAGTTGCCGGTGTCTTCGCCGCCGACGTCGATCTGCCAGCCGAACAGCTGGGCGTAGAAGTCGCGGGCGGCGCCCGGGTCGGAGGTCGTCAGGTCGACCCAGCTCGGGGTGCCTTGCGGCCACGGTGTGTCGCGGGTGCTCATTGCGGTGTCCTCTCCTCGTAGGCCTTGCGGCTGCCGCATAGGGACGCTAGCGCGCACGCGTGCCGCCGGCCGTCGCCGGTCATCCGGACGACAACCTTCTCTCCCGGGACGTCGTGACCGATGACGCGTCCCTCGCCATCGGGCGTCTGGACGTCTTCACCGACTGCGGGCGCCTTCGCCGCGAACTGCTCGTATAGCGGATGCTCGTACTTTGCTCTAGCATGCAATACATGCCGCACTCGAAACGCCCTCACAAGCGTGTATCCGAGCAGATGAAGCGTGCCGTTGTCTACGTTCGCATGAGCATCGACCGCACTGGCGAGGGCGCGGGTATCGAACGACAAGAGGAAGCCTGCCGCGCACTCGCCCTCGCACGCGGCTGGGAAGTCGTGGGCGTTGTCTCGGACGTGGTCAGCGCGACGAAGGTGCGCATGCAAGATCGTCCCGGATGGGCCGAGGTCGTCCGCATGGTCGAAGCTGGCGGGGTT
>JAABUT010001333.1_pt1 | contig 28848 bp, 30 predicted proteins | sample 5559281 | NCBI WGS metagenome assembly JAABUT01 (sample SAMN10711880, study PRJNA513359) | rock metagenome | isolation source: Antarctica rocks | place: Antarctica: Victoria Land, Ricker Hills nord | collected 2016-01-04
AAAACAACCCAGCGTACCTATGATTTTTTCATCATATCGTTTCGTCAAAAGTTCCATACCATTTTTTAAAGAAAGTTACGAATTTTACCTCTTTGGTTCTGGCTTGTCCAGGTTAGGATATTACTATTTCCGGAATATGGTGCAAGAGAATATTACGGACTTGTATTTGGAAGGCTATTAATGTGGATGTTCTTTATTTTTATTGCTACTTATCTTTTTATGCTTGGTAAAGAATATATACAAATACGTGCCTATGGAAGATAAGGAATGATAAAGAGGAATATTTAACTTCTGCTATTATCTTTTTTATTGGTTTTGTCACTCTGCTAAGCATTAGTTAAACGACTGCCGAAATTCCAACGGTGAAAGCTTCGTCTTTGTTTTGAACAGTTTACTGAACGACTGCGGATGCTCAAAGCCCAGTTCGTAGGCAATTTCACTTACAGTCAACCCGGTAGTCGATAATTTTTCTTTGGCTTTTTCTATCAGCGTATGGTGTATATGTTGCTGTGCATTTTGCCCTGTAAGGGAACGCAACATATCACTTAAATAACTGGGTGAAAGGTGTAGCTGTTCTGCCAGGTATTGCACCGTTGGCAATCCCTGCCGTAGCGACGTTTCGCTGTTGAAGTAATTGTCCGTTATGTGTTCCAGCCTCTGCAACAGATCATTGCTCACCGCCTTGCGCGTGATGAACTGACGTTTATAAAAACGATTAGCATAGTTCAGCAATAACTCTATCTGCGATATAATAACGTCCTGGCTGAAATCATCTATGCGGCTGCTTAATTCCTCTTCAACGATTTTAAAAAGTGTAATAATGGTTTCCTTTTCTTTATCTGACAGGTGCAAAGCTTCATTGGCAGTATACGAGAAAAAACCATAGTGTTTTATTTTCTTTGTCAAAGGATAGCTCAGCAAAAAATCGGGATGTATGAGCAAAGTATAACCTGAGTTGTCTCCGTTGTCATCATCACTTCCAATAACCTGGTTAGGACCGGCGAATAGTAAACCACCTTCATCAAAGTCATAGTAACCCTGGCCGTATCTTACCTTTCCACTAAGTTTTGCCCTGTACGATATTTTATAAAAATGCAGCACGTGTGGATTTGGCATATTGCGCAAGTCAATCGTAACAGCTGAGGTATCAATCAAACTAATCAGCGGATGCAATGGTTTGGGTAAATGAAGCAACCTGTGTGCTTGTGTTATAGAATCAATTCTGTAAGCGTTACTCATCTTTTCCATAGTTGAAATTACTACAGTTAAAGCCGGCGATAAGAATTACTGCCGGCTATTCAATTTTTACCAGGGAATTTCACCTGTTTGGGGATTAAATTCTTCACTGATGTATTTTCCTGTTGGTCCATCGTTGCCAATCAATGCATACTTAGCTACACGTGCTGCGGCTTCTTCCACAGTACCTGTTCCCCGGTGATGATTGAAATCGGTTTTGGTAAAGCCCGGATCAACCATATTTACTTTAACTGGTGTATCCCGCAGTTCATAAGCTAAAATGAGCGAGTACATATTTAGCGCTGATTTTGAGGGTTGATACACTGCTCCTTTATGATGGTAATATTCGCCTTTTGGATCATTGGCTAATGTGAGCGAACCCTAGCTTGAGCTTACCATAACAATACGTGGCTCCGGTGATTTTTTCACCAGGTCTATAAAAGCCTGTGTTACCCTTACCACGCCAATCACATTGGTATCAAACGCTGCTGTAAACTGTTCAGGCGTGGCTTCTAATGCCGCCTGCGGAAAGCCACCGGTAATGCCTGCATTATTAATGAGCACATCCATCACATCAGTTCTGTTGCCGATTGCTGTACGGGCAGCTTTTACCGATTCGGAATTGGCAACATCTATTTCTATTGCTTCTACGTTGGTCAACCCTTCCGCTTTTAATTGTTCTACCGCGTGTAAGCCATTGTTTAGATCCCGGCTACCCAGGTAAACATAAAAGCCTTTTTGCAATAGCTGGCGGGCCGTTTCAAAGCCAATGCTTTTATTGGCTCCTGTAATCAATACCTTCTTCATTTTTTGGTTTTTTAAGTTACACGGCAAGCTCACTTGCTGCCATTTAGTTCTTGTATGCAAATTGAGGGTATTTGTAGCCAAAATGAGAAAGTTGAAATAATACGGAGGACTTTTGACTTTTCCGAAAAGATACAAACGGTCAGCAGCCTGGCGACCCGGCAAAATTGGCAAAGGCATTGATAACAATCGCAAATGAGAAACAGGGTCGCTATATTTTCTTGCAGGCACTGATGTCATTGGGCGCAGCAGAACAGGTAGCAGCTACGCTACAGCAGCAAACCAATGCATATAGGGATTTGTCAGGTTCCCTGGCTTTTGAATAATTGAAGCAAAGGTTGAATGAAAGCTACTTCGGTAGCTTTTGTTTTTTTATGTAGCCAGCAGTAGAGTTTTAATTAAACATCGTTGTCACTCACTTGTACTATGAGTTAGTGGCCTCGACAGAAAGGACAGTAGTTCTTCTCCGTTCTTTTATATCTTTTTATTAGCTTTTGTAATTCTATTGCCGGATGAAGTCCTGCTATCAATAATGATTTAAGTGATCGTTGGAACACTTAAATCAGCGGGGGTAAGATTTTTTATGTGAACAACTTTTGTGACTGATTAAACACTGTCATGTCACTTACTTGAAGGGCTGTGTTGTTTCCACAAGTACAAATGAGATCAGTAGCATTAAAAAAGAATAGCCAGTTAGATTTGAGTTATTAACTAAATTGATAAATTCCATAAATAAGCTCTATCAATCTGTTTAATATACTTTGTGAAAGCGGTCATGCTTTTTTTAAAATTGAACTGATTATGAATATGGGAGGTATTGGAAGACCATCTTTCTAGTTCATCTATTTCGGGTATTATATCGGCCCACAAGTCAGAAAATTGGGAAGGCTCGCTTCCAAATTCCCAAAAGCCCATTCTTATTCCAATATGTTCTAGCCAAAATTGAAGTTCATTCTTGGATGTAAGAGAACTTTTGATTAGACTATCAGCCATTCTAGTAGTCAGTTGTAGAAGAAGACAAGCTCTTGCAATAATTCCATAGGGGTCTATATTAAATTCAGAAACGGGTGGAGGAATTCTATTCTTTGCTCGACTAAACATGTTATTGTCAGTCCCGAAAGTTTCCCTCCTTAAAAATTTTATAAGTGCCGAACTTGATGGGGTATTAGGATTCATTCCTACATCTTGTAACAACACTTTTAAATCTTTGTTAATATCTAGATTTGCAATGCTGGAATAGCCGAGCTGTTTATATATAAACTCTAATGAGAATCTTAAAAGAGAATCATTGTAGAGATTATTCGGGGCAGAAACAAACCATAATTCCTTTAAAAAGCTAATCCTTTTCTTTATATCATCAAAATCTCTTGAAATACTTAGATCAAATTTTTGAGGTCTGTAACTAACTGTGTTTCGAAGATCATGGTCATCATTAACAATAGCCATATCAAAACTCCAATCTGCTAGCCAACTCGATGCTAATTTTCCAGGCAGTACTGATCCTGGAGGAAATCCTGTAGCATCTATCCAACTTTTTAGAGATATGCCTTGACTGGAGATTGTTCTTAATACCTTTTCCCCATTATTAGGTTCATTTAACCATTGTTCTAATGCAAGTTTTGCAAAGGCATGGGTACGGCTTTCTCTGCTAGAGCATGCAGCTATTTTTATGTCTCCATTTGCTTCGACTAATATATTTTTCCCATTAAAAACGCCAATGCCTTGACTTGCTAAAAAAGACATTATTCCCCTTAATTCTGCATAATATGCGTTATGGATAGCATTTCCGATATCACCTTCCAAAAATGCATGGAGAGAAGTTGAAAGGTATGACCAAGCATTATAGCAGTGGATAAATACAGACGAAGCAATATATTCAATGATATGGCTGTTATTATATGAACCCGCTGTCGCATCAATTCGTATTTGCCTTACAGGATCTCTTAAATAAATATTAGTATTGTTGATCCACGAATAGTTCACGTTATAATTTGCCTTTAGTGAAGCGAGAGCTAACTTTATATGAACATCTGAAGCAATATTTAAATTAGTTATCGCCATTATAACCCTAATTTTTCGATTACTTCTTTTGCCACTTCCGAAATCGTAATAGTCCGGCCATCTTTAGTTATGACTCTTTCTGACTTAACCAGTATTCGCATCAGTTGTCTTCTAAACTCTCTGTACCCGCTGCTTCCTTTAAATTGATTTTGATTCTGCCGTATAATATCTTCTTGAGGATTATTTGCATCGAAAGCGGAAGAAGTTCGCCACTCAAACTCATTTACTAATTCCTTCGCTATTTCTCGAATGAATTCATTGATTAGATCATCTACTCTAAAAGCCTCAATTATTAAATCTATTATTACATCGTTTGTATAACTTTCATAATCTATATCGACAAAAAACTTCTGTAAGTTCAAATTTTCATTTGCGACAAAACACATATCATTAAATACATAAAATATCGCCCTTACTCCCTGATCAGTTGTAAAAAAACTTAGTTTACTTGTGAATGCAACGTCAAGCTTACTCTCATGATCAATAGAACTTGCACTTTCTCTACTTCTTAAATTCATAATCCAACTCGCCTTTGATAACTTCACTTCTTTGTGAATCTTGTCCCAGATGAAGGTTAAAAAGGCACCCTGCGTTTCTTTATCCCATTGAATTACATCTTGTTCACCTTCGTGCAATTCTCCTCCAAATAAGCCCCCAATTTTACCTTCCCACTTTTTTACAAAAGTTGCTGTAAGCGAGTTGATAAAAGCATTTTGAGAAACCGGGCCAGCCTTAACATCACCATAGTCTCCCAACATATTGATTCTTTCAAACCAGGGGCTACTAGGTTGTTTCCACAAGATTTCTGTAAGTTCTTGGGCTCTAACCTTTTTATAAATATCCGGCCCATTTGCATCCTGATCTAACCACTCCTGAATGCGAAGTAGAGGCATTAGATCATAAGCCAAGCTTGTATTTATTTTTTTCGGTTTAATATTTATCGTGTAAAATAAATAGGCCTGCCAAGTAAAGTCAAGATCATGAAATGCGACAACAGGTAGATCATAATGTCCTTCAATTTTTTTTATTCTGTCAAACGCTTTAATTCGATGTTGTCCATCAATTATTTCAATTGGGGAGAGCTGGGGTAACCATTCATTACTCCATATTTTTTTGGGAAGTAATAAGTTTGCTGTTCCATCCTCATTGTCCTCAATTCTAATAACTTCATCTTGATTAATCTGCTTGTCTTTACGAATGCTATTATCATTAAGTAAATTCGCTATTATACTTGTCGGTAGCCAACCTGGCATCCTTAGATTTTTGTACGCATCTGCTTGTCGTTCCTGATCAGAAAGGGTTGACCAAGGAAATCCGCCTTTAACAAATTCTCTAATTTCGGTTGATCTTATTTCGCTATGTTTTCTCTGACTGTACGGTTCATCTGTTCTTGTTACATATGCCTTTCGAGCATGAACATCGTAAATTCTTTTTAGTAATAGGGCCGGGATATTGAACAAGTAAAAATGCGGTTTAGGCTTCTTTCGATTTTTTTCATTATACCGTGGCACTTCATCCCACTCATTTAACCATTGATTTACTCTTAAAGCTCTTATTTTATTAAACCTTTCGTAAGTAATGTTGTTTCTAGTAAGTTCAGCTAATGATGTAGATAGTCCTTCTCCAGCTACCCATTTTCTATACTGATCTTCTGTTAAACTCAAGGCTAAATGAAAGTCCAATCCAATTGATATGTTTTCAAAATTGTTTGCAACGTCATCAATAGTATATCCTATTCTTAGCAGCCGCTCCTTTAACAGTTCTCTTGTAAGAAGCCCGACGGCACCCACTTCATATAATTTCGAAAAGTCGTAAGGAACTTCCGTTCTTCTTCGATATATTTTTTCAGCTGCTCCTGAAACAACTAATGCACTTCTTAAGTTAGTAAAATGTTTTCCTGGCTCCATTACAAATAAACCTTGCATTTCACCTTTATTATATTTATGTGCAAACAAGTCCATATTTTCATGATGAGTAAAGATGGCTGCAACTAATGCAAATAATTTTATTTGATCTGGGTAGTTCTGTATATCGTTCCAATATTGAGGGATTGGATTATTAAATTGTAAAATACCTAACCTGGACAAGCCAGAACCAAAGAGGCAAAAAAGAAAAGTTGAATTTTTTTAAAATCCCCTGAAAGCTAAGGTGGTATTCCTTTTCAGAGAAGGCTAAAAAATATCTTGCCATTTTTGGTTAAGTTTTAAGTTGTTAGATACTAAAAAAGACTTAAACACTGGCTCATCAATTCCTGCCTCACGATTTATATATTTCTGTATTTCATTATTAATTACAACTTCTATCGCTTGGACTGAATCATACTTAGTCCAAGAAGTTCTAAGTCGAGTGATGTCAGGAAAGAGAGACATTTTGTTTTAATTTAGCAATGATTAAATACTCAATTACCTCTCTTTCATGATCTTCAAATCTTCCCAGTGTGCTATGTTTATGATCGAGAGTTCTTACAATAATATAATAGTCGCTCCCTTCAAACTTATCCTTAGAAAGAGCTATTAATTCTTCAATCAAAACCACTCCTGATGCACTATAACTTAAAACCATTTGAGCAGATTTTTTTATTATCGCTAAAAACATCGTTTCAAATGCTTGTAGAGCCTTAGACTTTTGTGAAAATGGAGATTGATGTCGGTCACTCCTATAGCGGCCTTTGTAATCAATAACAGGATAATCATATTTAATTAAGGTCTCAAGAGCATGGTAAAACCTGGAATAATGAACGGGTGCATATGGAGGATCGGCGTAAACGGTGCTTTTTTCAGGTATGTTTGCAAGACATTCTTCAAATGATAGAGTGGTCGGTTCCAATTCCTTTAAAGAATTATCCAAAGACTGAACTAACTCCTTAAGTTTCTTTTTAAAAAGGTCGTATAAGCTTTTCTGCCGGTAATAGATAATGTTATTTACCGCTTCATCTGTGTTTCCATCTCTATATTGTGCGAAATGTCCTGTACTTTGGGTAGAATAAGACATGGCAAACATAATACTCGATAATATTGCATAATACACAGGGGCATCATGAAAGTGCTCGGCCGTTTTTCGTAATGCATCAATCCAAACGCATTGTTCAAAGGACCAGTAAGTGCCGGAATAGTATTTAGTGAACAAATGAAAATCTGTTTCAAAATTTTCATCAGTATACAAAGCTCGTTGCGATAACTCTATTCTTTGATATTCTTCTATTGTGTCAACCTTTGAATAGTCAAAAAAAAAGTCGTTATAATTTTCTTCAAACCACGATAAATGTTTACTTACGATAGTATCGATCTGTTCAATCAGTTCCTCCGAATTATAAGAAGACAAATCTGAAAAATAAGTATGAGCTAATATTCGAGAATAATTTTGAATGTCGTTACTTATGAAGTTGTATCTTCTTCTCAAAGCAGCAGAGATCGAACATGAGCCAGCAAACAAGTCACAGACCCACTCCCCCTGACAATGTATTTCATTGATTGCTGATGTTACATAATTAATAATAGGTTTTTTTGATCCCATATATTTTATAATATGTGGGATGTCAGCAATTAATAACGTTTCTATTGCGTCTGCTGTTTCTCCCACACCTACTTCCAGTTGCACTTCACTATTTTCCATTGTGTATTTTCAGCGGCCAAATTAGCCCTTAATTTACATTAAATTTATAGGTGCAGGAGGCATCGTTGAAAAAAAATCCAAGTTTCAACATGTTATTAAGATCGGGAGGCTTATAAAGTACTCATTTTTTCTATGTTCTTTTCAAAAAGGCATGCATGTTCGTCTCTGAAAGATAACGGACAGAAATCGTTGAATAGAGTTATACAAGTACAATTGAGTGACACAACGATGCTTAATAGTAGCACAAAAGCTAAGTACATGAAAGTTGTAAGTAATAAGTTGTAAGTAATAAGAACCATTTATCCCCCATTTTATCTGTATCAAACACATTTACCGGTTCAACGCATTCATAAACATTTCGGGATAACGGTTGCCCGATACAATGCCTGCGGGCATAATAGCTTCGATGCTTTGTAAGTCATTAGCGGTAAGTTTCACACTTTCTGATGCAATGTTTTCTTCGAGGTAATTTATGCGTTTGGTGCCAGGTATGGTAATAATATCTTCACCTTGCGCAAGCAACCAGGCAATGGCTAATTGTGATGGTGTGCAGCCCTTTTCGGCAGCCAGCGTTTTTATTTTCTGTACCAACTCAAGATTTGTAAAAATTTTCGCCCTGGTAGCGTGGCATCCGGGCACGACCATCTTTTATGTCTTCAGGCTTTTTGAACGCTCCGCTTAAAAAACCCCGGCTCAATGGAGCATAAGCCACCAGTCCAATTCCCAATTCGCGGATGGTTGGCAAAACCTCTGACTCTATATCGCGTGTCCACAAAGAGTATTCTATTTGCAAAGCCGTGATGGGATGTACGCCGGCAGCCTTGCGTATAGAAGCTGCCGAAGCTTCGGATAAACCAATATGACGACCACACCTTTTTGAATAAGATCTGCCAGCCCACCAACCGTATCTTCAATAGGTACATTAGGGTCTACACGTGCAGTAGTATAAAGATCGATGTAGTCAGTCTTTAGCCGTTGCAGGCTGTGCATGACAGCATTGCGAATGTAGTCAGGGCGTCCGTTTACAGGTCCATAGCCTATAGCTTTATTAGGTCCTGGCGCAACCATCTGCCCGGTTTTTACAGAAATAAATGCTTTATCCGTTTCCCTTTTATAGCCTGGGCAATCAGCAGCTCGTTATGCCCGGCAAGGTAGTAATCAGCAGTATCCAAAAAGTTGTGTCCGAGTTCTAAAGCTCTTTCAATAGTAGCAATAGATTCCTTTTCATCTGATTGTCCGTATGCACCAGACATGCCCATACATCCCAATCCTACGGCTGATACAAGCGGTCCGTTTGTTCCAAGTTTTCTGTTCATGGTTTCATTGTTTTGTTTCGTGAACAAAATTGGTAACAACAGAGCAGAAGCAGCCGGACAAAACGTATTAGTCCCCTGACAAATCCTGAACGAAAGTGCCTGGTGTTTTTCCGGTTAGCTTTTTAAACAAACGAGAGAAATATTCCGGATCGTTGTAGCAGAGGTCGTAGGCAAGCTCCTTCACAGAAGCACTTTCAGCATAGTAAAGACGACGTTTCGCTTCCAGTATTAGCCGGTTAGTGATGAACTCTTTCGGCGAAATGCCGGAGTAGTATTTAACAATGCTGTATAAACTATTGATGTTCACAGCCAGTTTTTCAGCAATCTCATTTACCGTTGTGTGATCAGTAAGGTTGTTTTCTACGAGGAGTTTGAAACGAATGTATGTAGAGAGCTTATCGTCTGCCGGTTTTTTATTAGTGGCGAAATAGGCTGCATTAATTTCTGTAAGCAAACTATTGGGGTGTGCCAAAATCAGCTCAGGGTCGGTATCCATGGACTGCAATAAATTAAGCAGACTTTCGAAAACACAGGTAAGTCTTGCAGCAGCAGATGAAGTAACCGGATTTTTTGGTTGTTCAGAGGATTAACAAGAAAGGCATATTGTTTGGGAAGAAGCGAAAGACAGTGTTCATCAAAGCCGAGTTTGAAATAGTTGGTGCCCCGGAGTGCCGCAGGTAATTGGTGTATTTGATGAGGAACGATGAAGAGAAGCTCGTTATTAGCGAATGGATGAAGGTTTATCAGCAAGAGGGCATTGATGCACTGCTGAAGATGAACTATGGCACCAATAAAAGTTTAATGGAAAGTCATGCAGCTAACATTGGTGAATTATTTACCAAAGAACCTCCGCGAAGTATAGGCGAAGCGATTATAAAAATAAAAGAACTTACCGGCATAGAACGCAGTCATACCCGTGTGCGGGCATTTATGAAACGACATAATTTTCGCTTTTTAAAAACAGGGCATATACCGGCAAAAGTAAATAACACAGAGCAAAATAATTGGGTGGAAAAAACGCTCAAACCTGTTATCAAAACCGCACAGGACGGAGAAGTTCACCTCTTGTTCATGGATGCCGCACACTTTGTATTGCAGCCCTTTCTTTGTTGTCTGTGGTGTGTTGCAAGGATATTTATAAAAGCATCGCCTGGCCGCAACCGTATCAATGTAATGGGTGCGGTCAACGCCATTACCAAAGAAATATCTACCTACTCCAACACCACCTACATTTGCGCCAACTGCCTTATTGCTTTTCTAAAACAATTGAAAGAACAGTATAATGATAAACCCACTGCTGTTGTTCTGGACAATGCACGCTACCAACACTGCTTTGTAGTAAAGACTTTTGCCAACTCACTGGGTATCCACTTGCTCTTTTTACCTCCATATTCACCTAACCTTAATATTATAGAAAGACTTTGGAAGTTTACTAAAAAGAAAATTCTTTATGCACATTATTATGACTCTCCAGCAATGTTTCACAACGCAATTACATCCTTTTTTGAAAACATCAATCAAACTAACAAACCAGAACTTGAAAAATTATTAACTCTTAACTTTCAATTCTTTGATAATAACATTGCACATTCTTATGCAGCGTGAAGTATAAAAATTGAATAATACAATGGCAGGTTTTTTTATCGCAATGCTGTTGTTTAACAGGATTTACTGCCAGAAAGTGAACAGTTGTACAAACCGGCAAAGTGTTCGACAACTATGATTTTAAAATTTTTTTCCGATAGAAGCACCAAGCCAGGGAACAAAGGTGTATTTATTTGCATCGGGTGTTAAACTTATGCGCCACATTACGTTTTGCTTTGCGTGTCGACGATATCCTATAGATGGAACAAAATTTACATAGTTATCACCCTTATATTTTATATTATTTCCAACAAAAGGTTCCTCACTTCTTGTCCATGTTAGCCCGACCGGCTTCAATAAAAGATCTGTCACTTTTTAGTGCAAACAAATAATTGATACCAACAGGAATAGTCAGATAAAAAGCATTTTCAGTATAGAAGCCTACACCAATTCGTGCTCCAAGCCCAGGTTCTTTTGTCAATTGTCTCTCATAATTTACAGACCCGAACAAACCATTGCCGCCTGCTTCGAGATAAATGTCATTTTTTTTAAAAGTACTTTGTGCACATGTGTAAGTCACCCCTTCAAAAATAAAAAATGCCAAAAGAAGATTTTTCATAAGCAGGATATATTTTAATTATTGCAACATAAGTATTTCCAATAATTCTTTCTAATATTATTTTCTACTTTACACTGTAATAAATTCAATAAAATTTATGAAGCAATTTTTGAGAATATTACTTATCGCAACTCTTTTTGCAAATACTTCCTGTAAGGTTGCTAAAACCAGCGGAACTAAAGATGATGGAAAAATAGAAGTTGATTTTGTACAGGTGAATGATGTGTACGAAATAGCGCCGATAGCAGGCGGTAAAGAAGGTGGAATGGCAAGGGTAGCAACCTTAAAAAAGCTATACAAACAAACAAATCCAAATACATTTTTAGTGATAGCCGGAGATTTTATCAGCCCTTCGGTCTACAATAGTTTACAATACAACGGTGAGCGGGTCAGGGGAGCGCAAATGATAGATTGCATGAACGCAGCAGGGATGGATCTTGCAGTTTTTGGTAATCATGAATTTGATTTTTCTGAAAAAGATTTGCAAAACAGGATTAATGAGTCTGAATTTTTATGGATTTCATCTAATACTTTTCATAAGATAAAAGACAGTATTGTTCCCTTTACAAAAACTAATGCAACCGGTGCAATTCCCTTTCCTCAAACCTATATAATGAACGTAAAGGATGCAGACGGAACAACCGCTAAAATTGGTTTTATTGGTCTTACCCTTCCATCAAATCGTGCGGAATATATTAGTTACAAAGATGCATTGACAACAGCAACATATTTGTACAATCAGCTTAAAGATTCTGTAGATGCGATAGTAGCTATAACACACCAGGCCGTTGCTGACGACATAAAACTTGCAACCGCATTGCCTGGTCTGGCTGCAATAATTGGTGGCCACGAACATTTGGGAGTCTTTGAAAAAATTGGCAATGTAAACATAACCAAAGCAGAATCTAACGCACGTACCGCTTACATTGTTAAACTTGTAATTGATAAAAATACACATCATTTTACAACTACGCCTCAACTTAAGTATCTCAATGAAAAGGTTGCCCTTGACAGCGCTACGGATAGGGTGGTGCAGAAATGGAAAAAAATAGCAGAAGATAATTATGCATCACTGGGCTTTGACCCAAAAAAGATTGTTATGACATCCGGTGAAGTGCTGGACGGCAAAGAAGCAGACACGAGAAACACGTCAAAAAATTTTACAAGACTGATAACACGGGCAATGGCCTTTGCATGTCCACAGGCTGATGTGGTTATTTTCAATTCAGGTTCAATACGGCTAGATGATATACTGACTCCTCCCGTTTCTCAATATGATATTATTCGCAGTTTACCTTTTGGCGGCGGCATAGCAGAAGCAGATATGAAAGGAAGTTTATTGGTACAGGTATTACAGGCAGGTATGAAAAATAAGAATAGCGGAGGTTTTTTGCAATACCAGCCTGTCGTTTTTAATAATACCAATAATTCATTTATGATAAACAACGCCCCGGTGGATACTGCTAAAACTTATCGCGTAGCTATGTCTGAATTTTTATTCAGCGGAAAGGAAAGTAATCTTGCTTTTTTAAATCCGCAAAATCCTGCTATTATAAAAACTTATCCTGCAGATACATCAGCAGCTAATCCAAAATCGGATATCAGGCTTGCTATTATAAAGTATTTGGAAAGTAAAAAATAGAGAGTTGCGGAAAACTGAGGGAGGTTTGCAAGCTTTGAACCACGAAGACACAAAGGCTCAAAGCAGCACGAAGAAAGTATTCAGCTTAAAACATTTACGCTACTTCGCTTTTTATCCGTTCCCTGTAGTTAATGACTGCTTTTATAGCGCCATAGGTGACATCATCTCCCATCTTTTCTTTTATGCCTTTAAAAGTTATACCAGGTTCCGAATCAATTATATTTTGTATTTTCTTAAGGTTACTATTATTGACCAGGTCAAGTATATCCACTTCTCCTGTAGTTACAAATTCAGCAAGGTGACCTTCAATTGTACTTATTGCCATGCTTCGATCAGCAGCAATGTCAGGTATTGATTTGCCTTGTTTAAACATCTCAAGACTAAGGCGACGACTTTCACCTTTTTCCATATTTGCGGGCTTAACCGGTTCAGACAATTCAACCCGTGCTTTTTTATTTTGCTCTGCAAGCCGCAACAGTTCATCTATATTAACTGCATTATGTAAAGCATCTGCTAATTGCAAAGCTTGTTTGACCCGTTGTCTTTTTCTTTCAAACAAAAGCATCAGTTCATGCAATTCTTTTACATACCTTTTTACCTTTTTCTTGCCCTTAACTTCATCAATATGATTTTTAATTTCTGCAATTATTTTGGTTTCCAGTTCTACGATAAAAAAATTAGTGGCGGCAGTTGTGCGTTCGTGCAGGTCCTTATATCCGTCTTCTTCGCATGTTAAAAACAAATACTGAAGCTTTTTAATAAATTTTTGGGCTACCTCAAGTTGGTAACTTGTATGACTATTCAACTCCGTTGCCCATTTAATGCATTTCTCTTTCCCGGGTATCTGCCTGTTTTCATACTCTTTCAGGTGACTGTCTACTGCACTTGCTATTTTTTGAAAATCAAAACTTTGAAGCAATAAATGACGGACAAACGCTCTTTGCTCAAGCTCAAGTGTTTGCTGCAAAACATCTTCTTCAAGCTCACTTTTTACAAACGCTGCTACCCTGCTATCTGTACTTATGCAGCCAGGTGAAATCTTTGAATGCAACACCAAACCCTGCAAACTGGTAAGGCGGCTCAGCGATACATATACCTGACCGGGAGCAAATGAAGCTCCGGCATCAATGATTGCTTTTTCAAAAGTGAGTCCCTGGCTTTTGTGAATGGTGATAGCCCAGGCAAGACGGATGGGATATTGCTTAAAAGTACCTAATTCTTCTTCTTCAATTGAATCATTTTCATTGCTGTACTCGTAACGGATGTTTTCCCAGGTCTCCTGTTCCAGCTCGAGTTCTTCTGCTTCATTTGGAAAGGTTACAAAAATTTTTTCACGCTCAATTTTTGTTATAGTGCCTATTTTTCCATTATAAAATCTCCGGTTTTCACCTTTATCATTTCTGATAAACATAATTTGAGCATCTTTTTTTAATTGCAAAACTTTTTCTGCCGGAAAAGATTTTTCATAAAACTCTCCCGAAATTTCCGCCTCATAATTATATATTTTTCCCGGCAGCTTTTCGAGTTCACGACTGTTTATTAAATCAGCTTTACTGTTATGGCTGGTGAGCGTTATAAACTTTTCTTCTTTTTGTGGTAAAAAGGCTGGATTATAATATTGATGCAAAAGTTGTAAATCATCGTCCGTACAACAATTGTTTCTTATGTTATTGAGTATGTTTATGAATACATCATCTTTTTGCCTGTATATTTTCTTTAACTCTATAAATACAGGCGGTGCATGCTGCAGTACTTGTGAGTCGAAAAAGAAGGGGCTTTTATAATATTCCTGCAATATTTCCCATTCATGGTTTTGTACAACAGGCGGCAATTGAAAAAGGTCGCCTATATACACCATTTGTACTCCGCCAAAAGGCATCAAAGGTTGTTTTCTTACATGCCGCATTACTGTATCCACTGCATCGAGCAGGTCAGCTCGCACCATCGATATTTCATCAATCACTAACACTTCAAGTTCCTGTATCACCTCCTTTTTGGCACCTGTTAACCGCAGGTTTCTCAAAAGACTTCCCCGGTTGTTGATCTCTCCGCTATACCTGCCCCACAACCCGCTCTCGGTGGGAACAAAGGGTCCGAAAGGCAGTTGAAAAAATGAATGGATAGTAACACCGCCTGCATTGATTGCAGCAACTCCGGTAGGAGCCACTACACCCATTTTTTTAAACGAATTTTCTCTTATGTATTTCAAAAAAGTGGTCTTACCCGTGCCTGCTTTGCCTGTAAGAAATAAATGCCTGTTGGTTTGATTTACAAACGCAACAGCTTTTTGAAAAATACTATTTGAAGGGTCAGGTTTCATGCTGCTATAAACAGTAAAAATAAAAGATTTTATAACCGCAAAAAAGGAAAAGTAAAATACATACAAAAAGCTGTAAAAGACAATCCTGCTATAGCTAAGCAATTACACCAGCGAGGTTACCGGAAGTGTAAAGCATCTATTTTAATATAAATTTTACCGTTGATTATCCTGGTCGGTTTTTTTTCAAAAAAAATGTATTATTACTTCAGGTCGCCCGAAGATATATAAGTTGCATCGGCATTAGCGGCAGAGCTGGTGTTTTGTAAAGACAAATTACTGTCGCTGACTACAGGAGAAGGTGTAAGATCGAAGCCTGCATTTAAAATCGCAGAGGTATGTGTGTACCAATCATCAGGGTAGCTGACAAATACGCAACTTCCACCTTTAATAGCATCAATGATGCGAAAATGTATACCATAAGGAACAGCGGGACAACCATAGCTTCTGCTTATAGCTCCTCTTGCGCCGGCTACAGAAGCAGTTACAAACCGGGAACCATGTAATACTATTGACCGCATTTTTACCCTGTCATTTATACCTGGTTCCATTCCGTTTAATTCCAGGCTATAGCCCGACCTGCCCTTATATGGCTGACCGGTAACAAGAAAGCCAAGACTGCTTTTATTAGAATTAAATAAGTTTGAAAAACTAGTCGCAAATTCCTCTCCGCTGTTTCTTCCATGGGAAACATAAGTATTGAACAATAACCTGCTATTGACGATATCTATTACATAGAGTCTTTTATTTCTGCTGCTTTGGCTATAATCACAAATAGTAAGGAGGTTTGTCTTATTTAACAACCCCTTACTTTGCAGGTATTGAAAACCTTTATACGCATTGAAAAATACATCTTTTTCGAGGCCATATTGCCCAAGACTAACTAAATCGTAAATAGAATCGGAAATCCGTTTAATAACGGGCGTACGTGATGAGTTGGAAAGTAATGCAGGAAATTTTTTATCTCCTCCTGGCGTGCCTTTTTTCTCATCGCCGGCAAAAGACTGAGCAGAAATGATAAGTAATGCTGCTAAAAATATTTTTCCTGTCGACCTGGATAGTCCTTGCATAAATTTTAATCTTGTATGTGTACTATTTACGTTTAGGGACGGCAAATTAAAAGATTTATTGTACTAAGCTAAGTTAAAAATTTTTAAGATTATCAATTTGGCGTGGATTTGCCTTAATAATCAACGCTTTTTTTACTTTTTTGTGTTTATTATAGACTAAAGTAAAGCCGCTTACGCAGCTATTATTTTATTTATTTTGATCTAAAGGAATATCTATTAAGGCATATAATATAGAGGGAGTTGTGCAAAATAAAATGAAAAAGATATAGAATTTTTAAAACTGTTACCATTAACAACCCGGAAAGCTGATATAATGAAATCAGATCAGGCGATTTGGAATGAATCGATTATAAATTTATAAAATTGATTTTTTTATTCATTAATTTGTTTTTTAAACATCCAATCCTTCAGAAATTTTTGATAATCAGTTATCGATTAATTAACCTGATTTTCATCCCGTTATTAAAATAAATACATTTTATACGTATTAATAAAAAAATGAAAAAAACAATTCTTGTTACAGGTGCTTCATCGGGTTTAGGCTTAGCGGCTGCCAACGCACTTTCCGCGCAGGGACATACTGTGTATGGCACGTAGCGCGATATAAACCGGATAAAAGGCGTATCATTCAATACTGTTGAAATGGATGTTACTGATGATGCATCCGTAAATGCGGCAGTTGATAAAATCATTAATGCAGAAGGCAGGATTGATGTGCTTGTGAACAATGCGGGAAACGGCATTACCGGACCGCTGTATGCCATGCCTGTTGCATATGCTAAGAAACAATTTGAAGTTAATTTTTTTGGAGTGGTACGTGTAAGCAGTGCTGTTTTGCGGGAATGATCGAAAGAAAACAGGGTTTGCTAATTAATATAAGTTCATTGGCCGGGCTGTTTGGTTTGCCTTACCAGGGCTTATATAGCGCCTCGAAATTTGCGCTTGAAGGTTACTCGGAAAGCTTGCGAATGGAGCTGCAAAATACAGGTGTAAAAGTTGCAGTTGTTAACCCGGGCGATTTTAAAACAGATTTTACCGGCAACCGCGAAAAGTTACCTTTTACACTGAATAATCAACAGTTGAAAAAAGAGTTTGAAGCTGCTGTTGCCTCCATGGAAAAAGATGAAAGCAAAGGCGCCAGTCCCTATAAGCTTGCGGCACAGATATGTAAAATAGTAGCAAAATCAAAACCGGCACATAATTACCTGGTTGGCGCAATTGGTCAGACTATTGTACCTACCCTTAAAAGCATGCTTCCCCATTCCATCTTTGTAAAGCTGATGAACGATCATTATGGGATAAAATAGTTATATAAACCTTAATGTAAGTTTTATTTTGTTAGAACTTAACTATTATAAGATATTTGGCACAAGCGGGAAACACAGCCGGAGTTGCCATAAAATAAAACGATGGTTGACCAAAAAAATGACAAAAATTAAGTGACAAAGCAGAATTAATTATTATGCAAGGCAAGAACAATAAAAAAACGATATGGGCTTGGGCTATGTTCGATTGGGCTAATCAATCGTATAACATGGTAATTACCTCTACTATATTTCCTGCCTATTATGTAGCCATTACTGCTAATAAGCAAAACGGCGATACAGTTTCTTTTTTTGGACATAGGTATGTTAATACAGTGCTTTCAAACTATATACTCGGACTTTCTTACCTGGTTATAGTAGCTATGTTGCCCATATTAACCTCTATTGCAGACTACCGCGGTCATAAGAAGTTATACATGCAGTTGTTTACATGGATGGGCAGTTTAGCCTGCGCCGGATTGTTCTTTTTTACAATGGATACGTTCAATTTCAGTATGATCTGTTTTGGCCTGGCATCAATTGGTTATTGCGGAGGATTTGTTTTTTATAATTCTTATTTGCCGCAAATAGCGACAATAGACCGGCAGGATGCAGTAAGCGCTAAAGGATTTATTTATGGCTTTGCGGGAAGCATCGTGGTGCAAATCATCTGTTTTATTTTCGTATTATCACCTCATACATTTGGTATTACTGATGACACTCTTCCGGCACGTATATCATTTTTGATAGTGGGTTTATGGTGGATTGGGTTCTCGCTCATCCCTTTTTACCTGTTGCCAAAAGGAGTACCTAATGCAGGATCACACCAATACAATGTGTTGACAGGCGGATTTAAGGAACTGGCTAAAGTGTGGAAGCGGGTGAAAGAATTGCCTTTATTAAAACGTTTTCTTCCTGCTTTCTTTTTTTATTCGGTAGGTGTACAAACCATTATGCTGGTAGCTGCAAATTTTGGCGCTAAAGAGCTGCATATGCCTGAAGAAAATCTTATAAGCATTATTTTATTATACAGCTTGTAGCTATCATCGGCGCTTCATTTACCGCAAAGCTTTCTTCAAGATATGGCAATGTAAAAGTACTGTCGGGAATAGTGGCTATATGGTCGCTGATATGTGCAGGCGTCTATTTTATCGCAAATGCACAACAATTTTATGTTGCAGCAGTACTGGTGGGCATTGTTATGGGCGGCGTTCAGTCTTTGTCGCGCTCTACTTATTCAAAATTTATTCCTCAAAACATTCCGGATACAGCTTCCTATTTCAGTTTTTATGATGTTACTGAAAAATTGTCTATTGTAGTTGGCTTATTTACTTTTGGTTTTGCAGAGGGGTTAACGCATGAAATGCGAGATTCGGCACTCGTTTTAGATGGATTTTTTGTTATCGGTTTACTGCTGCTATTATCATTGTTAGCTGCCGAAACAAAATCTCAACCATCAAAAGCTGCAATAGCCGAATTTCAATAGCGGAAGTGTCACAAGAACCTATAAAAATAAAAAAATTATTTTTTACCAATTGTAAACTTATCGCAACAATAGCAGTCTATTATTTAGTAGTAATATGATTGTGCTTATCGTATTAAAAGAGGCTGGATTTCTATCCGGCTTCTTTTTTTTTATAAAATTAGTTTTAACCGCCCGGTTTTCTAAGATGCATTGGGATAAAAAGCTTCTGACTTAGCAAATACATTGAAAGTTGTTTAAATTCGTTTATTAGCATTATTTACGGTTATCATACACTTCCCTGCGGCAGGTGTAATAGAGCATAGCGATAAAAAAAGTTGACGCTCCTTACTGCCGGCACAATCCTGATAAATGGACCTCAGCAAGTTGAAAGTAATCAAATGATTTTGATGCAAACAGATGGACTTGGAGCGGGAACTTTTTTCATATTAATTAAAGGAAATAGTTCAGATGATACGTCTTCGTACACTATTTCCGACTCACTTTTTTCTCCGGTACAAGCTAATGATAAAGAAAATGACATTGTGTCTGTAGCTAAAAAATTAGGGAGAAACAGCACTAAAACCGGCCACTTAGTATCTAACAACTTAAAACTTAACCAAAAATGGCAAGATATTTTTTAGCCTTCTCTGAAAAGGAATACCACCTTAGCTTTCAGGGGATTTTAAAAAAATTCAACTTTTCTTTTTTGCCTCTTTGGTTCTGGCTTGTCCAGGTTAGGTGAATATTACAATAATAGGAGAGATTCCTCGGACTGGTACAAGTTAACGACTAATTTAGACGGGTTAATAAAGCTGACTTGTAAAAGCATAAACAATGATACAATTAAGTTTACCTTATATGACTACAACGGTAAAACGATTTTAAATTCTGCTTTTACAACTAACGCAATATCTTCTACCATCAAAACTGATGGACTTGCAGCAGGTACGTATTACGTCAGGTTAACTGCTGCTACAGGTTTTACTCCTTATATCCTTACAGACAGTCTTTTGACATATGCTAAATATCCTGCTGACCGGGAACCTGATAAATATCCTTACCAGGCGAATACCCTTTCGGCCAATGCTACAGTAACAGGTCATACAAGTTTTTATAATAATAATAAAATAGACAGTACGGATTACTTCAAACTCAGTTATACCGGCTCTGACGGTAATCTTAAATTCCAGGTAAATATTTTGCCTGCTTTAAGCGACAGCCTTGTACGCGGTATTCGTTTTGATGTTTTTAAAGATACCTTAGCCGCTCCCGTTTCCGCAAATATATTTTTACAGCAAAAGAATTTTTTAAACCTGACTTCTTTAACAGCCGGGACTTATTATATAAGAGTGCGCGGAAATCGCCAGGCGTTAGGTGGTGCAAGCGCTTATTCAATTACAGATTCATTCAGCGTTACCTTGCCCATAACCTTTATTAGCTTTAATGGAAGGGTGAATAACGGCGAAGCAAGTCTAAACTGGAGCACTGCAAACGAAATCAATAATAAAGGTTTTGAAGTGCAGAAAAGCACCGATGGTGAAACCTTCGCTCCTATCGGTTTTGTGCAGGGTGCAGGCAATACAGTAATAAATAATTATAGCTTCTCTGATCCTAAATTGTTAAGCGGTTCAGATTATTACCGTTTAAAACAAATCGATTTTGATGGTAAATTCATTTATTCTTCTACGATAAAGCTTAACTACTCAAAATTCGATTGGGCTATATCTGGCAATCCGGGCAACAGCAGTTGGATGCAATTACAGTTGGATAACGCTGCAAATGTTTCTGTACAAATAATTGCGATAAATGGAAATGTCATTAAAACCATTAATAAGGGAAATATCCCGCAAGGTTTTTATTCAATTCCATTAAATCTAAGCAACACAGGTTCCGGTATGTATGTGGTGAGACTATTAATTAACAATAAAGCCTATTCGAAGACGATTATTAAATAAAAAAGCCCGGACATAAATAGGTGAAAGACTTCTGCAACGGAGGTCTTTTTTTTATACCGGATTGAATATTGTTGTCGTTTTTAATTATGCTAAAGCCGGCTAAGCTACAGGTGCAGGTGATAACACTTGCACCTGTAAAAATTTGATTAGATTAGAAATGCGCAAAACCGGAAACATCAATACTTGCATTTGCTTCTTTCTACAAAGTGTTTATCTTTTTAACCTTTATGTTTTTAAAAAGCCTAACTGGTCTTATCTTTCAATTTACTTTCTGCAACAAAACGTCTATGACCTTTTTTATCTAACCAATAATACCTGGATTTATTATCAATGTATATTTTTTGTCCCTTCGGTCCCTGCTTTTCTTCATAGACTTTATCTACTACATCAGCTTTGCCTTTTGCTGCTAATTCTGAAGTTTTGTTGCCTACTTTTTTTGCAGTTTTTGAAATAGCCCTGCCGGTTTTTTGCACACCTTTTTTTATGCCGTGAGAAGTTGTGTCCTGTGCACCTGCATTTCCAGCAAAGAATAGCCCGATTGACGCAACGATTAAATAAGCGAAGATCCCTTTTTTCATAATTATTAATTTTTCAGTGATAAATGTTATTGTTGGTAAAGTTAGGCTTCTTGTAAGAGTAAAAACAAAATTCTATTTGGTTAATCCCTTCAAACATGGTAAAACATTTAGCCAAAAATACTAATCATTTTAGTCTTCAAATCATTTCTTATAAACCTTTGCACTTAATTCACCTAATTCTAAGCTTTTAAGTCTTAAAAGAATATAGAAAGCTTCAGTTTAGCAAAAAATGGAACACCTGCTGTATAACTTACTTCATCAACAGGAGCTGTTTCGTATTTCAATCTCGAAACGTACTCAATCTGCGACTCATACCATTTCTGATTAAAAAGGTTTTCTATTGAAATTCCAACTTCATATTTCTTTTTAGTGTAGTTAGCCGTGAGATCTGTAAGAAAATAACCTTTTGCTGTTAAACTGTAATCTCCATTTGCTGGCCTATCATGTAGATACCTGTAACTTATGCCGCCGTTAAATCCATTTTTAAATCTTGCATACAGGCCACCTGTGCTTGTAAATGTAGGAGCGGTTGGCAGGTAATCCTGCCCTTTTGGATCATCAATGCTTCTTGGCCTGGCAAAGTTTAGATTTGCATCTCCGTACAGCCAATTGTTAACCTGATAACGTGTAGAAAAATCAACACCCATTCTTACTGTTCTTCCGCCCGGGTTTACACTTTCATCGCCATAATCTGAACCATAAGTAAACTCTTGCTGAAGATATATATACCATAAAGCCGCATTGATGTAAAGCCTTGGCGCTGGTTTCCAATTAACTCCCAGGTCTGTGCCGTAAGCTTCAGGTAATGTTTTGTATCCTTGTCCGGCAATAACTACCCTGGCATCATTAGAATGAAAACCTTTTCCCGCTTTATAGTAAATTTGAAATTGACGGTTTAGGGTGTATTGAATATTTAATTTGGGACTGATTATTGATTTTTGCTGAGTTTGATTTTTTCCAATATAAACTGCAGCAGCACTATCTGATGCCGGAGTGGTGCTAAGATAATAAAAATTAAAATGGTCCAATCTTACACCGGCATTAAAAAGCCATTTTCCCGTTTCAAGCGTTTCATCCAGGTATCCGTTTATATTCGTCTCTTTAATGTTTCCTAACTGCAAATAATTTAAAACACTGTGATTGAGTGAATGAGCTAACCAGCTAGGATGTGTTTGATCATATCTTACTCCCACTCCTGCAGCAGAAGTAAGAATAGAATTGCCAAGGAATGTTTGACGGGAAAGTTTACTATTATATCCGTATAATTCTCTTTCTTCATGTTGATTAAATTCGTCTCCCTTAATTGGGTCAACGAGGAAAAATGTAAAATTGGTAAAAAGGTTGAAATAGTAATGACTATAGTATGCCAGATTTTCAAAGGTAATGTTATTACCGAGAGAAGAAGTCAGTTTTACGATAGCATTTGTTCTTCTTACATTTCCTGACTGACCACTGTCAATTACACCAAAACGATCGTGAATATATCCTTCTGCTACCGCTCTGTTTGGAATTTCTCCTGATGCACGCCATTTGGAGGTGAATGTAGAAAGTATTACAGATAATTTATTATTCTCCCCTAATTGTGTATTGAATTTACCAAAAAGATTGAACCTGCTAAAATGCTGGCCATAATCAAAAGGACCATCTGTGTATAAACCTTCTCCCGCAATGTAGGCGCTTTGTCCTTTTTCTTTTGCTTTATTACTTAAAAGGTTAACCATAGCAACTGCCCGTGCAGAATTAAATTGTCCACCTTCTATTTTCACCATGCCTTTATCTAAGACATTAATAGTGTTATAACTTACATAACCGGCAGTAGTCAGGTCTCCTTTATTTGCATAATAAGGTCCTTTGCCAAAATCATAACTGCCTACTGTTTCCGGTATTACAAAGTGCAGGTCTGCCCAACCGTGCCCGTGTGCGTGAGACACTAAATTTACCGGCATACCATCTGCAGAAACGTTTACATCAGTTCCATGATCTGCATCAAAACCACGAAGAAATATTTGCTCTGCTTTTCCGCCTCCAACCTGTTGTGCTATAAATAATCCCGGCACCAGCCTGAGCAAATCCTGTGCAGACCTTGCAGGTTTCATATTAAGGTCAAGACTGCTAAGCGCACGGGATGTTATAATGGAATTTAATTTAGTGGATATTACAACATCCTGCAAATTGATAGAACCTCTTTCAAGCTGAATGTTTATTGTTTTGCCAACAGTTCCTGCATCTATTTTCTGTGTGGAATAGCCCATGTATCTGACTGTTATTAAATCCTCATTGCCTACGTTTTTTAAAATGAAATACCCATTCCGGTCTGTAAGTGAATTGATATTGCTGTTAGAATCACTTATAACAGCGGATTCAAGTGGTTCGTGTGTGTTTTTATCAGTTACTTTTCCTGCAATTGTTTTTTGCGAATAAGAAAAAGAAGAAAGAAAAAACGATAAAATGATGAGGATTATTAAAATTTTTTGCATAAATTTTTCTTACTTAATATTTTTTTATAATACAAGGCAAAGTATTGATAGTTCAATACTGCCATGCGTTTTGGCAGATGTAATAATTACATCTGATGTACAAAGTATTTTAGTAAGAAAGCTTAGGAGGAGGACCTTGATTCAAAATATAAACGCCGGGGAAACGGCAAAGTGTAAAAACAAAATATTTATTATCTGTTTGACCAGGATGGAAATTATAAGCGCATTCATCTGTTGCAATATGAAGAGGCACTTCACTGACAGGTTTTGGTATATCCTGATTTTTGCCATTGTCATCTTTTCCTGTGTCGGCTAACTCTGCGGCAAGGTGATTACTTCCATATTTAGCGTGAACAGTAGCGATGTGAGCCATTCGATTGAAAGTATGCGAATAGGCATCACTAATAATTGGTATTAGCGGTTTAAACATTACAGTAATGTAAAGCAACATCAGGTAATATGCAACAGGAGACTTCAAATGTAGTTGTGGCTGAAATAAAAACAAGATACGAATAAAATGTTAAAATGGTTTTATGAAGGATCTGAAATTGATTAATTATTTCAACAATATTATTTGTTGAAAAGCTCTTTTATTTTTTCTGACTTGATAGCTATAAACAATGAATGTATTCGAATGAAGCTGTCGCTTCAATTTCTTTAACTTTCACCAGCGAGTCGTTCCTTAAGAGCAGAATTGAAAAAGCGTAAATATTTTAAATTGTATTTGCGCTTTTATTAAAGTGATTTATTCATTTAAAATTACTTCTGTGAAGACAGGTACTTTTGAAATTCTTGAACTTCTTTAGCATCGTCATTAATCATCTTTTGAGCCATTTTTTTTAATTCTGCATGATCCCATGAGCTATTTCAATTATCGCCACCTATACCTATTTCATAACTGGTTACTTTTGAAGCAGAAAGCGTAGGATTATATAGGAACTCATCATAACCACTTGGAGATCTAAAACCTTGCGCAACATTAAAAAATACATTTACCCCTCGTGCTACCATATAAGCTAAACCTGCCTTTGGACTAAAAACCCTGTATGGGGAGTACTATTTAAGTTGGCAGTATCACCATCTATAGAACCGGTTTTGATATTATAAAACAAATAGTCATATCGGCCACTTAATGTTACTTTCAATCGTGCCGTTGGTCGTAATTGCATCTGTGCGTAGGCAGCAGGTGTAAAAGTGTTTATCTGTTTGTCTTCCTGCTGAGAAATTATTTGTCGTTTTGCAGTTGCGAAGGCTGTATTGTCTATAACATCTACCCGAAAGCTTAAACCTATTGCAAATAAAGCAGGAATGTTTCCCAAAGTAGTTATGCGTGTACGGCGAAGATCGGCTCCATACCATGTTCTGTTGTCACGTTCTTCTTTTTGCGGCCCATTAACTGCACGGGAACGAATCCTGATAAAATCATGATGCTGCACATAAAGTGTAGCACTTGTAAATTTACTGCTGTCAGCACCTTTATAATTAAACACCAAATTTTGCTGACGTGTTGTTCCTCCATCGCTGCTTTCAATAGCAGATTTCGGGCTTACCATTCCTGCATCTATATCTGAGCGGGTAAGATAGCCTGCAGAACCAAAGTTAGAACCATAAGCCTGCGCACGTACAGAGGCTATTCCATCCCACAAAGGAAAAGCATACTTAGCTATACCGTTTAAATGCTTTTCAGCATTATTATTACGATAAGCATCCGTGCTGCCACCTTCGAGGCTAACATAACCTGTACTATTATTTTGGCCAAAACCAAAAGTACCCAAACCACGCACGGTGCCAAACGTACCTGCAGAAAGTGTAATACTGGATGGTTGTTTGTCTTCTGTTTCAAAAGAAATAGCGCCACCAAGTGCATGATCGCCATAAAAAGGACTAAAGGGTCCCCTAATTACTTCGATACGCCTAATGTTTTCAGGTATAAACGGATTAAGATCAGTGTAGCCATTTGTCTGAATAGAAGATCCCTGATTTTGCGGTACGCCGTCAATAAAAAAAGCTACATCGCGAGCATGCTCTGTAGTAGTGTAGCCTCTCATTTCAATGCCATAACCAACACCACCCAATTGATAGTTAGCTACATTAATGCCAGCAAGAGGACGCAACAAATCTCCATAAGAAAGAACTGATTGTTTGGCAATATAATCGCGCCCGACAAGTGAAACAGAAGCAGGGCTTCCTGTCGCTTCTGTTGACAAGACTGTCTTGCTTGTAAGAGCTGCCTTACTTGTTACTTCTACATCCTGTAAACGGGTAGTCCTGATGGAGTCGGTTGAAGCATTCGTTGGTTTATTTTGCGCTTGAGTTAATGTTAGGGAGAATATAAGTGGGATAAACAGCAGCGTTAAGCGTAATAGAATTATAAGTATTGAACTTTTGTTCATATAGATTTAAATTTTCATAATAATAAAAGGAATAAAAACACACAGGTTTATACAATATTGTATAAACAATAATTACCATAACATTTAGTATGACACTACAACTAACTACGTTGTTATTTTTTAACAGAATTAATACGCTGTAAACATGTAAATGAATATTATTATAAAAACCTGGGAGGAGGTACTTGACTGAAAATATAAACTTCGGAGATATTGTGAAGTGTAAATAAACAATAATTTTTGTTTGTTTTATTTGAGCCGAAAATTAAGCTTGATTTACCAACTGGAACATGAAGCGGAACTTCACTGTCAAATTTTACCGAATTCTGGCTTTTGCTATTATCATCTCTGCCTGTATCAGCAAGCTCGGTTGCAAGGTGATTGCTTCCATACTTAGCGTGAACAGTGGCAATGTGGGCCATTTCATTGAAAGTATGAGAAAATGCATCACTAATAATTGGGATTAATGGTTTTAGCATTACAGTTATGTAAAGCAACATTAAGTAATATGCAACAGGAGATTTCAGAAGATGTTAGTAGAATGGTAAAGACTAAATTACGAAATAAAATCAATAGAGGTTTTAAAATTAAAAATAGGATTTAGTTGCAAACAATTTAGTTGAGTTTTTATAGATTTTAGGAAATTAGACTTATTGGTTTCTAAACAAAAAACACTCGCTGAATTGTCCAGTAAAAAGCTATCAAAGCAATGATGATTGAAAGTGGATACACCACCTGTTTTCTATAATTTATCCGATTGCCCAACGGAAGAACAATAAGTAGAAATACAGCCAGGATGATTGAGATCTGACCTAGTTCTACACCAACATTAAACGAAAGAATGGAAACAAGAAATTTATTTCGCGGCAGTCCAATCTCATTCAACGAACTGGCGAAACCCATTCCATGTATAAGGCCAAACATGAACACAAGCAGAATTCGCCATGGTTTTAGTTCGGTTAACAGCAAATTTTCTATGGCAACAAACAAAATGGATAGAGCAATAATTGGCTCTACCACGGCACTAGGAGCTACTATCAGACTTTTCATACTTAAGGCCAGGGTAATGGAATGGGCAACTGTGAAAGCTGTTGCCTGCCACAAGATGACCTTTATTTTATTGCTTAATAAACAAAGACCTACAACAAATAATATATGATCAAACCCTTGGGGTAAAATATGAGTATATCCTAACTGTAGGTAAAACCATACAACATGCTCAGTTGGAGCTTTTTCAAGGGCATAATTAATAGTGTGAGCAAACAAAGGTGTTGCAATTAAAAGAAGAACTGCTAACGTTAAAAAAGCAGGAAATTTTGAATTTTTTGTTTGTAGCATCTGTAAATAAATTTGTATTACTAACATAATTTCCACCCTGCATTGCACTTATAACTTAAAAGTTTAAATAATACAAGATAGTTTGAAAAGGAAGATACTACTTTTTAAAAAATACGTTTAAGAAGCTAAAATAGTTTTGAAGAGGCAATTGATATTAGCCAAAGTAAGTTCATTTAATTAAATATAATTTTTTTTTCTGACTAAACTTTATCCTTAACCGGGATTGCAGCTAAGTAGGCTGTAATAGGCGTATTTGTTGAGTTTCAATTTTTTTGCGTGTCGGTTTGTGTACTACAGATTTTCTTTTTTTAAAAGGTTGATAGTTGGTTTTTAGTATATCATAAATTGCTTTCAGGTTTTCATTTGGTTCAGCACATTTTCTCGTGCTTACAAACTTGTCAAAGGAGTTTTTTGCTGTGGTGGTGATTACTTTTTGGGTGTTGGCTATTCTTGCAATTTCTGGCCAGCAACTATTAATGTTTCTGCTTTTTAATTGATGTCTGACCGTATTTACTAACCAAATACTTAAACGGCCTTACGATCTTCCTTCAAAGCTCTATCCAAAGAAGAAGTTTCAGTTACCTAACCTGGACAAGCCAGAACCAAAGAGGCAAAAAAGAAAAGTTGAATTTTTTTAAAATCCCCTGAAAGCTAAGGTGGTATTCCTTTTCAGAGAAGGCTAAAAAATATCTTGCCATTTTTGGTTAAGTTTTAAGTTGTTAGATACTAATGCAATGACCATTGATGAAGTGCGTCAGTTGCTCAACACGCCAACTACTCTCAGGCAACAAGCGATTATTCAATTGTTTTACAGCAGCAGCGGTGTTCGACTTGAAGAATGCAGCCGCATTAAGCTTACTGACATAGACAGTAAGAACATGCGCATCAAGGTCGTGCAGGGTAAAGGCAATAAAGACCGCTACACTTTGCTCTCAGCTCATGCACTTACCACGCTTCGTGAATACTTTCTCAGGCACCGCCCTGTCACCTATTTGTTTGAAGCAAAGACCAAAGGTAAGCGTGTTCATTGCCGCACTATACAGCTGCAGGTAGAGCTGGCCATGAAGCAGGCAGGGT
>JAABUT010001334.1_pt1 | contig 28836 bp, 24 predicted proteins | sample 5559281 | NCBI WGS metagenome assembly JAABUT01 (sample SAMN10711880, study PRJNA513359) | rock metagenome | isolation source: Antarctica rocks | place: Antarctica: Victoria Land, Ricker Hills nord | collected 2016-01-04
TCGATCTGGACGAGACTCGGGTTTCCTATCGGATCAGAAGGTTGGGGGTTCGAATCCCTTCGGGCCCACCTAGAGAATGGATGCCTTACCTGCGTAAACGTTCTGATCGTGGACTGACCGGGGCGGCCACTGACCCCGCGATCTGCGCTCTTTTCCTACAGAATCATTCCTCGGAACCGGTCACCCGCCCGAACCGGCGGCCACCCAGTCGCTGCCGCCGTCCAGATGGTGCTCTCTTGTCCGTCCTGTGCCGACATCTTTGTCACTTGTTCCCTCCAGGAGGCCGCCGGCGTCACTGCCGCCAGCCCACCCGATCAGAAGGCTCACTCCCTGCCAAGCGGGGTGGCTGCGCGTGCGCATGGCGACCGTCCCATATAGGGAGTGCCCTAGGCCTCATCACAGGACACCGTCGGTGGCCCCCCCGTCTCGGCCAACGGCGGTGAACAAGTTCTGGTCATCAGCGCCGGGTTATTGGATGAGAAGCGGTCTGAGGAGATCCCGCGCCGATATCGGACGTCATTCGAGGTGAGGGGGTCTGTCCGATGAACGGTGTTTCTGGCGTTTGATTTCAGAGGTTCTCGGCGGCCGGCATGCGGTCGCCGAAGGTGACGGCGAAGGCGTTCAGTGCGGGCTTCCACCGCATGGTCCATCGTGCCTGCCCGGTGCCCTTGGGGTCCAGCCCGCGGGTGACCAGGTACAGGGTCTTGAGCGCGGCCTGCTCGGTCGGGGAGTGACCCCTGGCGCTGACGGCCCGGCGGTACCGGGCGTTCAAGGACTCGATCGCGTTGGTGGAGAACAGGACCCGGCGTATCTCGACGTCGTACGCGAGGAACGGTGTGAACTCCTCCCACGCCGCCCGCGACAGCTTCGGGATCGCCGGGTAGGGCTTGCCCCACTTCTCCTCCAGCTCCTCGAACGCCGACCACGCCGCCTCCACACTCGGTGCGGTGTAGATCGCCCGCAGATCACGCGCGAGCTGGTCCCAGTACTTACGGAAGGCGTACCGCAGCGTGGCCCGGATCAGGTGGATCACACACGCTTGCACGATCGCTGCCGGGAACACCGCGTTCACGCTGTCCGGCAGGCCCTTCAGGCCGTCACAGACCACGAAGAACACGTCGGTCACCCCGCGGTTCTTCAGGTCCGCCAGCACGCTCATCCAAAAAACTTCACCGACTCACCGCCACCCTTCCCGGCCCACAACCCGAGCACATCCCGGTAGCCGCCCAGGTCGACCCCGATCGCGACATAGAACGGCTGGTTCCCGACCTGCCCGTCCCTGACCTTGACGTAGATCGCGTCGATGAAGATCGCCGCGTACACGCCCTGCAGCGGCCGCGACGCCCAGGACTGCACCTCTTCCACGACCTTGTCCGTGATCCGCGAGACGGTGTCCTTGGACACCGACGCCCCGTAGATCTCGTTTAAGTGCGCGGAGATCTCCCCGGTGGTCAACCCCCTGGCATACAACGAGATCGCGATCGCGTCGACATCGGTCAACCGCCGCTGCCGCTTTGCAACGATCACCGGTTCGAACGTGCCGGAACGGTCCCGAGGGACCTCGATGGCGACGTCGGTTAGCACCGTCTAGGGCCGGGTCCCATTCCGGATGTTCCCGTCCTGCCCGGCAGCCGGCTGGTGCTTCTCATGGCCCAGGTGCTCGGTCATCTCCTCCTCCAGCGCGGCCTGCAGCACCGTGGCCGTGATCATCTTCAGCAGCCCGTCCGGACCGGTCAGATCATCACCGCGGGCGCGGGCCGCCTTGACCAGCTCCCGCACCGCGGCCCGCTCCGCCTCACCTGGCCGGGTGGTCTTCTTCGCATCCTTCGGCATGGAGCCCATGCCCGTGAGTGTCTCAGTCATCGATGACCAGCCTTCCTCGCCGACCCCGTCGGCATGTTGGGCCAGAAACACCGTTTAGCGGACAGTCCCCACCCTGGGTCTTGGTCCGTGCATTGAATGAGCGCCACGTATTGCCAAAGTAGCCGTCGCCCGCGAGCTGGCCGGCTGGTGCTGGTCCCGGCCGTCATGGACAACTAACACCGAAGACTGCTCAACTCCCTCGGCCAGCTGGGGGCAGCGCGTGGAGTGATCTGCGGACCAATTATGAGCAGCTTAGGACTCACGTCTCCACGCGATGCTCGACCCTAGACAAGCGGACCCGCTCCAGCCGAACAGCACCGTCCTCGAGAACCAACAGCGCATATCAGTCAGACCGCGCGTCGTCCTGACACACACGCTAGGACAACCCCCGGAGCCCGAGCACCGAGATGCCGCCCACACCAGGTTCCGTCGGCGCCTCGGTCGAGGTTCTGCTGCTCATGGTTCTTGCAGGATCCGACCCAACTGGCGGCGGCGTAGCTGCTGAGAGCTCGAGCGGGCGTCTTTGCGCCGGATGCCGATCGGTTCACAGCCGTGACCTTGCGGGCCCACAGCCGCCCGATCCACGCTGACCAATTCCTCCGCACCGTGAAGGGGCGTTAGTGGCGGTAACCGGGGGCGGTGGGGTTGTACGGGGCGGGGAAGCTGATGGCGAGGCCCGCCACGAGTATGTCCGTGAGGGTTGTCAGGACCGCCGTATCGTCTTGGAGCGCGGCGCCCCGGTTGAGGTGAGGGAACTTGTCTGGCGACAGTGGGGTCATGTCGGTGGCCAGGTCATGGCCGGCCGCCAGGTGTGCTAGCTCGGCGCAGCAGCCGAGCAGAGCCAGGGCGACGCTTCGCACGGCCCCTAGGGCCTCGGTGGGATCCATCCCGGCGCGTGAGAAGCCGGCGAGCCCTGCTTCGAAGGTTGCCGCGGCTCGGGCCCCTTGGATGGGCCGGCGGAGCAGGACCGCGAAGGCACCCGGGTGGTTCTTGGCAATGCTCGCGAAGGCGTCGGCAAACTGGCGGACCCAGTGCTCCCACGGCAGATCGGCGAGGGGGAAGCCTGCTGCGGCTATGAGCTCCTCGGCGATGCCGTCCAGCAAGGCCTCTTTAGTCGGGACGTGGTTGTACAGCGAGGTGACATGCACGTTCAATGCGGTGGCGACCCGACGCAGGCTGGCGGCATCGAGCCCGTCCTGGTCCGCTATGTGTACGGCGCACGCGAGGATCTTTTCGCGGCTAAGGGCGATGGGGGTAGTGAGAGGGGTGACGGGATCAGACGGCACTTGACGAGACTACCGTCCCTTACCTACGGTGTTGACCTACGCTGTAGGTAACGTGCCCTCCATTTCGTGGACCGGCATACGACTTCATTGGAGGCATGAATGTCTGAGTCAGAACTGCAGGGCAAGCTCGATGAGCTGCTGGCCGAGTTGGAGGTCCCTGGGGCGGCGGCTGGTGTCCTGTTCGGCGGTGTCGAGCACGCCGCCTACGCAGGGACGACCAGCGTGGAGAATCCGTTGCCCGTGGACGCGAACACGCTGTTCCAGTTCGGCTCCACGGGGAAGACGTACACCGCGACGGCGTTGATGCGGCTGGTGGAGCAGGGCAAGGTCGCCTTGGACGCCCCGGTCCGCACGTACGTCCCTGAGCTCCGGCTCCAGGATGAGGAGGTGGCCAGCCGCGTCACCGTGCTGCACCTGCTCAATCACACCGCCGGGTGGGAGGGCGACCTGATGGAGGACGTGGGTGCCGGTGATGACGCCCTCGAGAAGTATGTCGCGCGGATGGCCGACATCGAGCAGGTGTCGCCGCTGGGGGAGACCGTCTCCTACAACAACGCCTCGCTGTCCCTGGCCGGCCGGGTCATCGAGAAGGTGACTGACACCACCTACGAGCAGGCGATCGCGGAACTGCTGCTGCGGCCTCTCGGCATGGCCGAAACGTTCTTCTTCCCCAGCGACGTGATGACGCGCCGGTTCTGCGTCGGACACAACCGCCACGAGGACGGCACTGTCACGGTCGCGCGCCCTTGGGCGATGCCGCGCGGGAACGCGCCCGCGGGAGGTATGAGTGCGCCGGTGCGTGACCAGCTGATCTGGGCGCGTTTCCACCTGGGTGACGGCACCGCCAGCGACGGCACCCGGCTGCTGGACCGGGAACAGCTCCAGCGTATGCAGCAGCCGACAGCCGACATGCGCGGAAGCGCACTCGGCGACTATGTCGGCATCTCCTGGCTCCTTGGTGAGGTCGCCGGCGTTCGTACCGTCCGCCACGGCGGCACGACCAACGGCCAGCACTCCGATTTTTTTCTCATCCCCGAGCACGGCTTCGCCGTCACCTCGCTGGCCAACTCCGGCCCGAATGGCCCGCGGCTCAACCGCAAGATTGTGGAGTGGGCGCTCCAGCACTATCTCGGCCTGGTCGAGCAGGAACCGGTGCCGCTTCGGCTGCCCGACGACGAGCTGGCTCCCTACCTGGGACGCTTCGAGACCATCGCCGCTGTTGTCGAGATCAGCGCCGACGGCGGCCGACTGTCCGCGGCGATCTCAATGAAGCCCGCCATGGCCGCCGCACTCCATGAGGCTGGTGAGGCGCCGGAGAAGCAGCCGCCGCTGGTCCTGACCATGCTCGAGGGCGCTCCGGACCGGTACATCGTCGACGAAGGCGACGCCAAGGGGATGAAAGGCTACTTCCGCCGAGGAGTCGACGGCAGCGTGGACGGCGTGCACCTCGGTGGCCGGCTGGCCACCCGCCCCGACCGCCTCCCGGCTTGAACTGCGCTCGGTTGAGCTGAGCGGATTCATGCGTGTTCCGGCAGCGTTGCACGGTGCAGCCGCTGCCAGAACACGCCGGCCTGTGGTGCTGACGCACCGTAGTAGCCCTCCGGATTTGTCGTTGTCGCCGATCGTCTTGCCGTCATCACCTGTGAAGGTTGCTCCATGGACTTCATGCTTCGCGGTGGCCGCGTCATCGACCCGGGGGCCGGCGTCGACCGGATCGCGGACGTGACGATCCGGGATGGTTCGGTGGTCGATGTCGGACCTGATTTGCCGCCGTTGCCCGGGGCTACCGTGCTGGACGTGACGGGACTGATCGTCGGCCCGGGCTTTGTTGACCTGCACAGCCATGTTCACTCCGTGGCCGGTCAGCGGCTACAGGCCCTCGATGGCGTCACGACCGCACTGGATCTCGAGGCCGGACTGATGCCCATCGCGCGCGGCTACGCCGACGCGACGCGGGAAGGTCGCCCCCTGAACTACGGCTTCTCCGCCTCCTGGGGCATGGCCCGCGCGCAGGCCCACCTAGGGATCGAGCCCGACGCCCACTTCGCCACTGGGCTCTCGGTCCTCGGCGACCCCGCGTGGCAACGCTCGTCGTCGCCGGCTGAGCTTCGGGCGTGGCTCTCCCTGCTCGAGCGTGAGCTCGGCGACGGCGCGCTGGGAATTGGGATCCTGATGGGCTACGCCCCGCGCAGCGACCCGAGCGAGTACCTGTCCGTCGCGCGTCTCGCCGCAGCGGCCGGCGCCCCGACGTTTACCCACGTCCGCGAGCTCGTTGAGGCCGACGCCACGACGCCCATCGACGGGTCGTTGGAACTAGTCGCTGCATCGAGCGAGACCGGTGCCGCGATGCACCACTGTCACGTAAACAGCACGTCACGACGCCACATCGACCGGGTGCTGGGCCTGCTCGACCGGTCCAGGTCCGCGGGGTCGCGGGTGACGGTGGAGGCGTACCCCTACGGCGCCGGTGCCACCGGCATCGGCGCCTATTTCCTCGACCCGGACCGTCTGCCGGCCTGGGGGATCGGCCCCTCCAGCATCGTCCTGGTGGAGACCGGTGAGCGCATCGCCGACGCGGCTCGCCTGCGCGAGGCGCGAGCCGCGGACCCCGGGGCGGAGTGCGTTGTCGAGTTCCTCGACGAGAACGACCCGGCTGACCACCAGCTGTTGGAGCGGTCGCTGGCCTTCCCCGACGCGATCGTCGCCAGCGACGCCATGCCGGTCATCTGGCCGGGCGGGGTCCTGGAGTCGCAGGAGTGGCCCCTGCCGCCGGGGGGCCGCACCCACCCGCGCACCGCCGGAACGTTCACGCGCTCGCTGCGGCTGATGGTGCGGGAGCGCGGTGCCTGGACCTGGCTGGAGGCGTTCCGCCGCTGCTCCTACCTGCCGGCCCGGGTGCTTGACGAGGTCGCCCCCGACGCCCGGGCGAAGGGGCACCTCGCGCCGCGAGCCGACGCGGACATTGTGGTCCTCGATCCGGCCACCATCAGCGACGCCGCCACCTACGAGGACCCAACCCGTCCGTCCGTCGGCGTGCGGCACCTGTTCGTCGCGGGATCGATGGTCGTACGCGACGGGGCGCTGGACCAGTCGGCTCTACCGGGGCAGGCACTGCGCGGGCAGCCCCGTTGACGCCGACCGGCTGGTGAGGGTCGCCCACTTTCGGAGCCTGTTCCTGTCGGCGTGCACGACGCCTTCGCCCGGGCAGGTGCCTAACCTCGGCCTCATCGAGCCTTCAGGAGGAGCGCATGTCGAAGCTGACGGACGTCGGTGACTGGGTGCAGGACCGGCTGCCGGCGCTGCTGTCGGAACACCGGGTCCCCGGGGCGGCGATCGCGATCTCGGTCGGGGACGAGGTGGTGGAGACGGCCTGCGGGGTCCTGAACGAGGCGACCGGAGTGCAGGCCACCGTCGACTCCGTCTTCCAGATCGGGTCGGTCACCAAGGTGTGGACGGCCACGCTGGCGATGCAGCTCGTCGATGAGGGTCTGCTCGCCCTCGACGCACCGGTCCGCCGGTACGTCCCCAGGTTCAGGACCGGCGCCGAGTCCGCGGACGAGACCATTACCGTCCGACAGCTCCTGTGCCACACCTCGGGCTTCGAAGGAGATATCTTCACTGACACCGGCTGGAACGACGACTGCTTGGAGAAGTACGTGGCTGGCCTCGCCGACGTGCCGCAGCTGCTGCCACCGGGTCAGTTGTTCTCGTACAACAACGCCGGCTACTGCGTGCTGGGCCGAATCGTAGAGCTGCTTCGCGACAAGCCGTACGCCACGTGCCTTCGCGAGCATCTGTTCGACCCGCTGAAGCTGACCCACGTGGCGAACACCCCATGGGAGGCGATCCTGCACCGGGCCGCCGTGGGCCACATCCAGCCTACCCCGGACGCCCGGCCCGTTCCCGCGCCGGTGTGGTCGCTGATGCGCTCCAACGCTCCCGCCGGGTCGATGCTGGCCATGTGCCCCCGCGACCTGCTGACCTTCACCCGGATGCACCTGTCCAAAGGCGTCGGAGCCGGCGGCGTTGAGGTGCTCAGCCCAGCCAACGTCCAGGCGATGCAAGAACGCCAGGTCGACCTTCCCGAGCTGGGCATGATGGGGAACGCGTGGGGCCTCGGCTGGGAGCTGTTCGCCCTACCAGGAGGAAGGGTCATCGGCCACGACGGGGGGACTGTCGGTCAGGCCGCAATCCTGCGGGTCGCCCCGGACCAGGGCGTCTCGGTGGCGGTGCTGACCAACGGCGGCAATGCCATCCCGGTGTACCTGGCGGTCGTCGGGCGGGTGCTTCGCGAGCTCGCGGGCATCGAGCTGCCGCCGCTACCGGCCCCCGACTCGGACGCCCCGCCGGTCGACCCCGCCCGCTACGTGGGAACGTACGCCTCGAGCGTGTCCACCTCCGTGGTCAGCCATGACGGCGAGGGCCGGCTCTGGCTCGAGCGGACGCCAAAAGGGATCCTCGCCGACCTTGCCGAGACGCCGCAGCGGACCGAGCTCGTCGGGTGGCGGGGGGACACTTTGCTCACGGCGACCCCCAACCACGGTGTGCACCGTCCGCACGCTTTCCTCGGCGACGATGGGTCGGGCCGGGCGCTCTACCTGCACACCGGCCGGGCGGACCGCCGGCAGCCCTGACCCCGCGTGACACTCGAACCGCACGCAGACGGGGCTCGGCGGGGTCGCAGAGCTCGGCTGCCGGAAACGGTGGGCAATGCCTTGAGGCGTTAAAGGCGTTACTGATGGGCGCAGTCCTCCTCGTCCGTAAGACCAGAAGACTGCTCCGCCTTTCGTAGGTGAGGACAAGCATGACTCCGGTCGTGGCACCCATCCTGTCCCTACCCGCACCGACTGGCTGGAGGCCGCCGATGACATCTCCGCGTACCTTGTTGACCCTCCTGGGCGTGGCGACTCTTGCGCTCGCCGCTGGCTGCAGCGGCGGCTCAGGTTCGGGGTCGTCAGGAACGGCAGCCGCCAGCGGCGGCGGCGGTTCCCTCGCCAACGGCAAAACATTCACGATGGCTTTAAGCACCGACCCAGGAAACCTCGACCCGCATCAGACGGTGCTGTCGGTCACCGGCCAGGTCGACCGCTTCCTCTACGGCCGGCTCATCGAGCAGGACGCTGACGGGAAGATCATCGCCGGTCTGGCGGAGAAGTGGGATGCGGACACCACCAAGGCGACGTTCACCCTGCGCAGCGGCGTCACCTGTGCGGACGGAACCCCGCTCACCGCCTCGGACGTCGCCGCCAACATCAGCTACATCGGCGACCCGAAGAACAAGTCGCCCCTCGTGGGCCTGTATGTCCCACCGGGCACCACCGCCACCGGCGACGATGCGGCCCGCACCGTCTCAGTGACCAGCGGAACCCCGTCCTCCTTCCTGTTGGCGAATATCGGTAACGTCCCGATCGTCTGTGGCAAGGGCCTGACCGACCGCAGCGTGCTGGCCAAGGGCGGCGCCGGGACCGGAATGTTCACGGTCTCTGAGATCGTCCCTAGCGACCACTACACGTTCACCCGCCGTAAGGACTTCGCGTGGGGCCCCGGAGACTGGAAGGTCGACCAGCCGGGCCTGCCCGATACCGTCACCCTCAAGGTCATCGCCAACGAGACGACCGCCGCCAACCTGCTGGCATCCGGCGGCCTGAACGCGGCTTCTATCGCCGGCTCAGACCAGGACCGCCTCGCGGCCCAGAAGCTGTTCCACGTCGACATTCTTTCCCCGATCGGGATGATGTTCTTCAACGAGGCGGAGGGGCACCCCACCGCTGATGCTGCGGTCCGGAAGGCGCTCGTGCAGGCCTTGGACCTGAACAAGCTCGGTCAGGTGCTGACCAGCGGCAAGGGCAAGCCCTCGACGGGCATGGTCACGCTGTCACCGAACCCGTGCCGGACCGACACGGTGACCGGCAACATCCCCACCTTCGACAGTGCTGCCGCGAAGTCCGCCCTGGACGCTGCCGGCTGGCCTGCCGGACCGGACGGGGTGCGCGCCAAGGACGGCAAGAAGCTGTCGCTGACCGTCATATACGTGACGGCCGTGGGCTCGGCCGTGCCGACCGCGGAGCTCATCCAGTCGACGCTGAAGAGCATCGGAGTCGATGCCACCCTCAAGGGCGTGGACAGCACCGGCCTCAACGAGGCGCTGTTCAAGACCGGCGCCTGGGACATCTCGATGGGTCCCCTCACGACGGCCCTGCCAAGCCAGGTCGTTTCGTTCTTGTCCGGCCCGGTCCCCCCCGGGGGCGTCAACTTCGCCCACGTCAGCAACACCGCCTACGACGCTGCGGTCAAGACCGCGAGCGGCAAGGCTGGCGACGCCGGCTGCGGCGACTGGGCCGCGGCCGAGGAAGCCGCCATCAAGGCCGCCGACGTCGTGCCCTACTACAACACGGTCGTGCCCACCTTCGGTAAGAAGGCGCAGTTCGCCATCACCGACGCGTTGGTCCCGGCCTCCATCCGGATGTTTGAATGAGCATCGACTGCGCGGTCCGTCGGGCGGCGCGCTGGCGATGAGCAGCACCACGAGCGCGTCGAGCGGCACGACGGACACGTCGGCGCTGGCCAGGCTGCGGCACCGTCCAGTCCTGACCTTCGTCGCCCGGCGTCTGTGGCGCTTCGTCGTCTCTCTCTGGATCGTGGCGACCGCGGCCTTCCTGATGATCCACCTCATCCCCGGCGACCCGGTGCGAGCGGCTCTGGGGATCAACGCCCCGGTGGAGCTCGTGGAGGCGAGGCGTGAGGCGCTCGGCTTGAACGACCCCCTCCTCACGCAATACTGGCACTACCTGACCGGAGTGCTCCACGGCGAGTTCGGCACCTCGACGAGCAGCGGCGTCCCCGTCGCCCAGGTCATCGGTGAACGACTCCCAGCCACAGTGCAGATTGCTGTTCTCGCGTTCGTCGTCATCATCGTCATCGCCGTGCCTCTCGGGGCGTCGATGGCCATCCTCACCCGGGGTGGGCGCAACCGGGTCGGCGAGCTCGCCTTCACGTCCACCTCCGTCGTGCTGGCCGCCATCCCCGAGTTCCTCCTGGCCGTGGGCCTGGTCTACGTGTTCGCGGTAAGCCTCGCCGTCCTGCCCGTCGCCGGGCGCGACGCCGGGCCGCCCGCCTACATTCTGCCGGTGGTGTCGCTGGCCCTCGGGCCGACCGCGGTACTTGCCCGCATCGTGCGCGTCGAAATGCTCACAGTTCTCAGCAACGACTACATCCGCACGGCCCGGGCCAAGCGCCTTCGGCCGTGGAAGATCTACTTCCGCCACGCGCTGCCGAACGCGCTGACCGCGACGCTGACCCTTGGAGGGCTGCTGCTCACCGGCCTGGTCGCGGGCACCCTGCTCGTCGAAAACGTCTTCGCCTGGCCCGGCCTGGGCTCGACGATCGTCTCCTCGATCCTGACCAGGGACTACCCGCTCGTCCAGGGCATCGTCCTGGTCTACGGCGCCATGGTGCTGCTCGTCACCCTCGCCGTCGACCTGCTCCTGGCGCTCCTCGACCCACGGTCGACCATCGGGGACCCGACGTGAACAGAGCGGCACGCTGGACGTCCGTGGTCCGCACACCGATGGGCGCGGCTACCACGACCCTCGTCGCCGCCATCCTCCTGCTCGCCGTTCTTGCGCCGATCCTGTGGGGTGAGCAGGCGTCAGCGATCGACACCACCGCCATCCAACAGGACCCGTCCGCGCAGCACCTCCTCGGCACCGACGCGCTGGGCCGCGACATCCTCTACCGCGTGCTCGTCGCGACCCGGCTGTCGATCGGACTGGCCCTGCTTGCCAGCGCGATCGGCGTCCTGCTCGGCACCGTGCTCGGCTCAGCCCCGTCGGTCCTGCCGCGCCGTGCAGCGCGTCTCGTCATCGGTTTCGTCAATATCGCGGTCGCCTTCCCGGGGCTGCTGCTCGCGCTCTTCTTCGCCGTCATCTTCGGGGTGGGGACCACCGGGGCTGTCCTGGCTATCGGCCTGGCCATCGCTCCCTCGTTCGCCCGGCTAGCGCAGACCCTTTCGGCGTCAGTGGAGGGCCGGGACTTCGTCGCCGCCGCTCGCGTCGCCGGCGTGGGCCGCCTTCGCCTCCTTCTCCGGCACATCCTGCCCAACATCGCCGAACCGCTCGTCGTCAACGCGACCATCGGAGCCGGTGGTGCGCTGCTCGCCTTCGCGGGACTCTCGTTCCTCGGCATCGGCGTCCAGGCACCGGACTACGACTGGGGACGTCTGCTGGGGGAGGGGCTGAACCGCATCTACACCAACCCTGCCGCGGCGCTGGCTCCGGGCGTCGCTGTCGTCGTCGCCGGGCTCGCGTTCAACCTGTTCGGCGAGACCATCGCCGCGGTGGTCGGCCAACGGGCGACGACCGTGCGCCTCACGCCGCAGGCCGTGCCGGTCCCGGTTCTTCCGCCGGCGCCGCCGCGGCCGCACGAGACGGCCCCGGCCGGTGGTGGCGCCCACCCGAGCACCTCCCCGGCCGCCGATACCTCAATGGCCAACGCCGTCCTACGGGTTGAGGACCTGCGGGTGTCCTTCCCGACGCGGGCGGGGTGGACCAACCCGGTACGGGGGGTCACGTTTTCGATCGCTGGTGGGGAGGCGGTGGGAGTGGTCGGCGAGTCCGGGTCGGGCAAGAGCCTGACCGCGCTGGCGGCTGCTCGGCTCATCGAGCGTCCCGGGGTCGTCACCGCGGCGCGGCTCGACCTCGACGGCACACCCGTCCTGACCACGCCGGAACGGCTAACCCGTCACCTGCTCGGCACGTCCCTGGCTATGGTTTTTCAGGACCCCACGACCTCGTTCAACCCGACCCGTCGCGTCGGTGGACAGCTCGCCGAGGTTGCGGTCGAGCACCAGGGGATGGGTCGGCGTCCAGCCCTGACCCGGGCTGTCGACCGGCTGCGGGCCGTGCGGGTACCGGCGCCTGAACGTCGGGCCCGGCAGTATCCGCATGAGTTCTCCGGTGGCATGCGCCAGCGGGCGATGATCGGCATGGGCCTGATGGCCTCCCCGCGGCTCATCATTGCCGACGAACCGACCACGGCGCTCGACGTGACGGTGCAGCGACAGGTGCTACGGCTGCTGGCCACCGTGCGCCAGGAGACGGATGCGGCGATCCTGCTTATCACCCACGACATCACGGTCGTCGGACAGACCTGCGACCGCATTCTGGTGATGTACGCCGGTCGGATCGTCGAGGAGCTGCCCGCATCGCAGCTGCACACCACGACACGACACCCGTACACCCGGGCGCTGATGTCCGCCGTGCCAGAGCTGGACACCGACCGCGAGCAGCCGCTCGTCGTGATTCCCGGGCGCCCTCCGGAGCCCAGCAACGTTCCGCCGGGTTGCGCTTTCGCTCCTCGGTGTCCTCGCGCGAGCGAGCAGTGCCGACGCGTCGACCCTGAGCTCCTCCCGATGGGGCCGGCGCACCGGGCGGCGTGTTGGCACCCGGTCATGGAGGACGGTCTGGCTCGCGAAACCGTCTATCAGCAGCAGGCCGTTCATGAGTGAGCTGCACTTCGACGGGGTGTCCGTCCACTACGGGCCGCACCGCACCGGTCTGACCGCGGTCGACCACGTCGACCTCACCGTCGCCTCGGGCACGGTGCTCGGACTGGTCGGGGAGTCCGGGTCGGGCAAATCCACGTTGGCCCGAGCGGCGGTGGGTCTGGCCCCCGTCACCACGGGCCGGGTACTCCTCGACGGGGTCGACATCAGAACTCTTCCCCGTCGCGGCCGCCCGATCCAGATGGTGTTCCAGGACCCCTACTCCTCGCTGGACCCGCGGATGACCATCGGCGAGTCCATCGCCGAGGCGATCCCACCCGGCGCGGTCCGCCGGGGAGCGGCCCGGCGGGCCGAGGTGGGCCGGCTGCTCGAGCTCGTCAGCCTAGACCCGGACCGCGCCGCCGCCCTCCCCGGCGGGATGTCCGGTGGTCAACGGCAACGCGTCGCCCTGGCCCGCGCACTCGCCGGGCGGCCCAAGATCGTCATCGCCGACGAAATGACATCCGCCCTCGACGTCTCCGTCCAAGGGGCTGTCCTGAACGTGGTGCGCGCAGTGCAGCGTGAGCTGGGCCTGACCATGCTGTTCATCTCCCACAACCTGTCGGTGGTCCGCTACCTCAGCGACGACATCGCGGTGATGTACCTCGGGCGGGTCGTCGAGGCCGGCCCCGCCATGGCCATCCTCGCCGACCCTCAGCATCCCTACACCCGTGACCTCATCGACGCCATCCCCTCCCAGCAGGGCCACCTCCTCGCAGACGAACCCAGCGCCATCAGCGACACCGAGCCGCCCGACCCGCATCAGCCGCCCAGCGGGTGTCGTTACCACCCTCGGTGCCCGGTGGGGCCGAAAGTCCTCCCCGAACGGCACGTCTGCGTCTCTAGCGACCCTTCCACCGCCGACCATCGGCACGCCGCCGCCTGCCACTTCGCTGGGCTCCAGACCGCCCCCGTGCCGACGAGTCCCTGACGCCCCTGACGCCCCTGAGGAGTCATCCCGCTATCTGTCGAGTCGTCCGAGCCTGGCGTACCCAGTTGTGCTCCTGGCACGAGCCCAGCGCCGCGCTTCCGGGAGATCCTCTAAGCGAGAACGAAGGAGAAGGAACGTGACCCGACGCATCACCATCGAGGACCTGTACGACCTCGCCGTCCCGGAGCAGCCGGCGATCTCCCCGGACGGCGAACGGATCGCCTACACGCTGCGCACGGTCGACCAGGAGGCTGACCGAGACGTGCGCGCCCTGTGGTCCGTGGCCACCCGGGACGGCGAACCCCGCCGGCTCACCCGCGGACCAGCCGACACGTCACCGATGTGGTCTCCGGACGGCAGGACGATCGCGTTCCTGCGCGGCGAGAACGGGCCGGCCCAAGTCTGGCTGCTCCCCGCCGACGGCGGCGAGGCCGAGCAGCTCACGTCGCTGCCGCTGGGAGCGGGCCGTCCCGCCTGGAGCCCGGACGGGTCCCGTCTCGCGTTCTCGGCTCCGTTCCTGTCCGACGACGACCAGTCGCCAACCGACGCGTCCCAGCGAAGCGCGCAGCAGCCCGCGGTGTCCGACCGGCTGGGCTACAAGGCGGACGGAGCCGGTCTGCTCGGCGCGATGCGCCACCACGTCCACGTCGTCGACATCCCGACCGGTGACATGCGCCGACTGACCGGCGGTGACTGGCATGCCGGTGAACCGTCATGGTCCCCAGATGGCGCCCGCATTGCCTTCTCCGCGGGCCGCTCCGACGACGCCGACCTCACCCTGTCGTCGGCCGCCTGGGTCATCGACGCCACTGCCCTGCGCCCCGAGCCGGTATTGGTCGGCCCGGCGCACGGGATGGTCAGCCCGGTCGCGTGGACGGGCGACGGGGCCGCACTGGTGGCCGTCGGCCGCCAGGACACCCGGACCGGGCACGCCCGGCTGCTGCAGGTGCCCCTCGACGGCGGCGACACCATCGAGCTGGCCGCCGACCTCGACCGCAACGTGATGACCGGAGGCCCCGGCTACCCGGGCGCGCTACCACAGCTCATTCAGGACGGGCGGGCGGTCTCCTTCTGCGCGCGAGACCGCGGTTGCACCCACCTCTACGTCGCCGCCCTCGATGGTGGGACCGCGCGATGCATCGTCGGAGGACCGGCCGTGAACGTCTCCGGGGCCACCGTGTCCGGTGGCACCGCCGCCGTGGTCCTCGGCACCGCGACCTCGTACGGCCAGGTGGCCGCCGTCGACCTCGCCACCGGCGAGGTGACCGTGCGCACCCACCACGGCTCCGACTCGATAAACCTCTTCGTGCCGCAGGAGCGGGAGTTCACCCGATCCGACGAGACGAAGGTGCAGGGGTGGCTGCTGCGCGACCCGTCTCGGTCCGGCCCTCAGCCGCTGCTCCTCGACATCCACGGGGGACCGCACAACGCGTGGAACGGCGCCGCCGACTCGGTGCACCTCTATCACCAGGTGCTCGTGGCGCGAGGCTGGACAGTCCTGCTGCTCAACCCGAGGGCCAGCGACGGCTACGGCGAGGACTTCTACGCCGCCACAGTGGGCCAGTGGGGCACCCTCGACGCCCGCGACTTCCTCGAGCCGCTCGACCAGCTGGTCAAGGAGCAGCTGGCCGACCGGGAGCGTCTCGCCGTCTCCGGGTACAGCTACGGCGGCTTCATGACGTGCCACCTGACCAGCCTGGATGGCCGGTTCGCGGCCGCGGTGGCCGGGGGGTTGATCTGCGACCTGGCCGGCATGGCCGCTACATCCGACCTCGGGCACTACCTGGCTGAGAACGAGCTCGGCGGTCTGCCGTGGAAGTCCCGCGACGACTACGCGCTCCGGTCACCGATCGCCCGGGTGGAGCAGGTCACCACCCCGACGCTCGTCGTGCACGGCAACGAGGACGAGCGGTGCCCGGTCGCTCAGGCCGAGCAGTGGTTCACCGCGCTGCGGGAGCGCCGTGTCCCCTCGCGGCTGGTGCTCTACCCGGACGCCTCCCACCTGTTCATCATCACCGGCCGCCCATCGCATCGCGCCGACTGGAACCAGCGAACCGTCGACTGGCTCGAGCAGTACGCCGTCCCGGCCGGCCAGCCACAACGGCCGGCGATCGAGCGTCAGCACTGGCAGCAGCGGCTGACCCAGCTCGCGCGGGCACATCAAGTTCCCGGCGCGCAGCTGGGGATCTCCCGGCTCGGCGACGAGCCCCTCGTCGTCTCCACCGGAGTGCTCAACAAAGCCACCGGGGTCCAGGTCACCGACGACTCGGTCTTCCAGATCGGGTCGATCAGCAAGGTATGGACGACGACCCTGGCGATGCAGCTCGTCGACCAGGGCGAGCTCGACCTCGACGCGCCCATCGCCGACGTGCTGCCCGAGCTGCGGCTCGCGGACCCGGACGTCACCAAGCAGGTGACGATGCGGCACCTGCTCACCCACACGAGCGGTATCGACGGCGACGTGTTCACCGACACCGGACGCGGCGACGACTGCCTCGAGCTCTACGCCCACGGGCTGGCCGAGGCGGGGCAGAACCATCCCCTAGGGGCCACGTTCTCCTACTGCAACTCCGGCTTCAGCCTCGCCGGCCGGGTGATCGAGAAGATCACCGGCCAGACCTGGGACGACGTCATGCGCGAGAAGGTGTTCAGCCCCCTCGGTCTTCGTCACGCCATGACGCTCCCGGAGGAGGCGCTGCTGCTGCGTGCGGCCGTCGGACACGTCAGTGAGGGAGGCGAGGAACCGCATCCGACGAAGATCTGGGGTATGCCCCGGTCGATAGGTCCGGCCGGCACCATCATCGCCTCCGCGGGCGACGTCCTCGCCTTCGCGAACATGCACCTTCGGGAAGGTCTCGCCGCTGACGGCACCCGGGTCCTCGACGCGGCCAGCGCCCAGGAGATGACCGCGCATCAGGTGGACCTGCCGGACCCGTACACGCTCGGCGACTCGTGGGGCGTGGGCTGGATCCGCTTCGGCTGGGACGGCCGCCGGGTATACGGTCACGACGGCACCACCCTCGGCCAGGCGGGGTTCCTCCGCATCCTTCCCGACCGGGATCTCGCGGTCACCCTGCTGACCAACGGCGGCAACGGCCGTGACCTCTACGAGGAGCTCTTCCGCGAGATCTTCTCCGAGCTGGGCGACCTCGACATGCCGGCAACACTGACGCCTCCGACGTCGGAGCCCGCGGTCGACGCCACGCCCCACCTCGGGACCTACGAACGGGCCGGCTCCCGCATCGCGGTGTTGGAGGGCCAGGACGGGCTACGCCTACGCATGACAGCGACCGGTGCGATCGGCGAGCTGATGGAGGTGAAGACCCACGAGTTCGACCTGATACCGGTCCGTGACTCGCTCTTCGTGTTCCGCGCACCCGGGACGAAAACGTGGGCGCCGGTCGTCTTCTACCGGCTGCCCACGGGGGAGCGGTATGTGCACGCCGGCGTGAGGGCAACGCCGAAAGTGTCGTGATGCTCGACGACACCGTGATCAACGACAGCCTGCTTGACGACGGCATGCTCGAGGACATCGAACAGCTGGTGCTGTGCGAGTCGCCGTCGGCGGATCTCGATGCCGTGGCCCGCGGCGCGGACGTCGTCGCTGAGCTGGGGACCCGGCTCCTCGGCGTCGGGCCGGAGCGGATCGTCCGCGACGGCAGGACACATCTGCGGTGGCGATTCGGGGACAACCGGCAGGTGCTGCTGCTCGGGCACCACGACACGGTGTGGCCCATCGGATCGCTGCTCACGCACCCCTTCGAGGTGCGTGACGGTCGGCTCCGCGGCCCGGGCTGCTTCGACATGAAAGCCGGGCTCGTCATGGGCTTCCACGCCCTGGCTGCCGCCGAAGACCGCGACGGCGTCACCTTCCTGATCACCGGGGACGAGGAGCTCGGCTCGCCGTCCTCGCGGGACCTCATCGAGGACGAAGCACGAGGCCTGAGCGCCGCCCTGGTCCTTGAGGCGTCGGCCGAAGCGGGTGCTTTGAAGACGGAACGCAAGGGGGTGTCGCTGTACGACGTCGTCGTGCACGGTCGCGCCGCCCACGCGGGACTGGAGCCTGAGCGGGGGACAAGCGCGACGATCGAGCTGGCCCACCAGGTGCTCGCGATCTGCCGCCTGGGTTCGGCAGGGGTCGGAACGACGGTGACCCCGACGCGGATGGAGGCGGGGACGACGACCAACACGGTCCCCGCCGACGGCCACGTGGCCGTCGACGTGCGCGCCCGCACGGGCGCGGAGCAGGACCGGGTGCACGCGGCGCTGGTCTCCCTGCAGCCGGCCCTGGACGGGGCGCGGATCGAGGTGACCGGCGGGGTGAACAGGCCGCCGCTGGAGGCTGCAGCGTCGCGTGCCCTCTTCGACCGTGCGGCGCAGCTGGCTGAGGGCCTCGGGCTGCCGGCTCTGTCTTCGGCCGCGGTCGGCGGGGGGTCGGACGGCAACTTCACCGCAGGGGTGGGCACCCCCACACTCGACGGGCTGGGAGCCGTCGGCGGCGGCGCTCACGCCGCCGACGAGCACGTCGTGATCGCCGAGCTGCCGGGTCGTACCGCCCTCCTCAGCGCGCTGGTGAGCCAGCTCCTGCGCGACCGGCGCGGCCCGCACACTCTGACCAGCTCCACCTCACCCGGTGCGACATCATGACCGTTCTGAGGGAGTCCGAGGGCGGCGGCGTCACCGGCCGTGACATGGTGCAACAGGCCGCGGACGTGGCGTCCACCGCGGCCGCCGCCGCCGGACTTCGAGTGGCCCAGCTCGACCAGATGGAAGACCTGCAGACCGTGCGGGACCTTTTCGACGCAATCTGGGGACCGGACGGGCGCGGCTCGGTGGTCACTTCGGAGCTGTTACGGGCACTGAGCAAGTCGGGCAGCTACGTCGGTGGCGCGTTCGACGGCCCGGAGCTCGTCGGCGCATCGATCGGTTTCTTCATGCCACCGGCCCAGGCCGGAGTGCACAGCCACATCACCGGTGTGGCGTCACGGATGCAGGGACGCAACGTCGGGTTCGCGCTCAAGGCGCACCAGCGGGCCTGGTCACTGCAGCGGGGCGTTCGCGAGATCACCTGGACCTTCGATCCTCTCGTGGCGCGTAACGCCCACTTCAACCTCGGCAAGCTGGCCGCCGACCCGGTGGAGTACCTCGAGAACTTCTACGGACCGATGGACGACCGAATCAACGTCGGCGACGACACCGACCGGCTGCTGGTCTGTTGGGCCCTTGACACCCAACGAGTCGCCCTGGCCTGTTCAGGTGCTCGTCGACCAGCTGCTGACCGTTCCCGGGAGAAAGCCCAGCGACAGGCTGCGCTCACCGGTGCCGACTTCGCTCTTGCCGTCTCGCCGACCGGGTGGCCGGTGACTAGTCGGGCGGAGACCGCAACGGTCCTCGTCGCGATCCCACGAGACATCGAAGCCATCCGGGCCGCCGACCGTGCTCGTGCGGCGGCCTGGCGGCGTGCGCTGCGCGAGACGCTAGGCGGACTGCTCGCAGAAGGAGCCCGGGTCCTCGACTTCGCCGAGGCCGGTTGGTACGTCGTGGAAAGGAACATGGACCAGTGAAGCTCACCGGCGTGGAGGTCAGGACCATCGAGATGCCGCTCGTCTCACCGTTCCGCACCTCGTTCGGCACCCAGTCCGTCCGTCAAGCGCTGGTGCTGCGCGTCGTGACCCCGGACGGTGAAGGTTGGGGGGAGTGCGTAGCGATGAGCGAACCGCGGTACTCGTCGGAATACCTCGCCGGGTGCGTGCAGGTCCTTCGGGGGTTCCTCGTGCCTGCCCTCGCCCCCGTCGAACGGCTTGACGCCACGGCGGTAGCGCCGGCCCTGCGGGCGATCAAGGGGCACCGGATGGCTAAGGCAGCGTTGGAGATGGCCATCCTCGACGCCGAGCTGCGCAGCCGAGGAGTACCCCTCGCCCGTGAGCTGGGCGCGGTACGCACCCGCGTTGAATGCGGCGTTTCGGTGGGCATCATGGACTCCGTCGAGTCTCTGCTCGAGGCGGTGGCCGGCTATTTGGACGACGGCTACCTGCGCATCAAGCTGAAGATCGAACCGGGCTGGGACATCGAGCCCGTCCGGGCCGTGCGCGAGCGGTTCGGCGACGACGTCCTGCTCCAGGTGGACGCCAACACGGCCTACACCCTCGCCGACGCCCGTCACCTCGCCAGGCTCGACCCGTTCAACCTGCTCCTGATCGAGCAGCCGCTGGAGGAAGAAGACGTGCTCGGCCACGCGAGGCTGGCCAAACTCCTGCAGACCCCCATCTGCCTCGACGAGTCCATCGTCTCAGCCCGTTCCGCAGCCGACGCGATCGCCCTCGGCGCCTGTGCCGTGGTCAACATCAAGCCAGGCCGAGTAGGCGGATACCTCGAGGCCCGCCGCATCCACGACGTCTGCGCCGCGCACGCCATCCCCGTGTGGTGCGGCGGGATGCTCGAGACCGGCATCGGGCGCGCGGCCAACCTCGCCCTCGCCGCGCTGCCCGGCTTCACCCTTCCGGGGGACACCTCAGCCTCCGACCGGTTCTACGCCCAGGACATCACCGAGCCGTTCCGCCTCGACGAAGGACGCCTGAACGTGCCCACGAAACCCGGAATCGGAGTAGACCCCATACCGGACGTCCTCGACGAGATGACCATCGCAACGGAATGGATCCCGGCCTGAGTCATGTACGTCCCGACGAAACACATCTAGCATTTCGTCGTGACCAACCAGATGAGGGCACGCCGCCGAGACACAGCATGCCAGCGATCCGCGCGTCGATGACCCCCCGCCCCAGAGCCAGCCTCGGCCGAGTCCTCGAGGACCTCGGCGCAACGCTGCTGGACATCGTCGCCGGCGACGCCGACGACCCCGAGACACTCGGCGGAATCGTCATCCACGACCCGCTCGACGAAATCGAGCCCCCCCACCATGCCATCGTCCTCGGCGTCGGCATCTCCACGTCCAAAGACATCATCCACATCCTGCACCACCTCGGCACCCACCACGCCGCGGCGCTTGTCGTCCGAGCGCCAGTCCTCGCAGACGTTGAGTGCGTCGCCGCTGCTGAACGCACCGGCGTCGCCCTACTAGCCCTCACCCGCGGAGCCTCATGGGCGCAGCTCGCGGCGATGCTCCGGGCCCTGATCGCCGAAGGAGACATTGGCGCCGCCGGCCCCGAAGAGCTCGGCGGGATGCCAGCCGGCGACCTGTTCGCCCTCGCCAACGCCATCGCCACGCTGCTCGACGCCCCGGTGACCATCGAAGACCGAAACTCCAGGGTCCTCGCCTTCTCCGGACGCCAGGACGAGGCTGACCCGTCGCGGGTTGAGACCATCCTCGGACGGCAAATCCCTGAACGGTTCGCCCGCATGCTCGAGGAACGCGCCGTCTTCCAGGCGCTCTACCGCAGCGACCGCCCCATCGACATCGAGCCCATCACCGGAGACGATCCCAGCTGGGCCATCCCTCGGGTAGCGCTCGCCGTTCGGGCCGGAGACGAGGTCCTCGGGTCAATCTGGGCCGCCGTAGCGTCACCGCTCTCCGCCGAACGCACCCAAGCCCTGTGCGACGCGGCCAAAGTCGTCGCGCTACACCTGCTCCGCGTCCGAGCCGGCGCCGACGTCGAAAGGCGCCTACGAGCGGACCTCGTCGCCACCGCGCTAGAGGCCGGCCCGGGGGCTGCCGACGCCGTCGCGCGCCTCGGCCTCGCCGGTCACGCCAGCCTGGTCCTGGCCCTCGCAACGCTTGAGAGCGGTGTGCTCGCCGGGATGGCCGCCTCGCACGCCCGGCTCGTGGCCGAGCGGCAACGAATCGCCGACGCCTTCGCGATGCACCTTGACGCCCTCTACCCCAGATCGGCCGCTGCGCTTATCGGCGACGTCACCTACGCCATCGTCGCGATACGACCCGATCAGGCCGACGCCGAGGAACGCGCGGCCCGCGTCGCCACAGAGTTCCTGGATCGCATCCGCGACAGCCAACATCTGCTCGTCGGTGTTGGTTCCGTCGCCGTAGACGCGTCCGAATTGTCGCGCTCGCGTGACGGGGCGGACCGAGCGCTTCGTGTGCTTCGCGTCGGCTCGGGGACTGGGCGAGTCGCGCGAATCACCGACGTCAACATCGAGGCTCTCATGCTGGAGCTTCGCGATCTGTCGAACGCGAGAGGCGACCGCGTCACGGGCCCGGTCGCCCGGCTCATGGAGTACGACTCTCGACGCAACACCCATCTCGTCGGGACGCTACGAGCCTGGCTCGACGCCTTTGGCGACGTCGCGGTCGCCGCCGCGACGATGTTCACCCACCCCAACACTTTCCGCTACCGGTTGCGTCGCTTGTCTGAGATCGGCGGAATCGACCTAGAAGACCCCTCGGACCGCTTCGCGGCCATGGTTGAACTTCGGCTGCTGGTTCCCTGACAGAGTGGCCAAAGCCTCCCGCCACGCGGTTGAGCAACCCGCCGGTCCGGAGTCTTAATCGCTCGGCAGTTGGGCGCGACGACGGTGGCCGTCGTCCACGCGGCCCTTCTCCGGGCCGGCTGGCTCTCGAAACCTAAAAAGTGGCGCCCGCGGTGCGCCCGACTGCTGCGCCGATGCTGGCGAGCAGCAGGACCTCGAACCGGGCGCGACCGGTGTCGCTAAGCGCGTCGGCTACGACGGTCGCTCTCCAACTCGTTCGCGTTGACTTCGGCCCCCCGGACCCGGCAACCAAGCCCCCAGCTGGGGTAAACGGTATCGGGAGGGCCGAGATCCGCGTCCCGCCGCCAGCCTCAGGAAAACCCGCCCGAGCGCGCTCGGACGCGGAAACGCCAGCGCCGATCTCGACGTGGCCTGGGTCGCCGTGTCTTGCAGAGTGGGCGTCCCTGGCCACATGGTCGACGGCGACTTATCCTAGGAAGCGTGACGACTAGCAACACCTCGATTATCGGGCGGCGCGCGGCAACCTGATCCGCAGTCGGCTGATACCGCGCGCCCCTCACCCACCGGTGATCGGGCGCTATTTCTTTGCCCACGAGGGAAAGGGATGACCTGCCATGACCTACGGCATGCTCGACCAAACTCCTGGAGACCTCGCGCTCTCTGAGCCTGAGGTAACCACCACCACTGGCGCCCGATGGATCGTACGCCGTTTGCAGGAACTCGGGGTCGCCACCGTCTACGGATATCCCGGCGGCGCCATCATGCCCCTCTACGACGCCCTCTACGACGGCGGGCTCAAACATGTGCTGACCCGGCACGAACAGGGCGCCGCCCTCGCCGCCATCGGGCACGCCCGCTCGAGCGGGCAGGTCGGCGTCTGCATTGCCACCTCGGGCCCGGGCGCCACGAACCTCATCACTGGCCTGGCCGACGCGCTGCTCGACTCGGTGCCCGTCGTCGCAATCACCGGGCAGGTCGCCTCAGCGTTGATCGGCACCGACGCCTTCCAGGAGGTTGACGTCCTCGGCTTGTCACTTGGCTGCACCAAGCACAGCTACCTCGTTCAGGACGTCGCGGATCTGCCTCGCGTCCTCGACGAGGCCTTCGAGATTGCCCGGAGTGGTCGGCCTGGACCCGTCCTCATCGACATCGCGAAGGACGTCCAGCAGGCGGCCATGCCCGTCCCGTTCGTCACCCACACTCCTTACACGACCGCTCTGCCCGTCGAAGACGTCTGCACCATCTCTGCCGCGCGCGAGCTGATTTCTGCGGCCAAACGGCCGATGCTCTACGTCGGCGGCGGCGTCATGGCAGCTAACGCCACAGACCAGCTGCGCGCACTTGCCCAACAAAGCGGCTTACCGTCCACGACGACGGCCAAGGGGCTTGGCACCATTCCCGGACGCTTCCCCCTGCACCTGGGCATGCTCGGAATGCACGGCACCAAAGCCGCGAACCTGCTGGTCCAGGAGTGTGACCTGCTCATCGCGGTCGGCGCCCGCTTCGATGACCGCGTCACCGGTGACGTGACGAGGTTCGCCCCGCACGCCAAGGTCATCCACCTCGACATCGACGCCGCTGAGGTCGGGAAGATCCGCTCAGCGGACGTCAGACTCCTTGGCGATCTGCGCCTGCTGCTCCCGCAGCTTGCCCTGCGCCCACCGATCGAACCTTGGCGCAGGCGAGTGCGCGAGGTAGCCGCAGTTCACGGATGGCGTTACGACCATCCCGGCTCAAGCATCTATGCCCCGGCCCTACTCAAAGAACTCTCCGACCGGCTGCCGCGGCGGTCCGTCGTCACAACGGACGTCGGCCAGCACCAAATGTGGGCCTGCCAGCATATGAGCGTCGACCATCCCACCGACTTCATCACCTCAGGCGGCCTCGGCACAATGGGTTTTGGGCTCCCCGCCGCGGTCGGTGCACAGACGGCCAGACGCGACGATACGGTCGTTTGCGTAAGCGGAGATGGTTCGATCATGATGAACATCCAAGAGTTAGCGACCCTCGGCCGCTACGACTTGCCGGTCAAAATCGTGCTGCTCGACAACCGGCGGCTCGGGATGGTCCGTCAGTGGCAACAACTTTTTTTCCAGGGCAGGTACAGCGAGACCACCCTGGACGACAATCCCGACTTCGTCGCGCTTGCCAACGCTTTTCGGATTCCCGGCCGACGAATCGACAGAAAGGACGAGGTCAAGGACGGAATTTCCGACATGCTCGCCGCGCCGAGCGCCTACCTACTCCACGTATCGATTGACGCGCACGAGAACCTTTGGCCCCTCGTCCCGCCCGGCGCGAGCAACATCGACATGATGGAGCAGGCGTGATGACCGTCACCCACCTGGAGGTTGTCGCCCGCTCGACTCCCGAACTGCTCGAACGCATTTGTCGCGTACTCCGCCACCGCGGTGCGACAGTGGAGCACCTGGTTTTCACAGCGGCCTACGACCCGCGAGGCGTCGCAGACGCCGCGGGCGCCGACGCGGCTGCCGTCCGTTACACGGCCGCGGTTGAGAGGGTTCACCTCAACGTGACGGCGCGACTCCGCGGCGATGCGGACCTATTGGTGCGCCAGCTCAACCGTCTGCCCGACGTGGACCTCGTCCGCCGTCGGGAGGCGCCTGCGGTTGATAGCACGTCATCTGAGCTGAAAGCGCTGGCGCCTCCTTGCTGATCCGGTCCTCCTCCTGGACCCGAGATACCCGTCGGATGCCCATCTGAAAAGTGTGCACGGCTCGCTCGGTGCCGCGGCACGCGGCAGCGCCGGTGATCGTCAGCCTCAGCTGGTCCCCGTTCGCCGGAGGCGCCAACCCTTGACCGCGGCGGCCGAGGAGCAGCGGGTCGGAGGTGCGCTGCAGCACCTCGCCACGTCAGGCGGTGCCGTCGATGGAGCACCCTCTCGACGACCTCGTACGTGGGCCAGCGCACGCCAGCGGGGGAGCTGATCCCAGACGGTTTGCGCCACCAAGAGCACACCATCGGCTATCGGGACGTCTCTCCGGCAGGCACCCAGCGGCACTGACATGAACCGGGTTATCGCAGGAGCACCTCTGGACATCCTGGTCAACAACGCCGGGCTCGTCACGGCAGGGCTGGAGCGCACTCGTCAGGGCTGGGAGTTGCAGTTCGCGACCAACCACCTCGGCCACTTCGCCCTCGCGCTCGGTCTGCACCCGCACCTGGCCGCAGCGGCGGCCGCGCGGGGAGGCTTGCGCATCGTGGCGCTGTCCTCCACCGCGCACATGCGCGCCCCGGTCGACTTCGACGACCTCCACTTCGAACGCCGCGCCTACGACCCGCAGATCGCCTACGCGCAGGCCAAGACAGCGACCAGCCTGTTCGCGGTGGAGGCGACGAGGCGCTGGCGGGACGACGGCATCGTCGCGAACGCGGTCAACCCCGGCGGCGTGGCCACCGGCCTGCAACGCAACTTCTCCACCGCCCAGCGCGAGTCGCTGGCCGCGGCAGAGGCCGCCGGGATCTTCACCTACAAGACGGTGGGGCAAGGAGCAGCGACGACGCTAGTCGCCGCCGTCGCTCCCGAGTTCTCAGGCGTGGGCGGCCGCTACCTCGACGACTGCCGCGAGGCCTACACGGTGCCCGACGACGCCACCCTCGCCGAGCACCCCCACGGTGTGAAGCAGTGGGCGCTGGACCCGACCGCAGCAGACCGGCTGTGGGAATGCTCCCTGAGCATGATCACCTGACCTGAGTCCGCAGCCCGGCACGCCCGGCCTGGCCCACGATAGTCGCTGCTCCCCGGTCGACACCGGTAGCAGAGCCGAACGGGCAGCGGCCGGGGCCGTCGCGCGGACCGCGTTACCGGCCAGCACCACGTTCACGACGCGATGCTGCCCGCCCGCCGACGGGACTCACACCTCCGACTCAAGCCGGCTCGGCAGTATCGCGGCGGCTGGGCTTAGCCCACGAACCTGGCCAAATAACGCTGCGAGAACCGCGCCATCTATCGCCGAGTCAAGTACCGGGTGCCGACGCCGGGCGGTCCGGGAGTGGCCGTTGGGCACTCGGCTATCGGGTTGCCGCGCGCCGTCACCTTTTGGTCACGGTGCAGCGACGCAGGGCCGCCGTTAGTGTGCGTCGAGTGCCGCGCCCAGATGTTCGCCTTTGCTTCCTTGGAGACTCTTACACGGCTGGCGTCGGGGACGAGACCAGGCTGGGTTGGGTGGGCCGAGTGTGTTCCCGCGCCGGGAAGGATGGCCACGACGTCACTGCCTACAACCTGGGAGTGCGACGGCAGACCAGTACGCAGGTGGCTAAGCGGCTACGGCGGGAGGCAGTGCCACGGCTGAGCGAAGGCGACGGGCAAGGCATCGTCCTGGCCATGGGTGTTAACGACACAACAGTCGAGGATGGCAACCGGCGCGTTCCCCTTCCCGAGACGCTGGCCGCGCTTAACACGTCCGCCGGGGAGGCGGTCCATCGAGGCTGGTCCGTTCTGGTGGTTGGCCCGGCGTTCGTGGGGGAGAAACAGCAGAACCAGCGCATTGATGCGCTGTCGGCCGCCATGGGCGAGCGTTGCGCCGACCTCAACATCCCCTTCGTAAACGTGGTGGCGTCACTTCGCGGCGGTGAGAACTGGGAACGCCAGGTCAATGCCGTTGACGGTGCGCATCCCAGTGCCTCCGGGTACCAGCAGCTGACCGACACCATCTGGCCACCGTTCTCAGCCTGGCTCCGGCGAATCGAGAACGATACGTACGGTGGCCCCTGAACGTCCCTCTAGCCGATCCACTTACCGGCCTAGCTTGGTCGTGCCCGGGAAGCACGTCGTCCGTGGGAGGCTTCCGGCTGTGTTCGAGCGTCTGCACCATATGCAGTTGGCGATGCCCCGCGGCCAGGAAGACGCGGCTCGCGGGTTCTACGCCGGCGTACTCGGCATGACCGAAGTCGACAAGCCGCCAGTGCTCGCTGCTCGTGGCGGTGCTTGGTTCCGCGCCGATGGAGTCGAGCTGCACCTCGGTGTGGAGGAGGACTTTCGGCCGGCCCGGAAAGGCCACCCGGGCGTCCTCGTGAGCAACCTCGACGAGATAGTCGATCGCCTCGCCGCCAGTGGGCAGCCTGCCCAGTGGGACACCGAGTTCCCCGGGTTCCGCCGCGTCTACGCTCACGACCCCTTCGGCAACCGGCTGGAGTTCCTGCAGCCGTCCTCGTAGCGGGATCCCTCACCGACTCGTCGCCCACTGTTTGAAGACGTGCTCGACCAGCCGGCGTGCTGCGGGCGGGTGGTGACGTAGGAAAAGGTCAGGCTCGGTGAGCTCGAGTTCCATCACCAGGGGCCCTCGCTGCGGGTCGACGATGTAGTCGACCCTGGCGTAGGCCAGGTCCCCGAGCAGCGGCAGGACGGTCCGCTCCAACTCGGCCGTCGAGTCGTCGGGGTCCACGAGCTGCTCGGTGCCGCCGTGGGAAGCCTGCACGCGGAACTCCCCGGCGGCCGCCACCTTGTGGACCAAGTGGGACACCTGCCCGGCGATCACGACCAGGGCGTGCTCACCGGCGGTCTGTACCGCTGGCAGAAACTCCTGGAGAAGCAGGTCCTCGAGCACCACACCGGTGGGCGAGACCAAATCGCAGGAGCGCACCCCTGCGACGTCGGGCAGGCGGCTCATCCTGCGCCCTCCGGCGCCGACGGCGGGCTTGGCCACCACCGGCCCGGCGCCGAAGGTCGACCGCAGATCACTTTCGTCGACGCGGTCGCCGGCGCGCAGCAGCCGGCTCACCGGTACGGGGATGCTGGCGGCGGCCAGGTCGAGCAGGTAGGACTTGTGCAGGTTGCCCTGCGTGACCGCCAGGGGGTTGACCATCGGGGTGCGCGCGGACTGGGCTTCCAGCCAGGCGGCGAACTCCCCCAGGTGAGCGGTGTAGTCCCACGGGGTGTGCAGCAGAACCACGTCCGGCCACGCCCAGCCGGGGCCGCGCCAATCAATCAGCCGTGCCTGCACTCCGCTGACGGCGGCCGCCTGCAGCAGCACCGCCGAGTCGGCGACACCATCAATCGTCCCCGCCGATGCGGCCAGCCCAAGCTTGATCGCATACCTCCCTGGGCCCCGCAACACCGGCGCTGTTCCGGCTCGTACCGAACAGTACTGAAGCGCATCCCAAGCACCGGCAACGCGTGGCCGGCTTCGGCGGCACCGCCAGTCCGCGGTACTGCCGGCCGAACCATTAACCGCTTCCCGAGGTGACGCCTGTCCGTAAGAGGACCCTCCTATGGGAACGGTTCAGGTCAGCGCGGGTAGGCGCGTCCGGGTGTCCCGCAGGACCGCCCGGTGAACACGCCCGGTAGGGCACCTCAACTGGGACGGCGAGGAACCCGATCGGTGAGAGCGTCAACCGGCCTGCGCGGGCGTCGATGCGCAGGTCCTCCTAGAGAGTGCACCGCGCAGACCCCTCGGGCACCGGCACCGTGGCGTACGGGCACCTCGCTAAGCAGCATTGGTAGCCGATGTCGCACAGAATCTTGCGGTCAGCCGAAGGCTCGCGTCGGCACGGTCGGGCGGTTGGTCAGGCCGCACGCACGCGGCTTTTGAGCGAAGTGGGGCACCCAGCCAATGGGGGTGTACGTCATCAAGACCCCGTAGCCGGCCATCTGCAGCGGCGCGCGGACCTCGGTCGGGTGACTGGTCGTCGGGGGCATCCCATGCCCACGCTGCTGCCCGGCGGCGGGGCGCCGGGGATGTAGGAATTCTGTAGGAACCGCAGCGGACGCGTCGCCACGGGCTGGACCATCGGGACGAACTGGCACGAACGGGTTGGACGTTTCCGCAGGTCATCCCTGTAGGAGTGGGGCC
>JAABUT010001335.1_pt1 | contig 28817 bp, 26 predicted proteins | sample 5559281 | NCBI WGS metagenome assembly JAABUT01 (sample SAMN10711880, study PRJNA513359) | rock metagenome | isolation source: Antarctica rocks | place: Antarctica: Victoria Land, Ricker Hills nord | collected 2016-01-04
TCACCAACGTCCGGAATGCCCCCCTTTGCCGTAAGGCCACTTCCTTCCCTTCGAGAAGCCGGTCCAGGGGGCGCTGCCCCCTGGCGGGTCCAGGGCAGCGCCCTGGCCTTGCCTGCTTCACTTCGATTGGCTCTGGCCTATCGGTCGAGCACCTCGGCGATCCCGGCCAGCACGGCGGTGATGGGGAGGTCGGCCACTTTGCCGCGGACGATCATGCCCAGCGAGGTGGCGACCAGGGCGGGCGGGTGGGTGTCGCCGTAGATCAGCACGTGTTTGGCCACGCCGCCGAAGTGGGCGAGATGCGCGGGACCGGTTTCCACCGTGACGCAAAGGGTGGCGCGGCGCATCAGGTCGAGGATCTGTGGCAGCGGCCGGTCCTTGATGTGCGTCACGTTCGGGAAGTCGAACGCCGGGAAGTCGTCGGCCGAGGCGCCGATCACGTGGACCGGACCCAGTCCGCGCCCGGCAAGGTCGTCGATCACCGCGCGCCAGCGGTCGGGATACCACATGCGGTCGCGGTTGCCGGCGATGTTGCGCTCGCTGGCCGCGAAGGGGGCGATTACGATGCCGGGCGGCAGGCCGCAATCCTCGGTGACGAGATCGAGCGTGGCCGGCAGCCTGGGTGCTGCAAAGCCGGCGAGCAGGAAGAAGCCCTGGCTGGCGTGCAGGCCGAGCTGGGCGGCCGCCGCGCGGGCCGGGCCGACGCCGAGGTTGAAGCGCAGGGCCAATGGACCGGGTGCGGCGTCGTGGATCAGCATGTCGGGCGCCAGCAGCGCGCGCACCGGACGGCCGAAGGCGCCGGTGACGTGGATCGGGCGACGCAGCAGGCGGCGGAGATGCAGGATGAACGGCAGCGCGGTGATGGTGTCGCCGATCATCGCGTGCGGATGGTCGATGTTGACGACGACATCCATGGTGTCGGCGACGCTGGCCAGGAACGCCGCCGCGGCCTCGGGACCGCTGCCGCGGAAGGCCCGGCTGGCCTCGATGGCGCCGCCGCTGCCGGGTTTCAGCAGCAGGTTCGTGCCGGCGACATAGAACGACAGGTCGGAAATGGCGCCGACATCGCGGCGCAGCGATTCCGCGTCGAGCTCGAAGCCGTAGCGTCCGGTGCCGACGCCGTGCGCGCGCAGGTCGTCGCGCGGCCGGTCGGCGGCGATGCGGGCGACCGGCTCGCCGTCCAGCACGGCATCGATCTGCATGGCGGCCGCTATGTCGCGCCGGTCGCAAACCCAGCCGCGGACCGTCAGCGCCGAGGCGTGGTCGAAGTAGCCGAGGATGTCCTGCGGCCGGGTGTTGGGCGCTGCCGGACCGTGCGGGAGCGTTCGCCTTGAGTTCATGTGGACTCCCCTGTTGCCCATGTAGGTGCGACAGCAACAACGGCCTGCACCAGGCATGGATACAGGCAACGTTGCAGCTGCGCAAAGGCAGAACATGCGTTCCAGCGGATGACGCCCTTGTGCTGCGGCGCGTCCCCGCGTTGAATGCGGTGCAACATCGCGTTCGGCGCAACACGGCGGGACGTCATCGGAGATGGAACGAAATGCGGCGTTTTCTGTTGGCGGCAGGGGTTTCGCTGACCCTCTCAGGCACGGCCCACTCAGGCACGGCCCAGGCTCAGCCGGCCGGCGACCCGGTGCGCACGCTCACGCTGCTGGCCCTGCCGCAGGCCGCCTCGCCGCAGGAATACACCGCCGCGGAGCTGGTGGCGCAGTCGTGGAAGGACCTCGGGCTGGATGTGGTGGTGCGTCCGCTGCCGGGCCAGCAGTTCAACCAGATCGTCTGGTACGAGCGCCAGCGCTGGGATGCCACCACCTGGACCATGGTCGGGCGCGCCGAGCGCAGCGATCCGGACGAGCTGACCTACAACCTGTTCGTGTCGGCCAACGCCGCCAACGGGTATGACTTCGTGGGCTACGTAAATCCGGAATACGACCGGCTGGCGCAGGCGCAGCGCGAGGAGCTGGACGTGCCGAAGCGGCAGGCGCTGCTGCACCAGGCGCAGGAGCTGATCAACTGCGACCAGCCGTACGGCTTCATGGTGCACCCGAAAAGCCTGCTGGCCTTCAACCGCGCCATCTTCGACGAGAAGACCGTCGTCGAGCAGGCCGGGCTGGGGCTGCGCAACTTCTGGACCTGGATCGCGCTGACTCCCAAGGGCGCGCAGAAGGACATCATCGTCAACTCGACCACCACGCCGACCAACCTCAGCCCGTTCAACATTCCCGGCGCGCAGGGGTCGTGGGCGACCGAGCTGGCCTGGGACCGGCTGATGCGCATCGGGCCGGACGGGTTGCCGAAGCCGTGGGCGGCGGAAAGCGTCACCCGGCCGACCACCACCACGGTCGAGGTGGTGTTGCGGGCCGGCATGAAGTGGCATGACGGCAGCCCGGTTACCATCGAGGACGCGGTGTTCAGCCTGCAGGCGCCCGGGTTCGGCGACAAGTCGCCGATGTACAAGCCCTTCGTCGCCAACATCGCCAGCGTCGAGACCACCGGCGAGCGGAGCCTGCGCATCACCCTGAAGCGGCCGGACGCGGCGTTCCTGGTCAGCTCGCTGTCCAAGCTGAACCTGGCGCCGAAGAAGGTGTGGCAGCCGATCTTCGACGATCTGGCCAACAAGGCGCAGACCACCGAAAGCATCATGGAGGCCAAGCCGATGGGGTCGGGGCCATACCGCTTCGTGTCGGTGAAGCTGACCGAGGAGATCGTGCTTGAGGCCAACCCCGACCACTGGAGCAAGCCCAAGGCGGGCCGCTGGATCATGCGCATGATGCCGAACATCGAGGCGACGCTGGGGGCGCTGCGGTCCGGGGAGATCAACTTCCTGACCGACTACACCGGCGACCCGGAATTGTTGAAGAATCTCGGCAAGTCGAACCCGAACATCGCGCTGTCGGATAGCCTGGACATCGGTTTCAAGTTCATCGGCTACAACGGGCGCCGGCCGCCGTTCGACAACGTGGCGTTCCGCCAGGCCTTGTCGGCGTCGATGGACCGCGAGACGCTGGCGGCGGATGCCTGGGGCGGGGCGGCGGTGCCGGCCAACTCCTGGGTGTCGCCGGCGCTGAAGTTCTGGGCGGCGCCGGACATCGACAAAAGGATGCCGGGGACGAACCTGGAAGGGGCGCGCAAGCTGCTGAAGGACGCCGGCTTCGTGCTGGTGAACGGCCGCCTGCACTATCCCGCCGGCGTGAAGGAAACCACGACGGCGTTCCAGTAGGCGCGTGGCGCGTTTGCTTGCCGGGCGTTTTGGACACCTGGCGTTCGTGCTGTGGGCGGTGTCCAGCCTGACCTTCCTGCTGTTCCGCCTGATGCCGGGCGACCCCAGCCTGAACTTCCTGTCGCCGACCTTCACGGCCGAAACCCGCGCCACGCTGCTGCGCAGCTTCGGCCTGGACCGGCCGCTGTGGGAGCAATACCTGATCTACATGGGCAACCTGCTGCGCGGCGACCTGGGCATGTCGTTCCTGCAGGCGCGCCCGGTGGGGGACCTGCTGGCCGAGGCGCTGCCGAACACCGTCATCCTGACCCTGGTGTCGCTGTGCGCGGCCTACGCCTTCGGCATCACCGCGGGCGCGTTTCTGGCGTTCCAGCGCGGCGGGGCGGTGGAAGGGGTGGCCATCCCGGCGGCGCTGGCGACCCGGGCGGCGCCGGAGTTCTGGCTCGGCATGCTGCTGCTGGCGGGGCTGGCGTTTCAGGCGGGGTGGTTCCCGACGTCCGGCGCGGTCAGCCCGGGCGAGCCGATGGGCACGGTGGCCAGCCGGCTGGCCACGGCGGATTTCTGGTGGCACCTGGTGCTGCCGGCGTTGACCTTGACCTTGTACCTGCAAGGCCTGCCGCTGCTGCTGATGCGGGCGACGATGCTGGAGGTGATGAACGACGAGTTCATCGTCATGGCGCGGATGAAGGGCCTGTCGCGCTGGTCCATCGTCATGCGCCACGCCGCCCGCAACGCGCTGCTGCCGGTGGTGACGGCCTTCGCGCTCGGCCTCGGCGCCAGCGTCGGCGGCAACGTGGTGGTGGAGACGGTGTTCGCCTGGCCGGGGATCGGCCGGGTGCTGGTGGGCGCGGTGCAGAGTGCCGACTACCCGCTGGCGCAAGGCGCTTTTATTCTTATTGCCGCGGTGCTGGTGAGCATGAACACGGTCGCCGATCTTGCGTATGCTGCGCTGGACCCGCGGGTGTCGATCGGTGCACGTCGTTAGGCGCGTCCTCGCGTATCTGCGATCGGAACCGTTCGCGGTGGCCGGGGCGACGATCTACGCGCTCATCCTGGCCGTGGCGCTGCTGGCCGACCGGCTGGCGCCGTACGATCCGCGCGAGATCCTGCGCACCGGGCGGCGGGTGGCGCGGTATCTTCCGATGTCGGCGGAGCACTGGCTGGGCACCACATCCAGCGGGCGCGACGTGCTCAGCCAGGTGATCTTCGGCACCCGGGCGGCCTTGCAGGTGGGGCTGACCGCGGCGGTCGCGGTGGTGGCGATCGGCACGTTGCTGGGGCTGCTGGCGGGCTATCTGGGCGGCTGGACGGACAGGATCGTCACCCGGCTGGCCGACGTGGTGCTGGGCTTGCCGTTCCTGCCGTTCCTGCTGGTGATCGCAGCCCTCACCAAGCCAGGCACCGGCGTCATCATCTTCAGCGTCGCGCTGCTGCTGTGGCCGAACACCGCCCGGGTGATCCGTGCCCAGGTGCTCAGCCTGCGGGAGCGCGCCTGGGTGGAGGCGGCGCGGGTGACCGGCTGCTCGACGCCGCGCATCATGTTCGTGCACGTGCTGCCGCAGGTGTTGCCGCTGGCGGCGCTGTACGGGTCGGTCGCCATCGGCTGGGCGATCCTGGCGGAGGCGTCGGCGAGTTTTCTCGGGTTCGGCGATCCGCTGGCGATCAGCTGGGGGGTGATGCTGCAGGAGGCGTATGCGAACCAGGCGCTGTCGCGCGGGGCTTGGAACTGGTTCACGCCGCCCGGTGCCGCCATCGTGCTGATGGTGCTGGCGGGGTTCATGATCTCGCGCGGGTCGGAGAAGCTGCTGTTTCCGAAGCTGGCGGACCAATGAGCCTGCTTTCAATCGAGGCGCTGTCGGTGCATTACCGCACCAGGGCCGGGCCGGTGCGCGCGGTCGACGGGGCGGTGCTGGAGGTGCGGGCGGGCAGCATTTTGGGACTTGTCGGCGAAAGCGGCTGCGGCAAGTCCACCCTGGGCCGCGCCGTCATGGGCGTGCTGCCGGACACCGCCAGCATCGCCGGCGGGCGGGTGATGTTCGAGGGCCGCGATTTGACGGCGATGACCGAGGCGCAGCGGCGGGCGTTGCGCTGGCGCCGCATGGCCTTCATCCCGCAAACCGCGATGAACGCGCTCGACCCGGTGCAGCGGCTGCGCGCGCAGATGGGCGAAGTGCTGTGCGAACGCGGCGGGCTTTCGCGTGCGAAGGCCGCCGCGCGGGCGGAGGAGCTGTTCGTGCTGGTCGGGCTGGCCCCGTCCCGCCTGGCCGACTATCCGCACCAGTTCAGCGGCGGGATGCGGCAGCGGGCCTCGATCGCGTTGGCGCTGGCGCTGGAACCGGCCCTGGTGATCGCCGACGAGCCGGTGACGGCGCTGGACGTGATCGTGCAGCGGCAGGTGCTGGACGTGATGCGGGCGCTGCAGGCCGGGCTCGGGCTGGCAATGATATTGGTGACGCACGACATGGCGGTGGTGGCCTATGCCTGCGACCGGGTGGCGGTGATGTATGCCGGGCAGGTGGTGGAGTCAGGTGCTGCGGGCGAACTGCTGGAACGCCCGCTGCACCCGTACACGATGGGGCTGACGCACGCGTTTCCCGACGTCCACGGCGGCACGGGGGAGCTGGTGCCGATCGAGGGGTCGCCGCCGTCGCTGCTGCACCCGCCGCTGGGGTGCCGGTTCGCCCCGCGCTGTCCGTTTGCGCAGGACCGCTGCCGGGCGTCGGCGCCGCCGCTGCTGCCGCGTGGCGACCACCTGGCGGCGTGTTGGCGGGCGGATGAGGCGCCGGTTTTGCGTGCTGCGGCTGCGCGGCCGGCGACGTGGGCGGCGATGGCATGATCGAGGCGCGCGGGCTGTCCAAGGTGTTCCGCGTTCACGGCCGGGATATTCATGCCATGGCGGACGTGTCGCTGGCGGTCCGGGCGGGCGAGGCGTTGGGCATCGTCGGCGAGTCCGGCTGTGGCAAGACCACCACGGCGCGGACGTTGCTGCGATTGGAGGAGCCGAGTTCCGGACAGGTGCTGTTCGACGGCGTAGACATCACGCATCTGCGTGGAGCGGGGCTGCGGTCGTTCCGCTCGCAGGCGCAGCTGGTGTTCCAGAACCCGTTCGACGCGCTAAACCCGCGCTTCACCATCCGCCGCTCGCTGGCCGAGCCGCTTCGCAACTTCGGCGTGCCCGCCGTCGAGCACGAGGGCCGCATCGAGGCGGTGCTGGCGCGGGTGCGGCTGACGCCGTCGGCCCTGTGGCTGGACCGCCGGCCGCACGAGCTGTCGGGCGGGCAGTTGCAGCGCGTGGTGCTGGCGCGCGCGCTGATCCCCGGGCCGAAGCTGATCGTGGCGGACGAGCCGGTGTCGATGCTGGACGTGTCGGTGCGCGCCGGCATCCTCAACCTGCTGCGCCGGGCACGGGACGAGCTGGGGCTGGCCGCCGTCTACATCAGCCACGACCTGGCGCTGATCCGCTACGTGTGCGAGCGCACGGTGGTGATGTATCTCGGGCGCATCGTTGAGTCGGGGCCGACGACCGGGCTGATCGAGGACCCGCAACACCCGTATACCCGCGCCCTGGTCGCCGCGGTGCCGGTGCCGCGGGTGGACCAGGACCGGGCGCCGCTGCCGATCCGCGGTTCGCTGTCCGACACGCCGGACGTGGGCAGCGGTTGCCCGTTCCGCGACCGCTGCCCTGCCGCATTTGCGCGCTGCGCCACCGAGGCCCCTGCCCTGCGCCGACTTGACGGCGACCGGTCGGTGGCCTGCCACCTGGGAGGATGAAACGATGACCGCCTGCGATCCCGTCACCCTGGAGATTATCCGCGGTGCCATCCGCGCGGCACAGGCGGAGATGGAGGCGCTGCTGGAACGCACCGCCATCTCCGCCTTCATCCGCGAGAAGAAGGACTTCTACACGGCGTTGTTCGACGCCGAAGGGGTGATGGCGGTCGGGTCGAACGTTCCCATTTTCGGGGATATCTGTGGGCCGGTGTTCGAGCACTTCCCGATCGAGACGATCCAGCCGGGCGACCTGTACTGGTATAACGACTGCTACGGCAGCCGTGGCGCGGTGTCGCATTCCAACGATCAGGTGTTTTTGGCGCCGGTCTTCCACGACGGCCGGCGCTGCGCCTTCGTGATGGGCTGGGCGCATTTCTCCGATGTCGGCGGGCTGCGGCCGGGATCGATCAGCCCGGATGCGACGGATATCTTTCAGGAAGGCATCATCGTTCCGCCGACGAAGCTGATCGATCGCGGGGTCACCAACACGGCTGCCCTGGCGATATTCTACCGCAACTCGCGCTATCCCGAGACGTGCCGCGGCGACACGCGGGCGCTGATGGCCAGCGTCGAACTGGGGGTGCGGCGGATGGCCGAGGTCGTCACCCGCTTCGGCGCCGACACGCTGGCCGACGCGCTGGCGCAGCTGCTGGCACGGACCGAGACCATCGTGCGGCAGCGGCTGCGCGAAACCTTCCCGGTCGGCACCCACCGCTTCACCGACGCCATCGACAGCGACGGCCACGGCACCGGGCCGCTGCACATCCGCTTCGCCCTGACCCGCACGCCGGACGACCGCTTCATCTTCGACGCCAGCGAAACCGACGACCAGGCGCCCGGCCCGGTGAACTTCCTGATGAACCGCGACGTGCCGGGCATGGCGCTGGGGCTGTATTTCCTCGGCGGCGACCCGACCCAGGTGTGCAACGCCGGCGGGCCGCGGGCGCTGGACGAGGTGGTGCTGCGCGAAGGCTCGCTGCTGCGTCCGCGGTTTCCGGCGCCGCTGGGGATGCGCGGGATGACCATGATGCGGGTGCTGTCGGCGCTGAACGGGTTGATCAACGTGGCCGGCACGCCGGCGCCGGCGTCGCATTCCGCCTACATCATCATCCTGCTGCGAGGCACCGCGGACGGAAAGCCGTTCCTGATGTCGGACGGCATCGGCGTCGGCTACGGCGCGCGGCCGACGGCGGACGGGCTGGATGCGGTGTATTTCGTGGCGCAGGAGAACTACCCGGTGGAGTTCCTGGAGCTCGGCTATCCGGTCGGGCTGACCACCTACGCCATGCACCGCGACAGCGGCGGCCCCGGCGCGTGGCGCGGCGGCTGCGGCATCGTGCGCGAGTACCGCATCCTGGCCGACGAGGCTGTGCTGGCGGTGCGCATCGACGGCGTGACCAACCCGCCTTGGGGCGCCGCCGGCGGCATGGCGGGCGGCTCCGGGCGGGCGGTGGTTAACCCGGGCCGGCCCGACGAACGCGTGCTGGCGCCGCTGTCGGACGGCAACGTGGTGCGCGCCGGCGACGTGCTGCGCATCGAGACCGGCGGCGGCGGCGGGCGTGGCCACCCGTTCGACCGGCCGGCGGCGATGGTGCTGAAGGACGTGCTGGACGGCTTCGTGTCGGTGGAGGCCGCCGCGCGGCACTACGGCGTCGTCATCCGCGAAGGCCGCCTGGACGGTGCGGCCACTGCCGTGCGGCGCGATGCCCGTCCGTCCGCCGGCGCGTTCCACCGCACGGAGTACGTCGATGCTCTCACCTGACCGCGTGCTGTCCGTCGCCATCGACATCGGCGGCACCTTCACTGATGTCACCCTGCAGGACCCGGCCACCGGGCAGGCGTGGCGGGCCAAGACGCCCAGCGTGCCGTCCGATCCCAGCGAGGCCTTCATCATCGGCGTTCGACTGGCGCTGGAAGCCGCGGGGGCGCAGGCGGCGTCGATCGGGCGGGTGCTGCACGGCACCACGGTCGCCACCAACCTCATCCTGGAAGGCAAGGGCGCGGTCACCGCGCTGATCACCACCCGGGGTTTTCGTCATGTGCTGGAGATCGGGCGGCAGGACATCCCGCGCCGCGCCAACCTGTATGCCTGGCGCAAGCCGGCCCGCCCGGTGCCGCCGTCGCGCGTGCTGGAGGTGGTCGAACGGGTCGGGCCGGGCGGCGTGGTGCAGATCGCGCTGGACGAGGCCAGCGTGGCGGAGGCGGTCGAGGCGTGCCGGCGGCTGGGGGTGACGGCGGTGGCGGTGTGCCTGCTGCACAGCTTCGCCCATCCCGCGCACGAACGGCGGGTGGCGGAGATGCTGCGTGCCGGGCTGCCGGGCGTGGCGGTGACGATCTCGACGGACGTGCTGCCGGTGGTGCGCGAATACGAGCGCACCCTGGCGACGATCCTCAACGCGGGCGTGATGCCGGCGGTGTCGACCTACGTGGCGCGGCTGGAGGACAGGCTGGCCGATGCCGGCATCGCCGCGCCGCTGCTGCTGATGCAGTCCAACGGCGGCGTCGCCGGGGCCGCCACCATCCGTCGGGCGCCGGCCGTCACCGCGCTGTCCGGCCCGGCGGCCGGCGTTGTCGGCGCGCGGGAAGTGGCCGCGGCGGCCGGCATTTCCGACTTGATCACGGTGGACATCGGCGGCACCAGCGCCGATATCTGCCTCATCAAGGATGGGAAGATCGGGCTTACGCAATCCGGAAAGGTCGGCGAGTGGCCGCTGCCGCTGCCGATGGTGGACATGGTGACGGTTGGCGCCGGCGGCGGCTCGATTGCGCGGGTGGAGGCAGGCGCGCTCAGCGTCGGCCCGTCCAGCGCCGGCGCCGTGCCCGGGCCGGCGTGCTACGGGCTCGGCGGCACCGATGCCACGGTGACGGACGCCCATGTCGTGCTGGGACATCTGCCGCCGGAGCTGCTGGGCGGGCGGATGCGGCTGGACCCCGCGTTGGCGGAACAGGCGATCCGTGGCGGCGTGGCCGAGCCGCTGGGGCTGGACCTGCATCAGGCGGCGCGCGGCATCCTGGCCATCGCCGACAGCAACATGGTGGGCGCCATCCGGGTGGTCAGCGTCGAGCGCGGCCACGACCCGCGGCAGTTCGCCCTGGTGCCGTTCGGCGGCGCCGGGCCGCTGCACGGCTGCGCGCTGGCCGACCTGCTGGGCATCACCACGGTGCTGGTGGCGGCGGCGCCGGGCGTGCTGTGCGCCGAAGGCCTGCTGGCCGCCGACCTGAAGGCCGAGTTCCACCGCACGCTGCCCGCCGCCGGCCGTCCGGACGACGCCGAGGCGCGCGCCATCCTTGTCGAGTTGCAGCACGAGGCGCAGGCCTGGCTGGAAGCCGAGATGGTGGCGCCGGCCGACCGCGGCACCGAGGACATCGCGCTGATGCGCTATGCGGGCCAGGGCGGTGAGCTCGCGGTGTCGTGGGGCGGCGGTGCCGCCGCGGCGGAGGCAGCGTTCCTGGCGGCGCATCAGGCGCTGTACGGCTTCACCATGGAGGCGGTGATCGAACTGGTCACCCTGCGGGTCGAGGCGGTCGGCCGGCTGCCTGCCCCGGTGATGGCGCATCTGCAGGCTGGCGCCATGGCGCAGCCGATCGGCCGGCGCCAGGTGCATTTCGCCGGCGGCAGCCGGGACACGCCGATCTATGCCCGCGACGACCTCGCCGCCGGCAACGCGTTCGCCGGCCCGGCGATCGTCACCCAGCTGGATGCCACCACCCTGGTGCCGCCAGGCTGGACCGTGGAAGTGCACCCCTCGGCGTCGCTGCTGCTGCGCCGTATCTGAAGGAGGCGATGTCATGCAGGACCTGTTGCCGCGCGCGGAGCGTATCGGCGCATTGCTGAAGGCGGCCAACGCCACGGTGGCGGTGGCGGAGTCCTCGGCCGGCGGGCTGATCTCCGCGGCGCTGCTGTCGGTGCCGGGGGCGTCGGCGTATTTCCTCGGCGGCGCGGTGGTCTACACCCGCAAGGCGCGCAGCCTGCTGACGGACATCACGGATGCCGACATGGCGGGCCTGCGGTCGTCCAGCGAGCCGTATGCGACGCTGCTCGCCGCCAGGGCGCAGGCGCGGTTCGGCGCGGTCTGGGGGCTGTCGGAAACCGGCGCCACCGGGCCGACCGGAAACAGCTACGGCGATGCCGCCGGCCACGGCTGCTTCGCCGTCGCCGGGCCGCGCGCCGCGGTCCGCACCGTGGAGACCGGCAGCACGGACCGGGTGGCCAACATGTGGGTGTTCGCGGCCACCGCCCTGGACATGCTCGAAGCGGCGCTGCGTGGATGAGCTGACGTTCCACCGGCGGATGTTCCGGCCGGGCGCCATCGTCGATGTCGGTGCCCATGACGGCGCCATGACCCTGCCGCTGGCCGCCCTGCCCGGCGCCCGGCTGCTGGCGTTCGAGCCGCTGCCGGCGGCTTTTTCCCGGTTGGAAGCCGCGGTACGCGCTGCCTACGCCGGCGAGGTTCCCGGCCACATCGCCCTGCACCGCGCGGCGTTGGGCGACCGGCCCGGCCGGCTGATGCTGGACGTGCCGGTGGTGGGCGGCGTGGCGCAGGAGCAGTGGGCGTCGGTCGCCAAGGATTATTCCGCGATTCGCAGCGCCGATCCACGCGTCGAGGCGATCGACCGCACCGAGGTGGATGTCGTCACCCTGGACAGCCTGGCTTTGCGGAACGTCACCGCAATCAAGCTGGACGCCGAAGGGGCCGAGGCCGAGGTGCTGCGCGGCGCCGAGGCCACCCTGCGCCGCTGGCAGCCGGTGCTGTCGGTGGAAATCGAGGAACGCCACCGCATCGGCAGCACGCGCGCGGTGCCGGCCTGGCTTGAAGGCCTGGGCTACCGGGAGTTTTTCAGCCTGGACGGCCGGCTGCGCCCGATCACGGAGTTCGACGGCGCGACGATGCAGGCCGCGTCACCGTCGCCGGCCAGCTTCGAGGTGTCCGATCCTTACGTGTTCGTCTTCTATTTCGTTGCTGCCTCGCGTATGACGGCACTGTTGTCCACGGGGTAATGGTCATGTCCGAGACTGCGACCGCGCTGCCGCCGTTCTTCAACAGGGTGGTAGGGGTGAACCCGGCCATCCACGGCCAGCTGCGGCTGGACCGCGAGGCCGGCTTCGGCTTTGCCGCCGGCGCGCAGTCGGTGCCGCTGGGCCTCGGCGAGTTCGACATCGCCGCCCGGCACTACCCGATCCTGTTCACCACCGGCGCCGATCCGATGCCGGTGGCGCTGCTCGGCCTGAACGACGCCGGCAACCTGTTCGTGCGGCCCGACGGGTCGTGGCGGCCGGACAGCTACGTCCCCGCCTGTCTGCGCGCTTGGCCGTTCATCTTCGTCGAGGACGAGGCCGCCGCCCGCACCTTTGTCGGCATGGAGCCGGACGCCGCCTGCCTGGGCGGGGAACGGGGCCAGCGATTGTTCGAGGACGGCACGCCGACCGCGGTGCTGAACGACGCGATCGCCTTCTGCTCCGCCTACCGCGACAACCTCCTCGCCGCCGGCGCCTTCGCGCGCGCCTTGGACGAGGCGGGCGTGCTGGCGGACGAGGAAGCCACGGTGAACTTCACCGCTGGCGGCGGCACCCAGGTGCGCGGCTTCAAGGTGGTGCGCGCGGAGAGGCTGGACGCCGTGCCTGACGAGACCTTCCTCGACTGGCGCCGGCGCGGCTGGATCGGCGTGCTGTACGCACATCTGCAATCCGCCGGCCAGTGGAGCCGGCTGATCGACCTGGCGGCGGCACGGCTGTAGCGTCCCGGAACGCTGCAGCCGCTCCTTTCGATCAGGCCGCTACGCGCCCGTTCCCTGGATCACGTCGCCGAACAGCTGCCAGGTCGAGCCGGTCCAGCGCGACAGCTGCATCTGCTGGATCGGGTGGTAGTTGGTGGGCGTGATGTTGACGCTGATGCCCGGAAGTGTCACGGGCGGGACCTGGTCCTTGATGCTGGTCACCTGCTTCATGATGTTCTCGCGCGAGAAATCGGTGCCGCATTGCTTCAGCACCTGCAGCAGCGTCGAGCACACCCCGTAGGAGAAGGTGTAGCCGCCGTCGGTCAGGTCGCCGTCGGGGATGTACTTGGCCATGAACGCGCGCCAGGTGTTCATCCCGGCGTCGTCCTTCCAGGTCGGGTCGGTCGGGTCCTTCAGATAGGCGGAGGTGATCATGCCGACCGCCTTCTCCGGACCCGCCGGGTTCAACACGGCGCCGACGGAGCTGGACACGTTGGACATGTAGTGCACCGGCCTCCAACCCATGTCGAACACCTTGCGGATCATCTGGGCGGCGAACTTCGGGATCGCCGCGGTGATCAGCACGTCGGCACCGCTGTCCTTCAGGCTGACCGCCTGGCTGTCGATGGTGGCGTCGGTCGGCTCGTACGACAGCACCTTGACCACCATCTTGTCGAACAGCGGACCGAAGCCCTCACGCGCGCCGTTCAGGTAGTCCTTGCCGAAGTCGTCGTTCTGGTAGATCAGCGCGACGCGGGCGGCCGGCCTGTTGGCGATGATGTGGCGGGCGTAGATGATCGCCTCGGTGCGGTAGCTCGGCTGCCAGCCGATGGTGTACGGGAAGTCTTTCGGGTTGGCCCATTTGTCCGCCCCGGTCGACAGGAACAGGTGCGGCACCTTCTTCTGGTTGACGTAGCGCTGGATGGCGGAGTTGGTCAGCGTGCCCAGGGGATTGAACAGAAAGGCGACCTCGTCCTGTTCCACCAGCCGGCGGGTCTGCTCCACCGTCTTGGCCGGGACGTAGCCGTCATCCAGGCTGACGAAGTTGATGCGCCGCCCACCGACGCCGCCCTGGTCGTTGACCATCTTGAAGAACGCCGCGTGGCCTTTGCCGATCACTCCGTAGGCCGACGCCGGGCCGCTGTACGGGATGGTGTGGCCGATCTTTATTTCAGATGCGGTGACGCCCGGCGTGGCGTTCTGGGCGCGGCCGATGCGCGGCACGGCGGCGGTGGCGGCAAGCGAGGCGAGCAGCGTGCGGCGTTGCATGGGATGTTTCCCTCGTGGTGGTTGGGTTTCGCCCGGTCGGCCCCGACCGAGGTTCAGACGCCGGTTCCCTCGATCATGTCGCCGAACAGCTGCCAGGTCGAGCCGGTCCAGCGCGACAGCTGCATCTGCTGGATCGGGCGGTAGTCGGTCGGGCTGGTGTTGACGGTGATGCCGGGCAGCACGACGTCCGGAACCTGGTTCTTGATGCCGGTGACCTGCTTCATGATGTTCTCACGCGAGAAGTCGGTGCCACACTGCTTCAGCACGTGCAGCAGCGTCGAGCACGCACCGAACGAGCTGACATAGCCGCTGTCGGACAGGTCGCCGTCGGGGATGTATTTCGCCATGAACGCGCGCCAGGTGTTCATCCCGGCGTCGTCCTTCCAGGTCGGGTCGGTCGGGTCCTTCAGATAGGCCGCGGTGATCATGCCGATCGCCTTCTCCGGTCCGGCCGGATTGATCACCGCGCCGACGGAGCGGGACACGTTGGTCATGAAGTGCAGCGGCTGCCAGCCCATGTCGAAAATCTTGCGGATGGTCTGGGCGGCGAACTTCGGGATCGCCGCGGTGATCAACGTGTCCGCGCCGCTGTTCTTCAGGGTCACCGCCTGGCTGTCGATGGTGGGGTCGGTCGGCTCGTACGACAGCACCTTGACCACCATCTTGTCGAACAGCGGACCGAAGCCCTCGCGTGCGCCGTTCAGGTAGTCCTTGCCCAGATCGTCGTTCTGGTACATCAGCGCGACGCGGGCGGCCGGCTTGTTGGCGATGATGTAGCGGGCGTAGATAATCGCCTCGGTGCGGTAGCTCGGCTGCCAGCCGATGGTGTACGGGAAGTCCTTCGGGTTGGCCCATTTGTCCGCCCCGGTGGCCACGAACAGGTGCGGCACCTTCTTCTGGTTGACGTAGCGCTGGATGGCCGAGTTGGTCAGCGTGCCCAGCGTGTTGAACAGGAAGGCGACCTCGTCCTGTTCCACCAGCCGGCGAACCTGTTCCACCGTCTTGGCCGGCACGTAGCCGTCGTCCAGGCTGATGAAGTTGATGCGCCGCCCGCCGACGCCGCCCTGCTCGTTGACCATCCTGAAGAACGCCGCGTGGGCCTTGCCGATCACTCCGTAGGCGGATGCCGGGCCGCTGTACGGAATGGTGTTGCCGATCTTTATTTCAGATGCGGTGACGCCCGGCGTGGCGTTCTGGGCGCGGCCGATGCGCGGCACGGCGGCGGTGGCGGCAAGCGAGGCGAGCAGGGTGCGGCGTTGCATGGCGTTTCTCCTTCTGAAGGTATCAGGCCGCGCCGGCCTGCAGCACGTCGCCGAACAGCTTCCAGGTGGTGCCGGTCCAGCGCTGCAGCTGCATCTGGCGCATGACGTGGTACTGCGTCGGGCTGGTGTCGACGCGCACCCCGGGCAGCAGCACCGGCAGCTCCAGGTTCTTGAGGTTGGTGGCCTGTCGCATGATGTTCTCGCGCGAGAAGTCGCCGTCGCACTGCCGCAGGGTCTGCGCCGCGGTCAGCCCGACGCCGTAGCCGAACGCATAGGCGCCGTCCGCCAGGTCGGAGTCCGGCATCCAGCGCTTCATGAACGCGCGCCACTCGTTCATTCCGGCATCGTCTTTCCACGTCGGGTCCGTCGGCTCCTTCAGATAGGCCGAGGTCACCACGCCGACGCCTTTTTCCGGACCCGCCGGGTTCATCACCGAGGCGACGGACGCTGACACGTTGCTGAGGCAGAACAGCGGCCGCCAGCCCACGTCGAACACCTTGCGGACCAGTTGGGCGGCGAACTTCGGCGTCGCCGCGCCCACCAGCGCGTCCGCGCCGGAGCTTTGCAGCGACACCACCTGGCTGTCCACCGTCGGGTCGGTGGTTTCATACGACACCTCGCGGATGACGTTCTTCGCGTAATCCGCCCCGAACACGTCGCGCAGGCCGGTGATGTAGTCCTTGCCGAAGTCGTCGTTCTGGTAGATCAGGCCGATCTTAGCCCCTGGTTTGGTGGCCAGGATGTAGCGGGCGTAGATCTGCGCCTCGGTCCGATAGCTGGGTCCGAAGCCGATCGTCCACGGGAAATCCTTCGGGTTGGCCCATTTGTCCGCGCCGCTGGAGATGAACAGATGCGGGATGCCGCGCTGGTTGACGTATTTCTGGATGGCGGTGTTGTTGGCGGTGCCCAGCGGGTTGAGCAGGAACGCCACGCCGTCCTGCTCGATCAGCCGGCGGGTCATCTCCACCGTTTTTGCCGCGACGTAGCCGTCGTCGTAGGAGATGAAGTTTATTCTCCGGCCGCCGATGCCGCCGGCGTCGTTGGTCATCTTCCAGAACGCGGTCAGCGCCCGGCCGATCGACCCGTAGGCCGAGGCCGGGCCGCTGTACGGCACCGTGTTGCCGATCTTTATTTCCGTGGCGGTGACGCCGGGAGTGTCTGCCCGCGCGCCGCCCGCGGCCGTCAGACCGAAGCCCAGGAGGGCCGCGTTGCCAAGCAGTGTACGCCGTTTCATGTCCGTTCCCCCGTGCTCTGATGGCACTTCCGTTCGGCGCCGGCCCTCCGCCTTGGTTTTAGGCTGTGGTCAGATGGCGGAACCCTCGATCACGTTGCCGAACAACTCCCACGCGCGGCCGCTCCACTTCATCAGCTGCATCTGCTGGATGGGATGGAAGTTGGTCGGGCTGGTGTTGACCTTGATGCCGTTGATGTGGGTCGGGATCACCACGTCCTTCAGGCTGGCGGCCTGGCGCATGATGTTCTCCCGCGAGAAGTCGCCGTTGCACTGGCGCAACACCTGCATGGCGGTGACCCCAACGCCGTAGCCGAAGACGTAGTTGGTGTCGTTCAGGTCGCCGTCGGGGATGTACTTCGCCATGAACGCGCGCCACTCCATCATGCCGGGGTCCTTGGCCCAGGCTGGGTCGCCGGCATCCTTGTTGTAGGCGGCCGAGATGATGCCGACGCCCTTCTCCGCTCCGGCCGGCTCCATCACCGAGGCCACCGAGATCGACACGTTGGTCAGGAAATGCGCCGGCTTCCAGCCCAGGTCGAACACCTTGCGGATCATCTGGGCGGCGAACTTCGGCGTGGCCGCCGTCACCAGCACGTCCGCGCCTGACGAGCGCAAGGTCACCGCCTGGCTGTCGATGGTGGCGTCCGTCACCTCGTAGGATACCGCCTTGATGACGCGGGCGCTGTATTTGTCGCCGAACACGTCGCGCAATCCGGCCAGGTAGTCCTTGCCGAAGTCGTCGTTCTGATACAGCACCGCGACGCGGGCGTCGGGCAGGTTGGCGTTGATGTACTTGGCGTAGATCTGCGCCTCGGTGCGGTAGGAGGGCTGCCAGCCCATCGTCCACGGGAAGTCCTTCGGGTTGCCCCACTTGTCCGCGCCGGTGGCGACGAACAGCTGCGGCACCTTCTTGATGTTCATGTATTTCTGGATGGCGGAGTTGGACGGCGTGCCCAGCGGGTTCAGCAGGAAGCTGACCTCCTCCTGCTCGACCAGCTTGCGGGCGGCCTCCACGGCGCGGGCCGGGACGTAGCCGTCGTCCAGGGTGATGAAGTTGATGCGGCGGCCGGCGACGCCGCCCCCGTCGTTGACCATGCGCATGAACGCCACCAGCGTCTTGCCGATCACCCCGTAGGCGGAGGCCGGCCCGCTGTAGGATACGATGTGCCCGATCTTGAGCTCGGTGGCGGTCACGCCTGTCGTATCGGCCCACGCGCCGCGAACGGCAGGCACGGCAAGCGGCAGGATGGCGGCGGCGAGCAGCGAACGGCGCTTCATGTCAGAACTTTCTCCAGGACGGTCAGTTGGTCAGATGGCGGTGCGCGGCCGCGCCGGCGCCGGCGCGGCGGGGCGCGCCAGCAAAGGCCGCAGCCGGGCCTTGAGGAACCCGGCGACGCCGCCGGGCATGACGAACATCATCACGATCAGGATGACGCCATAGACCGCACCTGGTGCGGCCTTGCTGAGCTGGTCGGCGATGTTGGGCACGAACTGCACGAAGATGCCGCCGAAGATCGGCCCGGCGATGGACGCGGCGCCGCCGACGACGAAGCCCACGAACAGGGTGATCGACAGGAACACGGTGAAGCTGTCCGGCGCCACGAACTGTACCACGATGGCGCCCAGCGACCCGGCGATGCCGGTGAACATGGCGCTGGCGGCGAATGTCCGCGTCTTGAACATAGCCAGGTCGATGCCCATCGCCTCGGCCGCGGTCTGGTGGTCGCGGATGGCCTTCATCGCCCGGCCGATACGCCCGCGCACCAGGTTGGCGGCCAGCCAGAACATCACCGCGCCGACGAGGAGGCAGAACAGGTAGATCCAGTAGTCCGCCACGACCTTCTCGGGCATGAACCGCGCCCAGAAGGCGGTGCCGAACGGCGGCTCCGGCTTCATGATGACGATGCCCTGCACGCCGCCGGTCCACGGCTCGAACAGGTTGTATTTCAGCAGCTGCGGCACCGCGACGGCGAGGGCGAAGGTGGTCAGCGCCAGGTACAGCCCGCCCAGCCGCAGCGCCGGCAGGCCCAGCAGGAAGCCGAAGCCGGCGCAGATGATGGCGGACGCCGGCAAGGTCGCCCAATACGGCACGTCATACTTGTCCATCAGGATGGCGGTGACATAGGCGCCCACCGCATAGAACGCGCCGTGCCCCAGCGACACCTGGCCGTTATAGCCCGACACCAGGTTCAGCCCGAGGATGGCGACCGCGTAGACCACCACCATGGTCAGCTGAAACATCTCGTAGCCGCTGGCGAACAGCGCCGGCAGCACGGCGGCGGCCAGCAAAAAAACCGCGATCAGCAGGGTTTGCGTCGATTTGCCCATGCGCTCAGACCCTGCTTGCCAAGGTTTTGCCGAACAGGCCGGACGGTTTCAGCACCAGCACGCCGACGATGATGATCAGCGCCAGGGTCAGCTTCAGCTCGGTGCCGACCACGTAGGCGCCGCCGATGTTCTCGATGATGCCGACCATGAAGCCGCCGATGACCGCGCCCAGCGGGTTGGTGATGCCGCCCAGAAGTGCTCCGGCGAAGGCGTACAGCAGCACGCCGGCCATCATGTTGGGGTCCAGGAACACGATCGGCGCCACCATCATGCCGGCGATGGCGCCGATCGAGGCGGCCAGGCCCCAACCCAGCGCCAGCATCTTGCCGACCGGCACGCCGACCAGGCGCGACGACACCGGGTTGTACGCCGCCGCCCGCATCGCCAGCCCCAGCCGGGTGAAGCGGAAGAACGCCCACACCGACAGTAGCACCACCAGCGTCACGGCGGTCGCACCCAGCTCATGCCGGCTGAAGAACCCCCCCAGCAGCGGCGGCCCGGCCCCGAACGGGCTGGGGAACGGCTTCAGCGTGTAGGTGAACAGCCAGCCCGCCACCGAGTTGAACACCAGCAGCAGCCCGATGAACACGCCGACCGATGCCAGGATCGGCGCGTTGGCCAAAGGCTGCATCAGCAGGCGCTGGATGGCGGCGCCCATGGCGAAGGAGAACACCACGGCGATCAGGAAGGCGCCCCAGTACGGCACCCCCAGCTCGATCATGGTCAGCGCAATATAGGTGCTGAACATCGCCATCTCGCCCTGGGCGAAGTTCACGTGGTGGGTGGCCTGGTAGATCATCACCAGGGCCAGCGCCACCGAGGCGTAGATGCTGCCGGTGGCGATGCCGGAAAACAGTTGGTGCAGCAGACCGTCCATGTCCTCAGTACCCCAGGTAGGACCGGCGCACCGCTTCGTCCTTGCGGATGTCGGCGGCAGCCCCGGACATGACGATGCGGCCGGTTTCCAGCAGGTAGGCACGGTCCGCGATGGCCAGCGCCAGGGCGGCGTTCTGCTCCACCACCAGGATCGAGGTGCCCTCGTTGCGGATCACCTCGCGCATGATGGCGAAGATCTCGCGCACGATCAGCGGCGCCAGGCCGAAGCTGGGTTCGTCCAGCAGCAGCAACTTGGGGCGCAGCAGCAGCGCGCGGGCGATGGCCAGCATCTGCTGCTCGCCGCCCGACAAGGTGCCGGCCTGCTGGCGGAAGCGCTGCTGCAGCTTGGGGAAGTAGCCGAACATGCGCTCGTAATCGGCCTGCACGCCCTTGTCGCGGCGGGTGTAGGCGCCGAGCTTGAGGTTCTCCTCCACGGTCAGTTCCATGAAGGTGCCGCGGCCGTCGGGCACGTGGGCGATGCCGGACGCGGCGATCGCCTCGGTGGCGACGCCGTTGATGCGGCGGCCGGCGAACACGATGTCGCCGGTGGTGCGCAGCATGCCGCTGATGGCGCGGAGCGTGGTGGTCTTGCCGGCGCCGTTGGCCCCCAGCAGCGTGGTCACGCCGCCGGTGTCGACCACGAAGTCCAGCCCGTGCAGCACGCGGGTCTCGCCGTAGCCGGCGTGCAGGCCCTTCACGTCGAGCAGCGCCGCGGTTGCCACAGGTTTGGCGGTCAGGGTTTCAATGGTCATCGTCGTCGCCCTCACCCAGGTAGGCGCGGATGACCTCCGGTTCGGCGCGGACCTCGTCGGGCGTGCCGTCGGCGATCTTGCGACCGAACTCCAGCGCCACGACCTTGTCCGACACCCGCATCACCAGGCTCATGTGATGCTCGACCAGCAGGATCGACATCGAGAAATGCGTGCGGATGCGCTGCACCAGCGCGCCGAGCTCGTCCACCTCGCTGTGGTTCAACCCGCCGGCGGGCTCGTCCAGCAGCAGCAGCCGGGGCTGGCCGATCAGCGCGCGCGCCATCTCGACCCGCTTCTGCCAACCGAACGGCAATCCCGAAACGACATGGTCGGCAACATGGCCGAGGTCCAGCAGCTCGAGCAGCTCCTCGGCGCGTCTGGCTGCCTCGGCTTCCTCGGCGCGGGTGGCGGGCAGGCGCAGGGCGTTGGACAGGAAGCCGGTGCGGCCGTTGTGGTGGGCGCCGACCAGCATGTTGTCGCGTACCGTCATGCTGCGGAACAGCGCCACGTTCTGGAAGGTGCGGCCGATGCCGAGACCGGCCATGCGGTGCCGGGCAACACCCTTCAGGGTCTCGCCGCCGAAGCGGATGTCGCCCTTGGAATAGCGGTAGATGCCGCTGATGCAGTTGAACATCGTGGTCTTGCCGGACCCGTTCGGCCCGATCAGGCCGCAGATCTGCTGCCGCCCGACATCGAACGACACGCCGGCCAGCGCCACGATGCCGCCGAAGCGCATCTCGACCTCGCTGACGCTCAGCAACGGGTCCGCGTCGTTCACGGCGAAGCTCATCGGCAGGGTGCGGTGCTGCGGGACGGCGGGACGCAAAGTCGATTCGAACCCTGCCGTGCGTGCAATGCGCGTTTCCCCGAAGCTGACCGCGATTTGCGGCTCGTTGTTTCCAGACACCCCCACAGGGCACGCAGGCAACCTAGATGGACTTATTAGCGACTTCAAGCATTCACGGCCGCATCCGGCCGACCCAGACGGATGACGCCGCCACCCGAAGTCAGGGCACGAGCTTCCACATCCCCTTCTCCAGCCGCACCATGACGCGCGACCTTTCGTCGGTGCCGTAGCGTTCGCCGGGCGTGTAGTTGTAGACGGCGTGGGTGCCGACGACGTTCCTGGTGCTGACCAGCGCGTCGCGCAGCGCCAGGCGAAATTCGGGGGTGCCAGGCTTCGCACCGGTGGCCAGCGCCCGCTTCGCACCGTCCGACAACAGAATCAGCGCGTCATAAGCGTAGGCCGAGAACGACTCCGCACCCTTGTCGCCGTTGGCCTTCTCGTACAGGGCACGGAACTGCACGCCCGCGGCGCGGATCGGGTTGTCCATCGGCAGCTGGTCGGCCACCACCACCGGCCCGGCCGGCGCCACCACGCCCTCAACGGCGGCACCGCCGACGCGCACGAACTCGGTGTTGATGATGGCGTGGGAGCTGTAGACCGGGCCGCGGTAGCCGCGTTCGAACAGCGCCAGATGCGGCAGCGCGCCGGGCGAGCCGGACCCGCCGGTCAGCACCGCGTCGGGGCGGGCGGCGATGATCTTCAGCACCTGCGGCGTCACGCTGGTGTCGGCGCGGGCGAAGCGCTCGTTGGCGACGACCTTGATGCCGGCGGGCTCGGCGTTGCGGATCAGGGCGTCGTAGACCAGGTCGCCCCAGGCGTCGCCGTAGCCGATGAAGGCCACGGTCTTGATGCCGTGCTTCTTCATGTGCTCGATGTCGCCCGCCACCATCAGCGGCGCCGGCTGCGGCACGGTGATCTCCCAGGCGCCGCGCTCGCCAGGCACCAGGGCGTTGGCGGTGATCAGCACCGGCACATGGGCTTCGGCAGCCACCCCGTACAACGCCAGCGACGCGGGCGACCCGGCCGAGCCGAGCAACACGTCGACATGCTCCTCCTCGATCAGCTTCTTGGCGGCGCGGGCGGCGGCGGCGGGGTCGGAAGCGTCGTCAATTTGGATCAACTGCAGCTTCTGCCCGGCGATGTCGGTGTTGCCGGCCATGAAGGCGGCGATGCCCTTCACATAGGGGATGCCGATCGACGAGACGGCGCCGGACTGCGACATTACCACGCCGACCTTGATCTGCGCCTGCGCCATGGCGGGGGCGAGGGACGCAAGTGCGGCAAACCAGGCAATCCGGCTGACATGCATCGGCTGTTCCCCCGCCGCGAACGGCCCGCGATCGGTCGTTGCGACAGCCGCCAGCGTGCTATACTTCAAGCTTGAAGGAAAGGGGTTCGCACCGGGCATGCCGCACGACAAGCCTGCGAACCCGCCATGACTGTCGAGCTGGCATTGCTGCTGGCGCAGGACGGCATCTCCACCGGCGCCATCTACGTGCTGATCGCGCTCGGCATCGTGCTGGTGTTCCTGGTCACCCGGATCATCTTCGTGCCGTTCGGCGACCTGGTCGCCTATGCCTCGCTCACCCTGGCCGCGTTGCAGGCGGGGCAGCCGCCGGGCATGACCTGGCTGGTGCTGGTGCTGGCCGCGGTTGCCACGTCGTTCGAGGCGGTCAGCCTGCTGCGCGCCGGCCATGCCCAGCGTCTGGCGCGCGCGGTGCTGCTGTATTTCGTGTTGCCTTGCCTGCCGGTGCTGGCGGCGTTGCTGCTGCGCGGTGCTGATCTGCCGGACCCGGCGCAGATTTTGCTCACCTTGGCGCTGGTGCTGCCAGTCGCCCCGTTGCTGTACCGCATCGCCTTCCGCCCGATCGCCGACGCCCCGGTGCTGGTGCTGCTGATCGTCGCCGTGGTGCTGCATTTCGCCGTGTCGGGGGTGGCGCTGCTGTGCTTCGGGCCGGAAGGCGCCAGGCCGCGGCCGCTGACCACCGCCTTCCTTGACGTGGGCGGCATGATCTTCCCTGGCCAGACCCTGTTCATCCTCGCTGCCTGCGTGCTGGCCAGCGCCGCATTGTATTCCTTCTTCGCCCGCACCGTGACCGGCAAGGCGCTGCGGGCGACGGCGCTGAACCGGGTCGGCGCGCGGCTGGTCGGCATCCGGCCGCAGAACGCGGGCGCGGTGGCCTTCCTGCTGGCCTCCCTGCTGGCCGGGCTGTCAGGCATCCTGATCGGGCCGGTGACCACCCTGGTTTATGACAGCGGCTTCGTGCTGGGGCTGAAAGCCTTTGTCGGCGCCATCATCGGCGGCCTGGTCAGCTATCCTGGCGCCGTCCTGGGCGCGCTGCTGGTGGGGCTGCTGGAAAGCTTCACCGCGTTCTACGACAGCGCCCTGAAGGAGGTGGTGGTGTTCGCCACCCTGGTCCCGGTGCTGGTGCTCCGCTCCCTGCTGTCGCCCGCCGAAGCCCTGGACGCCGAGCAGGAGGAGCTGTGACCGGCCGGCTCCTGTCTTGCCTGCTGGTCGCCGCGCTTGCCGTGGCGCCGCTGGTCGCCAGCCCGTACACGCTCACCCTGCTGAACTATGCCGGCATGAGCGCGCTGGTGGCCCTCGGCCTGGTGCTGCTGACCGGGGTGGGCGGGCTGACCTCGTTCGGCCAGGCGGCGTTCGTCGGCCTCGGCGCCTATGCCACCGGCTGGCTGACCACGACGCAGGGGGTCTCGCCCTGGCTCGGCCTGCTGGCGGCGCTGGCGCTGACCGGCGGCGTGGCGGCGCTGCTGGGGCTGGCGACGCTGCGGCTGGGCGGGCACCTGCTGCCGCTGTCCACCATCGCCTGGGGCCTCGCGATCTATTTCCTGTTCGGAAATCTCGATGCGCTGGGCAGGCACAACGGCATGTCGGCGATTCCGCCGGTGACCGTGGGCGGGCTGTCGTTCCAGTCCACGCCGATGGGCTACGTGCTGATCTGGTGCAGCCTGGGGGCTGCGCTGCTGCTGTGCGGCAACCTGCTGTCCAGCCGGCAGGGGCGCGCCATCCGCAGCCTGCGCGGCGGCACCGCCATGGCGGAAAGCCTGGGCATCGACAGCTTTCGGGTGCGGCTGCTGGTGTTCACCGCCGCCGGCATGCTGGCCGGGCTGTCGGGCTGGCTGCTGGCGCATGTGCAGCGCTTCGTCAGCCCCGGCGCCTTCGATGTCGGGCCGGGCATCGAATACCTGTTCATGGCTATGCTGGGGGGCGCCGGCCATATCGGCGGCGCCGTGCTGGGCGCCGGGCTGGTCACCCTGGCGCGCGACGGCCTGCAGGACCTGCTGCCGCATTTCTTCCGCAACCCCGGCCAGATCGAGGCCATCGCCTTCGCGGTGCTGTTCATCGCCGTGCTGCAATACGCCCGCGGCGGCCTGATCCCGGCCCTGCTGCGGCGGCTGCCGGCGCGCGCCCGACCGCCGCCGCCGGACGCGCCGCCGCTGCCCCGCCGCCGCCTGCCGCCGCCCGGCACGCCGGTGCTGGAGGTCGCCGGCGCGGTCCGGCGCTTCGGTGGCCTGCTGGCGGTGAACGATGTCGGCTTCATTGTGGCCGCGGGCGAGGTGGTCGGGCTGATCGGGCCGAACGGCGCGGGCAAAAGCACGCTGTTCAACCTGATCACCGGCACCCTGGCGCCGACCGCCGGCAGCATCCGCTTCCTCGGCCGCGACGTGACCCGGCTGCCGGCGCGCCGCATCGCCGCCCTGGGGATGGCGCGCTCCTTTCAGCACGTGCGCCTGCGCCCGACCATGAGCCTGCTGGAGAACGCCATGCTGGGCACCCACCTGCGCACCGGCGCCGGCGTGCTGGCCGGCTGCCTGCGCCTGGACCGCGCCGAGGAGGCCCGCGCGCGGTCCGAGGCGATGGCCCAGCTGCGCCGCACCGGCCTGGGCGACCGCCCGCACGACCTGGCCGGCAACCTGCCGCTGGGCAGCCAGCGCATCCTGGAGGTCGCCCGCGCGCTGGCCGCCGACCCGGTGCTGATCGTGCTGGACGAACCCGCCGCCGGCCTGCGCCGGCCGGAGAAGCAGGCGCTGGCCGAGCTGTTGCGCAACCTGCGGGCCGAGGGCGTCGCGATCCTGCTGGTCGAGCACGACATGGAGTTCGTCATGGGCTTGGTCGACCGCGTCGTGGTGATGGACTTCGGCTGCAAGCTGGCCGAGGGATTGCCCGCCGAAATCCGCGCCAGCAAGGCGGTGCAGGAAGCCTATTTGGGCGGCATCGCGTGACGGCGCTGCTGGAAGTGGACGGCCTGCACGTCGCCTACGGCCGGGTGGAGGCGGTACGCGGGGTTTCGATCGCCGTCGAAGCGGGCCAGATCGTCACCGTCATCGGCCCCAACGGCGCCGGCAAGACCACCTTGCTGGCCGCCCTGATGGGACTGCTGCCGAGCACCGGCACGGCGTTCTACCAGGGGGCGGACCTCGCCCATATGGACGTGGAAGACCGCGTCGCCGCCGGGTTGTGCCTGGTGCCGGAACGCCGCGAGCTGTTCGCCGAGATGAGCGTGGCGGACAACCTGCTGCTCGGCGGCTGGCTGACGCGCGCCGACCGGCCCGGCACGCAGGCCGGGTTCGCGCGCGTCTACGACCTGTTCCCGCGTTTGGCCGAACGCCGCGCCCAACTCGCCGGCACCTTGTCGGGGGGCGAAAGGCAGATGCTGGCGCTGGGCCGTGCGCTGATGTCGCGCCCGCGCCTGCTGCTGCTGGACGAACCCAGCCTGGGACTGGCGCCGCTGATCGTGCGGGAGATTTTTCGGATCATCACCGGCCTGCGCGCCGCCGGCGTGTCGGTGTTGCTGGTCGAGCAGAACGCCCGCGCCGCGTTGGAGGTGGCGGATTACGGCTATGTGCTGGAGACCGGCGGCGTGGCGGCGCACGGCTCCGCCGCCGAGCTGATGCACGACCCGGTGCTGGTGGCGACCTATCTCGGCGGCCATGCGGCATAGCACGCTCCCGGTGCTGCTGACGGCGCAGGCCGCGCAGTTCGGCGACCGGGTGCTGTTCCGCGCCGGCCCGGTTCGCTGGACCTACGCGCAAGCGCCGGGCATCGCCGCCGCCGCGGCCGGCCGGCTGGCTGCATCGGGGCTGGCGCGCGGCGACCGCGTGGGCATCCTGGCCGGCAACTCCGCTGAGCTGATGGCGCTGTTGCTGGGCTGCCTGTGGTCCGGCGTGGTCGCGGTGCCGATCAACACCCAGGCCAGGGCGCCGCAGATACGTCACATCGTCGAACGCACCGGCCTGCGCGTGCTGGTCGGCGATGCCGCGCTGCTGGCGGAGGTTCCGCCGGGTGTCGCCGTCCACGATCTTGCCGGATTGCCCGACGGCGTGGCGCAGGCCGCGGCCGACGTGGGGGCCGGGGACATGGCGGCCATCCTGTTCACCTCGGGCACCACCGGGATGCCGAAGGGCGTGTGCTGTCCGCAGGCGCAGCTGATGTGGTGGGGCGCGAACACGGCGGCGCTGCTGGGCGTCGCCGCGGACGACACGCTGTGCACCGCGCTGCCGTTGTTCCACGTCAACGCGCTGAACAGCTTCTACCAGGCGCTGCTGCACGGCGCGGCGCTGGTGCTGCTGCCGCGGTTCTCGGTGTCGGGCTTCTGGGCGGCGATGGCGGATGCGGGCGCCACCGTGACCTACCTGCTCGGCGCCATGGTGCCGATGCTGCTGTCGCGCCCGCCCGGACCGGAGGAACGCGCCCACCGGCTGCGCGCCGCGCTGGCCCCCGGCGTGCCGGCGCACCTGCACGCCGCGTTGTTCGCGCGCACCGGGTTGCGGCTGCTGGACGGCTACGGCTCGACGGAGACCAACTTCGTCATCGGTGCGCCTTTGGACCGGCAACGCCCCGGTCTGCTCGGTCCTGCGGCCCCCGGCTTCACCGCCCGCGTAGCCGACGAACACGACGCGGAGGTGCCGGACGGCACCTCGGGCGAGCTGCTGCTGCGCCACGACCATCCCTTCGCCTTCGCCACCGGCTACGTCGGCCAGCCCGAGGAAACCGTGCAAACCTGGCGCAACCTGTGGTTCCACACCGGCGACCGGGTGGTGCGCGACGCCGACGGCTGGTTCCGCTTCGTGGACCGCATCAAGGACAGCATCCGCCGGCGCGGCGAGAACATCTCCGCCCACGAGGTCGAGCAGGCGCTGCTGGCCCACCCCGCCGTCGCCGCCGCCGCGGTGTTCCCGGTGCGCTCCGACCTGGCCGAGGACGAGGTGATGGCCGCCGTGGTGCTTCGCCCTGGCCATGCGCCCACGGCGTCCAACATCGCAGCCTTCGCCGCCGTCCACCTGCCGCGCTTCGCCGTGCCGCGCTACATCGCCTTCCGGGCGACGCTGCCGCTGACCGCCAACGGCAAGGTGGAGAAGCACGCGCTGATCGTCGCCGGCGCCGGCGACGCGTGGGACGCGCAGGCCCGGCTTGCCCCGGGCCAAGGCGCCTGATACCCGTTGCCGTAACGACAAAGGCATGAATGCAATGAGCGCGCAGTTCTGGTACGCCGGCAGCTGGACCACCGAGAACCCCAAGCTGACGGGGCCGGCCGATCACTCGTTCTGGCAGTCGTCCATCGTGTTCGACGGCGCGCGCGCCATCGGCGGCCTGGCGCCCGACCTGGACCGGCACTGCGCCCGCGCGGTCGCCTCCGCCCTGGCGCTCGGCCTGCGACCCACGATGACCCCGGACCAGATCCAGGCGCTCGCCGTCGAGGGCATCCGCCGCTTCCCGCGTGAGGCGGTGCTGTACGTGAAGCCGGTGTTCTTCACCACCGGCGGCATGATCAGCGCCGCCAGCGCCAGCACCGACTTCGTGCTGCACCTGTTCGAGGCGCCGCTGCCGGCCCCGGGAGGCTTCTCCGCCACGCTGTCGCCGCTGCGCCGCCCAGCGCCGGAGATGGCGACCACCAACGCCAAGGCCGCCTGCCTGTATCCGAACTCCGACCGCGCCACCGCCGAAGCCAACGCCCGCGGCTTCGATCACGCGGTGATGCGCGACCCGTGGGACAACATCGCCGAGTTCGCCTTCTCCAACCTGCTGATCGCCAGCAACGGACGGGTGCTGACGCCGGCCGCCAACGGCACCTTCCTGGCCGGCATCACCCGGTCCCGCGTGCTGGGGCTGTTGCGCGAAGCCGGGATCGAGACCGCCGAAACCAGCCTGACCGTCGCCGACCTGCTCGGCGCCGACGAGATTTTCAGCGCCGGCAACTACGGCAAAGTGACCGTCTGCAGCCGCTTCGAGGACCGCGCGCTGAACGTCGGGCCGATCGCCACCGAAGCGAAACGAGCGTATTTCGCCTGGGCCGAAGGCTCACGGGTGCATTGACACGAACCGAGGCCAATCGCGCGAAGGCGAGCAAGGCGGGGGCTTTGCCCCTCGACCCCACCAGGGCGCGCCGCCCTGGACTGGCGTCCAGATGCGAGAGGTGACCTAGTACCCTTCGTCGTTGACACTGCGGCTAAACTTTGGGTCGATGGTCCGGCAATGACGGAGCCGATTTGTGACCAGGAAACAGACTGCACGGAAGTACAT
>JAABUT010001337.1_pt1 | contig 28744 bp, 24 predicted proteins | sample 5559281 | NCBI WGS metagenome assembly JAABUT01 (sample SAMN10711880, study PRJNA513359) | rock metagenome | isolation source: Antarctica rocks | place: Antarctica: Victoria Land, Ricker Hills nord | collected 2016-01-04
GGCCGCGTCGAGTTCCCGGGCGTGGGCGGGCCCGGAGGAGCCTTCCCGCAGCGCGGCGGTCAACGCGGGGGCGCGGCGCTGGCGGGCCAGCTGGGCATCAACCCGGCACCGGGCCGACCCGGGGGTGGCGTGCAACGCGACCGCTGCCTCCTCCACCCCGGGCCGGGGTGTCAGCACCCGCGCCGCAGCACCGTCGCGGCTCTCGGTCTCCCCCGTCGGGAGCAGCAGGTCGGGCACGGCGGCGACGACCGCCGCGGCGAGGTCACTGACCCGGGTATCCGCCCAGGTGCTGGCCCGGGCACCGATCCGGAGCAGATCGACCTGCTCCACGGGGGAGAGCCGGGCCGGGTCGCAGCTGGCGAGCACGCCCAGCGTGCCCGCGGTGACCGGGGCCTCCCGCAACCGGTGCAACACCGAAGCCACCGGGCACGGCAGCGCCGCGTGGTCCACCCGCTGCAACTGCCAACCGTCACCGCTCGCGCGATCAGTGTCCGCGCGCAGCCGGAGCTGGTGGCCGGTGCAGCGCGCCGGGTCGGGGCAACCCGCGGCGACCAACTCCCGGTCCCACACCGCCACATCACCGCACTCGCTCACATGTTCGATGGTAGCCGCCCACGACCCGAGATGCAAGAGGTTCGGGCCCCGACATCCCATATTCTGCAGCGCTTCTGAGGTGACAGCGCAGGTCGGCAAAAGGACGGCGTGAGCCGGCCGGCGGGCGGGTGCAGCGGGCGGGGAACGGGCGGGGACGTGGGGCCGGGACTGCGACCCCGAGCACGTCGAAGGTGTCCGGCGCGAACGATCTTCGCCGCCGCCTCTGTCGCACCGGCGATGACACACAAAAGATCTGCTCGAGCGCACCCGCCAAGGCGCCGGTCAGGCCTGCTCGTGCGGGCACCAGAAGAGGTTGCGCCCGGCCATGACCTGGGTGCGGATCTCCGCACCGCAGCTGCGGCAGGGCAGGCCCTGCCGTCGGTAGACGTAGTGCGCGTCCTCGCGCGTCGCCTTCCCCGTGCGGCGGCGCCGGTCCTCGGGGCGGGTCGTGACGATGCGGCCGGCGCGCAGGCCGGCCCGCATCACCAACACGAGGTCCTCCCAGAGGGCCTCCCACTCGGCGGGGCTCAGCTCGCGCCCGGCCCGGAAAGGTGACAACGCCTGCCGGTAGAGCACTTCCGCCCGATAGACGTTGCCGACGCCGGCCAGGACGGACTGGTCCATGAGCAGGACCCCGAGCGGCGCCCGGGAGCGGGCGATCCGCGCGAAGGCAGCGGTGCCGTCCGGCCGGGCGCCGAGGGGGTCGGGTCCCAGCCGGGCGAGCACCGCCCGCCGTTCCGGCGGCGTCATCAGCTCGCAGGCGGTCGGGCCGCGCAGGTCGACCCAGGCCGAGCCCGTCGTCAGGCGCAACCGGAGGGCCCCCCGCGCCTCGGGTGCTGGGAGCGGCCCGCTCGTGAACTTCCCGTAGAGGCCGAGGTGCACGTGCAGCCGCTCGGCGACGCCGCCGAAGGAATACCAGAGGTGCTTGCCGTAGGGCTCGATGCGATCGAGCGTCCGGCCGTCGAGCAGCGCCGCGCCGTCGGCGAAGCGCCCCTGTGGGCTGCTGACCGCGATCGGGTGCCCCTTGAGGAAGGCGGCGTGGTCGCGGGCGAGCCGGTGGATCGTGTGCCCCTCGGGCATGCTTCTCCTCGTGGCGGGACGGGATCGGGCGGGCGGCCGGCCGGACCCGGGGCTGCGGCACCTCGTCGGCGCCGGCCCGTCGCAGGTGGGCGTCGACGGGGCGACCCGCGCGCGGGACGTCAGCCGGCCCACCGAGCAGGACGAGGCGGAGGCCGAGCGCACCCTCGTGCTGCGCAAGGCCCGCCCGCAGGCTCAGCCCGGCGGCGGTGCGGGTAGAGGCGGGAGCACCCCCGTGCGCTCGTAGTCCGCGAGGAGTCCGATCCGCCGTACGTGCCGCGCGCCACCGCTGAACGGCGTGCCGACGAAGACCTCGAGAAACCGCACCGCCATCGACGCGTCGTACATGCGCGCGCCGAGCGAGAGCACCGTCGCGTCGTTGTGCTCGCGGGCCAGCCGGGCCGTTTCCTCGGAGAAGGCGAGCGCGCACCGCACCCCCGGCACCTTGTTGGCCGCGATTGCCTCACCGTTGCCACTCCCCCCGATGACCACGCCGAGGCTGCCCGGGTCGGCGACGGTGGCCGCCGCGGTGGCGAGGCAGTAGGGCGGGTAGTCGTCGTCGGGGTCGAGCACCTGCGGGCCGTGGTCGACGGGCTCGTGCCCATGCCCCTGCAGCCACTGCACACAAGCCGCCTTGAGCTCGAGGCCCGCGTGGTCACTGCCGAGGTGGACGCGCACGCGCCGCACGCTAGCCGCGGGGAGAGGATGGAGCGCGTGCGGGTCGCCGGCGTCGACGGGTGCCCCGGCGGGTGGGTCGCCGCGGTCGTGGACGACGATGGGTACGGCGCGCGGCAGCGGGTCACGCTCCGCCTGGTCACCGCCGCCGAGCTACCCCGTCTCGGCGAACGGGTGGGCGTCGACATCCCGATGGGTTTGCCCGACGGGGCACAGCGCCGCACCGCGGACGCCGCTGCCCGGGCCCTGCTGCCCGGTCGTCGCGGCGCCAGCGTCTTCGGTGTGCCGGTGCGCGCCGTCCTCGCGGCAGACGGCTATGCCCAGGCCTGCGAGCTCTCCCGGACGGCCACCGGCCGGGCCCTGTCGCTGCAGTCGTGGTTCCTGGTCCCGAAGATCCGCGAGGTCGACGACGTGTTGGCGGCGGCCGGGTGCGACCACGTCGGCGAGGTGCATCCCGAGGTGGCCTTCGTCCTGATGGCCCGCGCCGCCGGCCGTCCGACGTCGTTGCCGTCGAAGAAGACGCCCCACGGCGCGATCGCTCGCGAGGCGTTGCTGGCCGAGTGGCTGGAGCTCGACGTTGGCGCGCTCGTGCGCACTGCTCCCCGGCCCGCACGGGTGGACGACGCGCTCGACGCACTGGCGTGCGCGTGGTCGGCGCAGCGCTGGGCGGCCGGCACGGCAGTGGTTCTCGGCGATCCCGAGGCGCGCGACGCCCGCGGTCGCCCGCAGGTGATCCGGGCCTGAGCAACCTCCCCGCACCCGGTGAGGCCGGCCGGATCGAGACGTCCCCCCTGCTGGCTCGCGGCGGGCGGTCGCTAACATCTGGCGCCGACAGGCAACCCGAGGGGGGTTCGGTGGAGCGCATAGCCAATTTCGTCCTGGCGCACCGCAAGCGGGTGATGCTGTTCTGGCTCGCGCTGATGATCGTGGGCCTTGCCGCGACCGGGAAGACGGTCGGCCGGCTGACCACGGACTTCTCGGTGCCCGGCCAGCCAGGGTTCGACACGGCCACGAACATCAACGCCGCGCTGGGCCAGCGCACCGACAATGGTCCCTCGCTGCCTGTCATCACCGTGCCGCAGGGGCAGACCGTCGACGCGCGCAAGGCCGAGATCGCCGCGGTCTGGGACTCGGTGCGCAAGGCCCACCCGGCCTGGCGCATCGCCGACTGGACCAGCACCGGCGACGACCACCTGGTGACCGCAGACCGCCGGTCGACCTACGCCATGGTGTGGGGCCCCCCGCCCGCGTCCTTCGCTGACCTGCCGATCGGGCTGCAGGTCACCAAGGAGTACGCCGCGGCGCACCCTCCGGCCGCAGGCGCGCTGACCGTCGTCGGCACCGGCTACTTCGAGCTGCAGGTAGCCGACGCCCAGAGCAGCGGCGGCTCCAACGGCGGCGCCGGGCTGCTGCTCGAGGTGCTCCTCGGCGGCATCGGCGCGCTGCTGGTCCTCGCCTACGTCTTCGCCAGCTTCCTCGCGTTCCTGCCCCTCGTCATCGCGGCGGTCAGCATCCCGGTCACCTTCGGGGCGCTGCTGCCGTTCACCTACGCCCTCGACATGAGCGTGGTGCTGCAGTTCCTCGTGGGCCTGATCGGCCTCGGGGTGGCCATCGACTACTCGCTGCTGGTGGTGAACCGCTGGCGGGAGGAGCGCGACCGGGGTCGCCCCAACGACGAGGCCGTGCGCGTCGCCATCGCCACGGCGGGGCACTCCGTAGTCTTCTCCGGGGTGGCCGTCGCGATCGGTCTGGTGTCGCTGACCGTGCTCAATGTGCCCTTCCTGCGATCGCTAGGCGTCGGCGGCATGCTCATCCCGCTGATCAGCACCCTGGTCACCATCACCCTGACCCCGGCGATCCTCGCAACGCTCGGCCCCAAGGTCGACCGGCCCCGGGTCCGCAAGGAGGCGACTGCGAGCCGCTTCTGGTCCGGCTGGACCCGGGGCGTCGTCCGCCGCCCGTGGCTCGCTCTCGCCGCTGCGGTCGCGCTGCTGGGCGTCTTCGCCGCCCCGGCCTTCGGCATCAAGCTGGGCAACCCCGATACCGCGTCGCTGACGACGAAGCAGGGGCCGATCGTCGATGAGCTCCGCGCGCTCACCGACGGCGGCGTGCCCAGCGGCATCCTGACGCCGCTCGAGGTACTGACGACGGGCGACCCGCAGGCCGTCGTGGCGGCGACGAAGGGCCTTCGGGGCGTGGCCTTCGTGCTGGCGCCCGGGCAGGCCAGCGGCTTCTCCCGCGGGGGCTCGAGCGTGGTCGAGGTGGTCCCGGCCCGCGAGTCGGTCAACTCCGACAGCACTGCCGTCGTCGGCACCGTGCGCTCCGCCGTCGAGCCGCTGCCGGGGGTGGTGGGCGTCGCGGGCGCGGGGCCGGTGCTCAAGGACTACGACAGCGGCATCTACGCGAAGTTCCCGCTCGTGCTGCTGTTCCTCGCGGCGCTGACCTTGGTCGCGCTGACCCGGGCCTTCCGCTCGATCGTGCTGGCGGTCAAGGCGGTGGTCCTCAACCTGGTCTCGCTGGCCGCGACCTTCGGGGTCATGACCTGGGTGTGGCAGGAGGGCAACGGCTCACGCGCGCTCTTCGACATCAGCTCGACCGGTTCCATCACCTTCTGGGTCCCCATCATGATCTTCGCGTTCCTCTACGGCCTGTCCATGGACTACGAGGTCTTCATCCTGACGCGCGTGCGGGAGGAGTACGACAAGGGCGGCGACACCGACAAGGCGCTCATCGAAGGGCTCGGGCGCACCGGCCGCCTGGTCACCAGCGCCGCCCTCATCCTGTTCCTGGCGTTCGTCTCGCTGGCTGCCTCGCCGGGGACGGACATCAAGGTCTTGGCCAGCGGTCTGGGGATCGGGATCCTGCTCGACGCCACCATCGTGCGGATGTTGCTCGTGCCCGCCCTCGTGGTGCTCTTCGGCCAGTGGAACTGGTATCTGCCGGACCCGCTGGCCCGCATCCTGCGGATCGAGCCCTCGCGCGCCCCGGCCGCGACTGCGCTGGCCGCCTCCTGACCGAGCCCGATCGCGACCCGGACCTGCCGGGCCCGGTCAGTCGAAGATGGGACCGTCGTCGCGGGTGCGCTTGAGCTCGTAGAAGCCCGGGGTCGAGGCGACGAGAACGACGCCGTCCCAGAGCTTCCCGGCCTCCTCGCCCTTCGGTGCCGGAGTCACGACGGGGCCGAAGAAGGCGGTGCCCTCGACCGCGATCACCGGGGTCCCGACATCCATGCCGACCTGGTCCATGCCGGCGTGGTGACTCTCGCGCAGTGCCTCGTCGAGCGACGAGTCCGCCATCGCGTCGGCGAGCGACGCGGGCAGCCCGACCTCGGTCAGCGCCTCCTCAACGGTCGCCCGGTCCCGCTCGGCCTTGCCGGGGTGGAAGCGGGTGCCCATCGCGGTGTAGAGCTCCGCGAGCTTGTCCGCGCCGTACTCCTTCTCGACCGCGATGCAGACCCGCACGGGCCCCCAGGCGTAACGCATCATCTCGACGTAGTTCGGCGGCAGGTCCCGGCCGTCGTTGAGGATGGCCAGCGACATCACCCTGAAGTGGGGCGCGAGGGAGCGCACCTGCGCCGCCTCGAGCAGCCACCGCGAGCTCATCCAGGCCCAGGGGCACAGCGGGTCGAACCAGAAGTCGACGGGGGTGGGGGCAGTCGCGGTGGTCATGCCCCCGACGATACGTCGACCAGCCCCGTGGTTGCGGATGCAACGGCGCCGGTGAGCGGGCGCAGTGGAAGACTGCCCGGGTGCCTGACACCCTCACCCGCGACGAGGCCCGCGAGCGCGCGCGCCTGCTCTGTGTCGCACGCTACGACGTCGTGCTCGACCTCACCGGCGGCGACGCGACCTTCCGCAGCACCAGCGAGGTGGCCTTCACCTGTTCCGAGCCCGGCGCCGCGACGTTCCTCGAAGTGGTTGCCGCCGAGGTGCGTTCCGTGGTGCTGAACGGGCGTGAACTCTCCCCGGCGGCCTACGACGCCGCCCGAGGCCGCGTCACGCTGCCCGACCTGGCCGAGAGCAACACGCTCACCGTCGACGCGGACTGCCGCTACAGCCGCAGCGGCGAGGGTCTGCACCGCTTCGTCGATCCCGTGGACAGCTCCGTCTACCTCTACAGCCAGTTCGAGACCTACGACGCGCACCGGATGTATGCCTGCTTCGACCAGCCCGATCTCAAGGCCAGCTTCCGGCTGCAGGTCCGTGCGCCGCAGGAGTGGTCGGCGGTCGTCAGCAACGCCGCCGTCGCCACCCGCGGCCCCGACGGGCAGGGAACGCAGCTGGTCGTCTTCGAGCCGACCCCGGTCGTGTCGACCTACATCACGGCACTCGTCGCCGGCCCCTACGCCGAGGTGCGCAGCAGCCACGACGGCATCGACCTGGGGCTGTTCTGCCGCGCGTCACTCGCCGAGTTCCTGGACCCCGACGAGCTCTTCGAGGTCACCCGCCAGGGCTTCGACTACTACCACCGCGTCTTCGACTACCGCTATCCCTTCGGCAAGTACGACCAGCTCTTCGTGCCTGAGTTCAACGCCGGTGCGATGGAGAACGCCGGCTGCGTCACCTATCTGGAGGACTACGTCTTCCGCTCCAAGGTGACCGACGCCCGCCGGGAGCGACGGGCCGAGACGATCCTGCACGAGATGGCGCACATGTGGTTCGGCGACCTCGTGACCATGCGCTGGTGGGACGACCTGTGGCTGAACGAGAGTTTCGCGACCTACATGGCGGTGCTCTGCCAGGCCACCGCCACGCGCTGGACCGACGCGTGGACCACCTTCTGCAACACGGAGAAGACGTGGGCGCTGCGCCAGGACCAGCTGCCCTCGACACACCCCGTCGCCGCGGACGCGGTCGACATGGAGGCCGTCAAGGTCAACTTCGATGGCATCACCTACGCGAAGGGCGCCTCGCTGCTCAGGCAGCTCGTCGCGTGGGTCGGGCAGGAGGAGTTCCTCGCGGGCCTGCGTTCCTACTTCCGCGCCCACGAGTGGGGCAACACCTCGCTGCGCGACCTGCTCGGCGAGCTCGAGCGCAGCTCGGGCCGCGACCTGACGCACTGGTCGGCGGAGTGGCTCGAGACCACGGGGGTCAACACCTTGCGCGCGCGCTTCACACTCGACGACGCCGGCGCCTTCACCGCCTTCGCGCTCGAGCAGACCGCCGACGACGCGCACCCGACCCTGCGCTCGCACCGGGTGGCCGTCGGCCTCTATGACCGGCGGCCCGATGGGCGGCTCGCGCGCCGGGACCGGGTTGAGCTCGACGTCGTCGGCGGCCGCACGGAGGTGCCGAAGCTCGTCGGTGCCCGCCAGCCGGATCTCCTGCTGCTCAACGACGATGACCTCACCTTCGCCAAGATTCGGCTCGACGAGCGCTCCCTCGCCACGGTCGTCGCGGGCATCGGCGCCCTCGACGCGTCGTTGCCGCGCGCCCTGTGCTGGTCGGCGGCGTGGGACATGACCCGCGACGCGGAGCTGCCGGCCGGTGACTACCTGCGGCTCGTCCTCGACGGCGTCGAGGCCGAGACCGACATCGGGGTGACGCAGCAACTGCTGCGTCAGGCCGCCTCCGCGGTCGTGATCTACGGCGACCCGGGCCGGCGCTCCCAGCGGCTCGGGGCGCTCGCCGACCGCTGCGTCGGGCTGCTGCGCGCGGCCGAGCCCGGCTCGGACTCCCAGCTCGCCTACGTCGGCGCCTTCTCCTCCTCGGCCCAGCCGGGGGAGCAGGCGGCCGTGCTGCGCGGGCTCCTCGACGGCTCCGAGAGTCTGCCGGGCCTGCTCGTCGACACCGAGCTGAGGTGGACCTTCGTCGTGCGCCTTGCCGCCCTCGGCTCGCTCGCCGACGCCGAGATCGCGAACGAGCTGGTGCGCGACCGCACCGCCACCGGCGAGAAGCGCGCCGCGACGGCCCGTGCGGCCCGCCCCACCGCCGCCGCCAAGGCGCAGGCATGGGCGGCCGTCGTCGAGTCGGACGCGCTGTCGAACCATCTGCAGGTCGCCACCATGGCCGGCTTCGCCCAGCCGGAGCAGGCGGATCTCCTGGCGCCCTATGCGCAGCGCTATCTCGACGCGGTCCCCGGCCTCTGGGCCGCCCGCACGATGGATGTCGCGCAGACGATCAGCGAGATGCTCTATCCCGCTTGGGATGTCACGCCGGAGGCGGTCGAGCGCACCGACGCCTCACTGGCTCGCGGGGACGTCACGCCGGCGCTGCGGCGGGTGCTGGTCGAAGGCCGGGACTCCACGGCTCGGGCGCTGCGGGCGCGGGCAGCCGACACCGGCTGAGACGGCCGCGGTCAGGAGCGGGCCCTGCCCACCTGGGGGGTCGCGTGCTCGGGTGCGGCGGCCCCGTCGGCCAGCATGCGCAGCCCGTTGACGAGCCCGCCGACAACGTCGCCGACGCCGAAGCTCGTGGTCATGGACAGCGCCGCGAGGGCACATTGGGAGTCGGTGAGCCGCCGGCGCGCGGTCGCCGTCGTGAGGATCTCGAGCCGTCGTCCCCCCGGGTCCACCACGACGAGTACGGCGCCGACCTGGCGCCCATCCGCGAGGCGGGCCAGGGCGCGCTCGCCCTCCTCGCGCAGGTCACCGCCGGCGCCGGGGCCGACGGCCAGGCCGAAGGAGAACCCGCTGCCCGCCGCCGCGGTCTCGCAGGCCTTCTCCAGCCGCGCCTGCTGTGCCGGGGTGAAACCGCTACCAGCGCGCACTGGCCCCCCCGAGGCCGGGCACCGACACGCGTGGCGATGCCGTGCGCTCGGGCGGCTCCGTGCCGAACCACTCGCGCTCGTGGGTCCAGGGGCGACCGGGGCGGTAGGACAGCGCGCCGCCCGATCCGCGGCCGCTGCGCAGCGTCAGCGCGGCGACCACAGCGATGGTGAGCACCGGGATGCCCACGAAGATCAGCAGCAGGACGGTGCGGGACAGCGGATGAGGATCGACGTAGTCGCCGTTCACGGCGGCCGCGGGGGCTGCCGCGAGCACGGGGACTCCCACGCCCAGCAGCACCGCTGGCACCCATCGCCCTGCCCGCCGGCTGACCTCGGCGCGGCGCGAGGGTGGGGGGCTCACGGCCGGGAACCTACCTGCTCGGACCGTGGCGACGCGGGCGGCACCCCCACCCCCGCGGGAGACGCCACCCGCGTCGTCGACACGACGTTTCGGCGAGCGGGCCCTTACTCCTGCCGCCGCGTCGCGGAAAGTTCGGCGTCGACCAGCGCGGCCAGCCGCGCGGTCCCCGGGGCGTCGAGGAAAGCCTCCAGCGACACGTTTCTGCCGTCGCGATCCGCCAGCGGAAGACGCCAGTTCGGATATTCGGTCGTCGTGCCAGGCAGGTTCGGCTGACGCAGGTCACCCACGGCGTCCGCGGGGGCGAGCAGCACGACCCGGCTCGGGGTGCGGCAGAGCAGCCGGTGCAGGGCGATGACGACGTCGCCCTCGAGCGGTGCTTCGTCGCCGGCCGGCCCCAGCAGCCCCTCGCTCCAGAGCAGGGCGAGCAGGGCGTCGCGCTCCGCCGCGAGGCGCCGCTCCTCATCCGCCAGCGAGTGGGCGAGCTGGGCGAGGGCGTGCCGCACCCGGGCCGGCTCCCCGTCGAGGAAGCCGGCCGCCGTCGGCAGGTCGTGCGTGCTCACCGATGCCGCCGCGGCCGCACGCCACCGCGCCGGCGGCAGCGGGGTCTCGCCGTCGGCCTCCTTTTCGAACCACAGCACGGCCGAGCCGAGCACGCCCTCGCGCTGCAGGGCCGCCGTCACCTCCGGCGCCACGGTGCCGAGGTCCTCCCCGATGACCAGCGCCCCCGCCGCGGCCGCCTCCGCGGCGACGACGGCGAGCATCGCGTCGGCGTCGTACCGGACGTAGGTGCCCTCCGCCGCGGAGCCACCGGCCGGGACCCACCACAACCGGAAGAGGCCCATCACGTGGTCGACGCGCAGGCCGCCGCCGTGCGCGAGCGCTGCCCGCACGACCTGGCGGAAGGGCTCGAAGGCCCGCGCCGCCAGCCGGTCCGGGCGGAAGGGAGGCAGCCGCCAGTCCTGCCCCAGCTGGTTGAACGAATCGGGGGGCGCACCGATGGTGAAGCCCTGCGCGAGGTCGTCCTGCAGCAGCCAGGCGTCCGCGCCTCCCGGGTCGACCCCGACCGCGAGGTCATGGACGATGCCGACGGCCATCCCGGCGGCGCGCGCCGCCGCCTGCGCGGCGTCGAGCTGCTCCCGGGCCCGCAGCTGGACCCACCGGTGCAGCCGCACCCGAGCGGGGTGCGCCGCCCGGTCGGCGGTGGGCCCGGGGCGGCGCAGCTGCTCCGGCCAGTCGCGCCAGTCGCGCCCGTGCTGCTCCGCGAGCGCGCAGAAGACGGCGAAACCGGTGAGCTGCTCGTCGTCGTCGTCGACCTCAGCGGGCACCAGCAGCTCGAAGGCCGCCTTCTTGGCGTCCCAGACCGCACCGTGGTCGATCGTGGTCACCGCGGGTGGACGCAGAGCGTCGATCCGGACCCGCAGCTGAGGGCCGGCGGCGGCGTATTCGGGCAGCGCGTGCACCGCCACGCAGACCTGCGAGGCGAAGCGGCGCGAGCTGGGGTAGTACGGCGACGGCTGCACCGGCGGGACGGGAGTGACCGCATGCAGGGGATTGACGAGCACCAGGTCCGCGCCCTGCGCGCCGAGTGCCGTCCCGAGGGTGGCGAGGTCGGCGTAGTCGCCCATGCCCCAGCTGCGGGCGCCGATCAGCTGATAGAGCTGGATCTGCCAGCCCCACAGGCGTTCTCCCTCGGGCGTCAGGCTGGGTACGCCGGGCGGCGCGGTCACCACCACGCTGCCGTCGGGCAGGTGCTGTGCGCCGTACCCGCCCGCGGTGCCGCGCCGGACCGTCACCCGCGTGCGCTCGCCCTGCTCACCCAGCGCTGCCAGGACGCGCTCGACCGACTCGGCGCTGACAGCGGTGGGACGGCCGGCCCAGTCGTCGTAGGACGTGGCGACTCCGGCGGCGTCCGCCCGCTGCTGCAGGTCGCTGTCGGTCACGCGGCCGGTGCTACCCGACTCCGTCGGCGCCATTCCGGGTGCCGTCGGGCCGGTCCACCACCCGCTCGGCGGACATGATCATCCCACGCTGGGCCGTTCCTGAACCGGCAGCCGCGCCGACAGACCTCGCGCGTCACGCGCTGGCGGTGAGCCGCTCGGGCTCGTCGGACTCCGCCAACCACCGCGCCCAGGCCGGATCAGCGCGCCGGCTGCCGAGGATCCGCCACGTCGTACCCGTCGGCGCGCGCGGGGCAGCCCGCAGCCGCCAGCCCAGCTCGCTGACCGCACGGTCGGCCTTGATGTGATTGCAGCGCCCACAGGCCGCGACGACGTTTTCCCAGGTGTGCGCCCCGCCGCGGCTCTTCGGAACGACGTGGTCGAGCGAGGTCGCCGTCGCGGCGCAATAGGCGCAGCGGTGCGCGTCGCGGGCGAGCACACCCTTGCGGGTCAGGGGGACGTTCGCGCGGTAGGGCACCCGCACGAAGCGGGTCAGCCGCAGCACGCTCGGCACGGCGACGGTCAGCCTCGCGGCGTGCAGCACCGCGGCGGAGTCCTCGACCGCCACGGCCTTGCCGGCAAGGACGAGCACGACGGCGCGCCGCTGCGACACCACGCACAGCGGCTCGTACGACGCGTTGAGCACCAGGGCTTCCGGCACTGGGGAGACCTCCCGCTCGCGCCTCCCTGGCTGGGAGGTGCTGTCTTAGTAGACCCGACGCGCGGACGGCTTGCACAGGGATTGGATCGCTCGGTGACCGGCGACGTCGGTGCAGGCGCTGCTCGTACGGTAGGAGGCGATGATCTCCGCACTGCTGGCAGCCCTGCCGGCTCCCTCCCCCAGCCCTTCTCCCAGCGGCCTCGAGCTGCCGGGCCAGGGCCTCGTGCCGGTGCGCGACGTCACCTCGCGGCTGCGCGAAGCGTGCGGTGACTCCCCCACCCGCAACTGCGCCCGCGTCTTCAACGTCACGCACTCAGACTTCCTGGCCTCGTTGGCCGACCCCATCTTCGCGGTGGTCAACATCGCGTTGATCGTGCTCCTGGCCTTCGTCTTGCGCGTGCTCGCCGGCCGCCTGATCCGCCGGATCACCGCGTCGACGGCGAGCGGCCGGGTGAACCGTGGGCTGTCCCGGCTGGACCGCAGCGCAGCCCTCCTCGACCTCGACCCCGAGGCGGTCGACCGGCGCGGCCAGCGTGCCGAGACCATCGGCGCCGTACTCCGCTCGATCACCAACACGGTGATCTTCACGCTGGCGCTGGTGCTCGTGCTCGGCGAGCTGGGTCTCAACCTCGCGCCCATCATCGCGAGTGCCGGCATCGTCGGTGTCGCCGTCGGCTTCGGCGCGCAGAGCGTGGTCAAGGACTTCCTGTCCGGGCTGTTCCTGGTGCTCGAGGACCAGTACGGCGTCGGCGACGTCATCGACCTCGGCTCCGGGGCCGCGAGGGTCGTGGGGGTCGTCGAGGCCATCGGTCTGCGCTCCACGCGCGTCCGGGATGTGCGCGGGACCCGGTGGCACATTCGCAACGGCGAGATCATCCAGGTCGGCAACATCAGCCAGAGTTGGTCGCGGGTCGTGCTCGACGTCCTCCTCGAGCACGGGACGGACGTGCCGTCGGCGCGGGCGGCGATGTTGACCGGTGCGACGGCCGTGGTGACGTCGGAGGAGTTCGCGGAATCGGTGCTCGACGATCCCGCCGTGTGGGGGGTGGAGGACGTCAGCGTCGACGGCGTGTCCCTCCGGCTCGCGGTGAAGGTCCGCGCGGCCGCCAAGGACGACCTCGCCCGCGCGCTCCGGGAACGGCTCCTCACCGAACTCGGCGGCAGCGGCGTGCGGGTCGCCCGGCCGGCCCGGGAGCTGCCGATCCGCGACGAGGCCACGGGTGGAGGCGGTGCGGCGCCGGACGTGCCCGCCGCACGCGGGTAGGCGCGCGGGCGTCGCCTAGCCTGCCGCCGTGGTGGCAGGCGGCCAGTGGTGGCGCGACATGGTGACCTATCAGATCTACGTGCGCTCCTTCGCCGACGGTGACGGTGACGGGGTCGGCGACCTGCGCGGCGTGGCCTCCCACCTCGACGACCTCGTCACCCTCGGCGTCGACGCCCTCTGGCTCACCCCGATCTATGCGAGCCCGCAGGAGGACCACGGCTACGACGTCGCCGACCCACGCGCTGTCGACCCCCTCTTCGGTGACCTCGCCGACCTCGACGCGCTCGTCTCGGGAGCGCACCGGCGCGGGCTGCGCCTGCTGCTCGACCTCGTGCCCAACCACACGTCGGCGGCGCATGCGTGGTTCCAGGCGGCGTTGGCCGCGGCGCCCGGGTCGCCGGAACGGGCGCGCTACCTCTTCCGGGACGGCCGCGGTGCAGGCGGGGCCAACCCCCCGAACGACTGGGTGTCCCTCTTCGGCGGTCCGGCGTGGGAGCGGGTGCGCGAGTCCGACGGGCGGCCGGGGCAGTGGTATCTGCACCTGTTCGCGCCTGGTCAGCCCGATCTGGACTGGAGCAACTCCGACGTCGGCGACGACGCCGAGGCCACCCTGCGGTTCTGGCTCGACCGCGGGGTCGACGGCTTCCGCGTCGACGTCGCGCACGGCCTGGTCAAGGCCGAGGGGCTGCCGGATGATGACACCGCGGCGCGCCGCGCGGACGCGACGTTCTTCCCGGTCGAGGGCGCGCCCATGTGGGACCAGCCCGGGGTGCACGACATCTACCGGCGGTGGCGCTCGGTCCTCGACTCCTACGACGGGGACCGCTGCCTCGTCGGCGAGCTCTGGGTGCGGGACCCGGACCGCCATGCCAGCTACGTGCGCCCCGACGAGCTGCACCTCGCCTTCGCCTTCCCGCTGCTCGAGGCGCCGTTGGATGCCGGTGCCTGGCGGGCGGCCATCACCGCCTCGCTGGCGGCCACCGTGGCGGTCGGTTCGCCGGCGACGTGGGTGCTCGGCAACCACGATGTCGTGCGGATCGCCACGCGGCTCGGGGGCCTCGACGCGGCCCGCGCCGCGACCCTGGCCCTGCTGGCGCTGCCGGGGCCGGTGTTCCTCTACCAGGGCGACGAGCTGGGGCTGCCGGGGGTCACCGTCGCGCCCGACGCGCGGCAGGACCCGATCTGGGAGCGGTCGGGGCACACAGTGATCGGCCGCGACGGGTGCCGGGTGCCGCTGCCGTGGTCGGGCGAGGCTCCGCCGTACGGGTTCAGCACCGGGACCCCGTGGCTCCCGCAGCCCGGGGACTGGGGGGACCTGACGGCGGTGGCGCAGGCCACGGATCCGCTGTCGACGCTCGTCCTCGTGCGGGGGGCGCTCGCGGTACGCCGGGCCCTGCTCGGCGGGGGGCTGACCTGGCGGGAGGGAATGCCGGCCGGGGTGCTGGCCTTCGACCGGCCCGGCGGCGGCGCCCCGGTGACGTGCGTGCTCAACACGGCGACCACCGCCGCCACGGTGGACGTGGCCGGCCGGCTGGTCCTCGCGTCGACTCCGGTGCGCTACGACGGCGCCAGCCTCGCCCTGCCGCCGCGCTCCTGCGTGTGGCTCTCGCCGGCCGGCTGACCGCGCTGCCGGCCCCGGCGGCGCCGCGGTGGCGTCCCCGCCCCGGCCCCTCCGGCCGCGCGATCAGCGGAGGCGGGCGAGGTCCAGGGGGGTCGCCGCGGCGCCGGAGAAGCCAGGGAAGGCGGCGTCCAGCGCGCTGGAGCCGGCACCGCAGCGGTCGGCGAGCAGCTCGCGGAGCACGGTGCGGTAGTCGGTCGTCCCGGCGAGGTCGCCTTGGTCGAGAGCGGCGGCGCCGAGGCCTGGCCACCGGCCATAGACCCTGCCGCCGCGGATCCCGCCGCCGAGCACGAAGGAGCAGGTGCCGTGCCCGTGGTCGACTCCCCCGCTGCCGTTCTCCCCGGCCCGGCGGCCGAACTCCGTCAACGTCACCACGGTCACCCCGGCCAGCCCGGTATCGGCGGCGAAGGCGGCGAGTCCACGCCCGAGCCGGGTCAGCTGGTCGTGCATCCACCCGCTGTCGACCCGTCCCAGGCCCTTGTGCATGTCCCAGTCACCGACGTCGAGGCAGGCGACGCGCAGGCCGACTCCGGCCTTCACGAGCTGGGCCACGTCGCGCAGCGCCACCCCCACCCCGTCGGCGTCGTACGTCGCACCGGCCGCCGGGACGTAGGGCGTCGCGGCCACCCGCGCCATCGTCGCAGCGGCCGACAGCGTCGTCGTGGCGGCGGCGGCGAGCGGGTGCGTCAGGCCGGCCTGCAGCCCGCCGAGCGCCGTGGCGAACTCCGTGCGGATGCCCTCCCAGACCGACAGGCCGAAGTCCTTCGGGGACTCCATCGCGATCGCGGGGGTGGGCCCGGACAGCGACAGCGGCAGGGAACTGCCGCGCTGCACCCCGGCGAAGGTCTCGGTGGCGCCGCTCGCGGCCAGCCAACGCCCGAGCCAACCACCGGCGGCGCTCGACCCCGGGGCGGCCCGCTCCATCTCGCGGAGCGCGTCGAAGTGGCTGCGCGTCGGGTCCGGCGCACCCATCGCCTGCACGATCGCGAGGGTGCCGGCGTCCCAGAGGGGCTTCAGCGGTGCCAGCGCGGGGTGCAGCCCGAAGGTGACGTCCAGCGGCAGCAGGGTCGACGCGGGGATGCCGATCGAGGGCCGCAGGGCGGGGTACGCCGGGTCACCGGCCGGCACGACGGCGGACAGGCCGTCGAACCCGCCGCGCAGGCTCAGCACCACGAGCACGTCACCGGCCGCCGCGGCCGGGTCGGCAGCGAAGGCATAGCGGGCCGGCAGCAGCGAGGAGGCGGCCGCGGTCGCCGCGAGGACGCCGGCTCCCTGCAGCAGCCGGCGGCGCGAGAACCCGCCACCCTCGGCGGCCGGCGGGCAACCGGCGCAGGCGGCGTCGGCAGGGGGGGCGAGGGGGGTCACCGCAGGCTCCAGACAGGCGAGGACAGGACGAGCTGGGCAAGGGGCGTCACCCGGTAGGTCAGCCGCCAGTCCTCGATGGCGCCCGTCGGCGTACCCCCGAAGAAGGTCACCAGGGCGTCGCGGTGTGCCGCGGGCAGGAGTTGTCCCAGCAGCCGCAGGCAGAGCCGGTCGACGAGAGCCTGGGCGTTGGCCGGGCGGGGATCGCCGATGAGCGCCTGCCAGGTGCTGTCCGGCTGCGCGATCCCTTCGGGCCACCAGCGGTCGACGAGGGCGACCGCGAGGTTCCAGCGGCCGAGGGTCCCCGCGGTCGAGAGCCAGGCGGCGGCGACGTCGGGATAGCCGTTGGGGGGCGCCCAGGCGAGCGGGGCCTGGCCGAGGTCGCCGAGGCGCCAGCACAGGCCCTCCCACCCGCCGACGGCGGCATCGGCCGTCGCTGCGGCCCCGAGCGTGCGCAGGCCGGCCACGACCCACTCCAGCGGGCGGCGCAGCTTCTGCCCGGCCGAGGCCCAGAACTCGTCGCTGGCCAGCAGGACCCGCAGGACGGGGACAACCTGCGTGTCGGCGGCGAGGTAGGTGGCGGCGAGGCGGTCCACGAGTGCCTGCGGCGGGGCGTCGCTGACGAAGCGGACCGCCAGCTTGCGGGCGATGCGCTGGGCGGTGCTGGGGTGCCGGGCGAGGTGGTCGAGGTAGGCCAGCCCGACCTCGAGCCCACCGGTGGCGGTCGCGTTCGGCGAGCTCCAGCCGAGCACGGACACGGGGCCGACGTAGCGGTATCCGGGCTTGTAGGAGAACAGGTCGCTGCCGTCAGTCGACACGCTGAAGCCCGTCAGCGCGAGGGCGCTGGAGCGCACCTCGGCCTCGCTGTAGCCGGCCTCGACGCCGACGGTGTGCAGCTCGAGGAGCTCGCGGCCGTAGTTCTCGTTCGGCGCCCTGCCCCGGCTGACCGCGTTGTCGAGGTAGGCGAGCATGGCCGGGCTCTGGGCACTGGCGCGCAGCATGTCGCGGAAGCTGCCGAGGGCGTGCGGGCGGATCACCTCGCGGTCGTAGACGTGCCGCGTCGACCAGACCTTGTCGCTCGGGCAGGTGACGTTGAGGTGCTGGCTCCAGAAGTCCACCATCACCTCGGCGAGCTGCGCCCGGCTCGTCGCCATCCGCAGCAGGGTGGCCCGCTGCAGATCGACCATCAGGTCCCAGCTGAATTCCGGCACCGTCGCGCGGGCGTCCAGCGCGCTCTTGGCCAGCGCCGGCCAGCGGGCCTGCACCGCGGCCTCGACCGCGGAGTCGTCGATGGTCTCCGGGGCGAGCTGGCGGTCCAGCCAGGCGCCGACGCCCTGCGCGCGCACCTCGGCGACGAGCCCGGGGGTCGCCCCGCCGGTGACGCGGCGCAGCAGGTGCAGCACGGGATCCGTCGACAACGGCACCCCACCGGGGGCCGCCGGGGTGGCGCTGACGGGCGGGAAGGCCGCCGGCCACGGACCGACGGGCGGGGGCGCGGAGCCGGGTACGACGGGCGTGGCGTCGACCGGGGCGGGGGGGGCGGCCGGCGTCGTGGGCGCCGGTGCAGGTGGTGCGGCGGGTGCGGGTGGCGCGTCAGGAGTTCCCGGCAGTGGGGCCGACGCCGGCGACGAGGGGCCGGCGAAGGATGCGGCGACCGGGGGCTGGGGCGCCGGTGCGTCGGGCGTGGCGTCGCGGGTGATCCCGGCGAGGATCGTCGACAGCGCCGACGTCGGGCTGGGTTTTGCCGCGACCGGGGCACGGCCCGGCCGCGCCGGCCGCTTGCGCCCGAAGCGGCGACGGACCGGTGACTTCGCGGTCGGTCGCGGCTGCCGCTTCGGGGCCGGCGGCTTGGTCACCTGAGGAGCCTCGGCATCGGGTCACGCGGGCCTTGAGCCGGGCATCCGTGGGTCACCCGGACGGGCGCCACGTGCTGTGGTCCCCGGACATCGCCCGGCCGGGCGCAGGGGGACCCGATCGTGCCGGGGTGGCCGGCTCCCGTCCGGACTCGGGGACACTGGACGGGTCATGACAGCTGCCCGGCCGCCCGACCCCCCTGCCACGTTCTTCGACGCGGTCGGGGGAGAGCCGACCTTCCGCGCGCTGGTCGCGCACTTCTATCGCGGGGTACGCGAGGACCCCGTCCTGCTCCCGCTCTACCCCGCGGGCGAGCTGGAGGCCGCAGAGGAGCGCCTGCGGCTCTTCCTCGTCCAGTACTGGGGCGGCCCCTCGGACTACCAGGCCCTGCGAGGGCATCCCCGCCTGCGCATGCGGCACGCGCCCTTCGCGGTCGGCGCGCAGGCTCGCGACGCCTGGCTGCGGCACATGCGCGCCGCGGTGGAGTCCCTCTCCCTCCCGCCTGCCGTCGAGACGGAGCTGTGGACCTATCTCGACGGCGCGGCGCACGCGCTGCAGAACCAGCCCTGACCCGCGGCCTGCGCGCGCCGCTCAGGCACTCCCGAAGTCGAGCTGGGAACGCTGACCCGCCAGCAGCGCGTAGGCACGGGCGGAGAAGCTGCCACCGCCGGGTACGCCGTCCACCGGCCACCGGTGCAAGCCCTGCGCATCCCGGAAGACCGTCACACCGCTTCCCTGCCGGCACCGGCGCCGGACCTCGACGGACCAGCGCGTGTCGCCAGCCCGCCGCGAGCTCCGGCAGGCGTCCACCCGAAGGAAGGGCCGCAGGCTCGCCGTCACCGACGGGGTCGCGACGTTCAGCCGGTTGTGCGCGCCCTGACCGCCCTCCGGCAGTGTGCGGTCGAGACGGCCGTGGACGACGACGAGGCTGACCGGGGCGGCTGGGGAGCACGCCGGGGTGACCAGCGCTCCCGAGACGACGATGACGCCGGCGATGCCGCGCGCGTCCTGGCAGGCGAAGCGGTAGGCGAGCATGCCACCGTTGCTGAACCCGGCGACCAGCACCCGGCGCCGGTCCACCGGCGCGAGCGTGGTCAGCGAGTCGACGAGCTCGTGCAGCGCGGTGACGTCGTCGACCCCCTTCTCCGCCGCGTAGCCGCAACAGCGCCCCGCGTCCCACGAACCGTGGACCCCGTCGACATACACGACGAGGGCGCCGGTGACGTCGCTCACGGCGTCCATGCCCGTGTTCGGCTCCGTGTAGGCGGCCGTCAGGTTGAGGCCCGGCAGCACCAGCACGACGGGCGACGCCACCTCGGGGACCACGCCGCGCGGGCGGTGCAACAGGAAGGTACGGCGACCGCTGGGCAGGTCCACCGCATAGGCCTGCGTGCCGGGGGTCGTGCCCCGGCCGGCGCCGGACCCGTCGGTCCGGGCCCGAGGCGCGGCAGTGGCCGGGGGGTTGCCGCCGCCTGCTGGGGGGCCGGACCCGGCCGGCGGAGCTGAATCCGCGGGTGCGGCCGGGCTGGCGGGCGGAGGCGAGGCGCTGGCCCCGGGCGAGTCACCGGGCGCCGGCGAGTCAGCAGCCGCCGCCGGCGAGTCAGCAGCCGCGACCGGGTGGGTCCCATCGGTGCTGGCGGGCAGCGACTGCTGGGGCGGCGTAGCGACGTCGGCGGCTCCCACCAGGGGCGCGCCCGGCCGCCACGGGGAGGCCGCGGCGGTCACCGTAGGAGTCGGGATGCCGGCGGCTGCCGGCCGGACCCCCGCCCTGCCCCGCGCGGGCACGAGCAACAGGAGGAGCAGCGCCAGGACGGCGAGCGGGGCGGCGCGAACCACGAGGGTGCGTCGACCGGGGGTCAGGACGGCCACGTCGTCAGGCTCTCATCCCGCGCGGTAGGCCGCGGCGAAAGCCCGTCCCAGCGCGGCGTGACCCGCGTCGTTGGGATGGAACCCGTCACTCGCCACGAGGGTGTGCTCGGCGCCCGGGCCGCCGGACTGCAGCGCCTTGCCGAGGTCGACCACGCGGGCCCCCTCCCGCCGAGCCACCCGGCGGGCGGCCCCGGTATAGGCGTTGGTGATCGCGCGCAGGCCGGCAGGGTCGGGCGCCCCGCCGAAGTAGAGGCAGCGGGGACCACCGGGTGGCGGGTCCGGGCGACAGGCCCGATAGGCGGGGAGCTCCTCCAGCGGGGGCGTCGTGCCGAGCAACACCGTCGTGCGGCCGCCGCGGCGCAGCCGGGCCACCAGGCGGCCCAGCGCGGCCTCGTAATCGGTGGGGCGCACTCCCCGCAGGACATCGTTGCCGGCCAGCCAGACGGTGACCACGTCCGGGGCGGCGGCCAGCGCGGCCGGCACCTCGACCCGCTCCGCGGTGCCCGTCGTGACGGCCGGGATGCCGAGGTCGAGCACCCGGCTTCCCGGCGGGAGGGCGGTGCGGGCAAAGACATACGGCCAGGCGGCGTCGCGTGAGCTCGCCCCGATCCCGAACGCGTCACTCGCGCCGACGGCCACATAGACGAGCGGACGGCTCGGGGTCGGCGCCGCCGTGCCGGGCGCCCCGCCGCCAGGGTGGCTCGCGGCCGACGCTCTCGGCGCCGTACCTGCCGGCTGCCGAGCGGCTGGCTGTGCCGCGCACCCGGCGGCGAGGACGGCACCGAGCGACACGGCGGTCGACCGCCACCTCATGGCAGCGTCACCCGTGCTAGCGCGGCGGCGAAGGCCTCGGCGACCCGGCGGTGACCGGTGGTGCTGGGGTGGAAGCCGTCCGGCCCATAGAGCGCCGCCTCCGTGCCCGCCGCCCGAGCCTGCAAGACGTTCGCGGACAGCGGCACGAGTACGGCGCCGTGGCGCGCCGCGACCCGGGCGGCCGCGGCGCTATAGGCCGCGGTGACCGCCAGCACCTGCGCGACCGGCGGCGCCTGCAGGTCGGCGGGCAGCCGGCAGGGCAGGTCACCGGTCGAGCCGGGCAGGCAGGCGAGATAGGCGGGCAGCCGGTCCAGCGGCGGCGTGTCGGCCACCAGCACGGCTGTCCTGCCACCGCGGCGTAGCCGACCGACGAGGGTGTCGAGGTCGCGCTCGTAGTCCGCCGGGCTGACCTGGCGCAACGCGTCGTTGACGTTGAGCCACACGGTGACGAGCTGGGGCTGCAGCCGCACCGCCGCACCCACCTCGTCGTCGAGCGCCCCGGCGACGGTCTCCCCGGGGATGCCGAGGTTGATGAAGGTCGCGGACCGGGGCAGCGCGGTGTGGAAGAGCACCTGGGGCCAGGCCTGCGACAGCGGGTCGTCCGCGCCGAAGCCGACGGTCTCGCTGGCGCCGACGGCCACGTAGGTCAGCGGCCGGGCGGGGACCTCGGGTGGCGGTCCCGACGCGGGTCGCGTGCCCGGGCCGCACGCGGCCAGGCGGAGGACGGCCACGGCGGCCACGGCGGCGACCGCTGCGACCGCGGCGGGTCCCCGGCGGGGCGTACCGCGCCGGTCGTTGGCCCTCACGCGGACCCGATCGCTTCGCGGGCCGGGAGCCGGGCGGCCCGCAACGCCGGGACGGCGCCGGCGAGCAGCGCCAGGAGGCCGGAGCCGAGGACCCCGCCGACCGCGACGAGCGCCGGCAGGTCGGTGGTGACGCCGACGAGGCCCTGGGACGTGAGGTAGCCGTTGACGACGGCCGCGACCGCCGTGGCCACGCCCCACCCGGCGAGGGTGCCGAGGACCCCGCCGACCAGGCCGAGCACCACCGCCTCGACGAGGAAGACCCGCAGCACGTCGGAGTCGCGCGCGCCGATGGCCTTCAGCACCCCGATCTCGCGTCGCCGCTCCCGGACCGCGGCGAGCATCGCGTTGGTGATCCCCAGGCTGGCGATCACCAGCGCGATCAGGCCGATGCCGGACAGGACGATCTGCACGACCTGCAGATAGCGGGTCACGCTGGCGACGAGGTTCTCGGGGGCGCTGGTCGAGAATCCGATCGCGGTGATGCGGGCGCGGACGGTGCTGACCTTGTCCAGCGACGTGCTCGTGACGAAGAGACCGGCGTACGGCGAGCCGACCGACTCGCGCTCCTGCGCCGTGAGCGCGCCGCCGAGACTCCACTCGCGGCCCCGCTCGACCTCGCCGACGTCGGTGAGCAGCTGCCCCGGGGCGGCCTCCTGCGCGTCGACACCCACGATGAGCATGCGACGCCAGCGCCCGCGGGTTCGGCGCTCCTCGCCCTCGCCCATGCCCACGCCCACGCCCTCGGCCACGCCCACCCCCTCGGCCCGCGGAGCGCCGACGGTGAGCTCGGTGCCGACGACCCGCGCGGCGTCGGCCTTGCCGATGCCGAAGCGCTCCAGATAGCCGGTGGTCACCGCGACCTCCGTCGTGCTGCCGGGGCCGGGGAAGCGTCCGGCGAGCAGGGTGACGGGCAGCTCGCGCAGCCGGGTCAGGTCGACGCCGACCTGGGTCTCGGTGAAGGAGATCGTGCGCCCGTCGCCCATCCCACGGGGCAGGCTGGTCACGCCGGGGGGCAGGGGGATGCCCGCCGGGCGCGCGGCCTGCACGAGCACGGGGGCACTGCGGATCGACACGACGGAGGCGACGTCAGGCAGGGCGGCGATCTGGGTGACCGTGGCCTCGCCGAGCTGCCGCGGCGCCCCCGGCCGGGCGTTGTCCTGGTCGATCTGCGTGAGGTCCGGTGCGGCGGCGGCCACCTTGATGCCGGCGAGGGGGCCGCCCTTCGTGAGCTGGGAGAGCACGCGGGTCTGCGCCGTGCCGGCGACGGTGAGCAGGGCCACGAGCAGCGTGGCGGCGAGCGCGACGGCCAGGACGGTGAGGACGGCGCGGCCGGCGCGGCGCCGTACCCCTCGCCACGCGAGCCCGACCGCGTCGGCCCACGTCATGCGGCGGACTCCCGCACCGCTGCCACCCGGCCGGCGGCGAGGCGCAGGCGCCGGGGCGCCCGGCCGGCGATGGCCGGGTCGTGGGTGACGACCACGAGCGTGCAACCACGCTCGGCGTTGAGCCGCTCCAGCAGGTCGGCGACGCGCGCCCCGGCGTCACCGTCGAGGTTGCCGGTGGGCTCGTCGGCGAGCACCAGCTCCGGGTCGTTGGCGAGCGCCCTGGCGATGGCGACGCGCTGGCGTTCCCCGCCGGACAGCTGCGGGGGCAGGTGCCGGGCCCGCGCGGTCAGCCCCACCTCGGCGAGGAGACCGCTGGCCCGGCGGCGGCGGTCTGCGCGGCGCACGCCGGCGAGCGTGCAGGCGAGCTCGACATTCTCGGCGGCGGTCAGGGTGTCGAGCAGACCGAAGTGCTGGAAGACGAAGCCGACGGTGGTGCGCCGGTACGCCGCGAGGCCGGTGCCGCGCGCGCCGGCGAGGTCGTGCCGGCCGACCTGCACGAGGCCGCGCTGGGGGCGCTCGAGTCCCCCGAGGACGGCGAGCAGGGTCGACTTGCCGCTGCCGCTGGGGCCGGTCAGCGCGACGTGCTCCCCGGCGGCGACGTCGAGGTCGAGGGCGTCGAGCACGGTGAGCTCCGCTGTGCCCGCCTGCCCGCGGGAGGCGGCGTAGGTGTGCGACAGGCCCCGCACCGTGACAGCCGCCCCCACCTGCGCCACCGTAGGTCGGCTCGCTGAGCCTGGCCTGAGCGCGGCGTCTCGGGGTCGCCCCGTAGTCCCGGCCCGCAGCTTGCCTCCACAGTGATCATGCTGCGAGATCACCGTGGAGCGGGAGGGGACCCGAGGTTGGTCCCACCGCCACAGTGATCATGCTGCGAGATCACCGTGGAGCCCAGGTGGACCCGAGGGTGGTCCCACCGCCACAGTGATCATGGTGCGAGATCACCGTGGAGCCCAGGTGGTCGCAAACGGGGGCCCACCTCCACAGTGATCACCAACCAAGATCACCGTGGAGGTGACTGGCGCCCGCCGGTCTTGCAGCGGGCTCGGCGACCGGGCCTCCGGAAGGCAGCCGGGCGACCCCGCTGCCGGTCGCGTGGCCGGACCGTCAGTCGCGGACGAGCTTGCGGTAGGTGACGCGGTGCGGACGGGCAGCGTCGGCGCCGAGGCGCTGCAGCTTGTTGGCCTCGTAGTCGGCGTAGTTCCCCTCGAACCAGTACCACCGCGACGGGTCGTCGGCGGTGCCCTCCCAGGCGAGCATGTGGGTGGCGATGCGGTCCAGGAACCAGCGGTCGTGGCTGATCACCACGGCGCAGCCGGGGAACTCCTCCAGCGCGTCCTCGAGCGAGCGCAGCGTCTCCACGTCGAGGTCGTTCGTCGGCTCGTCGAGGAGCAGGACGTTGCCGCCCTCCTTGAGCGTCATCGCCAGATTGAGTCGGTTGCGCTCACCGCCGGACAGGATGCCGACCGCCTTCTGCTGGTCGGGCCCCTTGAAGCCGAAGCTCGCGACGTAGGCACGGGACGGCATCTCCCGCGAGCCGACCTTGATGTGGTCGAGGCCGTCGCTGACGGTCTGCCAGATGTTCTTGACGGGGTCGAGCCCGGAGCGGTTCTGGTCGACGTAACCCAGGCGCACGGTGTCACCGACGCGCACCGCCCCCGCGTCCGGCTGCTCGAGGCCGACGATCGTCTTGAAGAGCGTGGTCTTGCCGACGCCGTTCGGGCCGATGATCCCGACGATGCCGCCGCGGGGCAGCGAGAAGGACAGGTCACCGATGAGCACGCGCTCCCCAAAGCCCTTGCGCAGCCCCTCGGCCTCGACGACGACCGAGCCCAGCCGGGGACCCGGCGGGATCTGGATGCCCTCCATCTCCGAGCCCCGGGCCCGCTCGGCCGCGGTGGCGAGCTCCTCGTAGCGCGACATGCGCGCCTTGCTCTTGGCCTGACGCGCCTTCGGATTGGAGCGCACCCACTCCAGCTCACGCTCGAGTTCCTTCTTGCGCTTGATGTCTCTCTGCCCCTCGACCTTGATGCGTTTGGCCTTGGTCTCGAGGTACGTCGAGTAGTTGCCCTCGTAGGGATAGGCGCGGCCGCGGTCGAGCTCGAGGATCCACTCCGCCACGTTGTCCAGGAAATACCGGTCGTGGGTCACGGCGAGCACCGCACCGGGGTACGCCGCGAGGTGGCTCTCGAGCCACTGCACGCTCTCGGCGTCGAGGTGGTTCGTCGGCTCGTCGAGCAGGAGCAGGTCGGGCTGCTGCAACAGGAGCTGGCACAGCGCCACCCGACGCTTCTCCCCACCGGACAGGGAGGTGACGTCGGCGTCACCCGGGGGCAGCCTGAGCGCGTCCATCGCCATCTCGAGCCGGCTGTCGAGGTCCCACGCATCGGCGGCGTCGATCTTCTCCTGCACGTCGGCCTGGTCGGACAGCAACGTGTCGAAGTCGGCGTCCGGCACCGCCATCTTCTCGGAGATCTCCTCGAAGAGCGTGAGCAGGCCGCGGGTCTCGGCGACGGCGAGCTCGACGTTGCCGCGCACGTCGCGGGTGTCGTCGAGGACGGGCTCCTGCGCGAGCATGCCCACGCTGAAGCCCGGCGACAGCAGCGCGTCACCGTTGTTGGGCTGGTCCAGCCCGGCCATGAGCTTCAGCACGCTGGACTTGCCCGCGCCGTTGGGCCCGACCACCCCGATCTTCGCCCCGGGCAGGAAGGCCAGCGTCACGTCGTCGAGGACGACCTTGTCGCCGTGCCGCTTGCGCACGTTGCGCATGGAGTAGATGTACTGGGCCACGGCGCCAGCCTACGGGCGGCGCCCTGCCTGACCGCCCGACCGACCGCTCCCCCCCGCCCGACCGCCCACCCCTCCCCCCACCCGACCGCCCACCCGACCGCCCACCCCCTCCCGCGGCGATCATGGGCGCGTGGCGCGCGCGAGAGTGGGCTGCGGCGACCACTCGCCCATGATCGACGCGGGTGGGGGCCGCGGGGGGCCAGCCAGCGACTCCGGCGGGAGGCTCCGCCCGGCCGGCCCCCGAGCGGCGGCGGGGCTCAGGCCGTGACGGAGGCGAGCAACGCCGCGTCGTCCCGCGCGCTGCTCTCGCGGAGCAGCGCCGCCTCGCCCGGGCCCGTGTCCTGCCCGTGGTCGCCGCCGAAGTCGGAGTCCGGCGGCTCCCGGAGCTCGTCGTCGGCAAGCCGGGCATCGGCCGCCGGCCGCTGCCAGGTGGCGTCGAGCGGCGTCACGGGCGGCTCGCCGGGACCGGCGGCCTCGTCGTACCGCTCCCGTCCCGGCCGGTCCCGCACGACCTTGCTGAGCCGGGCGACCCGGTAGGTCAGGTCGGCGCCGACGGCGTCGGCGTCGATCTCGACGTCGCTGCGGGTGCCACCGTCCTTGTGTTCCCAGGTGCGCTGCCGCAGCCTGCCGGTGACGACCGCTCGGTCGCCCTTCTTGAGGGACTCGGCGACGTTCTCGGCCAGGCCGCGCCAGGCCGAGACGGTGACGAACGTCGCGGGGCCGTCGACATAACTGGCCGTGACGCGGTCGAAGCGGCGCGGCGTCGATGCCAGCCGCAGCGACACCACCGCGGCACCCGACGGGGTGAAGCGCAGCTCGGGGTCCTTGGTGAGGTTGCCGACGAGGGTGACGGAGTCGAGCACGGTGCCTCCAGGTGCTGACGTGCGGGATGTGCGGACTCCGCAACGCTGCCGCAGGCGCCCCGGTCAGCGTCCAGGCGGCGGGGATCTGTGGACGCGCGTCGGCGGGTGTGGACAGGCACGGCCGACGCCAGCCGTGCCTGCACAGGCGTGACAACGCCCGTGCTGTACGACGATGACGGCGTGCCGTTGCCCGCACCAGGACGCCCCGCCGACGGCGGCGTCTCGGCGCCACGACTGCCGGCTGCCCGCGGGGCCCGGCCGTGACTGCCGATCTCGGCATGCCGGACCCCGGCACGCCGGGGCCGGCCCCCGCGCCCGGGCCCGGCTGCGGGTGGGCGATCGTCGGTTGCGGCACAGTCGCGCAGGCGGTTGTCGCGCCGGCTCTGCGCACCGCGACAGCAGCCCACGCCGTCACGGTGTGGGACCGCGACCCGGTTGCCGCCGCCGCACTCCAGCGCGACCTCCCTGGCGCGTCGGTGGCGGCCGACCTGGCCGGGTGCGTGGGTGATCCAGGCGTCCACGCCGTGTACGTCGCCACCCCGGCCGACGCGCACCGCGGTCCCGTGGAGGTGGCGGCGGCCGCCAAGAAGGCCGTGCTGGTGGAGAGCCCGCTCACCGTCGGGGTGGCCGACGCGGTGGCCATCGCCGCCGCCTGCGACGGATTGGTCGCGGGGACAGCCTTCGCGGACCGCTGGCATCCCGCGCACCTCGCGCTGTCGGAAGTGATCGACAGCGGCGACGTCGGCACGGTTACGGCGGTGCGCCTGCTCGGCGGCGAGGTCGCCCACGCCGTCGACCTGGTCGGCATGCTCCTCGGCGACGACCTCGTGCGACTGGAGGCACGGGGTAGGAGCGGCGGGCGCGGCGGCTCTGTCCGCGAAAGCGTGCGGCTGGCGGGGGTCACCCGCCGCGGGGTCACCGTCTCGATCCACGGGTCCCCCGATGCGTCCCACGCCCACCTCTCGCGCGTCGAGGTGCACGGGACCGGTGGTCACCTCGCCGCCGTCGACACGCTCGGCGGCGCGGCCGGCGGCACCCTCGTCCTGACGCGAGGCGAGGGCCTCGACGAGCACCTGGCGTTCGACGAGGAACTGTCTCCCGCGAGCGCGCAGCTGCAGCGGTTTTCACTCGCCGCGGTGGGCGCCTCGCCGTGGGGCTACCACCTGCTGCGCGACGTCCGGTTGCAGCGGTTGCTGCTCGAAGCACTCGCCTGACGCGGCCCCCAGGGTGGCGTGGTCTCAGCGGGCCTCGCGGCTGTGCTCGTGGCGCTTGGCCGGCATTTCGTCATCGCCTTCGTGGCCGTGGTGCTTGGCGTGGTGCTTGGCGTGGTGCTTGCGGGGGTGCTTACCGTGCCGACGAACGTCCGCCGGCTCCTCCCCCGCCGCGCTGGTGCTGCCGGCGGCCGTGGGCGCACCGGCTGGGGCCGACGCACCGGCCGTCGCGGCCGGGTCGCTGCCCGCACTCCGCGAACCGCCGGCAGGCGAACCAGCGGCAGGCGACCCAGCCGCAGACGACCCCGTCGTGGTCGAGCCACCGGCGAACGACCCAGCCGCGGGCGACCCACCGGCGACCGAGCCCGTCGTGGTCGAGCCACCGGCGACCGAGCCCGTCGCGGGCGACCCACCGGCGACCGAGCCCGTCGCGGGCGACCCACCGGCGGCCGAGCCCGTCGTGGTCGAGCCGGCCGCGGATGCCCCGGTCGACCCCGCCGCGCCAGATCCTGACGACCCTGCCGTCGATGACCCGGCCGTCGAGCCAGCCGTCGATGAGCCCACCTTCGGTGCGCCCGCCGTCGGTGCGCCCGCCGTCGGTGCGCCCGCCTTCGGTGCGCCCGCCTTCGGTGCGCCCGCCTTCGGTGCGCCCGCCTTCGGTGCGCCCACCGTCGGTGCGCCCGCCTTCGGTGCGCCCACCGTCGGTGCGCCCGCCTTCGGTGCGCCCACCGTCGGTGCGCCCGCCTTCGGTGCGCCCGCCTTCGGTGCGCCCACCGTCGGTGCGCCCGCCTTCGGTGCGCCCGCCGTCGATGAGCCTCGCGTGGAAGTGCCTGCCGCTGCTGGGATCGGTGCCCCTATCGGCGAGGGCGGCGCGGGTGTGGCACCGGAACCGGCACCGGCAC
>JAABUT010001338.1_pt1 | contig 28712 bp, 27 predicted proteins | sample 5559281 | NCBI WGS metagenome assembly JAABUT01 (sample SAMN10711880, study PRJNA513359) | rock metagenome | isolation source: Antarctica rocks | place: Antarctica: Victoria Land, Ricker Hills nord | collected 2016-01-04
GGGCAGACTTGGATCGGTGTCATCGTGATCTCCAGCAATGAAGACCAGTCTCACTTATTGAGATTAATCAATCATTGCTGGTAAGACCTGAAACCGCTCAGTTTAGATTAACTCAGCAACCCCACCTTCGAAAGCCGCATCAACAAGCCGCCATAGGCGACGAACGGTAGGGCCAAAGCCGCGGCAAACAGGCCGGCCGACATTGCCCGCCGCATTGCGGGAATGGCCGCAGGAAGCATCGAGATTCCACCCACGACCGGGAAGCCGAGGGTACGAAGATCATCAACCGTATGAAATGATTGATCGAGCTGCGTTAGTAGGAACGCTAATCCGCACCCAGCAGCCAATCCCGCCAGCAGCACACCCGACGTCAGCAAGAACCGCTTCGGCGCAATTGGATTTTGCGGGACTTGCGGCGGGTCAATGATCTGGACTTTCACCTTGTCCCCGTCCAGGTCCGCCGCGGTGGATAGCCGCATCGATTCACGCCGAGCAAGAAGGTCTGTATAACGCCGCTGCACCACGTCATAATCGCGGTTTACGTTGGCATAGTCAGCTTGCAACTGCGGCGCGCCTCGGGCGGTTCCTTCTAGGCGGTTACGCTCCCTAGTAGCATCATTGATTTGACGCGTCAGAGAGGCGATGACCGATTCATTGTCCACCAAGCGGGACTTCAGGCTCTCATACACCGGGTTGGATGCGGTTCGGTTACGTGGTGCAGAGTAGCTCGATCCATCCTGTGCCGGATCCACCTTGCCCGCACGTATGGCTGCAATGATGGCGAGTTGGCTTTTAACGTCGGGACTTTGATCGGTGTAGCGCGTCCGAAGTTCTTGCAGCACCCGTTCAGCGTCCCGCAAGCGGGCGTTGCCGCCTCCGACGCCACCGTCAGTTTCGGTCACGATCTGCTGCGGCGTGCCGGACAGCTCGCGGGTCAGGGTGTCACGCCGGGCAACTGCATCCTGCAACTGACCCGTCAATTCACGCACCTGGCCCTGAGCTGCCTCAAGCCGGGAGGCCCCGCCGTCGGCAGCAGGCAGAACGTCAACATACTTTGCCCTGAACTCAGCCCGGCGACGCTCCGCATCCTGCAACCGGCGCTCGTCCTCGGAGATCGTCTTGTCCATGAACCGGGCCGCGTTTTCCATATCGGCGCGGTTGTTGCCCGTCTTGCTTTCGACAAACGTGGTCAGCACCGACCGCACGACCTCATACGCAAGCTGCGGCGATGCATTTCGATAACTGATGGTGAACAGGTTTCGGGTCTGCGGTGAAATCTTGACCGCCGATGCCAGATTCTCGACCATGCGCTCGCGGTCAGCCGGACCTTTGATATCCAACTCCAGCGCCGTCTTGGAGATTAACTTCTCCAGGTTCGGGCGACTCAGGAGCGTCCGCTGCAGCACATCAAGCTGGGCGGCTGAGTTACTGCCCACTGCCAAAGATCCCAAAACGGGCGTCAGCACGGTGTCAGCATCCACGTAGAGCCGCGCGCTGGCCTCATAGGTATTGGGAATCGTCGAAGTCAGAACCCAACCACCGGCACAAACCAGCCAAGTGAAAAGAATAGCCGGCCAACGCTGGCGCCATGCCAGGCTAAGGTATTTCCGTACGATCGCCGGGATATGTGGCATGATCAGGCCCTAGAACCAGCTTTGCGGAATAATCAGGGTGTCGCCGGGCAGCATCGCCACATTCTGGCCGATGTCGCCATCCTTCAGCAGGTCGCTTAAACGCACCTTGATGATCTGCCGCTGTCCTGCGGCCGTGCGGACGATGGTGGCGCTGTTGCCGGCGGCGTAGCGCGTCAACCCCTTAGTCTGGATCATGACGTCCAGCACCGACATGCCATCGCGATAAGGCAGCGCCATCGGCTCCGTCGCCTCACCGATCACCTTGATCTGCCTGTCAAGCGGACCGATGAAACCGCTCACGATCACCGAGACGTTCGGCTGCTTGACATACTCTTTCAGCTTGCCCTCAATATCCTTGGAAAGCGCGGTCGGCGTCTTGCCGGCGGCAATGATGTCGGGGATCAACGGCATCGAGATGCGTCCGTCTGGCCGCACCTGTAGGCTGGGCACGCTCAATTGGGGCGCCTGGTAAACGAAGACGCTCAGCGTGTCACCGGGGCCAATCAGATAGGCTGAACTCACCGCAGGACCACGTCCAGCCAACAAGGCCGGATCAGGTCCCCGCGGGGCGCAAGCTGAGATGCCCAGCAGCACGAGGGCGAACGCAATCTTTGGGACAACCCTGCGGCGGAGCATCTTTTTATTCGTCCTCATGCGACGGTGCGGTTCTTGTCGGGTCTGGTAGGCGCGGAAGGAGTTGAACCCCCGACCTCTGCCATGTAATGGCAGCGCTCTGCCACTGAGCTACACGCCTCGAACCGGAATTGCGAATACCACTTTGGTTGCCGCTTTGTAAAGACCGGGCCACCCCGATGTCTCAAAGTCAGCAAACCGGTCAAGCACTCACAGCAATCCTGCACGCGCCCAAGCTCTCGACAGTTTCGCGCAGGCCGCTCCGCAAGCTGGTCGTCGCCTGAACGTCCAACGCTGCACGTGCCCATTCCGGCGAACCGACAGACCGTGCGATGTCCCCTGCCCTGGGTGCTCCCCGGCGTATGACCGGTGCGCGGCCGCTGACTTCACCGATGATCAGGGCCAACTCCATCACTGATGTTTCATGCCCGGTGCATACGTTCAGCACGTGGGCGCCCGGAGGCACCGCCGTGCAATACCGCATTCCGGCAACAAGGTGCGCAGCCACGTCGCTGACGAAAACGAAGTCGCGCGTTTGCAGCCCATCTCCGTGCATGGTGATCGGCCGGCCATTGCCGATCGCATCCGCGAAAATAGAAATCACCCCGCTGTAGGGCGAGGCTGGATCCTGCCTAGGCCCGTAAACATTGAAGAAACGGAATCCGACTGATGGCACCCCGTGCACCTGCGCGCCAACCCGCGCGTGAAGTTCCGACCCGAGCTTGTCCGCCCCATAAGCCGTTCGCGGCATCGGACATGCATCCTCGCGCGCCGTGCCCTCCAACGAGCCGTAAACGGCTGCCGACGATGCATAGACGACCGGCAAACCGCCCAGCGCCCGCGCCGTGTCGAGCACCGCAACCGTGGCGCCCTGGTTCACGCCATGCGTGCCGATCCAGTCCTCGTTGCCCCGGGCAACCGAAGCGATGGCCGCTAGGTGGAAGCAGCCTGCGGCGCCCGCCATGCCCCGTCGCAACGCCTGCACGTCGCGGCAGTCGGCACGGATCACGTCGCATCGGCTGTCTATGTTCTGCAGCTTGCCTGTCGAGAAATCGTCCAGCACACGCACGCCATGTCCCTGCGACAGCAGCAGGTCGGCAAGGTGCGAGCCGATGAAGCCGGCACCACCCGTGATCAGATAGTTCATCCCGTTACATCCTTTGCCCCGCCGGCCTAACCCGGGCTCGATCACTCAACGGTTACGCTCTTGGCCAAGTTGCGTGGCTGATCCACGTCGGTGCCGCGCAATACGGCCGTATGATACGCAAGCATCTGCACGGCAACCGCATGAAGGATTGGAGCGACAAAGGGATCCACGGTCGGCAGCTCGATCATCTCGGCGGCGATGCCTTGCAGCTTGGCGCAGCCCGCGCCATCGCTCAGGACGACGATCTGTCCGCCACGCGCGCCGGCTTCCTGGACGTTGGACGCGGTCTTCTCGAACAGCGGGCCGGACGGCACCACGGCCAGGATGGGTACCTGACGATCAATCAGCGCGATGGGACCGTGCTTCATCTCACCGGCGGCATAGCCCTCCGCATGGATGTAGCAAATTTCCTTCAGCTTCAGCGCCGCTTCAAGCGCGATGGCATGGCAGGCGCCTCGGCCTAGGCAGAGCACGTCCCGCGCTTCCGCCATGCGGGCCGCCAGCCGCTGGATTGGCTCGGCATTGGCCAGCACCTCCGCGGCGCGTGACGGCAGCTCCAGCAGAGCGGCGATCAACGCGGCTTCCCGGGCTTCCGTGATGGTGCCACGGGCGCGGGCGGCGCCGATTGCCAGGCACGCCACAACCGTCAACTGCGCCGTGAACGCCTTCGTGCTGGCGACGCCGATCTCAGGGCCGGCTACCGTTTCCAGCACAACGTCGCTTTCGCGCGCCATGGTGCTCTCCGGCACGTTCAGCACCGACAGCACATGCTGGCCGGCGGAACGCATGTAGCGCAGAGCCGCAAGCGTGTCGGCTGTCTCGCCGCTCTGGCTCACCAGCAGGCCAACGCCGCCTCGCGGCATCGGCGGCGCGCGGTATCGCAGTTCACTCGCGAAGTCTATGTCGGATGGCAGCCGCGCCAGCTCCTCCATCCAGTGCCGCCCTGCAAGCCCAGCAAAATAAGCGCCGCCACAGGCCGCAATGGACACCCGCGGCACGTCCGCCCAGGCAAACGGCAGCTCCGGCAGGGTCACGGCCCGCGTCGCCGGATCAAGCATGCGCGCGAGCGTCTGGCCGATGGCAGCGGGATGCTCGTGCAGCTCCTTCTCCACGAAGTGGCGGTAGCCGTCCTTGCCGATCACGGCGCCAGTCTGAACCGTCATCCGGATGGGCCGTGTCACCTCCTGCCCGGCCGGGCCAAAGATCACCGCGCCTTCCCGCGTCACGACCGTCCAGTCGCCGTCCTGCATGTAGGCGATCCGCCGGGTCAGCGGCGCGAGCGCCAGGCTGTCGCTGCCAAGATACATGGCGCCATCGCCGAAACCGATTGCAAGCGGCGCACCGTGCTGTGCGCCCACCATCAGCTCGGGATGCCCGGCGAACACCAGGGCCAGCGCATAAGCCCCTTCCAGGCGCCGGAACGCCTCACGCGCCGCATCCACCGGCGCCATGCCATATCGCAGGTTCAGGTCCACGAGTTGGGCGACGGTTTCGGTGTCGGTCTCCGTTTCGAACACCTGGCCTTCGGCTTCAAGCTCGGCACGCAGTTCGGCATGGTTCTCGATGATGCCGTTGTGGACGACGCTGACACGCGACGTGCCGTGCGGGTGGGCGTTGCGCTGGGTCGGCGCGCCGTGCGTCGCCCAGCGGGTGTGGCCGATACCGGTGCCGCCGGGCAGCGGGTCAAGCCGTAGCACCTCAGCCAAGTTCACCAGCTTGCCTGGCGCCCGGCGGCGCACGATGCCATCATCAACCAGGGTGGCAATGCCTGCGCTGTCGTATCCGCGATACTCCAGGCGCCGTAATCCTTCCAGCAACAGAGGAGCCGCTGGCTCAGCCCCGATCACGCCGACAATGCCGCACATATACAACCCCTACCGATTCACTGGACCGGTCCTGACCGCCCATCTTCAAACGCCGTTTTGTGGCGACATCTTGACGCGGCGGCGCCCGGCGTGATCACAAGCCCGTCACTACGTGATACTCCGGACATGCGACCGTTTGCCTAGTCAAATAATGTCGGTAAACTTTACATACAACCTGTGGTAGCAGGACGCCTTATCCGGCGCAAGATAGTTCCGATGTCGTGGCGCAACAAAGTCGCCATGCCCTGGGGCCGCCACGTAGAGGCTACCAGCGCTCCGATACGCTGCCGCCGCAGGCCGGCCCAGGACTGCTTGTAGGCGTCGTCGCCGCGGCCAAAATCCAGCTCCTGCACCCCTTCGGCCGCAATCAGCCGCTGGATCATGTGCGCTGTCAGGACGGTGCCCGGCGACAGCGCCCGCCAGGCATCGTCATGGGCAAGCTTCAGCACCGTCGCAATGCCGTCAGCAACGGTCCAGTACTGCGCCGCCACCGCCTGACTGCCGGCCCACACCACGCCCAGGTGCAGCACTCCAGCGGCCGCCGCCCGGGGCAGGAGCACGGCAGTGAAGTCCGGCGCCGGTTCCGGCTGCTTCCAGCTCCGGGCATACACGCTCTCATACGCGGCAACAGCCGGGCCGAGCGCCTCGCCGCCGGTCACGACTTCAATTCGGATGTCAGGGTTGCGGGCGCAGGCCCGGGACTTGCGCCGGATTGTTTCCCGCAACGGGCCGGGCCGGGACGCCAGATAAGCATCCCAAGTGGTCACAGGCTCGTGCCAGTTGCCGAAGTGATGGTAAGTCCGCACGCCCAGCCCGGCTGAGCGCAGCCCGGCCAGGAGCGGCGCCAGGCCGGACCAGCCAGAGTCGAGCGCCTCCAGCACCGCATAGGGGTAGGCCCGGAACAAGCGGCCTGCTGCCGCGCCGGCGTCGTGCAGCTCGGCGGCCGTGATGCCTGGCGCGACCAACGGCTGGAACAGGGTGGTGTAGGCGGTAGTCAGGCTGCTTAGATGCCGGCCTGGCCCGGCCAGCATCGGCAGCAGCAGCAGCGGACGGCCTGCATCGGACACCATCCAGAACTGCGGCCGCGCGCTGGGCGGCAGCGCCGCCGCCAGCAGGGCCTCATACCAGGCCCGGCTGGACTCGAAGCCGGCGCCCGCCAGCGTCTCCCACCCCCGCCCGATCTCCTCGGGGGTCAAGGCCGCCTGCACTGTCATCGCCGCGGGGCGGGCTGCCGGTTCATGGCGTGCCAAGGAATTCTCCTGAGAAAGCGGGTTCCTATGACAGGGGCGCTGGTCCCCTGTGAAGGCCGCAGCTACCGGCGCCGCCACCGGGCAGCTATGACGGAGGCTGCGCCATGGACCCGATCACCTTCACCCGGACCCGCCCCATCCTGGACGACGCGGGCCTGGACCGGCTGGGCGCGATGTGGCGCGGCATCGAATCCGCCGCGGGCGCCTCGCCATTCCAACGCTGGAGCTGGGCCGGCTGCCGGGCAGCCGCACGCTACCCGGACCCCCTGTTGGTGCAGGCGCATCGTGGCGGCAAGCTGGTCGGCTTGGCGCTGTTCAACCGCCGTCGCGGCCGGCTATGGCTGCACGAATCCGGCGACCCGGCGATGGACAGCATCTATGTCGAGCATAACGGCCCGCTGGCGCTGCCGGGTCCGGACCGGGCCGCCATGCTGGCGGGGCTGCTCCGCTGCGCCCTGGGTGACCCGCTGGGACGTTTGGGCGGCGTGATGCTGTCCGGGGTGGACGGCGGCGTTCTCCGAGCGGCGCAGGACGCTGGCGCCGCAACATCGAGCCGAATGCGCGCCGCCCCGTTCGTGGACCTGGGCGCCATTCCGGCGGGAACGGACTACCCTGCAGTGCTCAGCCGCAACACCCGCCAGCAACTCCGCCGGTCGGCCCGCGCCTACGGCGACGTGCGGCTGGACCGGGCGGTGACGCCATCGCAGGCGCTGGAGTATCTCGACGCGCTTGCCATGCTTCATTCGGCCTCATGGCAGGCCCGCGGCAAGCCGGGCGCATTTGCGCAGCCGGAGTTCCTGGCCTTCCACCGTGACCTGGCGGCGCGTGGCGCTCCGGCTGGCGAGGTGGACCTGCTGCGGATCACGGCTGGGCCGCAGGTGGTCGGATACCTGTACAACTTGCGCGCATGTGGACGGGTCTGCTCCTACCAGGGCGGCTTTGACTATGCGGGCGCCCCGCCGCACGGCAAGCCGGGCCTGCTGTGCCATCACCTGGCCATAGAGGCCGCACGCGCCCGGGGCGACACGGCATACGACTTCCTGGCCGGCGACGGGCGTTACAAGGACAGCCTGTCAAACTCACAGGGCGCGCTGCATTGGCTGCGCCTGCTGCCGCGCTGGCACCCCTTGGCGTTGATCGGTGCGGCACTGGAAAAATAGGATTGCCCAAAATGCAGGCACGCCATCCGGAACCGCATGTGAAAACAGGCACCGGGACGACCTAGCTCTCGCTCACGAGCCTGTGAATGCCTGGCACAGAGGTTGCAACACCGCAACCGACGCGCTGCGCCATTCGGGCGGGCCGATAAGGGGAGTGCTAGCTGCATGGCTTCCGTTCGAAACTGGCTGCGGGGCGCCGGCCTGGCAGCCGCAACCGTTGCTGCCGTCCTGCTGGCGCCCGGCGCCCAGGCCCAGGACACCGGCCCGGTTAAAATCGGCATCCTGCATAGCCTGTCCGGCACCATGGCCATCAGCGAGACCACGCTGAAGGACGTGATGCTCATGCTCATTGACGAGCAGAACAAGCGTGGCGGCGTGCTGGGCCGCAAGCTGGAGGCCGTGGTGGTGGACCCCGCCAGCAACTGGCCGCTGTTCGCCGAGAAGGCGCGCGAGCTGATCACCGTGCAGCATGTCGCCGCCGTGTTCGGCTGCTGGACAAGCGTATCCCGCAAGTCCGTGCTGCCGGTGTTCGAGGAAACCAGCAACATCCTGTTCTACCCCGTCCAATACGAGGGCGAGGAAAGCAGCAAGAACGTGTTCTACACCGGCGCCGCCCCGAACCAGCAGGCGATCCCCGCCGTGGACTACCTGATGGCGGAGGAGAAGGTGCAGCGCTGGGTGCTGGCCGGCACCGACTACGTGTATCCCCGCACGACCAACAAGATCCTGGAAGCCTACCTGAAGTCCAAGGGCGTGAAGCAGGAAGACATCCTGATCAACTACACGCCGTTCGGCCACAGCGACTGGCAGACCATCGTCGCCGACATCAAGAAGTTCGGCAGCGCCGGCAAGAAGACTGCCGTCGTCAGCACCATCAACGGCGACGCCAACGTGCCGTTCTACAAGGAGCTGGGCAACCAGGGGATCAAGGCGACCGACATCCCGGTGGTGGCGTTCTCGGTCGGCGAGGAGGAACTGGCAGGCGTAGACACCAAGCCGCTGCTCGGCCATCTCGCGGCCTGGAACTACTTCATGAGCGTGGACAGCCCCGACAACAAGGCGTTCATCGCCCGCTGGCAGGCCTACACCAAGAACCCGAAGCGGGTGACGAACGATCCGATGGAGGCGCACGTGATCGGCTTCGCCATGTGGGTGAAGGCGGTGGAGAAGGCCGGCACGTTCGAGCCGGCGAAGGTGATTGATGCCATGATCGGCGTGGCCGTCCCCAACCTGTCCGGCGGGCTGTCGGCGATGATGCCGAACCATCACATCACCAAGCCCGTGCTGATCGGGGAAATCCAGGGCAACGGTCAGTTCAACATCGTGTCGCAAACACCGGGCACGATCGTGGCGCAGGAGTGGTCGCCGTATCTGGAAGGCTCGCGCGACCTGATCGCCGACTGGCGGGCGCCGATGAGCTGCGGCAACTTCAACGTCAAGACCGGGAAGTGCGGCGGCGGCGGAAGCTAGAAGCTAGGGCTGGCCTCTCCAAAAAAGGCCGGCCTTCTCCTTCTCCCTCCGGGAGAGGGTCGGGGTGAGGGAAACCGCACGCCCAAACTCCATCAACGAGCGCGGCTTCCAGCTCTACCTGGGCTAGGTTCCGCGCCGTTGGCTTCCCTCACCCCGGCCCTCTCCCGGAGGAAGAGGGAGCAGAACAGCGTCTTTTAGGACTACCAATGCGCCTGATTGCCGCCCTCCTGTTCTTCCTATGCAGCCCCGCCCTGGCGCAGCCGTCGCTGGCGCCCCTGGCCGGCCAATCCTTCGACGACATACGCCGCGGCGTCGAGGCGTTGGCCACCTCCGGCGACCTGCGCGCCGCCCCGGTGCTGGACGCCCTGCAATCCGGACGCCTGCTCGTCCAGCCCGGCGGCGCCCTGTTCATCCGCACCCCGGACGGCAGCATGGAGGATGCGGCCACCGGCGCCCCGGCCCCAGACGTGTCCGCCGCCGGCTTGCGCCCGGTGCGCGTCAACAACGCCGTCCGCCGGGCCGTGGACGCGGCGATGGGCGGCCTGCGCCTGTTCTCCCCGGACGCCGCCACCCGCGCCGACGCAGCCGAAGCCGTGTTCAAATCCCGCGACGCCGCCGCCCTGCCCGCGCTCGACCGCGCCATCGCCGCAGAGAAGGACAGCGCCGTGCGAGTCGCCATGCAGGGCGCCCGCGCCTCCGCCGTGCTGGCGACGAACGATGCAGCGGATGCCGACAAGCTGGCCGCGGTCTCGGCCCTACGCGCCCGCGGCGACCTGGACGCCCGCGCGCTGCTGGCCTCCCTGCAAGGCCAATCCCCGGCAGTTGCAGCGTCGGCCGCCGAAGCGGTTCGCACTATAGATTGGCATCTCCAGCTTTGGAGCCTGCTGCAGGGCGCCTTCTACGGCCTCAGCCTCGGCTCGGTGCTGCTGCTCGCGGCCACCGGGCTTGCGATCACCTTCGGGGTCATGGGCGTCATCAACATGGCACACGGCGAGATGGTGATGATCGGCGCCTACGTGACGTTCATGGTGCAGGAGGCCATACGCGCCCACGCGCCGGGCCTGTTCGGCGCCAGCTTGCTGATCGCGGTGCCGCTTGCTTTCCTGGTCTCTGGCGCCTTGGGCATGGTGATCGAGCGCGGTCTGATCCGCTTCCTGTACGGCCGTCCCCTGGAAACGCTGCTGGCGACATTCGGGCTGTCGCTGGTGCTGCAGCAGGCCGTGCGCTCCATCTTCGGCCCGACCAACCGCGAGGTGGGGACGCCGGAGTGGATGAGCGGCGCCGGACGGATCGGGCAGCTCACGCTGACCTACAACCGGGTGGCCATCATCGTGTTCGCGGTCGCGGTGCTGCTGGCGCTGATGGCGGTGCTGCGCTTCACGCCGCTGGGCCTGCGGATGCGGGCGGTGACGCAGAACCGGCGCATGGCGGCGGCGATGGGCATACGCACGCCCTGGATTGACGCGCTGACCTTCGGTTTGGGATCGGGCGTGGCGGGCATGGCGGGCGTGGCGCTGAGCCAGATTGACAACGTCAGCCCGAACCTGGGCCAGGGCTACATCATAGACAGCTTCATGGTCGTGGTGTTTGGCGGCGTCGGCAACCTGTGGGGCACGGCGCTGGGGGCACTGACCCTGGGCGTGGTGAACAAGTTCCTGGAGCCAGTGGCGGGTGCGGTGCTGGGCAAGATCGTGGTCTTGGTGCTGCTGATCCTGTTCATCCAGCGGCGTCCGCGGGGCATGTGCCCACTCAAGGGCCGGGCGGTGGAGGCATGAGGACGATTGCCTGCTCCCTCTCCCTCCGGGAAAGGGCCGGGGTGAGGGAAGCCGCAAAGAGCAAACTCGACAGTGGCAGTGCTTCCCAGTCTGTAGAGGGCAACGTTTCCGTTTGTGGCTTTTCCCTCACCCCGGCCCTCTCCCGGAGGGAGAGGGAGCAGCGGCCATGAGGCGCGACCTGGCCACCCCGGCGACCCTGCTGCTTGTCCTCGGCGGTGCGCTGCTGCTGGCCGGGCTGAACCTGCTGACGCCTGCAGGCAGCGCGATGCACGTCCCGACCTACGTCGTGTCGCTGGTCGGCAAGTATCTCTGCTTCGCCATCCTGGCGTTGGCGGTGGACCTGGTATGGGGCTTCGGCGGCATCCTCAGCCTGGGTCATGCGGCGTTCTTCGCGCTGGGCGGCTACGCGATGGGCATGTATCTCATGCTGCAGATCGCCGGGCGCGGGCAGTATGGCGCGGCGCTGCCGGATTTCATGGTGTTCCTGGATTGGCACGAGCTGCCGTGGTACTGGTACGGCTTCGGCCACTTTCCCTTCGCGCTGCTGATGTCCATGCTCGTGCCCGGCGCACTTGCGGCGCTGTTCGGCTGGTTGGCGTTCCGCAGCCGGGTGACGGGGGTTTACCTCTCGATCATCACCCAGGCGCTGACCTACGCGCTGCTGCTGGCGTTCTTCCGCAACGACATGGGATTCGGCGGCAACAACGGGCTGACCGACTTCAAGGAGCTGCTGGGCGCGCCGCTGCAATGGGACAGCACGCGCTGTGCCCTGCTGGTGGCGACGGCGCTGCTGCTATGCGCGCTGTATGTGATGGCGCGCTGGCTGACCCGCTCCCGCTTCGGCAAGGTGCTAATCGCCGTGCGTGACACGGAGGCGCGGACCCGCTTCCTGGGCTACCGGCCCGAAGCCTATAAGCTCGTGGTCTGGACGCTCTCCGCCGTGATGGCCGGGCTTGGCGGCGCGCTGTATGTGCCGCAGGTCGGGATCATCAACCCCGGCGAGTTCGCCCCGGCAGGCTCCATCGAGGCGGTGATCTGGGTCGCCGTCGGCGGGCGCGGCACCCTATACGGCGCGATCCTCGGCGCGGTGCTGGTGAACGCGGCCAAGACCTGGTTCACCGGGCAACTGCCGGAGCTGTGGCTGTTCGCGCTCGGCGGGCTGTTCATCGCCGTCACCCTGTTCCTGCCGCGCGGCTTGGTCGGGCTGGTGCGGGCACGCAAGCCCGCCGAACCCGCGTTGCCGCGCCTATCGGAAGAGGAGGCGGTGCCATGACCATCGGCCCCGTTGCCGATACGCTGCTTTACCTGGACGGCGTGAGCGTCAGCTTTGACGGGTTCCGCGCGCTGAACAACCTGTCCCTGGTGCTGGCGCCGGGCGAGATGCGCGCGGTGATCGGCCCCAACGGCGCCGGCAAGACCACGATGATGGACGTCATCACCGGCAAGACCCGGCCCGACGCCGGCCGCGTGATCTACTCAGCCAGCACCGACCTGACCCGGCTGGACGAGGCGGCCATCGCCAGCCTCGGCATCGGCCGCAAGTTCCAGAAACCCACGGTGTTCGAGCCGCACACGGTCTGGGACAACCTGCTTCTGGCGCTCAGCGGCGACCGAAAGCCCTGGTTCACCCTGCGCGCCCGGCAGACAGCAGAAGAGCAGGTGCGGATCGAGGGCATCCTGGGCACCATACGCCTGCGCGACCATTGGCACCGCCTGGCCGGCTCGCTGAGCCACGGCCAGAAGCAGTGGCTGGAGATCGGGATGCTGCTGGCCCAGGACCCCCGCCTGTTGCTGGTGGACGAACCCGTGGCGGGCATGACGGATTCTGAAACCGAGCAGACGGCGGAGCTGCTGCGCGACATCAACCGCACCCGCAGCGTGGTGGTGGTGGAGCACGACATGGGCTTCGTCAGAGCGCTGGACGCGAAGGTGACGGTGCTACACGAGGGATCGGTGCTGAGCGAGGGGACAATTGACCACGTCAGCGAGGACCCGCGTGTGGTGGAGGTGTATCTTGGCCGTTGAGGACTGTATGCGCCTGCTCCCTCTTCCTCCGGGAGAGGGAGAGGATGACCACCCTTTCCGTCGAATCGGTGAACCTGCACTACGGCGCCGCCATCGCGCTCCGGCATGTGTCCGTCATGGCCCAGACCGGCCAGGTCACCTGCATCATGGGCCGCAACGGCGTCGGCAAGACCAGCCTGCTGCGCGCCATTACCGGCGCGCATCCGGTCAGCGCCGGGCGCATCACCTGGGACGGGGCGGACATCACCCGGCTGCCGACCTACGTCCGCGCCGGCCGCGGCATCGCCTGGGTGCCACAGGGGCGCGACATCTTTCCGCTGCTGACGGTGCGGGAGAACCTGGAAACCGGCTTCGCCGTCCTGCCCCGCGGCCAGCGCCGGGTGGAGGACGAAATCTTCGAGCTGTTCCCGATCCTCAAGACCATGCTGCGCCGCCGCGGCGGCGACCTGTCGGGGGGCCAGCAGCAGCAGCTCGCCATCGCCCGCGCCCTGGTGATGAAGCCGCGCCTGCTGGTGCTGGACGAGCCGACCGAGGGCATCCAGCCCAGCATCATCAAAGACATCGGCCGCGTCATTGCCCTGCTGCGCACCCGCGGCGAGATGGCGATCCTACTGGTGGAGCAATACTACGACTTCGCGCGGGAACTGGCGGACACGATGGTCGTCATGGACCGCGGCGACGTGGTGCTGAACGGCCCAGCGGGCACGCTGGACGAGGCGGAAATGCGGCGGCGACTATCGGTGTAAGCTTCGCTTGCATGGATGCCGTCCCAACCCACCAGCGTGCCCGCGGGTCGCTGCGCTTGTCATTCAAGCAGCGCGACGGCGCAACAGTGCTGGACGGCCTGCGTCAGGAAGGTTGCCTCAAGGTTCGCTTCCCTCGCACCGAGCGCAGCGCCTGGCCCGGCGCAGTCACCCTGAATACCGCCGGCGGCGTCGCCGGCGGGGACGTGCTGGATAGCAGCATCGCCGCTGGGCCGGGCACCCGGGCCACCGTGGCATCCCAGGCCGCGGAACGCTTTTACCGCGCCCTGCCCGGCAGCCCCGCGGCCGCCGTCACGACCCGGCTGCACGTCGCCCCAGGCGCAGCCCTCGAATGGCTGCCGCAGGAGGCCATCCTGTTCGACCGGTGCGCCTTGCGGCGCCGCCTGCGGGTGGACTTGGCGGACAACGCCTGGTTCCTCGGCGTCGAGTCCCTGGTGTTCGGACGCACCGCAATGGGCGAAACCGTGCGGGACGCCAGCCTGCGCGACCTGATCGAGCTGCGCCGTGGTGGCCGCCTGCTGCTGCACGACGCAGTCCGGCTGGACGGGCCAGTTCAGGCAGTGCTGGACCGCCTGGCGTCCGGCGGCGGCGCGAGGGCTATCGCGACCATCGTCCATGCCGCCGGGGACTACGAGGCGCGGCTAGACCCGCTGCGGGCGGCGCTGGCCGGCTGGGACGCGGGCGCCTCGGCCTGGGACGGGATGCTGGTGGCGCGCATCGTGGCCGCAGATGGCGCGTGCCTCCGCCGGGCAGTCGTGGCAGGATTGAACGTGCTGCGCGACGGCCGCCCGCTGCCGCGCGTTTGGGAGTGCTGACGACACATGCACCTGACGCCGCGCGAGAAGGACAAGCTGCTCATTTCCATGGCCGCCGCCGTCGCCCGCAGGCGGCTGGAGCGCGGGGTGAAGCTGAACCACCCGGAGGCGGTGGCGCTGATCTCGGACTTCGTGGTGGAGGGCGCACGGGACGGCCGCAGCGTGGCCGACCTGATGGAGGCCGGAGCGTCGGTGCTGACGCGCGGCCAGGTGATGGAGGGCATCGCGGAGATGATCCACGACGTGCAGGTGGAGGCGACATTCCCGGACGGCACCAAGCTGGTCACCGTGCACGAGCCGATCCGATGAGGGGTCCGGGTCGCGGCCAAGAAGGCGGTGGCACCTTCTCCCTCTCCCTCCGGGAGAGGGTCGGGGTGAGGGAAACCGCTCGCGCCATGCTCGGCCAGCGCTGGCGCTGCCCTGCTTGCTTGGACCAGGGACAGACCCTGTGGTTTCCCCCACCCCAACCCTCTCCCGGAGAGAGAGGGAGCAGCGTGCCCCTGCGGCAAGGGCGCGCATCATGATCCCCGGCGAGGTCCTCACATCAGACGGCGACATCGAGATCAACGCCGGCCAGCCCCGCACCACCCTGCATGTCGCCAACACCGGCGACCGCCCGGTGCAGGTCGGCAGCCACTACCACTTCGCCGAAACCAACCCGGCGCTGCAGTTCGACCGCACCCAGGCCCGCGGCCAGCGCCTCGACATCGCCGCCGGCACCGCCGTCCGGTTCGAGCCGGGGCAGACCCGCGAGGTCACGCTCGTCCCCTTCCGCGGCGCCCGCATCGTCCAGGGATTCCGCGGCGACATCATGGGACCGCTCGACGCATGACCCGCATCCCCCGTCGTGCCTACGCCGACATGTATGGCCCCACGACCGGCGACCGCGTCCGCCTGGCCGACACCGACCTGTTCGCCGAGGTCGAGCGCGACCTGACCACCTACGGCGAGGAGGTGAAGTTCGGCGGCGGCAAGGTCATCCGCGACGGCATGGGCCAGTCGCAACTGTCCCAGCGCGAGGGCGCGGTGGACACCGTTATCACCAACGCCCTGATCCTGGACCACTGGGGCATCATCAAGGCCGATGTCGCCCTGCTGAACGGCCGCATCCACGCCATCGGCAAGGCCGGCAACCCCGACACGCAGCCCGGCGTGGACATCCCCATCGGCCCCGGCACCGAGATCATCGCCGGCGAAGGCAAGATCCTGACCGCCGGCGGCGTGGACAGCCACATCCACTTCATCTGTCCGCAGCAGGTCGAGGAGGCGCTGGCGTCGGGCATCACCACCCTGGTCGGCGGCGGCACGGGACCTGCCACCGGCACCTCCGCCACCACCTGCACCCCCGGCCCCTGGCACCTCGCCCGCATGCTGCAGGCCGCCGAGGGCCTGCCGGTCAACATCAGCTTCAGCGGCAAGGGCAACGCAAGCCAGCCCGCAGCACTCGTGGAGATGATCCGCGCCGGGGCGAGCTGCCTCAAATTGCATGAGGACTGGGGCACCACCCCCGCCGCGATAGACTGCGCCCTGCGCGTCGCCGACGAGCACGACGTCCAGGTGATGATCCACACCGACACCCTGAACGAGAGCGGCTTCGTCGAGGACACGATACGCGCCTTCGCCGGCCGCACCATCCACGCCTACCATACCGAGGGCGCAGGCGGCGGCCACGCGCCGGACATCATCAAGATCGCAGGTCTCCCGAACGTGCTGCCCAGCAGCACCAACCCGACCCGGCCCTACACGCTCAACACGCTCGACGAACACCTAGACATGCTGATGGTCTGCCATCACCTGGACCCCAGCATTCCCGAGGACGTGGCCTTCGCCGAATCCCGCATCCGCCGCGAAACCATCGCCGCCGAGGACATCCTGCACGACCTCGGCGCGATCAGCATGATCTCCAGCGATAGCCAGGCGATGGGCCGGGTGGGCGAGGTCATCATCCGCACCTGGCAGACCGCCCACAAGATGAAGCAGCAACGCGGCGCCCTGCCTGGCGACGGCCCGGCGGACAATGCCCGCATCAAGCGCTACGTCGCCAAGTACACCATCAACCCCGCCATCGCGCAGGGCCTGTCGCACGAGGTCGGCTCGGTGGAGCCGGGCAAGCTGGCGGACCTGGTGCTGTGGTCCCCCGCGTTCTTCGGCGTGAAGCCGGACCTGGTGCTGAAGGGCGGCACCATCGCCGTGGCGCCTATGGGCGACCCCAACGCGTCAATCCCGACGCCACAGCCCGTGCACTATCGCCCGATGTTCGGACAGTTCGGACGCGCCTTGCAGGAAAGCTGCATCACCTTCCTGTCGCAGGCCGCGATAGACGACGGCATCTGCCACCGCCTGCACTTGGCCCGGCCCGTGTCCGCCGTCCGCAACACCCGCGGCGGCATCGGCAAGCGCAGCATGATCGGCAACGACGCGGTGCCGGACATCGAGGTGGACGCCGAAACCTACGAAGTCCGCGCCGACGGCGTGCTGCTGACGTGCGAGCCGGCGGCGCTGCTGCCGATGGCGCAACGCTATTTCCTGTTCTAGCCGCCGAGGGCATTCCATGACGGACGAGAAGACAGGCCTGGCCACCCAGGCCATGATGACCAGCCTATACTGGATCTATGACCGGATCATGAGCCGCAAGGCCGCGCCCGGCGCCAGCAAGCCGCCAGGGTCCGAGGCGGAGATCGCCGGCATGATCCGCCGCGCCGCCGCGCAGGCGGGCACGGTTGGGTTTGCGGCCAACATGGGCGGGCTGCTGACCCTGCCGCTTGCGTTGCCGGCGAACCTGGCGGGCGTCAGCACCCTGCAGATCAACCTGATCCAGGACATCGCCCGCGCCCGCGGCTACGACCTGCACAGCGAGCAAGTGCGGACGCTGACCGTTGCCTGCCTGGCGGGCACGGCGGTGCTGGACGTGCTCAAAACCGCCGGCGTCGGCGTCGGCATGCGCCTGACCCGGCAGGCCGTCCTGGGGCTGAGCGGCGCGGTGCTGGCGCGGATCAACCAGGCGCTGGCGGCGCGGCTGGCGACGATGGCCGGGGCGTCCGGCGCGGTGATGCTGGCGCGGGTGGTGCCCTTCGTCGGCGGCGCGATCAGCGGCACGGTGGATGGGCTGGCGACCGCCGCCGTTGGCGCGGCGGCCAAGCGGGTGTTCGTTCGCCAGGCTGGGACCGGGGACGGCGCCGGCGCAGCCCCATTGGCCCTGCCCGCCCCGGTCCAGTCCTGATGCGCGCAGCCGCGCACCTGCCGGCTGGCGCTTGGCGTCCTGATGACGAGCGCGACCAGGTGCTGGTGGACTTCGACCGCCGCCATCGCCGCCGCATCGTCCTGACGACGGCGGCCGGCGCCGAGTTGCTGGTGGACCTGCCCCAGGCCGCCCGCCTACGCCACGGCGACGGGCTGCTGCTGGACGGCGGCGGCGTCGTGCAGGTGTTGGCCCGGCCGGAGCCGCTGCTGGACATCCACGCGCACGACGCCGCCGGGCTGGTGCGGATCGCCTGGCACCTGGGCAACCGGCATTTGCCGGTGCAACTGCTGGGCAGCCACATCCGCATCCGGCGGGACCACGTGATTGCCGACATGGTGCACGGCCTGGGCGGCCACGTGCAGGAGATGGAGGCGCCGTTCGACCCCGAAGCCGGGGCGTATGCGGGTGGGCACGGCAACCATCACCACGATGAGGACGAAGCGGCGCCGGCTTCCTCTCCCTCCGGGAGGGGGTTGGGGTGAGGGAAGCTGCAAGGACCGCCATCGGCATTTCACGCGCCGAGGCCGACCTGAGCGGTCAAGGTTCAGTCGTGCGGCCTTTCCCTCACCCCAACCCCCTCCCGGAGGGAGAGGGAGAAGGCGGCAAGCCTTCGTACTCGCACTCACGGCAGGGCACGCTCCTCCATCTCCTGACCTGGCTCTCCCCCGCCTTCCCCACTGGCGGCTTCGCCTACAGCCACGGGCTGGAGTGGGCGGTCGAGGCCGAGAATGTCCGCAACGAGGCCGGCCTGGCGGCCTGGCTCGACGACCTGCTGCGCCACGGCGCCGGACGCGCCGACGCCATCCTGCTGCGCCACGCCCACGGCGCCGCGGACCTTGCCGCCCTGGCGGGCGTGGCCGAGCTGGCCGCCGCCGCCCAGCCCAGCCGGGAGCGCCAGGCCGAAACCCTGGGCCAGGGCGGTGCCTTCGCACTTGCTGCGGCGGTTTGGGGTGCGCCGCTGCTGGATGCGCTGCTCGCGGCGGGCCTCCCGGTCCCCTACCCCGTCGCAGTCGGCGCGCTCGCCGCCGCACACGGCGTGGCGGAGAACGACGCCGCCCTCGGCCTGCTGCACGCCTTCACCGCCAATGCGGTGAGCGCCGCCGTCCGCCTGGTGCCGCTGGGCCAGACCGCCGGGCTGCGCGTGCTGGCGATGCTGGAGCCGGCCGTCGCGCAGGTGGCCGACGATACCCGCACCGCCACCCTGGACGATCTCGGCGGCGCCTGCTTCCGGTCCGACATCGCCGCCATGCGGCACGAAACCCAGTATACGAGGCTGTTCCGATCATGACCGCATCCCCAAACGGCCCTCTGCGGGTAGGCGTCGGCGGCCCCGTCGGCACCGGCAAGACCGCGCTCATGGATGCGCTGTGCCGGACCTTCGCGCCCCGTTACGACATCGCCGCCATCACCAACGACATCTATACCAAGGAGGATGCCGAATTCCTGACCCGCGCCGGGTCGCTGCCGCCCGATCGGATCATGGGCATCGAGACGGGCGGCTGCCCCCACACCGCCATACGCGAGGACGCCAGCATCAACCTGGCCGGTATCGCCGCGATGCGCCGCCGCTTCCCCGCGCTGGACGTGATCCTAATCGAAAGCGGCGGCGACAACCTGGCCGCCACCTTCAGCCCCGAGCTGGCGGACCTGACGATCTACGTCATAGACGTGTCCGCCGGCGACAAGATCCCCCGTAAGGGCGGCCCCGGCATCACCCGCAGCGACCTGCTGGTCATCAACAAGATAGACCTGGCCCCGCACGTCGGTGCCAGCCTGGAGGTGATGGACCGCGACAGCCGCCGGATGCGGGGGGAGCGGCCGTTCGTGTTCAGCAACATCCGCGCCGGGGAGGGTGTGGCGGAGATCGCGGCGTTCATTGAGCGCGCGGGCGGACTGCATTAATCCAGGAAGGATTGTAGGGCGGGAAAGCGCCAGCGCCTCCCGCCACCATGCAGCGCCGCCCCGTGACAAAAGGCGCTGACGCTTCGCCGTCCTACGTCAGGTAGCGCCGCAGCGCCACCAGCGCCCAAACCGCCTCCACCACCCCGAACGGCCACGCCCCTTGCAGGAACCCATACGCCGACCCCAGCGCGCACGCCCCGGCGAATCCCAGTACCCAGCCCCGCTCTCGCGCTTCCATCGCGTAGCACAGCAGCATCAGGCTGACCGCCACCAGCCCGAACAGCGTTAACCCGTCCAACACGCCTCCAGCATCGCTGCCGCGATCCGCATCCCAAGCTCCCGCCCATCCGTATTCGCCAACGCGGCAGCCGTGACTAACCCGCCGCCAACCTCCCCCGTCAGCATCCCTGATGAGTAGCCCGGCCCACCCCCGCCATGCCCGGCCAGCACGCCATACCGGGACGTCCGGTCCAGCATCAATCCCAGCCCATAGCCCTTTTCACGGAACAGCCAGTTCCTGCCGGGCGCGATCACCGGCGTCATCATCGCCGCCAGCGACGCAGCCCCCAGCAGCCGCCCGCCGCGCAGGGCGTCGAACACCGCCGCCACCTCCCCGGCCGGAGCCAGCACCGACCGCATCGCTACCCAGCCAGGATCATACGTCGCCGCTGCATCCTGCTGCCCGCCCCACATCGCCGTCCAGCCCGGCGCCAAGTCCCGCGCGTCCGCCCAGGTGTCCGCCAGGCGAGACCGCGGCAGGCCGAGCGGCGCCCACACGAACCGCCGCAGCAACGCGCCCATCGGCTGCCCTGACGCTTGCTCGACAGCCTCCCGCAGCAGCATGTAGCCGGTGTTGGAGTAGGCGAAGGCGCCAGACGGGCCGAACCCGCTGGCCTCCACCGTGCGGGCCATGAACTCCGCCCGGGTCCAGGCCCGGCCGGGCATGGTGCGGACGGCCTCGTGGTAGGCTGGGACCATGCCGTAGTCCGGCACCCCCGCCGTGTGGTTCAGCAATCGCCGGGGCGTCACGCCCGCGGGACAGCCCGGCACAGCGCCGTCCAGGTCCAGCCCGCCATCCTCTGCCAGACGCAGGGCGACGACGGCGAACAGGGTCTTGCTGATGCTGAATGTTTGCAGCAGCGCATCGGCCGGCATCGGGGCGGTGCGCCCGGCATCCTGCCAGCCCAGCCCCGCCTTCAGCACCGGCGCGCCATCGGCCCAGAGCGCAATAGCCGCGCCGAGGCCGCCATAGCCGTCCAGCGCACGCTTCGCGGCATCCGCGATCCCCTGGTCCACGCCGCCTCCGATTGCTGGCTCCGATTGCTGGCTCCGGCAAACGGGGCGCCGCCGTCCCGCGTTGCCGTCCCGTCATAGCCCGGGACCACCATGCCCCCCAACCCGCAATACCGCCCCGCTACAACGCACGCCGGCCTGGGCGGCGAGTTCTACGACCCGGTGGACGCTCCCCCCTTTCCGCAGCGCATCCTGCGCCACCGCGACCAGCGATGGGCCGCCCGCGTCGGGCTGGACGCGCTGACAGATGAGGAATGGCTGGCCCACTTCGGCGCGTTCCAACCCCTGCCCGGCTCCCTGCCGCAGCCGCTCGCGCTCCGCTACCACGGTCACCAGTTCCGTCATTACAACCCGGACCTGGGCGACGGCCGCGGCTTCCTGTTCGCACAACTGCACGACTTGCAGGACGGGCGCCTGCTGGACCTGGGCACCAAGGGCAGCGGCAAGACCCCCTGGTCCCGCGGCGGCGACGGCCGTCTCACGCTGAAGGGAGGCGTGCGCGAGGTGCTGGCGACCACCATGCTGGAAGCGCTCGGCGTTTACACCAGCAAGTCGTTCAGCCTGGTCGAAACCGGCGAGGCCCTGCAGCGCGGCGACGAACCATCCCCCACCCGCAGCGCCGTGCTGGTGCGGCTCAGCCACTCGCACATCCGCATCGGCTCGTTCCAGCGGCTGGCCTACCTCGGACAGGCCGAGGACGTGCAGCGCCTGCTGGACCATTCCATCCGCCACTACCTGCCCGAAGCCTGGCGGGACGACCCGGCGGAGCGCGCGACGGCGTTCCTGGCCGATGTCGTCCAGCGCGTGGCGGTGCTGGGCGCAAGCTGGATGGCGGCGGGCTTTGTCCACGCGGTGCTGAACACCGACAACATCAACATCACCGGGGAAAGCTTCGACTACGGCCCCTGGCGCTTCCTGCCCACCTACGACCCGGAGTTCACCGCCGCCTACTTCGACCATGGCGGCCTGTATGCGTATGGGCGCCAGCCCGACACCCTGATGTGGAACCTGGTGCGCCTGGCCGAGTGCCTGCTGCCGCTCTCGGACAAGGCGGCGCTGGAAGGGGCGCTGCAAGGCTTCGTCCCGCAGTTCCAGTCCGCGCTGGATGCCGCCGTGCTGCGCCGGCTCGGCGTGGCGCCCACGACCGCCGAGGAAGACGCGGCGCTGGCGCGGCACTGGTGGGCGTTCCTGGCCGAGAGCGGGATCGGGTTCGAGCAGGCATTCTTCGACTGGCATGGCGGCCCCACCGCCACCGAACGCGCCGGACGCAGCCCGGCGGCGGCACACTATGCCGGCACAGCCTTTGCCCCAGTCCGCGCCGCTCTCGACGCCCGGCAGCCGGCGCCGGATGCCCGCCTGGACGATCCCTATTTCACCCGCACCCAGCCCTGCACGATGCTGATTGAGGAGATGGAGGCGGTCTGGGCGCCCATCGCAGAGCGCGACGACTGGACGGCGTTCCACGCCAAGCTGGCGGACATCGAAGCGATGCGTGTGGCCTATGCTGCTGCTTCTTCTCCCTTTCCCTCCGGGAGAGGGCCGGGGTGAGGGACGCCGCAAGGACCGGCTTTGGCCGTAGCAGGGATCAATTCCTGGCGACCAAGCGCGGCACATGACGTTTCCCTCACCCCAACCCTCTCCCGGAGGGAGAGGGAGTTAGGGCAGTCCCCTCGCATTCACATACAGTGCGTAGACCGACTGGCTCGCCGCCATGAACAGCCGGTTGCGATGCGGCCCGCCGAAGCACAGGTTCGCGCAACGCTCGGGCAGGTGGATGTGCCCGATCGGCTCGCCCGCCGGGTTGAACACCCGCACCCCATCCAGCTCCGGCGTGCCCATGCCCCAGCCGCACCATAGGTTGCCGTCCTCATCCACCCGGAACCCGTCCGGCGTGCCGGCGCCGGCATCAATCAGGATGCGCCGCCGGGCCAGGCGCACGCCGTCCACCACGTCATAGGCCAGGATGCGCCGCGGCACGGACCGGCACTCGACAACATAAAGCAGCGTCTCGTCCGGGGAGAACGCCAAGCCATTTGGCGCCTCGACCGAGTCGTCCAGCAGCGTGGCCTGCCCGGTCGCCGGGTCCAGCCGATACAGGTTGAGCGGCAGCTCCCGTTCCGCCCGCACCCCTTCATAGTCCGACAAGATGCCAAAGGCTGGATCGGTGAACCAGATTGCGCCATCCCGGCTCACCACCACGTCGTTGGGGCTGTTCAGGCGCTTGCCCTCGAAGCGGTCCATCAGCACGGTGATGCTGCCGTCATGCTCGGTGCGCGTCACCCGGCGGTTGCCGTGCTCGCACGTCACCAGCCGGCCCTGCCGGTCGCGGGTGTTGCCGTTGGCGTTGCCGGAGGGACGGCGGAACACCGAGACTGTGCCGGTCTCCTCTTCCCACTTCAGGATGCGGTTGTTCGGGATGTCGCTGACCAGCAGGTGCCGGGCGTCGCCGAACCACACCGGCCCCTCGGCCCAGCGCAGCCCGGTCGCCAGCCGCTCCACCGCGGCGAGGGCGAGGCGGTAGCGGTCGAAGCTGGGATGCAGGGACTGCACGGCCGGATCGGGGTAGAAGGTGGCTGGCTGCCACATGGCGGGGAGGTCCTCCGTGGTTTTCCCCAAGCTTCGGCCCTGGCCGTTCCAGGTGCAACCCGGCTTTGACTTCCGCCGCCGTCAGGCCCAACACCACGCGGCAACATGGGCCTGCCCGCAGCGATGATGAACGCGAACACCCCGTGGCTGCTGCTGTTCAGCATATCCCTGGCCGGCGGCCAACTGCTGTTCAAGCGCGCGGCGCAGGAGATCGCCGGGGTGCCGGCCTCCCGCCTGCTGCTGGTGCTGGCGACCACGCCGGCGATGTGGGCGGCGGTCGTGCTGTATGCTGGGGCGACGCTGCTGTGGGTTTGGATACTGTCCCGCGTGCCGCTCAGCCAGGCGCATCCCTGGGCGGCGCTGGGCGTCGTGGTGGTGCCGCTGGCGGCGGTGCTGGTGTTCGGCGAGGTGGTGCGTCCGGTATTCTGGCTGGGCGCCGCCCTGATCGTCGCCGGCATCGTGCTGACGCAGGTGGGGTCGGGCGGCTAGAGCATGTTCGGATCAAACGGCTTCGTTTGATCCGAACATGCTGGCAAAAACAACGGCTAGGGCAAGTTTGGCGCGGCTGTCCGCGCTGAACCTGCCCTAGCACGAAGGCTGTCGCCAGGATCGCCGCCGTATGCGCGAAGTCGGACGCCGCGAACCGTGCGGCGTCCAGGGACAGCACGGAGGCGCCTACGAAGCCACCCGCACCAGCAGCTTGCCGAAGTTCGCGCCCTTCAACATGCCGATGAATGCCGCGGGCGCGGACTCCAGCCCGTCCACGATGTCCTCCTGGTGCCTAACCTTGCCCTCCGCCAGCCAGGTGCCGACGGTTTGCAGGAAGTCGTCCTGCTGCGCCGCGTAGTCCCACACAATGAAGCCGCGGACCAGCAGCCGCTTGGTCAGCACCGCGCGCATCAGCATCGCCTGGCTTGGCCCCTTCGGCGCTTCCGTCGCATTATACATGGACACCAGCCCGCACACCGGCACCCGCGCGAAGGGGTTCAGCCGCGGCAGTACCGCGTCCCACACCGCGCCACCGACGTTCTCGAAGTAAACGTCCACCCCGTCCGGGCACGCCGCCGCCAGATGTCGCGGCAAATCCGGCGCCCGGTGGTCCAGGCAGGCATCGAAGCCCAGGCCTATGACATGCGCGCACTTGTCAGGCCCGCCGGCGATGCCGACCGCACGCGCCCCGTGCAGCTTGGCGATCTGCCCGACCAGTGAGCCGACCGGCCCGGCAGCCGCGGCCACCACCACCGTCTCCCCCGGCTTGGGCTGGCCGATGTTCAGCATCCCGCAATAGGCCGTCATGCCCGGCATCCCAAGCACTCCCAGCGCAGTGGACGGCGGATTCGGCCCCGGCGGCACGATACGCAGCCCACCGGGATGCTTGGCCGGGTCCACCGCCGCGTGCTCCTGCCAGCCGGTCCGGCCTTCCACCAGGTCTCCGGGACGGAAGCCCTCGGCGTGCGACTCCAACACCTCGCTGACGGTGCCGCCGACCATGACCTCGCCGATGCCGACCGGGGGGGAGTAGGACGGCGCGTCGCTCATCCGCCCGCGCATGTAGGGGTCGAGCGACAGCCACAGCGTCCGCAGCAGCACCCCGCCGGGCGGGGCGGCGGGGACCGGCCCGTCCTCCATGCGGAAGTCGTCCGGCTTCGGCTCGCCGACGGGCCGGCGGGCCAGGACGATGCGGCGGCTGATGGATTGGGACATGGCGGACCTCGTTCGGGGGGGCTGCTTTAAGGGTTTGGCAATCACAGCGGCACATTCTGCCGGGCACCAGCAAAACGCCAGGTGCCCCGCCATGCCCACAGCCGTCATCAGCCCCATCACGATCGGGGCCAGTCCGCCCGGTACGGTCGTCACTGTCGCTGCGTCACTTTCCCTTGCGGCCGTGCAGCCTGACCTGCGCGTGCAGGCCGGCAGCCTGGATGCGACGGGACCGCAAAGCCGCTTCGCCGTAGTTGGCGGCGGCTCGGGCAGCCCCGTCGCCTACAGCACCTTCTCCGGGCAGTTTAGCGGACCCGTCAGCAGCGCGTTGATGGACGCCGACCCGTTCTCCGACCGGTTGCTGGACGTGGCGGCCGGGGATCTCGTGACCTTCGTGATGGCGGTGCAGAACGTAGCGCCGGGGGCCTTGGCCTGGAACCTGGTGCTGCGGGACACGCCGCCTGCAGGGTTCATCGTACCGGCCGATGGGGCGGACATCAATGTGTCGGACGGCGCGGGCAACTCGCTGGCCGCCACCGGAGATCTGTTCAGCACGACGGACGGCCTACATCTGGACCCCGGGTCGCCGCTGGCCGGGTATGACCCGGACTCCGGACTGAACGTCGCGCTGGTCACGTTCACGTTGCAGGCAACGGGCGCAATGCCGGCGTTCCTGGCGACGCTGCGGGACACCGCCGCGGTGGTGCACGTCGCCGCAAGCTCCGGCGGCGCCAACCTGGCGGCCGGCGCGCCAGGGCTGGCAGGCTCGACCGAGGTGGTCACGATGGCGCCCGCAATCAGCATTGCGCTGACCGGCACGGGTTCTGCGGCGACCTCCGGCAATCAGTTGGCGGTGGGCGAAACGGCGACGTTCCACGCCAGCGTCACCCTGCCGAGCGGGCGGAGCCAGGCGCTGCATCTTGACGCCGCGGTTCCCGCCGGGCTGTCCCTGGTGTCGGAAACCATCACCTATGCCACCCCGGGCACCACGGGGCTTTGGGTGGGGGAAACGTCCGGCTCTGGCTTCGATCTCGGCACGGTCAGCGTCGGTAGGCCGATCAGGGTCGAATATGACATCGTCGTGCGTGCAACCGCGTCGGCGGACGGATCGGTGCAGGCCGTGGTCAGCGCGGCTGACCCGGCGGGATCAGGCGGCCGGGTCAGCGCGGCGCAGGGGACGCCGGTGGTCGCGCAGGCGCCGGCCTTGTCCGTGCAGGTGAAGGGGCCGGCGCAGGTGCAGGCCGGGCAGCCTGCCACCTATACGGTGCGGCTGCTGAACGCCCCCGGAGCAGCGTCGGCCTACGGCGTCACGCTGGCGGACGTGCTGGGCGCCGGGCTGACGCTGGTGCCTGGCACGGTTCAGGCGTCTGGCCCTGCTGCCGGCGCCGTGGTGAGCAGCGGGTCAGGCAGCACCCTGGCGGTGACCACCACGCAGCTTGCCCCGGGCGAGTCCCTGGTTCTGACGTTGCAAGCCCGGGGAACCGGTCCGGTGGGAGCAGTGCTGCAATCCCAGGCGCGCGCGACGGCGGCGTCGCTGCCCGGCGGTAACGCGCCGTACCAACTAGCGCCGGTGCTGGCGTCCGGCGCCGCTACGCTGGTTGCCCCCACCGTGGGGATTACGCTGTCCGGCCTGTCTGCGCGGGTTGGGGAGGTCGTCACTTTGCATATCACCGCCTCGCTTCCGGCAGGAGACAACCCGGCGGTTCGCGTCCTCGCGCACCTGCCGGCCGGGCTAATCTTCGTGCCGGGGTCGGTGCAGACGCACCGGAGGCGCGGCGCCGGTTGTGACGGCGGATGCAAACGGGGTCGCGGTGTCGCTTGGGCCAATCACAGCCCCGGCCGGGGGCGGGGCGGTCACAGTTGATCTGCAGGCGGTCGTGGGCGCTGCTCCGGTCGGCGCCGGGCTGGGCTGCAGCGCGGTGGTCGAGACGGGATACACGCCCTCCGCCGCAGCAACGGCCATTGTGCTGGTGGCCGATACCCCGCCGGTGCTGGCCGGCTTGCCGGGCCTGACCGCGACAACGGACGATGCCTCCGTTGCGCCGCTGACCAGCCTGACGCTAGGCGACCCGGACGCCGGGCAGGTGCTGTCGGCGCAGGTCGTGCTGTCCAGCGCGGGGGACGGGCTGCTCACCAACTTGGGCGGCGGCCAATACGACGCGGCGTTGGGACGCTATCGGGTGTCCGGAACGGCAGATGCCGTCCAGGCTGCGCTGCGCGGGCTGATTTTCCTGCCCACTGCGCACCTGCTCGCGTTTGGCGCGGCGCGGGTCACGACCCTGGCGGTCCAAGTATCGGACGGCGCCGGCGGGACGGCCGCGGCGGCGTCCAGTGTCGTCGCGCATGGTGCGGATACCCCGCCAACCATCGGCGGGGCCGTCGCCGGGCAGGCCACGACGACGACCCAGGGATCGTTGCCGCTGGCTGATCTGACGCTGGCCGATCCCAATGTAGGCCAGGTCGAAACATTGCAGGTCCAGTTGACGCCGGGGATGGGCGGGCTGACCGGCAATTTAGGCTCGTATGACCCAGCGGCCGGCATCTATACCGCCCGCGGCACCGTGGATGCGTTGCAGGCCGATGCGCGCGCGCTGGTGTTCACGCCCGGTGCCGCCGGGGATGCTATCTTTGCCGTCACGCTGGACGACGGCGCGGGCGGAGTCGCACGGGACGGGGCGACCACGGTGCATATCCGGGCTACGGCGGACATGGCTGGGGTGGCGCAGCATTTCCTGCAACTGCCCGGCGCAACCTTCCTGGCCAATGCCGGCGGGCAGCAGACGACGCTGGTGGGGGAGCACTACAACGGCCCGGTGAGCTACCTGCAATCCCAGTTGATCTATGACAGCGCCGACCCGGCGGTGATCGTGGCGCACACGGACAACACCTTTATCAAGAGCTTCTCGGGCTTCTGTGCCATCCAGGTGGCGGGCGGGCGCAACGTGGTGGATGCGGGGCCGGGGTCCAACTTCATTGTCGGCGGGACCGGGGACGACACCTTCTTCCTGAACGGCAGTCAGGGCGCGGTGACGTGGGACACGATCACGGGCTTTCATCCCGGCGATGCCGTGACGCTGTTTGGGTTCCATGCCGGCACGTCCAGTTTCGCCTGGACGGATGCGGAGGGGTCGGCGGGCTATACCGGACGGACGATTCATGCGGATTTGGCTGGGGACGGCGGGATTACGGCCAGCCTGACCTTCGCGGGCACGACGGCCGCGGACACCGACGGGTATACGGTCACTACCGGGACGGTGGGCGGGGTGGACTACCTGGCGGTGACGGCGGTGCGGTAACGGCAGGGTATGACTGGCCGGCGGTGAGGGGAACCGCGTTGCCGACGGCGGCTAGGACTTGCAGTCCCACTACGCCGGATCAGACGCAGTGACTTCGGAAAGAAGTTGGCGGACCCGAGACGATTCGAACGTCCGGCCTTTGCCTTCGGAGGGCA